>Ga0137377_10001253_pt1 | contig 17507 bp, 19 predicted proteins | sample SagtaG_22_FD_104815 | JGI IMG/M metagenome (GOLD analysis project Ga0137377, IMG submission 104815) | Vadose zone soil microbial communities from Sagehorn Ranch, Mendocino, California, USA - Sage2_L_40_16 metaG | ecosystem: Environmental > Terrestrial > Soil > Vadose zone | place: USA... | reverse complement strand
GGCTGCTGAGGCACGCCGGGCCGATGGGGCGCCCGCCGCCTGCCGCACCGCCCGCGACGGCGCGCGGTGCCAGACGCGACCCACCAGCACGATCTCGTCGGCCTCTTCTGCCGGCATGAGCCTGCACCACATGCGCGGCTCGGCGAGATAACGGATCTGTGACGTGAGCAACTCGGGCAGCCGTTTGTTCTCGAGCACGGGCCTCGTCGCGAGCCATGTCGCCACGCCAGGCGGCAGAATGTAGAGCCAGAACAGACTGTGATCAAACGGCAAGCCGATCAATGTAAGTGCCGTAACATACGGCACAGTAATGGCCACGAACACCACAATCTGGCCAATCGGCAGCGGGATCGGCAGCCGGAGATCGTAGATCTTGTACAGCCGTTTCTCGATGCGCCAGATGTTCGTGTACGTGGGGAGGTCCACGCGGGTGCTCTCCTTCCGCCGTGGCGGGCGTCAGTGAACGCCGAGTGCGTTAGCGATGCCGGTGGCGAGCGTCTGCACGATGCTCGGCGTGTAGAAGATGACAGCGATCCCTATTGCGAGGACGAGGAACTGCACGAATCTGGTGATCTCGCGAGTGAAGAGGAAGAAGAGCGCGACGATCCCGACGATCCCGAGGAACAGCGGGCCGAACAGCTGCTGAAGGTACGTCACGAGGCCTTTCGAGTTCAGCGTGCTCGCAGCCTGGGCCGCCGCGACGAAGTGGTGGAACGACATCAACTTACTCTTTCCGGGGCAGATGAGACTTCCGGGGACAGGCACGCGCCGGCGGCGAGCCGCTCATCAGCGGTGTAGCTGGCCATCACGGCTGCCCAGCCTGCTGGGCCGAGCCCGTGATCGTTTCGACTGACCAGGTTCCGCTCTGGTATATCCACGTCATCTCGTAGGTCACGTCAAGGGTGGCAGGCTGATTCTGAAGCTTCCAGCGGACCGTCACTGTAATGTCCCGCTTCGAACCTCCCTGCGGGACCGTCAAGCTCTGGATTGAGTCATAGCTCACCACACCACTGAGCCCGGTGATGGAGAAACCCTTGGCAACGTACCTGCTGAGGGTGGCGGTATCACTTGCCGCATACGCCGGGAGGAACGACGGCAGGATGGTGCCGGAAAATTCATTCTGTGTCGCCAGATCCGAACTTCCGGCCGGCTGGGCGGCGGGCGGGCTGGCAGCCGGCGGTGGCGGGAGCAACGCGGGCTCGGCAGTGACGACAACCCCGCCCGAGGCGGCGTAGACGGGCACCGAGAGATCCATCAGCTGGTCGTTCACCCGCACGAGCAGGCTCACCAGAGCCTTGTGCTCGCTTTGCACGGTTATGCCCGCGACCTCTTCCGACTGCAACTGCATGTGGCCCGCACCGTTCCAGCCAAACTGCTGCCCTGCACCTGGCGGGATGAACGCGGCAAGCTGCCGCGCACGCTGATCGGCGTGCGCGGGGTCGAAATTGAGGTAGATCTGGCCGAACTGCAGTGCAAAGGCCTCGGCGAGGCTCACAGGGAAACTGCTCGCCGGGCCCCGCTGCTGCGCCGTGGCAGCGGGGCTGGGCGTCTGTGTCGTGCGAAGGAAGATCGCACGCACGCCATTGAACGCGACAACGATCAATACGGCCCACAGGATGGCGCGCCCAAACCATACGCCCCAGCGCCCACCCGCGCCACGCCAGCCACCCATGGAGCTCCGCGGCGCAGCGGCCGTGCCATCAGGCGCGCCCGCCGCTGTGGACCTGCCGCCGTGTACATCCGGCTGCGGACCGCGTTCGACGGTCGACCTGCGTGCCATCGCACCTCCGAGTCCTGCCTGGCATCCCGGGCGCACCAGTCACCGGCCGACGTCGATCGTGCCGGTCCTGCGGTCCATTGTGAGGCATAAGACCCCAGTAGTGGACGACTATTCTCCCAGCGGCAGCGGCGTGTCCCGTGCTAGCCGGAAAGCCACTGCTTCGTCCCCCACGACTGCGCAGCGTCATATCGGCCAGAATCATCACCGCTCAGACGTTGAACCGGAACTCCACAACGTCACCGTCTCGCATCACATAGTCCTTACCCTCGATGCGGACCTTTCCCGCGGCTCGCGCCGCGGCGACCGAACCCGCCGCTATGAGGTCGGGGTAGGAGACGACCTCAGCCTTGATGAAGCCACGCTGGAAATCGGTGTGGATCACGCCCGCTGCCTCCGGCGCTGTCGCACCGGCCCGGATCGTCCAGGCCCGCGCCTCCTTCGGCCCGGCGGTCAGGAACGTCTGCAGGCCGAGCGCGGCAAAGCCGGCGCGGGCCAACTGCGCGAGCCCCGGCTCGTCCTGCCCGATCTCGGCCAGCAGTTCCGCCGCGTCCTCGTCGGGAAGTTCGGTGAGCTCAGCCTCGGTCCTCGCGTCCAGGAACACCGCTGGCGCCGGCGCGACGTACGCGGCAAGGCGCTGCCGCAGGTCGCCGTCGGAAAGCTCGGCGCTGTCGAGGTTGAACACGTAGACAAACGGCTTGGCGGTCAGCAGATGAAGGTCGCCGAGATCGTCCAGGCAGATCCCGTCCGTGGGCGCCACAGCCGCGTCAGCGTGCAGCGGCTTGCCCTTGTCGAGGATCTCCGCGGCCCGGGCCGCGGCCTGCGCAGCGCGCAGCCGCCTCGGATCTTTATGGGTTTTCGCTTCCTTGGACAGCCGCGGGAGCGCCTTTTCCAGCGTCTGCAGGTCGGCCAGGATCAGTTCGGTGTTGATCGTCTCGATGTCGCGTTCCGGGCTGACGTCGCCTTCGACGTGCGCCACGTCCGCGTCGGCGAACACGCGCACCACCTGGCAGATCGCGTCGGCTTCCCGGACGTGGGCGAGGAACTGATTGCCCAGGCCCTGACCTTGTGAGGCGCCGCGGACCAGGCCGGCGATGTCCACGAACCGCACGGCGGCGGGCATGATCCGGGCGGAGTTGTACACGCGGGCGAGCTCACCCAGGCGCGGATCGGGCACTCCGACGACACCGACGTTTGGCTCGATGGTCGCGAATGGATAGTTGGACGCGAGCGCCCCAGCCCTGGTCAGCGCGTTAAAAAGGGTTGATTTGCCCACATTGGGCAGGCCGGTGATCCCAATCGACAAGCTCACCAGCCGGAGTCTACGAAGGGCGCACCAAGTAGACGAATCCGCGCCGTACGGCGTGTCAGGCGCCGTCATGGCACTGCCGGCTGACACCATTGCCAGACATGGACACGATCTCGCTGTTTGCCGGGCTCGTGGTGGGCGCGGCGGCCGGAGCGGTCATCGGCTTCCTGATCGCACGTACCCGCCAGGCCGAAGCGGCGGCCGGCCTTTCCGCACAGCTCCGCGCCGCGGAGGAGAAGGTGACCCTGGTCGAACGCGCGGCACGGGAGAAGGCCGAACTGGTCGAGGGGCAGCTCGCCGAGCGGATACGCGCGCTTTCCACCGAGGCGCTCGATGCCAACAGCCGCCGTTTTCTCGAGCTTGCCGAGATCCAGATGCGGGCCTTCGGTGTGCGCGCCACCAGTGACCTGGAAACCAGGCGCGCGGCCGTGGAGCACCTGGTCGGCCCGCTGAAGGACACGCTGGCCCGGGTGGAGACCCAGCTCCGCGAGTCCGACGCCGCGCGCCGCGAATCGAACGCCGAACTGGCCAGACACGTCGACATCGCGCGGGCGAGCTCCGATCAGCTGCGCGAGCAGACCCAGGCGCTCGTGACCGCGCTGCGGCGGCCGGAGGCGCGCGGACGCTGGGGCGAGCTGCAGCTTCGGCGGGTGGTGGAGCTGTCCGGCATGACCGCCCGGTGCGACTTCGACGAGCAGGTCGGGGTCACGACCGCGGATGGTGCGCAACGGCCGGACCTGGTGGTCCGCCTTTCCGGGGGCAAGAACATCGTGGTGGACTCCAAGGTCTCGCTCGCCGCTTACCTGGAAGCCGCCGAGGCCCAGGACGACACCGTGCGGACGGCACGGCTGGGCGCGCACTCCCGCCATCTCAAGGAACATGTCGACCGGCTGGCCGCCAAGGCCTACTGGACCGCCATCAGCCCGTCGCCAGAGTTCGTGGTGCTGTTCATCCCCGGCGAAGCCTTCCTCGCCCCGGCCCTGGAACATGACCCGGGCCTGCTCGAATACGCGATGGGCAAGAGGGTGCACATCGCAACGCCCACCACGTTGGTCACGATGCTTCGGACCGCTCACTACGCTTGGCAGCAAGCCGCGCTCGCGGACAACGCCCGGGCCGTGTTCGACCTGGGCAGAGAGCTGTACGAGCGGATCGGCGGGATGGGCAAGCACGTGGACAGGCTCGGCCGGGCGCTGACCAACGCGGTGTCCAGCTACAACCAGGCGGTCGGCTCGCTGGAGAACCGGGTGCTCGTCAGCGCCCGCAAGCTCAACCAGCTCGGGGTCGTGGAGGCCGAGCTGGAGCCGCCACGGCCAGTCGAGGAGACCACCCGGACGGTCTCGGCACCTGAGCTCGTCACCAGGCCCGGCCCGGCTCTCGTCACAGACCTCCCCACCCAGACCCCGGCGGAGCTGCTCGCGCCGCCACGGCGCGCCGGCGCCGCGGGATGAGCAGTGCGGGATGAGCACAGCCCCACAGCGCCGGGCGGGACGGCGCGGCGCGGGACAGGTGCCGCGCCCGGCGCACGGTCGGCCATGGGCGCCGGGCCCACCGCCGGGCCCACCGCCGGGCCCGGCGGCGCAGCCGTCCGGCCCCGGGCATCCCATGGCAAGGCCGGAAATTCCGCGCGCGGAGCGGCAGCCGACGAGCGTGTGCGCCTCACCGGGCGCGGTGGCATCCTCGCCGTCTTCGCGATCTCGTTCACGGGCCTGTTCGCCGCCAGCCTGTCGCATGCGGGCGCGCTGGCCGGGCTGTCGTACGTGGTGGCGTGCGTGCTGGCGGCCTGCGGCGTGCGGCGTGGTCACCTGCTGCCCGTAGCCGTCACGACACCGATGCTGTTCGGGGTCGCCGTGGTGTGCGTGCAGGCCATGACGGCCGCGGGCGGCCTGCTGTCCGTCGCAGGCGGGACCCTCGTCACCCTCGGCAACGTCGCTCCCTGGCTCTTCACGGGCACCGCGCTGTTCGCCATCATCGCCTTCGCGCGTGGCCTCGCCGGTGAGCTTCGCGGGCTGCGCGCGGCACTGCGCGGCGATGGGCGCAGCTGATACGGGGCTGATGCGCATCTGACGTGGCTGGCACGTGGCTGGTATGTGGCTGATGGGGCAGATCGCGCGCAGATGGCGAACATGTAACCGATGAGTGGCAATTGGCGATTTCGGTTGAAATTACCGGGCGACATGTGCTGACCTGTTCCCTGGGGGCGCGTCCCCGCTGTTGGCGCGCCCAGGGGGTACGTTCGCATGGGTCAGGAGAGCAACCGGACGCTCGCGCGCCAACAGGCGCTCAGAGACCAGATTCCGCCGTCGACTGTGGCGGGGTTGCTCCGGATGGCCGGCCGCGATCTCGAGGCCGCCGATTCTGGCGAAACGAAGGCGGCTGACCCGCCCCGCGAGGCAACCCTGGTGCCGCCGGGCGCGGCCCCCACAGGCCGGCCCGAAGAGCCCGCCGGCCCGCACCCTGCCTCGCCCGAACCCAGGGTGCCCAAGACAGACCCCCAGGCCAGGCCGTCGTGGCCCCAGGTCATTGCCACCACCACACGGCTGTGGGCGCGGCGGCGTCGGCACCAGGCCATGCGGCGAGGTGCCGGGCGGCCCGGCACGGAGTTCGTGCGCACCGGCGAGCGCCGCAGCATCCGGCGGCGCCCTCTCGTGACAGCCATGATCGTCCTGGCCGCCGCGATCGTGGCGGCCAGTGCCCTGATCGTCGCGGTGCCCAGGCACACCGCGACCCCGGCGCCCGCCCCTGCCCGGGCTGGCGCCGGCCCGCTCGGCGCGATCGCGAACGTCCGGCAGGAGACCGCGGCATGGGTGGCCGGCCAGGTGAGCCGCAGCGCGATCGTGGCGTGCGACCCGGTGATGTGCACCGCGCTGCAGGCCCAGGGCCTCGCCGCCCAGAACCTGCTGACGCTGCACTCGGCAGCCTCAGATCCGCTCGGGTCCGATGTCGTGGTTGCGACGGCGGCGGTACGCAGCCAGTTCGGCGCACGGCTGGCGGACGTGTACGCCCCGACGGTCATCGCAAGCTTCGGATCGGGCGCGGCGCAGATCGATGTTCGCGCGGTAGCGCCGGACGGTGCGGCGGCCTACCGGGCCGCGCTCGACGCCGACCTGCTGGCCCGGCGGGCCGCGGGCACGCAGTTGCTGAGCAACCAGCTGATCACCGCGGCACCCGCACCCGCGCGGGCGCTCGCCAGCGGCGAGGTGGATTCGCGGCTCCTCATCATGCTCGCGGCCCTGGCCGCCAAGTACCCGCTCAACCTCGTGACATTCGGTGCCCAGGCACCCGGTGCGAGCCCCCAAGTCCCGCTGCGCTCCGTCGAGGTGGCTGCCACCGCCGCCCAGGGGGCGGCTGAAATCCGGCTCGTGCAAGATTTCCTGCAGGCCCAGCTGCCGCCATATCACCCACTGAGCCTGCAGGTGCTCGCCGCCGGCACCCGGCCGGTGCTCCGTATCGAGTTCGGCGCGCCAAGCCCGCTCGGACTACTTGGCGAACATGTGTGACCTCTCGTAATCGATAGCTACCCCTACCGCGTCCCATACATAACCCATACCTGACGCCGCGATCGGCACCGGCTGGGGAGACCGGCCATCGCGGGAGAAACGAGGAAACATGAAACTGCCGCGCAGGGCACGCCGGCTAGCCGTGCCGCTTGCCGCGCTCTGGCTCTCGGCCGGTCTGCTCGCGGCCGTCCCGGCCGTCGCATCGGCAGCACCGTCCACCGCGTCTACGGCGGGGGACGGCTGGGTAAGATGCGCGCACCTGTCACCCAACGCCCCCAAAGTCGACGTTTACCTCTACTCGTTCAACAGCAAGATGGCGCCCATGGTGCTCAAGGGCGTCGGCTATGGCGACGTTTCCGGCTACATACCGTTCAAGGCTGGTTTCTACACGGTCGCCATGCGCCCGGCGGGCGCCGCCTCGTCCACCGCGCCGATCCTGTCCACCAGCGTCAAGGTTGCGGCAGGCGCCGCATACACGGTCGCGGGGCTGGGACCGGCGGCAGGACTGCGGCTGCAGGTGCTGCAGGACAAGCTGACGACGCCGCCCGGCCGCGCGCTCGTGCGGGTGATCCAGGCATCCCTGCAGGAGCACAAGGTGACGGTCACCTACGGCTCGCGGATACTCGCGCGGCAGCTTACGTTCTCCAGCGTCACCGGTTACCACGCCATCTCACCCGGCAGCCAGACCGTGCACGTCGCCGGCGGAAGCGACATGGCCACCCAGAGCGTCGCGCTTTCCGCCGACAGCATTCACACGCTGGTTGTGCTCGACACCACCGGCGGGCTGCGGATCGACAGCCTGGTCGACGCGGCCGGCAGCCATGTCATGCCGGCCGGCGGTGCTGCGACCGGGCTTGGCGGCACCGCCCCCGCAGCGCCGGGACGGTCCATGCTGCCCTGGCTCGCCGTCGCCGGGAGCGGCGTGCTGCTCGCAGCGGCGGGTGTGCTGCGGCTGCGCCGGATCCGTGGCAGCGTGGCCCGCTTGCCGTGATCAGGCGGCTGGCGGGCCGCCCCGCGGCAGCGGCGGCGGTTGCCGCCGGGCTGCTCGCGGTCGGGGCCGGCGTGGCGGGACTTGCGCTCACCGCACGCGGCACAGCCGGTGCGGGCACGGCGGCGCCGGGCCGTGCCGCGTTCGCGCCTGCGCCGTCCGGCCCCTGGGCAGCGCTTGCGGGCCCGCTGGCCAGGCAGGGCCGGACGCCGCGTCCGGTGGCGCTAGTGATTCCCGCCATCGGCGTGTACACGCGGCTGGTCAACCTGGGCCTGACGCCGGGCGGCACCATCCAGGTGCCGCCCGACCCCGCCGTGGTCGGCTGGTACACGCGAAGCCCGCGCCCGGGGGCGATAGGCTCCGCGATCCTGCTCGGCCACGTCGACTCGCTCTCCGGGCCGGCCGTCTTCTACCGGCTCGGGAGCCTGCGGCCACGTGCGCGCATCTACGTGCGACGGGCAGATGGCACGATCGCGGTGTTCCGCGTGGACTCGGTGCGCTGGTACCTGAAGAGTGCCTTCCCGACGGCTGCTGTCTACGGCCCAACCCCGGATCCGGAGCTGCGGCTGATCAGCTGCGGCGGGGTCTTCGATCAGCGCCTGAAGTCCTACCTGAGCAACATCGTCGTCTACGCGAGGGCGGCCGCATAGCCGGCCGGCCCGCGGTCCGCGGCCTTCTGCCCGGCTTGCTCAGCTGCGCAGTTCGCGCGGCAGCGCGAAGGCGAGGCTCTCTTCGACGGCTTCGACCTCCTCGACGGCCGTGAAGCCACGGCTGGCGAGATGATCGAGCACCCCACGCACCAGGTCTTCCGGCACTGATGCCCCGCTGGTCACGCCGACCACACTGGAGTTCTCCAGCCACTTCGGGTCGATCGCGGTCGCGTCGTCCACGAGATACGCGGACGTCGCGCCGGCGTCGAGCGCCACTTCGACGAGCCGAACCGAGTTGGACGAGTTCCGCGAACCCACCACGAGGACCACGTCGGACTCGCGGGCAATCTGCTTCACCGCGGCCTGGCGGTTTTGCGTCGCATAGCAGATGTCATCGCTCGGCGGGTCGGCGAGAAGCGGGAAACGTGCCCGGAGCGCGTCCACGGTCTCGTTGGTCTCGTCCACGGAAAGGGTTGTCTGCGACAGCCACGCCACCCTGGCCGGGTCGCGCACCTCGATGTCGGCCGCCTCCTGCGGGCCACCCACGAGGCGGATGTTGGCGGGCGCCTCGCCGGTCGTTCCGACAACCTCCTCGTGCCCCTCGTGCCCGATCAGCAGGATGTCGTAGTCCTGAGCGGCGAAGCGCCTGGCCTCGTTGTGCACCTTCGAGACGAGAGGGCAGGTGGCGTCGATGGTGTGCAGGCCGCGCCGTGCCGCGTCGTCGTGCACCTGCGGTGCCACCCCGTGCGCGGAAAACACCACGACCGCGCCGCCCGGGACCTCGTCGGTCTCCTCAACGAAGATCGCCCCCCGCTCCTCCAGCGAGCGGACGACGTGGATGTTGTGCACGATCTGCTTGCGCACGTAGACGGGGGCGCCGTAACGTTCCAGCGCCTTCTCGACGGTCTGGACCGCGCGGTCGACGCCCGCGCAGTAACCGCGGGGCTTGGCGAGCAGGACACGTCCGGCCATGTCTCCATCGTACGGGCCTCGCGGAGCCGCCGGCCGAGCGCGGTCCCAATGTGGCCGGCTCCCCCATCGCGGGCCGGATGTCGTCTACTCGCTGTCACCACGGCATTGCCGCTGAACCCGGCTTCCGGCAGGCTTGGACCCCAGCACCACGCCGAAGGGAGATACCGAATGTCGCGCATACCGAACGTTCCTGAACGCGTGAAAGAGGCGCCTGCGCACGCGCTGCGCGCCGTCTTCGCCGGGATCGGCCAGGCCCTGCTCCTGTCCGACAGGATGCGCCGCAAGCTCAAGAGCAACCACGACCAGGACGGCGCCAACGGCCACGGTGTGGCGAGGATCCCGGTGGGCAGGCCGGCTGCGGTCAAGCCGGTGGCCAGCCCGGTGGCCAGCACCACCGCGGCCCGCACCGAGGCCAAGCCCGCCGCACAGGCGCCCGCCGCTTCCAGCACCGCGCCACCCGCCAAAGCCCCCGCCACCAAGGCTCCACCCAGCAAAGCTCCCGCCGCAGCCCCCGCCAGCCAAACCCCCGCTCCCGCCAGCAAAGCTCCCGCCAGCAAGGCCCCCGCCGCCAAGGCTCCACCCAGCAAAGCTCCCGCCAGCCAAGCCCCCGCTCCCGCCGCCAAGGCCCCCGCCGCCAAATCACGTGCCGCTACCGCCAGGGCCACTGCCAAGCCCGCAGCGGCGCGACCGGAGACGCCGCCGGCTGCGCCTCCACCGATCCCCAACTACGACGAGCTTTCCGTCGCCTCGCTCCGCGCCCGGCTGCGTGGCCTCGACCTCGAGCAGGTGCGTCAGCTCCTCAGTTACGAGAAATCACGCGGCAGCCGTTCAGAAATCATCGCCATGTACGAACGCAGGATCGCGAAACTCGGGCAGGCGGACGGCTGACGCGCGGCCCCGCGTGACCCCATGCCGCTTCAGACATCGCCCGAGTCGCCCGCACCGGTCCGAACCGTCCTGCAGATGGTCGGTGGCTGGATCGGGCGCCTCGGCCGGATCTGGGTCGAGGGCCAGATCGCCGAGTTGAACGCACGCGGGGGTCGCGGCCCCGTCTTCCTGACCTTGCGCGATCCCATAGCCGCGGTCTCCGTACGGGTGATCTGCACCAGGCAGGTGTTCGACGCCGCCGACCCGGCGCCGCAGGAGGGTGCGCGCATCGTCGTGTGGGCGCGACCGGACTTCAACGCGGGCCGCGGCTCGTTCGCTCTCGCCGCGCTCGAAATCCGCGCCGTCGGCATCGGTGAGCTCCTCGCCCGGCTCGAACGGCTGCGGCGCTCGCTCGCGGCGGAAGGCCTGTTCGCCGCGGAGCGCAAGCGCCCGCTGCCATTTCTGCCAGCCACGATCGGGCTGATCTGCGGCCGGGAATCGGCCGCGCGCCACGACGTCCAGGAGGTGGCGTACCGGCGCTGGCCCGCCACGAAGTTCGCCGTGGAAGAGGTAGCCGTACAGGGACCTTTCGCGGTCACCGAGATCGTCGAGGCGGTGCAGCGGCTCGGCGCCGACCCGAAGGTCGATGTGATCATCATCGCCCGCGGCGGCGGGAGCATCGAAGATCTGCTCCCCTTCTCCGACGAGACGCTCGTCCGCGCCGTGGCCGCGTGCGCCACGCCCGTGGTGAGCGCCATCGGCCACGAGCAGGACATGCCCCTGCTCGACCTCGTGGCCGATGTGCGGGCCGCCACGCCCACGGACGCCGCCAAGCGCGCTGTGCCGGACGTCAACGAGCAGATCGCCATCGTGGCCGCGCTGCGGGACCGGGCACGCCGGTGTATCGCCGGGCGGCTCGACAGGGAAACGTCCTGGCTCGACGGCATCCGCTCACGGCCCGTGCTCGCCGACCCGGTGCGCGAGGTCGAGCGGCGGGCACAGCAGATCGAGGAGCTGGCCAGCCGGTCCCGGCGCTGCCTGAGTGCCATGCTCGCGCGCGCGAACGACGAGATCTCCCATACCAGGGCACGGCTGCTCGCGCTCTCCCCGGCGGCGACCCTGCGCCGCGGTTACGCGATCGTGCAGCGAAACCCAGACAACGCTGACGGCGCTGACGGCGGCGGCGCTCGCCCGATCGTGCGCAGCGCGGCCCAGGTGGCCGCGGGCGACAGGCTGCTCATCAGATTCAGCGACGACCAGCTGGCGGTGACCGCGACGCCTGCCGGGCCACCGCCGCCGCAGCCATCAGCCCACGCGGCCGGTTAGGGTGAGCCGGATGGCGGACGAACAGGCAGCGCCTTCCTCGAAGGTCATCTCCTACGAACAGGCGAAGGAGGAGCTGGCGGCTGTCGTCAGGCGCCTCGAGGCCGGGGGCCTGTCCCTCGAAGGCTCCCTCGAACTGTGGGAGCGCGGCGAACGGCTGGCGGCGATATGCGCAGAATGGCTCGAGGGTGCCCGCGCCCGGCTGGCGACCGCGATGGCCGCCGCCCGTGCCGATGAGCCCGGCAGCGCCGACCCTGCCGCACCTTTCTAGCCCGCTACCTAACGGCCGCGCGTGGTTCCACCGGCCGTCGGCGGTGCGGGGACCTAGTAACGTGACAGAGTCGATCCCGGCCGGTAACGGGAGGTTCAGCGTGCAGGGCAGGGAAGGAACGCGGCAACGGCGGCCACGCCTGCGAGCGGCCCGCGTGGCAGCGGCGGTGATGGTTGCAGCGGCACTGCTCCTGGTCGCCGCCTGCTCGGGCGGGACCGCCGTGCTCGGTGCGGGGCCCAAGTCGAAGCCGGCGCCTTCTCCGCAGGCGCAGTTGACGATCACGCCCGCCAACGGCAGCAAGAACGTCAAGCCGGGCGAGGGCATTACCGTCACCGCGGCGCACGGCAAGGTGACGAACGTCTCGGTCCAGACGTCAGGCACTCAGGTAACCGGCACGTTGAGCGCGGATGGAACCGTCTGGCGCAGCAACTGGACGCTCGGCACGAACCAGCGGTTCGCGGTGACCGCCACGGCGGTCACCGCCGCCGGGAAGGCGACCACCGCGACAAGCTCGTTCCACACCCTCAGGCCCAGCGCGATCTTCCAGACCCAGATATTCGAGGGCGACCAGGCCTACGGCGTCGGCATGCCCATCAAGCTCACCTTCAGCCAGCCGATCGCCGACAAGGCGGCGGTGGAGCGCGCGATGGAGGTTCGGGCCTCCACGCGGGTCGTCGGCGCGTGGTGGTGGGACGGCGACCAGACGCTCGACTTCCGCCCACAGCAGTACTGGCCGGCGGGGACGACGGTCAGCTTCACCGGGCACCTGGACGGCCTGCAGGGCGCTCCGGGCATGTACGGCGTGGACGACCTCACCCAGAGTTTCAAGATCGGGGATGCGCTGGTCGCGCGGGTGAGCACGTCCCACCACCAGATGAAGGTGTACAGGAACGGCAGGCACATCTACACCTGGCCGATCAGCAGCGGCAAGCCCGGCGACGACACCCCCAACGGGACGTTCCTGACCATCGACAAGGGCAACCCGGTGCGCATGAAGCCCGCCGACATCAAGCCGGGCGCACCGGGCTACTACAACGTGCTCGTGTACTGGTCGGTCCGGTTCACCTGGAGTGGCGACTACATCCACTCCGCGCCGTGGTCGGTGGGCAACCAGGGCAGCTCGAACGTGAGCCACGGGTGCGTCAACCTCGGGCCTTCCTACGCCCCGGTCTACTACAAGACGGAAGTGCCCGGCGACCCGGTGATCGTCACTGGCAGCCCGGCGAGCGGGGCGTGGGACGACGGCTGGACCGACTGGTTCCTGTCCTGGCCGCAGGTGCTCAGCCGCAGCGCGACGCACGACGCCGTGGTGGCCGGCCCGGCCGGCAGTTCCTTCGTCACCCCGCAGTCGCTGCTGGCGCCGGGCCCGCCCGCGTCACCCGGACCCGCCACGCCCGCCACGCCCGCTTCGGCCGCGCCGAGCAGCCCAGCCGCCTAACGGCTACGCGTGCCCAGCGCGCATGCTGGCTGATGAGCTCCGAGTCCGTCGCAGGGGTCATCCTGTCGCCCTCGTCGAGACGGAACTGGTCCACGTCCCAGCAGAAGATCTCGGGCCGGCGCGGCGCAAATTGGGGTCGGCTTCACCCGCTGGGGCGAAGTAGGGAAGACCGATGAGTAGCGGCCGTACTACCACACGAGGCGGTTCCTCGTCGACTTCGGTAGCGACGCCCGCGATGAACACATGCCTTCGCCCGCTCAGATTGCCCCAGGCCGCTCAGGCCCGATCGTTCTCCGTTCGCGCCGTCTGGCGCGGGCCGGCTTTCCGCTCCGCCTGATACGCCGCGCGTTCACGCTTGAGCCGAACCGCCGCGTCAAGACGGGCGATGATCTCGGTCACATGAGTCCGTTCGTGGATGAACAACACTCCTGAGTCAAGCAACCGGCACGCCGCTGTCCGGATAGCTGCCAGCCGCTCGTCGCTGAAGTCAGCCACTTCGGGCATGAGGCACCTCTCCCGGCATTCCTCGGGTCGCCAGTTCAGCCCGGACTCTGCCGGGATACTCCTTTCGTGGATCGTCACTCTCAGCCATCAACTGCGGAGAGCTAACACTCACGAAAACCGCCCGCTGCTCGGCCAGGGCCGCGAGCGCCAGGCACAGCGCGTCCGCCAACTGTTCGGCACATTCACCGGACGCTCCAACGGACTCCTCCGAGCACCGCATGCGATTGACTGATCCGGGCGGAATACCGTGTTCGTTGACCAGCCGCTGCCCGCTCGCGATCTCCCGCCGCCAGCGGACGAGCGCTTCCCGCGCGCACTGCTGCGCGTGGCCGGTGAGCTTCCCCGGCTCAGCCATTACGACATACCACCCATCTCCTGATGACCACGCGACAGCACAACCGGTTCCATCATCACCTGGATACTTTTTTCGTGGGCCGTCGCGGTCAGGCATCAGATGTCTCCCTTCCATCGCGGCTGCGCCGCGAGAAATTGTTCGGTATCCCCTATCCGGCTTACCAGCGCACCCGGATCCCGGCCATACAGCACCGTTCCGGGCGGAGCGTCGAACAACGGGAATGCGACGTACTGGCGCGCGTACACGCCCCATACGACGAGCCAATGGGGGTTGTCCCGCTGAATGCGTTCGGCTGTCTCTTGGTGAACTTGATCGCCGGCGAATGGCACAGCTCCTCAGCGCTTCCCCCCTCCTGGCGCCCGGTCACGGACGAGCATCAGCGCGCCTTGCCCACCCGCCAGCTCCGCCACCGCCCCCACCATTTCAGCGTTCTCACCAATGCCCGATATCTCAATCACCAGACGCATAGGTGCGCACGGCAGCGTCAGCGAGATACCACCCGCGTTCGCTGGGCGATCCGGATGCCCAGGCAACGACGCCAGTCCTGGCCGGTCAGCACGGCCGGGCTCCCTTTCACCGCTGCGAGGCTTCCGGCGCTCAGCCGAGCGCGCTGCAGACTTCGGCTCAGGGACGCACGCGACCAACGCGCCATCCGCGCCGAGCGCCTGGTCGATCCGGGCTGCCATCTCCGCAGAGGCCCGCTTGCGGCCGTTTTTCACCTTGCACAGGTATCCCACGTCGTAGTTGACCGTCTTGGCCAGCCGGTGCAGCGACATGCCGCGCTCGGCCAGCAGGCGGCGCAACTGCGCGCCGAAATCCCCCCCGTCGGCATTCGGTGCCTGCGCCGAGTGAGTCATCCTGATCACCTCCTTCGCTTGAACAAGGCGATTGACTGTAAGCCGACGTTTGTGATCAAGGTCGCACAACCCGTGCGACCTTGATGTCTGAGGTCATCCCGTAGTGGGTTCGTGCTCGTTACGATGAGGGACACGACTCCAGGGCCTAGCGGAGTGAGAGGTGCCGTGCGATGGATGAGATCGAACTCGGGTCACGCATTGCCTACTGGCGCGAGCGGCGCGGCGTTACTCAACGGCTTCTCGCAGACCGTATAGGCCGCTCGAAAAGCTGGGTTGAAAAGGTTGAGGCAGGTAAACGGAGCGCTAATCGGCTGCCGATCCTTTTGACGATCTGCAAGGAACTGCGTATTGATCTTCCCGTTCTTATAGGACGGGATCTGGCAAGAGATACGCGTCAGTGCATCGATGATGTTCAAGTGGACACGATTCGGGGTGCGCTCGAATGCTACGATGCAATTAGAAGCGAGATTCCCGATGGGTACAATGTTGACGTGGCGCGGCTGCGACGGCAAGTATCCTATGTCTGGTCAGCCTTTGAGCTTGCCGACTATCAGGTTGTTAGCCAGCTTTTGCCTGAGCTTCTTCTTGATGCTCAGCGTTCCAATGTAATCGAGGAAAGCGGCGAGACGGCGCGTATCCTAGTTGAGGTGTATCAGATTTCCGCATCGACGTTGCGGAAGCTCGGCGAACATCATTTGGCCTGGCTGGCTGGAGATAGGGGCGTCACGCTGGCTGAGCGTTGCGGGAATTCTATTTTTTCAGCGTTGACAGGATTCCGGGTGGCAAACGCCCTAATGTCCATAGGCCGGTCACGGGCAGCGTTCGATCTTAATGTGTCGTACGCACTACGCTTGGAGACGGCTCTTCGCACCGAAGCGGACAGGTCAGTTTATGGCCACGTCCTGTTGCAGGCGGCAATGGCCGCAGCAAGCGGGGGTGACGCTATTGGCGTCCGTGACATGATCCGCGAAGCAAAATCCGTTGCCCGTCATGTCCCGGATCGGGCTAATCATTATCGTTTGTCGTTCGGTCCTACGAATGTAGGTCTTCACCATGTCGCAGCTCTCGTTGGCCTTGGAGAGGGTGGTCTGGCCGTGGAGATCGCTTCTGGTATCGACGAAACGGGAATCGCGACGCTGCGCCGCGAGCGGAGAGCGACTTACCTGATAGATATTGCACGTGGCCATAGTCAGTGGGGCATGAGAGATGAGGCGCTGGGGAAACTGCTCGAAGCTGAAGCACTCGCTCCGCGTGAGGTAAATTGCCGCCCGGTCGCTCGTAGCATTATTGCGAACTTGATTGAGCGTTCGCGCGGCACGCCACCTAGCACTCTTCGGGCACTTGCGGAGCGTTCCGGGGTAACTACATGAGTCAGGTCCTGTATATCATCGCATGCGGCGCGCCACCGGCGCGGGAGGTCGGTGGCCTAATCGAATCCGCGCAGCACGACGGATGGGACGTTTGCTTGATTGCGACTCCGTCAGCGATAAGGTTTATCGATCCGGTCGCTCTGGAGCGGCAGACAGGCCATCCCGTGCGGAGCGATTACAAGGAACCTGGAACTCCGGATGTGCTGCCTTCCCCAAATGCTATCATTGTCGCACCCGCGACTCTCAATACTATTAATAAATGGGCGTATGGAATATGCGACACGCTCGCGCTTGGCCTTCTTGTTGAAGCGATCGGAAAGCGTTTGCCTACTGTCGCACTGCCCTTTACCAACTATGCGCACGCGGCACACCCTGCATTTGAAGAAAACATACAGAAACTTCGGTCGTGGGGGATTCGGGTCCTCTATGGGCCAGACATTTACCCGCTGCATGCGCCAGGCACCGGAAGCCGGTACTTGCATATATTTCCATGGCATCTGACCCTGAAGACAGTGAGAGAAATGATGGCGAGCAGCTCTGAGTGACATGCCCCTTCCCGAGGTCATCGGTTATAGGACGCCACGCTCCGGTGACACACTCCGCAGGTCACCGGGCCGGGGAGGGCCTTCCCAGTTCCCGCCGCCACCATCGATACGTTCCGCGCCCCATACGCCGGGGAGTCCCTCACAGGCAGGACCTTTAACGACGCCGCAGGCTTCGCGTCATGCTACGGACCGCATTGTCGCTCCCCCTTACAGGGCTTTGACCTGGGCTCCGGCCCGGCCCGTTTCCAGACCGGACCGTCAGCCTGCTACCGGGCCTCCTGGCAGCTACCCGACCGGACTTTCACCGGCAGGCGACGACGAGCCTACGAACACGAAGATCCACCATGGCACTACGTCACGGTGTCACCTCCCGTTCTGCTGGGCGCACGAAAAATCCAGGCCAGTGATTAAGCATTGTTAGACCGGACCCACAGCGGCGCGCCGATCACTATTCGATCCACTGGCTCCGGCAAATCTATGCCCGGCTGGAGATGCCACCGCCCCTTATCTAGTTCAACGTCGTGATACACCTCGGCGAACCACTCGGCCGACACGATACGCTTGAAGACGTACTTGTCGGTCATCCCCTGATTGTTAATAGTCCTTAGGATCTCAACCGCTATTGATTCGTCGTCATCGTATAGCTCGGCTTTTCTTTTACCTTGATTGGCGATGAATTCTTCAATTACCCCAGTCGATGAAGACGACCACATGGGAGCTTCCGCCTCAGAGCCTGACAGGTATCCTGCGCAATTCTCGATGCTGGCAAAGAAGCATATTT
>Ga0137377_10001252_pt1 | contig 17509 bp, 10 predicted proteins | sample SagtaG_22_FD_104815 | JGI IMG/M metagenome (GOLD analysis project Ga0137377, IMG submission 104815) | Vadose zone soil microbial communities from Sagehorn Ranch, Mendocino, California, USA - Sage2_L_40_16 metaG | ecosystem: Environmental > Terrestrial > Soil > Vadose zone | place: USA... | reverse complement strand
TTTTGCATATCGGTGTTGGTGAGCAATTGATGCTGCTGGATAATAGCGGCGATGAGTTTGTGGCAGAGGTGATAAAGAGCACCCGTACTGGCGTTGAGGTGCAGTTTGTTGAGCGGCGTGCTGGCAAAAAATCGTTGGTGCGTATTACGTTGTGTCAGGGATTGCTTAAATCAGCACGTTTTGAATGGATTTTGGAGAAGGGAACGGAATTGGGAGTCACTACTTTTGTACCGACACTCTGTCATCGCTCGATGGCGGGACTTGAGCATAGTGGCCCCTCAAAGCTGCAACGCTGGCAGCATATTATTCAGGAAGCAGCTGAGCAATGTGGTCGTACACGTTTGCCTGAACTCTTGCCCATTCGTCCGCTTACGCATGCTCTCCATGATATTCCACCCGGCGCACTAGCTCTTATGCTGTGGGAAGAAGAACGTGAGCACTCTTTACGCGATGTGCTGAGGTTGCGAAAGGAAGAGATATCTTCACCAGGGGATACTCAATCCATTGATGCTCAATTTACCAAACCAGCAATTACTGTGGTTCTCTTCATCGGTCCTGAAGGAGGCTTGATGGCTGAGGAGATCAAGCTGGCTCAACGGTATGGTGTGCAGGTGGTGACGTTGGGGACACGTATTTTGCGGGCCGAGACAGCGGCTCTTACAACTATAGCGAATGTGATGTATGAGTTGGAAGGATAAGGTCAAGAACCCCCGGCTGAAGCCAGTGGGTATCCAAATGGAGGAGTCATGAAGCATCCCAAATTTTAAGTACGCCTTTGGCGCATTCAAAATGTGTTCTTTGAAAAAGGCCAGGACTCTCTGCCATGAGTGCTGGGCGGCGAGCTCGGAAATTTCTTGAGATTGACCATCTCGCTTGCTTCATGTTATTATAACGCAGATATTCTACACGTAGTAAAGCATGTCAGGCAAATTATATGGATGATCTTGTACCCGGCGTATTACAACGTCTGCGTGCTGCGGACATTATACGTATGGCCGGGCTTGTGGCAGCCTCGTTGGGACAGGAATATTGCCGCATAGGTGGCGTATATGAAACGACGCGCCGGGGAGCGCACCTCCTGGGCGTCGTCGATATCTCTCATGTGGCTGCTGAGATAGGCGCATCTTCGATAAATAGCGCGTTGGAGACAGAACATGTATCATCTGAAACTCATCGCTATGTTGTCGATGTCGAGTTAATCAGTTCCACCACTTGCTTGATGCACTGCTCTTGCCGTTCCACTGGTGGTAGTGCTATTTGCCAGCATGCCGCTGCCTTGCTCTATCAGTGGCTCGCTACGCCCTCTGCTTTCGACATCTCTGCTTCCCAGGAGAGCCGAGAACCATCTCCATTTCTCGAGGAAGAGGATAAAGTAGCTCCTGCACCAGCTGAACCTCAAGCCGCCCTAAAACCTGCTCGTACGTCTAACAAGAGAGGTTCGGCTGGTTATGTTGCGACTCTGCGGGACTCTACTCCTTCCACGACACTCCTGGACATTTTAACCCAAATGGGTATCAGTGAGTTACGTGGACTGGCACGTGAGTATGATGTTACACCAATCGGCCAGAGTAAGCAACAGCTAGCAGAGGCCATCCTGGATGTACTCCAACAGCCTGATGTGGTACGCAAAGTTGCCGGTGCGTTGGAAAAGCCACAGCGTCAGTTGCTAGCCACGCTCACCCTGGCTGGTGGCTCTGTGACGGACGACGATTTGCGGAGCTTATTTGAGCGTTTTGGCTTTGGCTCACCTGAAAAACTCCAGCAGATGTTGCTATCGCTTCAGAGTAAGGGCCTGCTCTTCCGTACTAACTTGCAGAGTTCGCCGCAACAGCGTATTAGCGGGAGCGGTTCATTGTTCGATACCGGCTGGTCGGTACCTGCTGAGGTACGTGCCTCATTGCGTGTACCTGTACCTGTAACGCCTTTTCACCTGCCAGGGGAAGATGATGCAGAGGATACACGCCCAACCATCCTGCATGTCGAAACCTATCATTTGCTCTCCGACTTACTTTTAGTCGCACGCGCCCTGGATGGCTCCCGGCTTGATGCGCATCCAAAGAAGGATGAGCATAAAAATATATCTCGCTATGTTCCCACATTGCATGTGCAACGTTCCCCGACCCAGGAAGATACAGGTAACGTTATACCACTGGATGAACTGCTTCCACCCAGATTACTAGCAACTTTACAGACCAGTGTTACGCGCACGCCAGCCCTCTTACGCTATGCCGTTCGCCTCTTGCGACTAGCCGATATTCTGCATAAGGACGATAACGACAGTTCCTATCTGCGCTCACTTCCCAACGTGGCACACCTGCTTCTAGGACCAAATCATGCTGAGGTGGCACGTGACCTCTTTGAGCTCTGGCTTACTCAGCCGGGCTACGAGGAATTATTTGAACTGCAAGAAGAGAACTTGCATCTACATTGTCGCACGACGCCACTGAATCACCCTATTCTGCGCTCTGGCGAATTAGAGGCAGAGAATAGTGAGGCCCGGCAGATGCTCATCGCGCTCATTGCCCAGGCTCCTCTCGATCAGTGGATCAGTTTTTCGGCCTTTGCTCGCTTTGTGTACCGGCTAATCCCTACCTTTTTACAAAAGCGACAACGCCTCTTTCCTACACCCCACTGGTGGCTGGAAGCAGAGGAGGAACGCCCACTCCAGCCGACCCAGATGCAAGATTGGATGCGAGCTGAAGGGCGTTACCTTGCCCGTTTACTGCGTGGCCCTCTGCACTGGTGGGGCATCACCGACTTAGCATTGGGTAGCGAGGGACAGCTGTTAGCCTTCCGTCTGACATCCCTAGCTGCTTTGTTGTTAAACGGTATTGAGCCTGACGAGCCATTGACCGAGCAGGAAGATGAAGATATTTATGCGCTGCTCGATGTCTGTGAGGAGGGAGAGATCGTCATTACCTGTACGCCTGCGGCGTGGCCGTTGATCGAATTGGTCGAACAATTCACTGAGCAGGCCGGTGTGTGTGATAATCGCCTCTGTTATCGGCTGGCTCCGCAGTCTCTCACCGTAGCCCTGAGGCGGGGACAATACCCTACAGCATTGCTTACACTGTTACAACATGTGGCAGAGCGACAGGCACAGCAAGAGAGCCCTTTAACGCGCTTAATGGCACAACTCGAACGCTGGACGGCCAGCTATGGGCAGATACGTCTCTATACAGATGTCTCCTTACTGGAAGTAGCCGATGCGCTGGTGATGCGCGAACTGGACGCCACGACCTCAGTAGAGGAACAGATTGTGCAGGCTCTCTCTCCAACGCGGTTTCTCCTCAAAAAACAGGGTATGGAGCGTGTAATCGAAGAACTCAAACGACGTGGGCAAACGCCTCTCTTGCATGAAGAGGATGAGTATGGAACAGAATGATATCGAATTACTACAGACTGTGCCACCCTATCACCTGCAAGCACTGGTCAAATTACGGCGTATGCCCTTATCTTCCTCGGCCACACATCCCGAAATAGCTAAAAATCTCTTTGCCCCCGCTGCTATTATGACTGCTCTCAAGAGCCTTAGTGATGTAGAAATGATGATCCTGTATGAACTTGTCAGCTGTGGTGGTAGAGCTAATAGTCGCGATCTGGCTCTCTATTTCTTCACTGCCCATGCCTTCAGCTCTGGCAAAGAGAGCGAGGCGCCTGCTCCCAGTGTTCGTGAGCACTATGCACCTACCTACCCGACACCTCATCCACATGGCGTCTTTGAGCAATCTCTGCGCCATCTGCTCGTGGCGGGGCTGCTTTTCTGGGGCAAGCAGACAAATTTCGCGGGTCGCGATTACACTAGTGGCGTTTATGACGGTGTACTGATTGTGCCTCAAGCTGTGAAAGATGTTGTTCACAACTTTGTCGGTGAGGAGCAGAGTGTACAGCAGAAGCAGGAAGCTGAGCAGCAGAACGAAACAAGTGAGAGCGTGCGAACGTTTCAACGGGCTTTATACCTCTACTGGTCGCATATGGCAGCACAGCACGAAGGTTTGCAGATATTGAATAGTGGGTTGCTCTCACGTACCGCTTTGCGCCAGGTAGTAGAACTGCTGGGACCCAAAGGACATATTGAGCAGATACGTACCGAGCAAGATGCACCACGTTTGTTGTTTATTCGTCTCATGCTCATGCAATTGGGGTTACTGCAAGAGCGCAAAGGAGCCATCCATGCCGTTCCCGCTGATGAATTTTTTGCGCTGTCTATCATTGAGCGGGCGCGTCGCTGCTATCGCCTGTGGCTGGAAACGCCTTTCTGGAACGAGATGGCCTACCTGCCCAGTGTCATAGTGCGTCCCGGTCCCACTCCTCTTGAGCCGGCCCATGCAGAAGTGGTTCGAGCGCGTCACATGCTCATGGAGCGTGTGCTTGCTGAAGCTCCTGATAGCTGGCGGGAAATGTCCACCTTTATTGCACGCACCAAACTTTACGTGCCATATCTGCTTTTCCCGCGGCAGTATGGGCCACGCGCCGAACGCTATCTGGTGGACAGCAACCCCTATGGCTGGGATTTTCGTCTCCGCTCTGGCCTGTTGACTCACCGTGAAGGCTGGCATCTGGTTGAAGGTGGCTTCATTCGTGCTGTCGTTTTAGGACCCTTGCACTGGCTGGGCGTTGTCGAGGCCAAAATTGAAGACAATGCAACCACATTCTGTCGATCAGCAGCAGCTTTGCTGATCACCAGCGATACACCCCCCCCAGTGATGGATGTACCAACAGGGCGACTGATTGTACAGCCAAACTTTGACCTGGTGGCTCTGGCACCTGTCTCCGAAGCTCTCCTTCTCAAACTAGATCGTTTTGCCGAGCGGGTCGGGCTGGAACACATTGCTCAGTATCGTATTACCAAAGCCAGCATTGTACGTGCCATTCAGCAGGGCCTACATGCTGAGGCCATCCAACAGATAGTAGAGGAGGCCGCCGGTGGAGAGTTACCGCAAAATGTGCAATATTCTCTGGCGGAGTGGGAACGGCAGGCGCGTCGTGTCGAGCTATGGCAGGGAGCTACCCTGCTTGAAGTGCAGAATGCCCAGCTGCTCGACAGTCTCTTTGCCGATGATGGGACTCGCCCATTATTAGGTCGTCGTCTCTCGCCTACGCTGGCCGAAGTTGCTCCCCAGCAGCTAGCAGCCATCCAGGCCCTGCTTTGGCAACGCGACTATCTCCCTGCCCTCACAGCTGCCCCCGAACTTGATAACCTCTTAGAAAATACACGTTCCGTCGTCTCTGAACCCCAGTGGCAATTGCAGCCGGATGGTCTCTTACAGCCACTCTACGCTGTCACTAACCTCTATCTTGCTGCTGCCAGCGAGCGGGTTAGCGAGCCTGATGAAGCTAGCGGCTGGCGGAAAATAACTGCGTCTACCATTCAACGTGCTCTCACCACTGGCCTATCTCTCGAGGCTATCATCCATTTCTTGCAACACTACTGTCAGGGTGGTATCCCTGGCTCCTTGCTCATTCGCCTCAAACTCTGGGGACAGGGCTACAGGGAGCAGTCGACTATTCAGGTGGAGCGGTTGCCGATGCTCTATCTTTCTGCTCACGTGTTGCAAGATATCCAGGCTGATGAGGATTTGCGAGATTTGCTAGGTGCCGAGGTGGCTCAGGGAGGGAGACTGGTGCGTGTGGAGAGGGAGAATTTGGAGAGGGTAGTGGAGCTCTTGAAGGAAAGAGGGTTTGCGGTGGAGTGAAATCCTTGCCTGGGAGTATTTCAAAAGCTGGTCTGATAAGGTAGAATAGTAATTAAGAAAAGAGTGAGAATCGCATTATAGGAGTTTACTATGCTTACAGACTACATTCAGGCAGCCATGCGGCGAGCCAGATACGAGATTTTGCCCGATGATGGCAAATTTTATGGCGAAATTCCTGAGCTTAGCGGTGTCTACGCTCATACGGATACTCTTGAAGATTGTCGCGAGGAATTAAAAGAGGTGCTAGAGGAGTGGATTTTGTTGCGGCTTTCTATGAACCTCCCGTTACCTGTTGTTGATGGTATTGAATTGAAGATTAAGGAAGTTGCTTAAGGCGAGAATTTAAGCCTAAACCTGTTGACAAATCCGCTTGAGTATGGTATCTTAATGCTGCAAACGGAATTGAAAGCGAGCTTTCAAGACATTGCGGGAGTGGCTCAGTGGTAGAGCATCTCCTTGCCAAGGAGAAAGTCGCGGGTTCGATCCCCGTCTCCCGCTCCCATCTCTACATGTAAGCGGCGACGTCGCCAAGTGGTAAGGCACGGCTCTGCAAAAGCTGCACCAGCGGTTCGAATCCGCTCGTCGCCTCCCGAACTACCTGTAAACGTGATTGACCCGATCACGTTTTTTCTTTGTTTATCTGTTTGTCGGCTCTGCTCATCAGGATATGCACTATGCGCCAGCAACACAGCTACTCCATCGAGGCTCTCGTCCTCAAATGCATTGATCTGGGCGAGGCTGACCGCGTTTTAACACTCTTTACCCCCAATAAAGGCAAATTTCACGCCATTGCTAAAGGCATACGTCGCCCCATCAGTAAAAAAGCAGGACACCTGGAACTGCTCAGCCATAGCCAGTTGCAGGTCGCGCTTGGTCGCAACCTCGATATTATCACGCAGGCTGAAGTACGCGAAAATTTTCTCCTATTACGTAACGATATGTGGCATATGACCTGTGGTTTCTATCTGGCCGAACTGGTAGACCGCTTCATCGAAGAGCACTCCCAACATCCCGAAGTCTATCACCTGATGCTGGAAATGTTGCGTAGCCTTGAAGCTGATGTGATCGAGACTGAGCAACGTAAGCAGAAAGGGACAATGCTGCCAGCCGACCAGGAGCATATGCGCACCAACCTGCTCCTGCGCTATTTCGAGATACACCTGCTGGCCCACATTGGCTACGAACCTGCCTTCCGTAAATGTGCTCATTGTGCCAGCGAACTACAGCCGCAAGAAAATGGCTTTACTCCCTCCCTCGGAGGGGCAGTCTGTCCCCAATGTTCTCGCTTATGGGCGAGTTCGCTCTCGATGAATGCTCTTAAAGTGTTACGGCTCTTGCAGCGCAGCAAATGGAGCGAAGTTCCCCGTTTTCGCCTGGATGCGCGTTTATCAGGTGAACTGGAAGCGGTGATGCATGGCCTGTTGCGTTTCCATTTAGAGCGCGATCTGAAATCATGGGCGTTTTTGGAGATGTTGAGTGTGCGGGAGTAGCGTACCTGACTCTCACCGCATGATGCACGCCCCCCATGACGCCCGCCCCCCCCATGACGCCCGCAAGGGGCGTCACTACTATATACGGATGCGTCGGCTTGTGGAGCTATCGTGTATGGTAGTGATGCCCCTTGTGGGCATTATGCTTTGCAAAAAAAGAACCTCACCCCAGGACCACAAGGGTCAATCCATTTCAAAGACGAGACCATCTCGCTTTGTCATCCTTCGCTCGCGCTCAGGATGACACTCCTGCATCGGATTCGTTTGACTCGCAACACGTCGTCTTTGAAATGGATTGACCACAAGGGTTGCTCTGACTTCCCCCTTCCATCTTCCCGCAAACTATGATATTGTACAGATAGTGTACGTCATCTTTGACCTCGCCGTTTTATTTCACCCCCAATTTGGAGGTAAGTCCATGAGTCATGTTGCTCCATCTGCCAACGCTGGCTTGAATGTTCCCAGGCGAAGCTCCAGCCGCTACGCTCTTTACGTCTTCTGGGTGATGTTCAGCATCAACTTCCTGAATTACCTGGATCGTTACGTCCTCTCCGGCGCGGCGAAAGTCATTGCACAGGAGCTGGGCTTTGGCCTGGATGGCATTGGCTACATTGCCTCGGCATTTCTGATCGTCTACACGTTGGGAACGCTGCCGTTGGGTCTCTGGGCTGACCGGGTCAAGCGTAAAAATGTGGTGGCTGCTTGCGTTGCGGTATGGAGCTTAACTACGGCTTTTACTGCACTGGCGTTCAACTTTACCACGCTCTTTCTCTCGCGTATGGTACTGGGTATTGGTGAAGCGGGCTATTTTCCTGCGGGTACGGCTTTGATAAGCGACTATTTTAACCGCGAAAAGCGTTCGCGCATCATGAGCTGGTGGAACTGCGGTCAACTATTTGGCATCCTGGTTGGTTTTGTCGTTGGTGGTGCCTTAGCCGGACTTTATCCTGGCAGTTGGCGCCTGGCTTTTATCTTTACAGGCATTCCCGGTTTGCTTCTGGCATTGCTGGCATGGCGACTGCGGGAACCGCGGCGTAATCAAGCCGACGAAGAGGCTCTGGAACTTGATCCGAACTCTCTCGGTAACGCGCCTGAGATAGAGGAACCACCTCATACCATTTCCGTATCCTCTAATGTTCTCTCACAATGTAAGATGCTATTAGGCATTCGGACGCTGGTCGTTTTGATAGCCATGCAGAGTTTTGCCTTCTTTGTGCTAGGGGTCAACACCGTCTTCCTACCAACCTATCTGCAACAGAAAGACACCTTTGCTCTTTCTTCAGCGCAGGCTGGTCTCTTTGCTGGTGCGGTCATTGTACTGGCAGGTATGGCGGGCACGGTTATCGGTGGCTATATGGCCGATCTGCTTAACCGTCGCCATCCAGGTGCGCGTGTGCTGGTTTGTGGTATTGGCTTTCTGCTGGGTGCGCCAGCCTTCGCGGTGGCTGTCACCTTCCATAGTCTGACCATTTTTAGCATCTTTTTTGTGATCACCACGTTGCTGCTCTCTATCTACACTGGTCCTAGTACAGCCGCGACACAGGATGTCGTACCATCGGCCTTGCGTGCCTCGTCGGTGGCTGTTTCGTTACTCATTGCTCATTTGCTGGGTGATGCCTTTTCCCCTTCCATAGTGGGTTTTCTTGCCACCATCTTTGATCCCACCCATGGACAGCATGCCGCACAGAGTATCGCCGGACAGGACCTCAGTCTGGCTTTGCTGATTACCTGTACGCCAGCTTTGGCTATTGCCGGTCTCATCGGCATCTTTGGGGCACGTTGGATGAAAGGCGACGTTGAGGCCGCAGAACTGGCCGATAAGTTAGCGAGAGGATAGAAGCGATACACGTATGCAAGATATACTTTCTGATATGTCGGAAACGGCAGTGATAGCTGCTGTTGAAGCCAACTTGTGAGAAGAAATGGCCTGCTTTGGGCGTTACGTGGCAGGAGGAGAGCTGCATGAAGACCCCGAGATGCAGTGGATAATTACGCGTTTCATCTGTGCTGTGCTGCGCACGTCGCTTATAGCGGGAAATGTCGATGCTAAAATTGATGCGACCCTGGACCATTTTCGAGAGCGTTGTTCATCGATGGCCTGGAAAGTGAGCCCCTCCGCACAGCCTCCTGATCTGGTACAATATTTGCAGGCACGTGGTTTCACCCTGGTGTACGATCAACCTGTTATGGTGGCTGATTTGCAGGCACTAAACGAGGCTAGCATGACGCCGACGAACTTTCATATCACAGTTGTTGACAATCAGGAACTGTTGCACACATATTGTAATGTCTCTATGCGCGGCTTTGGCAGCGACGAGAAGGGCATTCAACTCTACTACGAAACCTATCTAGGGATCGGTTTTGCGAAGGATGTACCGTGGCGGCACTATATCGGCTGGCTCGATGACGTGCCGGTGACTGTCTGTTCGCGACTCTTACATGCAGGAATTGTCGGTATTTACGGTGTGGCAACCGTGCCTGAAGCGCGTAGGCAAGGATTAGGTGCAGCGATGACGCTAACTCCACTGCTTGAGGCACATCAACGTGGCTACCGCATAGCCACTTTAACGGCGACCGATATAAGCGTAGGTATCTATCGCCGGTTAGGTTTTCGCGATTTTTACACGACCCATATTTATCACAAATCCTGGTAGGAAGATCACATATGATTCATTTTTATGAACTGGCAACTTTGGATGCCGCTCAGCGGCTGCGTCTCTTGCGACGGGCGGAGATTGAGATCGACAACTTGATCGAGTACATCCGCCCCATCTTACAGGCCGTACGCACTCGCGGTGATGATGCTGTGCTAGAATTTACCGCACGCTTTGATCACGTCCAACTTACAGCGGACCAACTACGGGTGAGGCGAGAAGAAATTGAGCATGCACATCAGGTGCTTGACCCTGCGGTACGCCAGGCTATTGAGCAGGCCATTCACAATGTGCGTACCTTTCATGAACAGCAGATGCCGCATGAGCAGTGGTTTACCCAGGTGGCTCCTGGCGTAATGGTGGGTGAAAAGGTTACACCGGTGACCAGCGTGGGGTTATACGTGCCCCGGGGCAAAGGAGCTTTTCCTTCGGTGATGTATATGCTTGCCGTGCCCGCCCGTATCGCCGGTGTGCCGCGTATTGTAGTCTGCACTCCTCCTGGCCCCGATGGCACGGTAGACCCAGCCTCACTGGTAGCTGCCGACCTGTGTGATGTGCATGAAATCTACCGTGTGGGTGGAGCACAGGCCATTGCCGCCCTCGCCTATGGCACGCAGAGCATTGGGCGTGTGCGCAAGATTGCCAGCCCTGGTAGTGGCTTTGTTTCTGCTGCCAAGCGTTTGCTCTACGGCACGGTCGATGTGGGACTGCCAGCTGGCCCCAGTGAGTCGATCATTCTGGCTGATGCTGATGCCGATCCTGAATTAGTAGCGCGTGATATGCTGATCGAGGCCGAGCATGGCCCTGATTCTTCCAGTCTGCTTGTCACCCCGAGCCGCTCCCTGGTCGAGGCGGTCATGGCCTTATTGCCTGAAAAGATGGCTGCATTGCCGGAGTGGCGACAGAACTTTTGCCGGACGGTCTTTGAGGCGACAGAGGGGACAGGTGGCATCATTCTCACGACAGATATGCAGGAGGCCGTGGAGTTTGTCAACGAGTATGCGCCGGAGCATCTGGAGGTGCAGGTGCGTGAGCCGTTTGCGCTGTTGCCCCAACTTCACAATGCCGCTGAGATTCTGATCGGCCCGTATACGCCCATCTGTACAGGCAACTATAGTGTCGGCACGAACGCTATCCTGCCCACCGGCGGTTTTGCCCATAGCTACTCCTGTACCTCTGTCTACGATTTTCTCAAGCGTACAGGGATTGCCTATGTGACGGCAGAGGGCTATGCGTCGATCAGTGAGACGACGCGTCGGTTGGCCGAGTTTGAGGGGTTCCCCGCCCACGCCAATGCGGTAACAACACGCCCAGTGTCGCTCCCACGATCGTCAGAGCCATGAGAAACAGTGTGATGTAGGTAGCTTGCTGCAATAAGAAAATACCTGTACGGATAGTGGTGATCTGGTGAAAATTCATATCGGACTTGAGCGGTATATCCATCGAGTCGCTGATCTCAACCACAGCGTCACTATCCTCTGTAGACACATAGACACGGCGTAGGGAGGGATCGGCCTCGACCCCATCGGGTGCATGTCCCACTTGAAGCGTTCCCAATACATCAAAGGATTGCCCATCAATGACGGTAATCGTTGTGCCGGTACTAGTATCGCTGTTGTTGCCCTCCTTGTTGCCTTCGTCTGCCACATAGATGCGTCCGGTGGCTGTATTGAAGGCCACCCCTTCAGGATAGGGCGAGACAGGAACATGAGCCATGATCGTATTGCGATGTTCATCGATGACATCCAGTTCCTGTCCACCCGAACACACAACATAAACGCGTTCCCTGGTCTCATCTACACGCAAGGGCTGGACGGGAGTTGCTGCTACAGCTATAGTTGCCAGGGTGCGCCCGCTATCCTCATCATAGACCGTGACCACATTTTTTGCGGCGTCGCCCACATAGAGTCTGCCCAGGTGGCTGTCCACTCCCAGAGCGTGAGGGTGCGACCCCAACTTCAGAGTTGCTGATGTTGCCCTTAATTGGCCCGTAGGGGAGCTTGTCAGACTGAAGACGTTCACCTCGCCATCGTTTGTGTCGGTCACGAAGATTCGCTGCCGTTGTATATCCAGTGCGATACCATTATCTCCCGCTCCCGTCCCGGCTGTTAGCAGTCTCTGGCCTGTTGCTCCATTCAGGACAACTAACTCTGCCCCTCTATCATTGAACTGAGAGCTAACGGCATAGACGTGATGGGTTGTACTATCAACCTGTACGTCAGTGGCTGAGCCTCCCGTTGTCATATGCCAACGCACCTTGCCGCCAATGGGATCAAAGGCCACAAGCTGGGCAGGATATTCATAGGCGATATAGACCAGATGGGTCTGAGTATCAACCGCGATGGCCTCGGGTCGCTGACCCGCATGCAGCACACCAAGAAAAGGGAAGCTACCGTCAGCGTAGGTGGGGAAGGGAAATAGAAAGAAGATGGATAAAAGAGCAAAAACGTATGCCGCTATCAGGATAATTCGTATTGACCATTGGCTGTATGTAGATGGCATGCTTATTTGCTCCTGTGTTGGTTAATACATGCTGTATTTTATCATAAGATGTGTCATCTGTAGTGGAAAGAGGGGACAAGCTGTTAACGGTTTTGGTTGAGAATCTAAGCACATGCTCTCTATCCGTATGTATACGACGAATTTGTGCTACTATATCATATTATGAGATGTTGGCAATGCCGATTGTAGTACCATGAGGTGTCAGGTGAGGGCTGCATGTAGAGGGCTCAATGCTAGGCACTCCTACAATGGTAACGCCTCTCGTAATGATTCTAAGACGGTTATATACTACTAAGATGGGATGTGTATTCAGGTATGTGCTGTACTTATCTGAAGAGATGTGAAAAAGTGACGTTCATCTCAACAGAAGAGTGATTTACCCTACTGCTCAACTAAGTGAGAATATGTTATAATGCGCCCAACATAGGAATAAAACACTTGGTAATCAACGTTGAAAGTTCTTGAACTTCGGCTGGGCAGTGACAAACAGTATTTTAGCAGTATTGAAGTTCAGGCAATGATGAAGAGCGGTGTAAAGATATGGCGAATAATTATCCATTTGATCCAAATAATGCAGCATCTCTGAACAGGCCAAGTGGCCCACAAAGTGGGCCAAACTATGCGGCTTCATCATCCTCTGAGACTCCTTCGGGGGGTAATAGCCATGGCAGTCAACGGCGTTTAGCCTCTGGCACAGAATTGTCGGGACGATATAAAATTGAGAAGCCAGTGGCCGCCGGTGGTATGGGCGCCGTGTATCGGGCTCTCGATACACGGTTCAATCGAGCCTGCGCAGTGAAAGAAATGCTTGATGAGTTTCAAAGTGAGGCCGAGCGTACGCAGGCCGTCGAATGGTTTGCTCGCGAGGCCACGCTCTTACTTGATCTCAACCATCCCTGCATTCCGCGTGTGCGCGACTTCTTTGTCGAAGGCGGACGACACTATTTAGTCATGGATTTTATTGAGGGGCGTACGTTGGGCGATGTGCTGGAAAAAGAAGGCAATGTGATCGGTGCCAACGGCGCACGAGGGATAGCAGAGGATCGTGTGCGCAGTTGGGCGCAGCAGACCTGTAGTGTGCTGGGCTACCTGCATCGTCAATCGCCCCCGATCATCTTCCGTGACCTTAAGCCATCGAATATTATGGTGACCGAGCGCGACGAAATTAAGCTGATCGATTTCGGTATTGCCCGTATTTTCAAGCCTGGACAGTCGCATGATACAGTCGCCCTTGGCTCACCGGGTTTTGCTGCCCCTGAACAATATGGCAAGGCCCAGAGTACGCCGCGCTCCGATCTTTACAGCTTAGGGGCTTTGCTGCACTGCCTCTTAACCGGGCTTGATCCCAGCGAACGCCCTTTTTTCTTCCGCCCGGTTTCAGAGGTCAATGCGATGGTCTCACCTGCTCTCGAAGCTCTGCTTCAACAGATGTTGGAGATGAATACTGAAATGCGTCCAGCTTCGGCACAAGCAGTGCTACAGCGACTGCGCAGTGAAGATACGAAGACCATCACTATCTCCACCACTGCCACCCGTACCCAGAGTACAAGCGTACAGACCGGTGAACACCTGCTCTTAGAAGAGGCCCACACGCTTTACAGCCAGAAACGCCTCAAGGAAGCTGAGCAGGTGTATACGCGTGCTCTCCAGTTGAACGGTACTAATCCTTTCGGTTGGCAGGGACGCGGCTTAACTCAGGGATTGCTAGCACGCCACACCGAGGCCCTGAAGTCATTTGATCAGGCTTTGAAGATCAATTCCTCGCTGGTTATCTCGTGGAATGGGAAGGGTACAGCACTGAGCAACCTGCAACGTTACCAGGAAGCTCTGGATGCGTTTGAGCGAGCATTGAAGCTGGAACCCGGTAATGCTTCTGCTTGGAACGGCAAAGGTGCCGTTCTGAGTGCGTTGGGACGCACTGTAGATGCCTTGCATGCATTTGATATGTCCCTGAGCTACGATCCTCATCTGGCACAGGCATGGAATAATAAGGGGCTGGTACTGCGCCAGCAGAGAAAATATACAGAGGCTCTCGAGGCTTTTGAGAAGGCCCTAATCTACGATTCTAAGATCGCCACTTCGTGGAGCGGCAAGGCCAGCGTCCTTCACGAGATGGGATTTCTGCAAAAGGCCCTGGACGCTTATGAGCAGGCATGTAGTTGTAACCCGGCCCTCGTGGCGGCCTGGAACGGCAAAGGCTCAGTGCTCTATGACATGGGGCAGGAGTGGCTTAATAAGGCAGATCTTAAGCAGGCATGGCATATGTTCCAGGAGGCTACCGATGCGTTTCAGAAAGCACTACAGCTGGATAAAAACTATGCTCCTGCCTACTATGGTATGGGTAGCGTGCTTTACGCTCAGCAAAAGCCGACGGAAGCATTGAGTATGCTAGATGCAGCCTTGCGCTGTGATGCCAACTATGCCCGAGCGTGGTATAGACGCGGTAACGTTCTCAACGAAATGGGTAGAACCCTTGAGGCTCTCAATTCCTACGAGCGGGCTACGCGCCTGGACCCACGCAATGTTTCAACCTGGAATGCCAAGGCTAGTGTACTTTGTCAATTGCAACGTTATAACGAGTCCTTGAGCGCCTACAACTATGTGCTGAACCTCAAAGCTGATTTCGCACCGGCCTGGAACGGCAGAGGGAACGTCTACTATCATCTTGAGAACTATGAGCAAGCTCTCACTGCCTACGAACGAGCAGCCAAGCTCAATCCCCAGATGGCTTCCGTGTGGCATAACACCGCTCTGGTTCTCAAGAAACTGGGTCGCTACCAGGAAGCGCTGAATGCTGCCGAGCATGCCATTCGTCTCGCTCCCAACGATCCGGACAACTGGATGCGCAAAGCTGAGGTTCTGCGCCGCTTGCGTCGCCGCCGCGAGGCACGTGAAGCGGAGGCACAGGCCCAGCGTTTGCGTGGAGGGCGTTAGTGCTTACCCTCGATTTTGCAGTATCTCAGAACTGACGAAAATGAGGGATGACCTGGCTGGCAAGTCGCTGCATCTGTGAAAGATCGTACCCGGTGCGCGGAAGGTAGAAGTTGTGTTTACCTTTCTCACAAGTGAATATGCTTTATTACGTCGCACCAGGCCTTACTGGTCGTACTTCACTATATCACCAAGGATCTCATCGATGTGCTCTAACACATCATCAGGAAGTGTAATCTCACCGGCTTTGGCGTTTTCTTCGACTTGCTGAGGACGTGTCGCACCGATGATGGCAGCACTGACGATCTGCTTGCGTAGCACCCAGGCCAGAGCCATTTGTGGGAGTGAGTAGCCGCCCTGTTGTGCCAGCGTTTGCAGGTGTTGTACAGCAGTCAGCGTCTTCTCATGCATCAAATCATGCATGAAGGTATTGAGATTGGGATCAGCGGCACGTGTCCCGGCTTGCGGCGGCTGACCGGGTTTGTACTTGCCCGTGAGGATCCCTTGGGAGAGCGGCGAGAAGACCACCTGGCCAATCCCCTCACGCTCACAGAGTGGCAGCACATCGCGCTCGATATAGCGTTGGAGCATGTTGTAAATGGGTTGGTTGGAGACGATGCGGTCAAGGTTGAGCTCACGTGCCATGTAGACGGCATCGGCAATCTGTGTGGCTGACCACTCGGAGACCCCAACAGAGAGCACTTTGCCTTGCGTGACCAGATCGTCAAGAGCACGCAGAGTCTCTTCGAGTGGAACCTCAGGATCGTAGCGGTGGCACTGGTACAAGTCGATGTAGTCGGTTCCAAGACGGCGCAAGCTGGCGTGGCACTGTTCCAGAATGTGTTTGCGAGAAAGCCCACGGTCGTTTGGTCCATCTCCCATGGGAAAATAGACTTTCGTGGCCAGGACAAATGAGTCACGCGAGAAGTCTTTCAGGGCGCGTCCTACCACCTGTTCAGCTGCACCTCGGTTGTAGACATTCGCGGTATCAAAGAAGTTGATGCCGATTTCGTAGGCTTTATGTACGCACTGAATGGCGGCCTCTTCTTCTACCGAGTTGCCATAAGTCAACCAACTGCCTAGCGCGATAGTACTGACACACACGCCTGCGCGTCCCAATTGTCTGTACTGCATAGATGATTTTTTCTCCTTTGCCTGCTCTCGATGCATGGCATCCTGCTGACGATTTGAAATGTAGTTCGCGCACCACAAAATACTGGCAAACGCTCTTCGTAGCCTGGTCCACCTGCCAATGGCACGAGCTTCATTTTAATACACGCTGATTGGTCGTAAGAAGTGACATCTACTCCTTTACCCTGGCTTGGCGGCGTGGTAACTGGTCTCCACCTGACCAGCGTATACTAGTCAGATGGGTTGTATCGATATGCAGAAAGGGTCTAACATGTTTGATCTCTGGAAATTGCAGGATTTCGCGCCTGGAGAGGGATTGGCTCGCCAGGTATTTACTGAGCAGTTTGATACGAGTGATTGGATAGACATCACGGTGCCAGGGGATGTGCATCAATCACTGCTTGAGGCCGGTCGTCTCGCAGATCCTTTTTACGATAGGAACGAAGATAAATGCGCCTGGATGGAAGAGCGAGAATGGTGGTATCGTATAAGCTTCGCTAGCGAAGAAAAGCCTCTCCAGCAGGATGAGCGATTACTCCTGGTCTTCCAGGGATTGGACACATTTGTCACTATCTGGCTCAACGGTGAGGTATTGGGCAAACATATGAACATGTTTCGCGAAGTTGTCTTTGATGTCGGTTCTCGTTTGCGCAGCGATCGGCCTAATACGCTCGCTCTCTGTTTTCACCCACCACTACAGCAAGCGGAGAAAGCTCCATTCGAGAGTTGGGGGCGGAACTCCTATCGAGTCATGATGCGCAAGGCTCAATTTGGCTATGGGTGGGATTGGGGTCCGCGCCTGCCAACCATTGGTATCTGGCGTCCTATTGAACTCCGCCGTCAGCGGTATGCCGCTATTCAAGGCATGCATTTCTCTACGATTGAAATAGATACGAACAGCAATAAAGCGCTGGTAGCCGTTCAGGTAGACGTAGAGCGATTTGCTGGCGAGCAAGCGGTAGAGCTTTCCATCACCTTGCTCTCCCCTGAGAGGGCAGCAGGAACGGCAGTCGTAGCGGAACAAACGTTGACCCTACAGGGAAGTGGATCTCAGCTCTCAGCAAAGGTCTACATCAAGATAGAGAATCCTCAACTGTGGTGGACC
>Ga0137377_10001239_pt1 | contig 17559 bp, 16 predicted proteins | sample SagtaG_22_FD_104815 | JGI IMG/M metagenome (GOLD analysis project Ga0137377, IMG submission 104815) | Vadose zone soil microbial communities from Sagehorn Ranch, Mendocino, California, USA - Sage2_L_40_16 metaG | ecosystem: Environmental > Terrestrial > Soil > Vadose zone | place: USA... | reverse complement strand
CGCGTCGACCTCGTGGTCCTCAGCCACGTCCGGTTGCAGGAAGCGGCCGGTGAGCGGGTCGCTCCACGCCCGGGACGGTGCCTGAGCCAGGCGCCGCGGCAGGGTCAGGTGCTCCCGGACAGAGAGCTCGTCGAAAAGCTGCGGGAGCTGGAACGTCCGGGCCAGCCCGCGGCGCACCCGGACCTCGGGCGCGAGCCCCGAGACGTCCTTCCCGCCCAGCCGGACCGTACCCTGCTGGGCGACGACGTCGCCGGATAGGACCCCGAGCAGAGTGGACTTGCCCGCGCCGTTCGGTCCCACCAGGCCGGTAATGGCGCCTTCCGGCACCCGGATATCCACCTGTTGCAGAGCCTTGAGGCCGCGGAAATTCACGGATATCTGAGTGCCGGAAAGAATAGCGGGCCGCTCCTGGGTCAACGTGCTCACCGGGCATCCTCCAGTTCCGTGGCTACCGCCGAGGCCGGCCCGCCGCCGTGCGTCCGGCCTTTCCAGGGCGGCATACCGTTTCCGGTTAGCCTCTGGGCCAAAGCCGCGAGTTGGCGGCCGTTCATCGTGATGATCCCGTCCGGGTTGCGGGCTAGCAGCACCGCCCCCGCCCCGAAGAGCAGCGTGGGCAGCGGACCCCAGGCGGTCGGCAGGTAGGTGGCGAAAAGCTGCGGGATCAGCACGTAGAAGAGCCCGGCCGCCAGGGCGGCATTATTCGATCGGCGGCCATTCGTTATCACGACGGCAAACCAGGTCAGGCCGATGATGGTGTCGAACGACTGGGGCAGGGCCGCTCCGGTGTAGATCACGTACATGCCGCCGCCGATGCCCGCGATCGTCGCGGCCAGCGTCCAGATCACGATCTTCATGCGGACCACGCTGATTCCCGCCGACCGGGCCCCGGTCTCGCTGGCGCGGATCGCGGACAGCGCGAGGCCGGACGTCGACCGGCGAATGGCCGCGATGAAGAGGCTGACGAGCACGAAGAGCGCGAGCGTGACGTAGGTCAGCGTTACGTTCGACGAGGCGAAGGATGGCCGAGCCACGGTTACCCCGGAGCCGTACTGCAGGAAGACGTTGAACTGGAACACGATGGACGAGAACAACAGCCCGAAGGTCAGCGTGGCCAGGGCCGCGTACAGGTTCCCCATGCGGGCGGTCAGCGTGCCCACGATCAGGCCGCCGGCGCCTGCGAGCAGCCCGCCGACCGCGACTCCCAGGAGCACCGGCAGGTGGTACGTCGAATTCACCTGGGCGGTGGCCAGCCCGCCTATCCCGGCGAAGGTGATCTGGCACAGGGAGATCATGCCGCCCTCTCCGGTGAGCAGGGTGAAGGAGAGGAAGATGATCGCGATCGCGACTCCTTCTGCCACCGGGCCGACCCAGTAGGCGGACAGGACCAGCGGCAGGATGGCCGTGATAACGACGAACGGATTCTGCGTCGCGAGCCGCAGCGCGCGGGCGGCGAGCCCTCGGAGCCTTCCTTCGGCGTCCGGGCCGGCGGATGGCCGGGCCTGGGCCCAGGACGTGATGGTGCGGACATCGATCGCCCGATCCAGGGTGCCGCCGGGATTCTCCTCGGTCACCGTCTTGCGCCAGGTGTAGTAGAGCAGGAATATAACCACCATCGCGAAGGGAATGGCCGCGATGATGTCCCCGGTGACCTGGCTGGACACCGAGGGCAGCGACCATTGCAGGAGCGATCCGGCCACGCCCATGATCAGCCCGATGCCCACCGCCAGCGGCAGGCTGCGCAGCTTGGCCGCCACCACCGCGGCGAACGCCGATGCGGTGATGACCGTGTAGTTGCTGACCGAGCTGACGTTCAGGACCGGGGCAGCCAGGACGCCGGCCAGCCCGGCCAGGAACGTCCCGGCGGCCCACACGCCGACCGCGATCCGGGCCGGGCTGATACCCGATAGCGATGTCATCGCCTTGGAGTCAACCCTTGCCCGCACCATCAGCCCGACATGGGTCCGGCGCAGAACATAGGTCCCGATCGCGAGGACCGCCGCGACGCAGCAGTACGCGATCAGCTGGTCGAGCGTGACGGCCACGCCGCCGACGTGGAAGACGCGCACCGGCTGCGGGGCCAGGCCCGGCGAGGTCAGGATGGCGCGGTTGCCGAAGATGAGCTCGGTCGCGGCCGGGATCGCTACCGAGAGCCCGATGGTCGCGACCACCTTGGTGATCGCCTGGGCGTGGGTGAGGAAGCGGAAGAGGGCGAAATAGAGTGCTACCCCCAGCAGCGGGCCGGTGATCGCGATCGCGAGTATCGCCGACGCCCAGACGGGCCAGCCGGCCTGCGCGACCAGATAGTAGTACAGCCGCGCGATGAAGAACGCGATGGCGCCGAAGGCGAAGTTGAGCACGCCCGCCGATACGTAGGTCACGACGATACTCGCTGCGGATATCGCGTAGATTCCGCCGAGCACGAGCCCGGCAAGGATGAAGGCAATCAAGGCTCGCTCCTAAGTTGAGCGGCATCATTCGCTAACTGTTGGACGTGCCGGGAATCGTCACGACCTTGATGGGCGACGTCCCGGTCAGCGACACGAACTGGTTGCCTTGTACCTTCACCATCCAGGTGCAGTTGCCTGGGAACTGCTGGTTGGTGTCGCTGAAGACCGCATAGTTCACCGGGCAGGTGAGGCCGTGGTGATCGAAGTTCGTCACCTTGCGGAGGTTGCTGATGAAGCTCTGCTGGGTCGGGTTGGCGCCCGCCACCTCGAGGCCCTTTATGGCCGTGTCGGCGGTGAACCAGCCCCATTCCATCCCCGCGGCGGGATACGGCTTGGTCCAGCCCGCGTAGGTCTTGAGGGCCGACATCAGCCATTTGGTCGCGGTCGTGTTGAGGGATGACGGTGCGTAGCCGGCGGCCATGTCCACGCCCTGGGCGGCGGCCAGAGAGGAGGGCTGGTCGAGCAGGTCCTGCCCGTATCCACCCTGGATGAAGGTGGCCTTGAGCGAGGCATTGGCGTTCTTCAGCGCCGTGATCAGGCTGAGGGTATCGCCGAGCGTCATCTGGCTGCCCAGGATGTCGCACTTCGCCTGCTTGATGGACAGCGCGATGGACGTGAAGTTGGTGTTCCCCGGGACGATGCCGAAGTTCTTGTAGGGCACGGGCACGTGGGCGGCTTTCATCGACCCGACCATCGCCATGCCGTTTCCGACCGTGGATGGCGCGTTGTAGCCGACGCCGCAGTACACCGAACCGCCCTGGGACTTGAAGAAGGCGGGCATGCCGGTATAGGAGGGGTAGCTGTCGTTGGTGCTGCCGAACGCCGCGAACATGTTCGGGTACTGACTGGAGTTCCACTCGGGCCCGTCGATTCCGTCGCCTATGACGGGCACGTTCTGCTGGGCCGCCCACCGGTAGGCGCCGTAGAAGAAGGCACCCGCGGCCAGGACGGCGAATACGTGGTCGTGTTCCACGAGTTGCTGAGTGCCCGCGAGTGAGGTCTGCGGGCTGGAACCCTCGTCGACGCTGACCAGCTTGACCGTCTCGCCGCCAGGGAGCTCATGGGTGGCGTTGGCCAGCGCAATCCGCGCCTGAGCGCCCTGGATGGTCGCCTGGCCGAACGACGAGGCCACCGGGCCAGTCAGCGGGGTGAGGATTCCGAGGGTTATCGTCTTGCCCTGGGCCGCATTCGCGCCCGTGGTGCTGGAGGCTGCGGCTCCGGTCGAGCTCGACGAGCTACAGGCAGTAGCGGCACCCGACACGAGGATGGCAACTACTGCGGCCGCGAGCAATCTAATCCTGGTTGGCATCATCATCAAAACCTTCCGCTAGGTCACCCAACGGCGGGCGTTCCAGCCGTGACGTCACCAGCAGGTGCTTGCGCGGGACGACGCTGCGCGTGCGCAGAACACGGCTGCGTCCCTCGTTGACGTGACACTACTTACTACTCGAGTAGGTAGTGTTGGGAACATAACATAGCCGAAATAAGGCGTCAACGGCGTCATCAAGTTGAAATCTTCGGGTCCGCGCGGGGCAGTACGGCCGCTGGAGCGCGGCGCCTACCCGGTCTGGGCGGATCTGGAACCGGCCGGATCTGAGCAGGCGGGACCGAGTCGGCCGACCGGGAGGAGGAGGGAGCCGTTCTGCCGGGATCCCGGCTCAGGCGAGCCGGCGACTGCCCCGTTCGGCGGTGCCCTTCTTCTCTCCGGCGGCCCGGGGCGTGGCTTCCTCGGGATCCGCCGGGTGCCGGTCGAACAGTCCCTCGAGCCCTGCGCCATACCGCGCCAGCATCTCCGTGGAGAAATCGCGGAACATCCGCTGGGAGAAGATGTCGTGCCGGATAAAGCCCTTGACCAGCGCCGTCAGCAGTGCGTCGTGGTCAGACCACACGGCTTCCCAGGTGTCGCCTTCCGGGGCCAGGGCCCACAGGGCCCCGGCCGTGTCGCAGGTGAGCGCCAGGTGCCGGGACTGATGATGGCGGTAGACAACGCCGTCGGTGCTGCTGTGCCGGATCACTACCCCGTTGTGCAGACTGAAGGGCGGTTCGCCGAAGCAAAGGACGTCGATCCGCACGCCGCGGCGGTCGGCCGCAGCGATCTCGTCGCCCAGCGCATCGAGGTACGTGCCGTGACCGGAGACGTAGATCCGCTCGGCAGCGCCGCTGATGAGATGACTGGCCGCGCTGACGATCGCGATCCACGAGTTCGTCTCCTTGTACAGCCGGAGTTCTTGCACCTGGTCGCTCTCGCGGCGCATCCGGGAGACTTCGAGTTCGACGGTAGCCAGGCGCTGGCGGAATTCCCGTTCCAGCTCACTCAGCACGCGGGCGGGGGTGACGGCGACGAATTTGGCCGGCGAGCCGCTCACCTGCAGGACTGCCCCGCGCTCGACGAGCCTGCCCAGCGTCTCGTAGACCTTGGGCTGGGGTACGAGAGTTTCCTTCGCGACGGCATATCCCGTCATCGGCTCGCGGCCGATGAGGCCCGCATACGTCCTGGCTTCGTACTGCGAAAAGCCAAGCTCCGTCAATGCCGCGATCACCCCGGTGTCGATCCCGGGCAGACTGCCGCCCTCCGAAGCGCTGCCGGTCATGGAGAGATTCCCTTCCGCGAGCCTGTGATCGGGGCCCCGCAGGCGCCCAGCGACCTGGTGAGGCGCCGGGCGCGCAACTCAACGCACCGATCCACCATACGCTACCTCCTTCGGTTGGTAACTATTATCTCACGTTGACCCCTCCCGCCTCCTCCGATACCTTGTGCATGCATAAGTGCATGCACAAGGGGGCTTCGATGAGGGACAACCGCACCAAGCAGATCATCCGGGCCGGAGGGCTCGCGCTGGGCGTGTCCATGACCATCGCCGATCCGTTCGTCGCCGAAGTCATCGGCGCTGCGGGCTTCGATTTCGTCCTCATCGACACCGAACACGCCCCGATCGCGGTCGACCAGCTGCAGATGCTGCTGATCGCGCTCCGGACGTCGGCGTCGACCGTGTTCGTCCGGCCGGCCGCTAACGACGCCACCCTGATCAAGCAGATCCTCGATCTCGGCGCCGAAGGAGTGGTCGTGCCCGAGGTGAACGACGCGGCCTCGTGCGCGGCCGCGGTCGCGGCGACCCGGTATCCGCCGCTCGGCAGGCGCGGGTTCGGGCCCCGCCGGGCCGCCCGTCTCGAGGGAGGCAGGCCGGCCTACATCGCGCGTGCCGACGATGAGGTGGCGGCGCTCGTCATGATCGAGAGCGCCGACGCGGTGGCCGGCATCGATGACCTGCTCCGGACTCCGGGCCTGGACGGAGTAATGGTCGGGCCGGCGGACCTGGCCGTCAGCATGGGCCATCTGGACGACTTCAATCACCCGGATATCCGCGCCAGGATCGCCGACGTGCGTGCCGCGTGCCAGCGGCACTCGGTCCCGTTCGGGATATTCGCCGCCACCGAGCAGGCCGCTCGCCTGTGGGCCGCGGAAGGAGCCGGGTTCATGACCATCGGCGCGGACACGCAGTTCCTGGACCAGGGCATAGCCAAGTCGCGAGCCCTCGCGGAAAGCCTGCGCCAGTCTCGGTAGCCGCCGGGTCAGAATATTAGTACCTTCCACGGTAGTTAATAGTCTGCTAGATTGACCGCATCGCCCCCCGGAATCCCACTGCCATCCGCAACGAGACTAGGAGCCCGATGGACTGGTCCGCCTACTCCAGGCTCACCTTCGACTACCCGTCCGACGGCGTGCTGCTGATTAAGATCAACAGACCGGACCGGCTCAACGCGATGGATGAGGTGCTGCACACCGAGCTGAGCCGGGTGTGGCTGGATGTCGACCGGGACGACGCCTGCCGGGTCGTGGTTATCACCGGTGCAGGTAAGGCTTTCTCGGCGGGCGGGGACTTCGAGATGGTGGAGGCCACCCTCGGGAGCTTCAGGGTCGTATCGCGGCTGCTCAAGGAAGCCGCCGACATCGTGCACAACATCACCGACTGCACGAAGCCGATCATCTCCGCCATCAACGGGACCGCTGTCGGCGCCGGCCTGGCGGTTGCCCTCACCGCCGACATCAGCATCGCGGCCGAGGGCGCCCGGCTTACCGACGGCCATCTCAAGCTCGGCGTGGCCGCCGGCGATCACGCGGCCATCATCTGGCCGTTGCTGTGCGGCCTAGCCAAGGCCCGCTACTACCTGCTGACCAGCGGCTTCATCGACGGCCGCGAGGCCGAGCGGATTGGCCTGGTGAGCAGGTGCACCCCGGATGATGAACTGATGCCCATCGCACTGCAGATCGCGGAGGACCTAGCCGGCGGCTCGCGCCAGGCGATCGCCGCCACCAAGAGGACCCTGAACCACTGGGTCCGCGCCGCGAACCCGATCTTCGAGTCCTCGCTCGCCCTGGAGATGCTCGGCTTCTTCAGCGAAGATGCTCGCGAAGGGCTTGATGCCATGCGCGAGAAGAGGAGGCCGAAATTCCCGTCGAGCCTGGGCGCCGAAGCGTGAGCGCAGACGGCAGCGGTCCCGGTGCCGGTGTCAGTGCCAGCCAGAGCGAACGGCTGTACTTCGGGGACCTGCCGCTGGAGAAGACGTTCGTGACGTCAGGGCGCACCATCACCGAGGCCGACGTGATCGCGTTCGCGGGCTTGTCCGGTGACTTCAATTCACTGCACGTGGACGAGACCTTCGCCGCCTCGACTCCTTTCGGCGGGCGGATCGCACACGGGTTGCTCGTGCTGTCGATAGCGTCAGGACTGAGTACCCGCCTGCCTGTCCTGGTCGCGCTGCAGCCCTCCCTGCTGGGCATGACCGAGGTGACGTGCCGTTGGCTGGCCCCTGTTCGCATCGGCGACACGGTGCGCGTCGAACTGACGTTCACCGCGGCGCAGCTCACCCGTAGCGGCACGCGGGGGCGCGTAACGGAACGGCGGGTTGTGCTCAACCAGGACGACGTCACGGTGCTCGACAGCCAGTGGACGCTCCTCGTCGCCACCCGCCCCGGTGGGGACTGAATAGGGCCATCCTGCGGTCAGGTGTGCAGGTGGTAGCCGCCAGAGACGCACAGGACCTCGCCGGTGATGAAGCTCGCTTTCTCGCTGGCCAGGAACGCCACGGCGTTGGCGACGTCCTGGGGCTGGCCGACCCGGCCGAGCGGGGTCTGGCGGGCCATCTCCTCGACGTACTCCTCACCGTAGATCTTGCCGAGAAACGGGTTCCACGCTAGCCCGGGCGCCACCGCGTTCACGCGGATACCGTGCGGTGCGGCCTCCATCGCCGCGGCCCGCGTAAACCCCGTGATCCCGGCCTTCGCCGCGGCGTAGTGTGACTCGCCTTCGGCCGTGCGCATCCAGGCCGCGATCGACGACATGTTCACGATCGCGCCCCGGGTACCCCGGTCTCGCATGACGTTCAAGGCCCGCCTCGTGACCATGAACGGGCCGGTGAGGCTGACGTCGAGAACGTGGCGCCAGGTTTCGGTGGGCATCTCGGCCAGCGGGGCCAGCATGTTGATGCCGCTGTTGTTGACGACGACATCGAGCCTTCCGTACCTGTCGGCGACGCCGTTGATGACCTCGTCGATACGCGCTTCGTCCCGCACGTCGAGCGGGACGCCGGTGACCTCCCGGCCGGTGTCGCTGGCGATATCGGCTGCGACCTTGGCGGTCCGCTCGGGATGCTGGTCGCTGAGGACCACGATCGCCCCTTCGCGCGCGAAGGTCCTGGCTACCGCCTGCCCGATTCCGGCGCCAGCCGCCGCCGTCACGAAGACCACCTTGTCGGAGAAGTCCATCGATTACTCCAGTCTGTGCGCCGTTTGAAGAAGTCGCTGCTAGCGGATTCCGGTGATGAGCTGCCACGTCCGCATCGGGCCTGCCAGTGCGTCCGCCCCCAGCCGCCGGGCCCATCGCATGGCCGTCCCGTCGCTGGCCTCCCATTCCCACAGCCGGCGGGTGAATCGCTGGAGCGGGTACTCCATCGTCACGCCGATGGCCCCGTGAACCTGATGTGCCACCCGGGCACACACGATCGCCGCCTCCCCGGCCAGCGCGCGGGCCGCGCCGACCAAGGCGGGATCGAGCTGGGGGTCATCGTCCTCACCCAGCGCGGCCTGCGCGGCGTCCACCACGACGGCCACGCGCTGCGCTTCCGAGGCCAGCCTGGCCAGGTGCGTCTGCACGGCCTGGAACCGGGCGATCGGCTGCCCGAACTGAACGCGCCGGCCGGCGTAGTCGATGGTCAGCTCCGCCGTGCGCTGCAAGGCAGCGGCCATTTCCACCGAACGGGCGAGGGCACTGCGCATGCTGAGCGTGTCAGCGGCTGCCTGGTAGGCGAGGGGGGCTGGCGCGAGCTCGGCGACGGGCACGCCGTCCAGCCGGACCCCCCGGGCCACGGGCTCCCCGGCGGTATTAGCCGCATCCGGCGGCAGTTGCAGGGCGTCGAGGGCGACGGTCGCCACCAGCAGCTGCTCGTCCCGCCGCACCGGCACGACGAGCGTGGTGGCGCTATCGGGCCAGGCGATGCTGTCCAGCATGCCGAACAGGACGCGGCCGCGGCCCGTCTCCTCGAGCCGCATCCGGCCGGCCGCCATCACGGCTAGGTGATCGCTCCAGGCAAAGGTGAGCCCGGCCTGCCGGAGCAGCCAGCCCGCCAGGACCGGGCCTTCGATGACGGGCAGGCTCAGCCCAGCGTAGGCCGCCCCCCGCAGCACCTCGAGCGCGTCGTTCAGGCCGCCACCGCTGCCGCCCAGGTGTTCCGGGACGCTCACGCCGAGAAATCCCGCGGCTCGGATGGAATCCAGCGACCTCGCCGACAACCGATCGGCCTGGCCGCGGGGGACGGAAACCAGGCCCCGTTCGGTATCTAGGTTTGTGGCCTGGTCGAACACCGCCGCCGCCAGCGGGGACCTGAGCGCCCAGCCCTTCCGCGTGCTGGCCCAGCCAGGCAGCTGGCGGGCGACCAGCACGCGCAGCACTTCGTTGGTGCCCCCGGCCGTGGTGAAGACCGGCGACCGGAGCCGGTTGATGTCGAGGAACTCGTGGAACCTCCCGGCGGCCGGACCCGGCTCGATCTTCTCGTAGCGATAGCGCCATAGCTCGTCGACGAGGAGCTGCTCGAGCTCGGTACCGAGATCCTTGGCCATGGCGGCCTCGGCGACCGGGGATCCGCCCTGGTCTACCGTGCGCGCGATCGACAGCGACATCAGCCGCAAGCCGATCTGCTGGGCGATGATCCTCCCGATCAGCTCGCGGCTCTGCTCGGCCGCGCCGGCCTCGTGCCTGGACTGCACGAAGGACTCGAACAGCGGAAACGTCGACAGGTACCGTTCCGGCCCGGCCCTTTCCAGCGCCAGCTCGGCGGTCAGCTGCTGCCAGCCGGTGCCTTCCTCTCCGACGAGCCAGTCGTGGGGGGCGAAGACCTCGTCGATGACGACCTCGTTGAAGTGCCGCTCACCGTCCATGCCCTCGATGGGCTCGACGGACAGCCCGGGAGCGCCGGCCGGGACGATGATCAGGCTCAGCCCGCGGTGCTTGCTGCCGTCGCCGTCGCTCGTCCGGCACAGGATCTCGAAGTAGTCGGCGCGGTCCGCGTCCGTGGTCCAGATCTTGCGCCCGGTGATAAGCCATCCACCGCGGACCTTTCGGGCCCGCGTCCGCACCGAGGCCAGATCCGACCCCGCGTCGGGTTCGCTGAACCCGCCTGCCATCACGCAGTGCCCGGCGGCGATCCGCGGGAGCAGTTCGGCGCGGAGTGACTCAGGTCCGTTGCACAGCAGGCTCGGCGCTGTCTGGCGGTCGGCCGTCCAGTGCGCGCCGAGCGGTGCGCCGGCCGCCAGGAGCTCTGAGATGACCAGACAGCGCTCGACGCCGGACCGGGCCGAGCCTCCGTACTGCCTCGGGATGGTCATCCCGACCCAGCCGTGCCGGGCCAGGTCCTCGCTGAAGGCGCGATCGAAGCCGCCGCGAGTCGGGCTCTCGGCCGATGGCTCGAAGGGCTTGGCCCGGGCGAACCGGCGGACCTCGAGCACCAGCCGGCGTTCTTCTCCGGTCAGGGTTACCGGCTCGAAGCCGAGCGTGGAACTGGTCATGACTGCTTCCCCGCATGGGCTGTGCCCGGCTGCGCCGGGCGGGCGAGCAAGCCGCCTGGATCGATGAAGCGCCGGAGCGTTCGGACTTCCTCCACCTGCGCCTCGAAGGCCTGCGGCGGCTCGGGCGGCATCGGCCAGCCGGTACGGGCGATCACGTCATCCCATCCGAGCGGGCCCATCGCCCGCGCCGGGACGAACATCCCCCGGCTGTCCGGGCGGAACAGCACATCCGGCGTGAACAGCGCGCTGGGCCCGGCGTTGGGCAGGCCGAGATCGGCGCGTGAACGCCCGCGCCAGGCCTGGCCGATCACCGACGCGTAGTCGACGACCTCGACCAGCGTCCGCCGGTCGTGCCGTTCGGTGTAGAGGATCGTGCGCGCGGCTGTGTGCCCCAGTGCGGAGTTCGCCAGCCCGGGCCCGCGCAGCAGGCCGGCCGCCGTCGGGATGTAGTGCAGGTTGACCGATCCGTAACGGTCGATCTGCATGCCTCCGTAAAACATGACGTCGATCCCGAGCTCGGTGGTCGAGAAGACGTCGGACATGTCGGCGATGGCCACCGGATCGCAGTTCCAGCCCGCGGTGAACTCGGGCACGAGGCGGCGCGGATTGATATAGACGCCGGCTCCGAGGATGGTCAGCGAGGGGGCGTGGCGCGCCTGGGCGAGCAGGCACGCGGCCAGCGGAATGGCCGATGCCGCTCCGGTCAGGACGACCTCGCCGTCGGCGAGTTCGCGCGAGATGGCGATGCTCATGCGCTCGCGGACCGTAACGCCGCCATCACCTCGGCAGATCGGCGCCATCGTCGGCCTTCCATCGGCAAATATGCATGCATTTTAGCATACAAAACGGTCTGGATGTCAGCCTGGTCAGACGACGCCTCGCATGCCGTCCTGGCCGTAGACGGGCTCGACCCATGGCGACGCGTCGAACGGCCGGCTGATCGTCTGCCCGCCGTCGACGCTGATCACCTGGCCGGTGATCCACGTCGCGCGGGGACTGGCGAGGAACGACACAACGTCCGCGATGTCAGCCGGGCACCCCAGCCGGGGCAGGACGACAGCCGACCGGAAGTCGCGCTCTATCTCAGCAGGGAGGTCCTGGCGACCCACCTGGACCAGGCCGGGCCGGACGACGTTCACCCGCACGCTGCTCGGTCCGAGTTCGCTGGCCGCGACGCGGCACAGCTGGTCGATGGCGGCCTTGGCACTCGCGATGGGACTGGTGAACCGGGCCGCCAGGGTGGAACTGATCGACGAGATCGCGATGAAGCTTCCGCCGCCCGCGCGGACAAGCGCCCGGGCCGCGTACTTGAGCGTCAGCATGGTCGCCACTACGTTGTTCTCGAACACGCTGTGCCAGCTGTCCAGGTCAAGCTGGGTAACCGGGGCCATCTGCCCCCTGGGCTCTCCCGCGCACGCGACGGCGGCGTGCAGCCCGCCGCGAAGCTTGCTGGCCGCTTCAACGGCGCGTCGGCAGGGATCCTCACGGGACATGTCGGCCGCGTGGGCGCGGATGGACGCGGGATCGGCGCCGGCCGCGACGAGGACCTGCCGGCCTTCCTCCAGCCGTTGCGCGCTCCGGCCGACGATCGTGACCGCCGCGCCGTCGGCGAGCAGCCTGCGCGAGATGCCCAGGCCGATGCCCGAACCACCGCCGGTCACCAGGATCCCCATGTCGTGCAGTGGCAGCCCCGCCACGATCGGCGATCCGCCCTGGTGAGCACGTCCCTCGTGGCCAGGCATGGCGTCAGGACTCCCCGGTCGATATGGCCATCGAGGGGCAGTCCGCTTCGGCTTCCCTGGCCGCGGCCGCCTGCGGGCCCGTCGCGTCGGCAGCCAGGACGACGGCGATGCCGTCGTCCCCCAGATCAAAGAGCGTTGGCGCGATCCGCTGGCAGTACGCCGAACCCACGCAGCGGTCCCGGTCGACTGTGATCTTCATGAGTCATTTCCTGACTACCTAGGCACTGGGGAGGTGCGGAACCGCAGGGCTAACGATGCAGGGTGACCGGAAGGGTTGCCCACCCGTTCAGCTGCACGTGCTCGTAACGGGTCGGTGTTCCCGCCGGGCGGATCGACCCGTAACGCGAGATCAGCTCCGTAAACAGGGCTTTCGCCTCCATCCGCGCCAGCCCGGCTCCCAGGCAGAAGTGGGCGCCGAAGCCGAACGACGCATGACCGTAGGCCTGCGGCCGGCCCGCTTCGAAGCTGTCCGGGCTGGTGAAATGGTCGGGATCACGATTCGCCGCGGGATAGAGCATGTACACCCGCTGGCCGGCCCGGACTTGCACCTCGGCGAGTTCCACGTCGGCCGTGGCCGTACGCACGAACCCCCTGGCCGGGGGCATCAGGCGCAGGCACTCTTCGATCACGCCGTCGAGCAGGCCCGGATCGGCCCAGATGAGTTCCGTCTGGTCCGGGTTGCCCGCCAGGAGGCCGGCGATGCTGCTGAGCAGCAGCCGGGTCGTGCCGCCGTTGGACATCAGCGTGGCCACGTGAGCGAGCACGATGGGGTCCGGCGTGGGGGAACCATCCAGCGACGAGGCCAGGAAGGATGAGATCAGGTCATTCCCCGGCGTCCGGCGTTTCAGTTCCAGCTGATCGCGAAGGAACCGCTTAAGCTCGTCGAAGCGCTGCCCCGGCTCCTCGAGGTCAGCCGCGGAATTGACCTTGGTGAGCTCCTCCAGGGCTGCGACCCAGCTCTTCATCCTCGGGATGTCGACCTCGCAGACGCCCAGGAGCGCCGCGGCGACGTACAGCGGCAGCTGCGCTGCGATCGAGTCCACGAAGTCGAACGGCGCCCCGTCACCGGTCCGGTCGAGCAGGTCCCGGCAGAATCCGTCCAGCGCATCCTGAAAGCCCTGCAGGTAGCGTGGCGTCAGGTTCCCCGACATGAGAGCGCGCAGCGCTCGCTGCCGCGGCGGGTCTTTGGTGATGACGAGCTCGCCGTCGGGCTCGTTGAACCGCTCGAAAGCCGCGCTCGCGCCTGCCTTGGCCATCCGGAGCTGGTTGAGGGTCAGGCCGCTGGCGTTGGAGAACCGCTCCGGGTGCGTGGAGACATAGCGGACGTCGTCCATCCTGGTCAGCAGGAACACGTCCAGGGGCTCGTAGTGATAGGCCGGAGCCTCCGTCCGCATCCGGTTGTAGACATCGAACTGCCGGTCATCGTAGAACGACGTGTCCTCGACCCGGACCAGGTCGGCGAGGGGTGCAGTCATGAATGCTCCATGGGGCGCATCGCTTTCTGCTCGTCACTCAAGCCAGCGGACCCCCGGCATCGAGCATGAACGTGGTGCCCGTCACGTAACGGCCAGATGGCGCGGCGAGATAGATCACGGCCGCGGAGACGTCCTCGGGCTCCACGGCGGGAACTCCCAGGGCATGGTGCGAGCGCGCCGAGGCCTCGAAGTCCTCCCGGCTCGGATCGGTCAGGTCGGGCCGGAACAGCCGGTACATCGGCTGGTTGAGGATCATCGGGGTCTTGACGCCGGTCGGATGCAGGGTGTTGACCCGTATCCGGTGCGGGGCCAGCTCCTTGGCCAGCACCCGCATGAAACCGATCAGGCCGTGTTTGGCCGCCGTGTAGTGGGCGATGTTCTGCGAGATCATCGCGGTCGCGGCCGAGCTCGTGATGATGACCGAGCCGCCGCGGTTACCGGCCACGATGTGCGGGACCGTCGCCTTGCAGGTTTTCCAGACGCCGGTCAGGTTGATGTCGATAGTCGTCTGCCATGTCTCTTCCGTCATCTCGAGAGTGGAAGACGGCGTGCTGATGCCCGCGTTAGCGCAGACGATGTCCAGGCGGCCGAGATCGGCGACCGCGTCGCGGATGAACTGATCCAGCTCGGCGAGGTCACGCACGTCGACCACGCCGTAGATGACCCGGCTGCCCAGCGCTTCGACCTGTTCGGCGGTGGTTTCGAGGTCGGCTTTCGTGGCCAGGGGGTAGGGAACGGTCGCGATAGGGGCGCAGGCGTCGAGCGCGATAATGCTCGTGCCCTCCTTTGCCAGGGCCAGGGCGTGACTGCGGCCCTGGCCCCGAGCCGCCCCGGTGACGACCGCGACCTGGTCGCCCAGCAATCCTGTCATCGATGTACTCCGCTAGTAGCTTCCGGCCGTGTCGGTGAGCGGGGGAATCTAGGCCTGACGGACGTCGAAGACCACCGGCAGGTGCTCGGGGCTCAGCACGATTCCGACTGCCGTCTGGACATGTGCGTCCTGGGGAATCCGGAGGTTCGTCACGCGGGAGAACAGCTCGCTGAAGGCGGTCTCGATCTGGAGCCGGGCGAAGTGCATGCCGATGCACCGGTGCGGACCGAGGCCGAAGGCGGCGTGCGGGTTGCGCCGCCGGCCGAAATCGAGCCGGTCCGCATGCTCGAACCGGGACTCGTCCCTGTTGGCGGAGGCGTAGTGGACCGCCACCCGATCGCCCGGCTTCAGCGGGCAGCCGCCGAGCTCGGTGTCGCGCGTGACCGTGCGGGCCATGAACGTGATCGGCGATTCGTAGCGGAGGAACTCGTCGAGGTCCGCCTTGATCCATTCCGGGTCGCGCAGTCGCTGTTCCAAGGTGGGATCCTCGGCCAGGTGACAGGCGATGTTGCCCAGGGCAGCCTTGGTCGTGTCCAGGCCGCCGGTAAACATGATCATCGTCGCCCCGACCTGCTCTTGCAGCGTGAGCGGGCGGCCCTCCACGGTTCCGTTCACGATCGCCGACAGCACGTCGTCGCGCTGGCTGCCTGAGGCGGCCCGGTCCCGTAGGAACTCCTCGGCCAGCGCGGCCATGTCGAAGAAGGCCTGCGAGTCGCCCTCGCTGCTGATCCGCGTCGCGATGGCGATCGCCCGCTGGATCCGTTCGGCGTTACTGTCGTCGAGGATGACGCGCGCGAGGTTGCGTGAGGTGAAGGGGATCGCGTAGTCCGTCATGAAGTCGAAGCGGCCGCGGGGCACCAGGTTGTCCAGGAGCGTACGGGCCGTGTCGCGGACGTCGGCGGCATACCGGCCCAGGAAGGACCGGGACAGGTATTTATTGAGTGCGCGGCGGTACTCGATATGCCTCGGCGGGTCCTCGGTGAGAGGTGGCATCGGGAGCGGTACGCCGCGCAGGCCGGCCTGCACGGAGCTGTAGGTTTCGGGATCCTCCAGGACGGTACGCAGGTCGTCATAACGCGTGACGATGTAATAGCCCTCATCGGCGTCGGTCTTCAGTACCGGGCAGGCCGTGCGCGCATAGGACAGCACCTCCCAGAGCCGTTCGCTGTGGGAGGGGTCGAACAGGTCGAGGTGCGGGGCGAGGTCCTCGACCTCAAGGGCGGCAGGATCATCGATGCTTGTCATATGGGCCTCCCTAGGAGCAAGCCGCCAACGGCTGCGGCAGCGGCACCAACCCGTTGATGACGGCCTGAGCGCCATGTCACGAACGCGACGCTAGTAACTACTCAAGTAGTAATCATAACGGGATCCTCTGGATCTGGCTATGCCGCGGAGAAGGAGATCGCGGACTCGGGGCAGTTGTCGATGGCGCGAGCCACGTCAGCCATGTCATCTGGTCCCGGCTCGGGCACCAGGACCTGCCCGAGGCCGTCGTCACTGATATCGAACAGCTTCGAACTTATCAGCGAGCAGCGGCCATGGCCCTGGCAGTGGCTCGCGTCAATGGATAGCGACAAGGGGTAGCCCCTCTCACGGAATCTCAGAATGCATGCATTTTTACATGAACTTATCGTCGAGGCAAACCTCAAGCCCGGCCGCCTGCGCGTCCTGGTGGAGGCGGTCCGTCTGTTTGATCTGGCCGCCGGGTTACCGTGGCGGCATGGCCGTGCCCGCCAGCCGCGCCGCGGCCGGCGTGCTGCGCGACTACCGGGCCGCAATCGGGGACAGCGACCGCGCGATCCGCGCCGCCGGCGACCCGGACGCGCGTTTCGCCGTCCCGGTCGACGGCAACCGGCACACGCTGCGGTGGGTCATGGCCCACATGACGAGCGAGACCGCGCGGCACGCCGGACACGCGGACATCCTCCGGGAGCAGCTCGACGGCACTACCGGACGCTGAACCCGGCCTCAGCCGTCCTGGCCGTCAGCCGCTGGCCCGCCGGCCTCCGCCACCCCGGCCACTCGCGTGCCCGCACCGCCTCGCCTGTCCTGTATCAGGACCGGCCGCGGGCCCTCTGACCTTGCAAGGCCGGGCGGGATCGGCAGGCAACCTTTCCCGCCTGCCGGTCCTGCACCGGCGGAACGGCACGAAACGCATTGCGGGGGGATTTTCATGGTTCGGCTCAAGGTGGCGGTAGCGGTGGCGGTTACGGGGGGCGTCTTGGCCGGCGGCGTGGCGATGCCATCCGCGGCGTCGGCGGCCACCACGCCCGGCACGATCGTGAACTGGGGAAGCGGGTTCTGCCTCGACGTGGGTCACTACGGCAATCTCTACGAGAATGGTGTACGGATCCAACAATGGGCGTGCGGCACGGACAGTCGACAGGTCTGGCACCTGACCGTCACCGCGAACCCCAACAACCCCAACAAACTCGGCTATAAGCTCGTCAACGGCGCAAGCGGAAAATGCCTGGACGTCACCGACGGCAAGAACGCCGACCGGACGCCGGTACAACAGTGGGACTGCAGATTCGGCCACTTCGCCGCAAGCCAGACCTGGTATCTGGAGCCGTCGGTGCCTACCCGCATCGTCTCCGAGATCGGCGGTCGGTGCCTCGAGGTCGCCGGCGGCTCTCTCGTCGAGGGCGCCTATCTGCAGACCTACCACTGCACCCCGAACAACCCCGCACAGATTTTCGTGGTCGGGTAGGGGTCTGAGGAAGAGCGGTAAGGATCCTCCGCTAAGCCGGGCCTGGCTGGCGCCGGGTTTCTGCGCTTGAGGCGATCAGCAGTTTCCGGGCGTACGCTGCGGCTTGTGCCAGTGGAGTTCCTTAGCGACGATCAGGCGGTTATCTGGACCTTGATCGTTTGATCATGGTGTTGACCTGCGTGTTTGTGTTGCTGACAGTGTCAGCCACGGGGCGTTCCGGGGAGTCCTTGTCAGCAACCTCGTTACTTGGTGATG
>Ga0137377_10001238_pt1 | contig 17561 bp, 15 predicted proteins | sample SagtaG_22_FD_104815 | JGI IMG/M metagenome (GOLD analysis project Ga0137377, IMG submission 104815) | Vadose zone soil microbial communities from Sagehorn Ranch, Mendocino, California, USA - Sage2_L_40_16 metaG | ecosystem: Environmental > Terrestrial > Soil > Vadose zone | place: USA... | reverse complement strand
TCTTCGCGATCACGGTGATCCTGTCGCTCGTGGGCTGGACCACGCTCGGGCGCGAAGTCCGCGGCCGCTTCCTGGCGCTCCGCGAGGAAGACTTCGTGCTGGCGGCCGAGCTGGCGGGGGCGAGTCAGGGTCGGATCATCATCCGTCACATGGTGCCGACCTTTCTCTCGCACATCATCGCGACCAGCACGCTCGCGATCCCTGCGATGATCATCAACGAGACGTCGCTGTCGTTCCTCGGCCTCGGTATTCGGCCGCCCGCGATCAGCTGGGGCGTGCTCCTCCAGGAGGCGCAGAACATCCAGACGGTCGCCCTGGCGCCCTGGCTCCTCGTGCCGGGCGCCGTGGTGATCCTCTCGGTCCTGGCCTTCAACCTGGTGGGCGACGGGTTGAGAGATGCCGCCGACCCGTACAGCCAGTGACGACACGAGTCCTCCGGGTCACGGATCTCCGCGTCCACTTTTTCCTCGACGAGGGGCTCGTGCGCGCGGTCGATGGCGTGAGCTTCGATGTGCATCCCGGTCAGGTCGTCGGCATCGTCGGCGAGAGCGGGTGCGGCAAGAGCGTGACGATGAAGGCCATCCTTCAGATCGTCGAGCCGCCCGGCCGCATCGTCGGCGGCCAAATCCTGTTCCAGAAGGACTCGGCGCCGCCCGTCGATTTGACGCGGCTCTCGCCGAAGGGCGCCGAGCTCCGCGCGATCCGCGGCGCCGAGATCGCCCTGATCCCGCAGGAGCCGATGGCGGCGTTCAGCCCGGTCCACTCGGTCGGCGAGCAGATCATCGAGGCGCTCCGGCTCCACGAGCGGCAGTGGCGCCCGAGCGGTCCGCGCCTGTCCCGGGCCGAGGCGCGCTCGATGACCGTGGACCTCTTCCGCAGCGTGGGCATCTCGATGCCCGAGGCGCGCGTCGACGCCTACTCCTGGCAGCTCTCGGGCGGGCTGCGCCAGCGCGCGATGATCGCGATGGCGCTGTCGTGCCGGCCGCGACTCCTGATCGCCGACGAGCCGACAACGGCCATCGACGTGACGACGCAGGCGCAGATCCTGAATCTCCTCCGCGACCTGCAGCGCCGGCACGGCACCGCGATCGTCTTCATCACCCACGACCTCGGCGTGATCGCGCAGATGGCGCACTACGTGGTCGTGATGTACCTCGGGCGCGTGATGGAGCAGGGCCCGGTCGAGCAGATCTTCCACGCGCCGAAGCACCCGTACACGCGAGCGCTGCTGAAGTCCATCCCGAGCGTGAACGTGGCGCCGCGCACCTTGCTCCCGACCATCGCCGGATCGATCCCGCATCCCCTCGGCCGCCCGCGCGGCTGTCCCTTCCACCCGCGCTGTCCCGAGGCGATCGCCGGAGTCTGCTCCGAGCGCGTGCCGGCGCTCGGGCCGGTCGGACCGAACCAGCTCGCGAGTTGCTTTCTGTACCACCGGGACGAGGCGGTCGAGCCGTGAGCGCGACGCCGTGGCTCCTCGAAGTCCGTCGCCTGCGAAAGTCCTTTCCGATCCGCCGCGGGTGGAACCGCAAGGTCGTCGGCGCGGTGGCAGCGGTCGACGACGTGAGCTTCACGATCCGCGAGGGCGAGACGCTCGGTCTCGTCGGCGAATCGGGCTGCGGCAAGACGACGACCGCGCGCTGCATCCTCCGCGCGATCACGCCGACGAGCGGCGAGATCCTCTTCCGGGCGGCGGACGGTCGGATCGTCGACCTGGCGCCGCTCTCTCGCGCCGAGCTCCGTCCGCTCCGCCCGCAGATCCAGATGGTCTTCCAGGATCCATTCGGGTCGCTCAATCCACGGATGACCATCTTCGACAACGTCGGCGAGCCGCTCCTGGTCAACGGCCTGCGCGACCGGCGGGCCCGGCTCGAGCGCGTCGCCGACCTGCTCGAGCTGACCGGTCTGCGTCCCGAGCACATGCACCGTTTCCCGCACGCGTTCTCGGGCGGCCAGCGCCAGCGCATCGGCATCGCGCGGGCGCTCGCGACCGAGCCCCGGCTCGTGGTCGCCGATGAGCCGGTCTCCGCGCTGGACGTCTCGGTGCAGGCGCAGGTGCTGAATCTCCTCCTCGAGCTCCGCACGCGTCTGCACCTGACCTTGCTCTTCGTGGCCCACGATCTCTCCGTGGTCAAGCACATCAGCGATCGGGTCGCCGTGATGTACGTCGGCCAGCTCGTGGAGCTCGCCACCACCGAGGCGATCTTCAGCCGTCCGCGTCATCCGTACACGGCCGCGCTGATGCGGGCGGTGCCGGTCCCCGACCCTCACGCGTCGAGCGGTGACGTCGCGCTGGCCGGCGAGGTCGCCGACCCCGCCAATCCGCCGGCGGGCTGCTACTTCCATCCACGCTGTCCGTTCGTCACCGAAGTGTGCCGGACCGAGTCACCACCGCTCCGGGAGATCGACGCCGGCCACCTCGTGCGATGCCATCGGGCCGAGGAGCTCGCTCTCGCGGGCGTCGGCGCCGAGCCCGCGCGCGCACCGCGGACGGCGTGGTAGATTCCCGGGATCACCACGGAGGACGATATGAGCAAGCGCTTTCTCGCTCTCTCGACCCTGGCGATCGTGCTGGCCGCGGGTGGTGGCACGGCGCGGGCCCAGTCTTTCTTCGAAGGCAAGGCCGTGCGTCTGGTGGTCGGTTTCGCCCCCGGCGGCGGCTTCGACACCTATGCGCGGGTGATCTCGCGCCACATGGGCCGGCACATTCCCGGCAATCCCACGATCGTCGTCGAGAACATGACGGGCGCCGGGAGCCTCATCTCCGCGAACCACCTCTACCGCGTCGCGAAGCCCGACGGTCTCACGATCGGACACTTCAACGGCGCGCTCTTCCTGGGACAGGCGCTCGGTCAGCCCGGGATCGAGTTCGATGCGAGGAAGTTCGAGCTCATCGGAGCTCCGATCAAGGAAGACTCGGTGTGCGCACTGACCCGGGCGAGCGGCATCACCTCGGTCGACAAGTGGATGGCCTCCAAGACACCGGTCAAGCTCGGCGGCGTCGCGCCCGGCGGGACACCCGACGCGAACGCGAGGATCTTGAAGGCGGCGCTGGGGCTCCCGATCCAGCTCGTCTCCGGCTACAAGGGAACGGCCGAGATCAGGCTGGCCGCCTCGTCCGGCGAGGTCGGCGGCGCCTGCTGGTCGTGGGAGTCGATGCGATCGACCTGGCGCAGCGCGCTCGACTCGGGTGAAGTGGTCGCCGTCCTGCAGACGAGCGCCAGGCCGTTTCCAGATCTGACGGGAGTTCCGCTCGCCCTGAATCTCGCCAAGACCGACGAGGCGCGGCAGCTGATCAAGGTCGGCATCCAGAACACCGCCGCGTTTGCGCGTCCCCTGGCGTTGCCGCCCGGGACGCCGAAGGATCGAGTGCTGACCCTGAGGAAGGCCTTTCAGGAGACGCTGAAAGACTCGGCGTTCCTGGCCGAAGCGGAGAAGGCCAAGCTCACCCTGGATCCGGCCACCGCCGAAGAGCTCGACAAGATGGTGGCCGAGGCGTTCGCGCTCGATGCCGCACTCCTCGCGAAGCTCAAGGACGTCCTCTACAAGTAGCGCCAGGGCCGCCCGCGGGTGCGGCGTCACGAAACCTACCAATGGCAGAAGATCGACCAGCGCGTCTTCGTGCGCGCGCGTGGTTCCGGAAAACGCGTTCGAAGTTTTTCACGCGCTTGGCGCACGACGCGCCGTGGCACTTCCGTTGCTTGTCCCAAGTGGGCAGTGACTCCTGGGTCTCGTCCCGAAATCGATTCACCGCGACTGGTCGCGCTCAACGGCGCCGGTACGCTGGCCGTCCACAACGGCGCGGCGCGCCGTCAGGCGATCGCGCTCCGGCTCGGCGACCTGCTCGTCGCCGAGGGGCTCGCCACACCGGCCGAGGTGCAGAAAGCGCTGCGCGTGCAGAGTCAGTCGAAGACGTACATGCTGCTCGGCGAGATCCTCGTCGCCCAGAAGGTGATCACCCGCCACCAGCTCCTGTCGGTCCTCGACCGCCACCGGCGCCGCTCGCGGCTCGGCGAGCTGCTGGTCAAGTCGAAGGCGATCACGCCGGACCAGCTCGAGGCCGCGCTCGCCGAGCAGCGGCGCTGGAAGCAGACGCTCGGCGAGATCGTGGTCCGGCTGAAGTACGTGAGCGAGGAGCAGATGCGCCGGGCGTTGTGCCAGCAGCTGCACATCAACTACTTCGACCTCGACACGATCGTGCTCGACCTGACGCTCAGAGCGCTCATCAATCCACGATTCGCCAAGAAATGCCTGGTCGTCCCGATCGCGCGCGTCGGCCAGACCCTGGTCGTGGCGATGGACGATCCGACGCGGATCTCGGTCGTCGACGACCTCAAGGCGAGCACGGGGCTCGACATCGAGGTGATCACCTCCACGACGGCCGCCATCCGCCGGGCGCTCGCGCAGATGTATCCCACGCTCGTGTCGGCGGGCGCCGCCGAGCCCGCGCCCCCCGCCACCCGCCAGCAGCTGCCGGCGATCGTCGGCGAGCCGAACATGGTGAGTTTCGAGGAGATCGATCGGCTCTCGGAAGAGAAGCTCACCTATCTCGATGTCCACCAGGTGTCCGAGGGCACCGCCAGCATGGTGCGACGACTCCTGAGCATGGCCGTCGAGTGGGGCGCTTCGGACATCCATCTCGAAGCGGTGGATCACGGGATCCAGACGCGTTTCAGGATCGACGGAGTTCTGCAAGAGCTCGACCTCAACGACCTCGACGAGATGATGAATCAGAATCGGGGCAAGCTGATGTCGCGGCTCAAGATCTTGAGCAAGCTCGACATCGCCGAGCGACGCCGGCCGCAGGACGGAAGCTTCCGCGCGCGCCTGTCCCGTGACGGGCAGACCAACACGGTCGACTTCCGGATCTCGATCATCCCGGGCTACTACGGCGAGAGCGCCGTGATCCGCATCCTCGACCCCCGCGGACTCCCGCAATCGGTGGAAGCCCTCGGCCTGCGCGCGCCGGTCGCGCTCCGGCTGCGACAGCTTCTCAGATCGTCCACCGGGATCATCCTGGTCACCGGCCCCACCGGCGCGGGCAAGAGCACGACGCTCTTCGGCGCGCTGAAGAGCGTCTATCAGCCGGGCATCAAGGTCCTGACCGCCGAGAACCCGATCGAGTACGTCTGCGACAACTTCCGCCAGCACGAGGTCGACGAGCGCCTCGGGAACACCTTCGCCAAGTTCCTGCGCTCGTTCCTCCGCCACGATCCGGACGTGATCATGGTCGGCGAGATCCGGGACGGCGAGACCGCGGACCTGGCGTTCCGCGCGGCCCAGACGGGCCACCTGGTGCTGAGCACGCTTCACACCAACGACGCGATCAGCGCGCTGCCGCGACTGCTCGACCTCGGTGTCGACGCCAACCTGATCGCGTCCTCGCTGCTGGGCGTGCTCTCCCAGCGCCTCGCGCGCGAAGTGTGCGCCGAATGCCGGGAGCCGTACGCGCCGCCTCTCCAGCTCCTGGAAGAAACGTTCGGGACCCCGCAGGTCGACTTCGAGTGGTACCGGGGTGCCGGGTGCCCGGCCTGCAACTACACCGGGTACCGCGGACGCCTGCTCCTCTCGGAGCTGTGGACCCCGAATGATGCGGACGTCGTGCTGATCAACAAGGGAGCGCCTTTCGAGGAGGTCCGGGAGAGCGCGCGGAACACGACCATCTCGATGGCGGAGGACGTCACCGAGAAGCTATCGCAGGGCCGGACGAATCTCGAGGAGCTCATCCGGGCCCTGCCCCACTCGGCCCTCCGTCAGCTCCACCTCAAGTAGAGCTAGGCGCCGCTCCGGCTCAGGAGCGCGCCGGCAACGCCCGGCGAATCTCCTCGACGGCCGAGGCGTAACCCGCCCGAAGCACCGCCGCGTCCGAGGAGTAGTTGATGATCGTGGCTCCGAGGCTGATCATCTGCTTCACACCTTCCGCGCTGTCGGTCAGCATCGCCACCGCCTTACCGTTCTTGCGCGCAGCCGTGACCAGCCGCCGGCGGTGCTCGTCGAGCACCTGGCGTTGTGCCGGGGTTCCGAGCACGCCGAGGTCCTGAGCGAGATCGGTCGGTCCGATCGTCAGCGCGTCGATGCCGGGCACGGCGGCGATCTCGTCGAGCCGCGTGAAGGCGCGCTTGGTCTCGAGCATGATCGTCACGTGCACGCGGGTGTTCGCGGCCGCCGTGTGCTCGCTGATCGGTAGGCTCCGGAATTCCGTATGCGGGCCGAAGCCGTACATCCCTCGCTCGCCCAGCGGCGCGTAGCGACAGCACGCCGCGACCTCGGCCGCCTGCTCGGGCGTGTCGACCTGCGGCACGTGGAGATTCCAGACCCCGGCGTCGAGCAGACGCGTGATCCACTCGCGATTACCCTCGGGCGGGCGGACGACCATCGGAAAGTCCATCGCCCGTGCGAGCGCCGCCATGTCGGCCACGGTCTCGATCGAGAACGGCGAGTGCTCCATGTCGATCCGCGCGAAGTCGAGCCCGGCGGCCTTGAGCAACGTCAGCACCGCCGGGGTGCGGATCATCGTCACCCACGTGCCGATCTGAATCTCGCCGCGCTCGGCGCGGACCCGGTAGGCGTTCTCGTTCACCGCGTGTTCAGCTCATGAGGCCGTAGAACTTCCCGGCGTTCTCGCAGGTGATCTTGTAGACGACGTCCGCGGGGAGATGGCCGAACTGCTCCTGGATGTAGCGCGACGACTGGGGCCACACGCCGTCGGGATGCGGATAGTCCGACCCCCACATGAGCGTCTCGACGCCCATCTCCTCGATCAGCTTGGTCCCGATCGGATCGAACTGGAAGGTGGCCCGGCACTGGCGACGCCAGTAGTCGCTCGGCTTCATCCTGAGACCGAGATCGCGGAAGCGGTCCTCCCACTCGAAGTCCATGCGATCGAGCGCGTACGGGATCCAGCCGATCCCGCTCTCGCCGAACGAGATCCGGATGTTCGGATAGCGCTCGAGCACCGCGGCGCCGATCACGGCCGCCAGGATGTTGACCAGGTTCATCTGGAAGCCGGCGACGCTCGTGAAGAACGCGGCCCGCCGGGTCTGACCCGTCTGACGCTCGCGCACGCCCGGCGGCAGCGACGGGAACGTGTGGAAGTGCAGCGGCAGGTTCACGTCGTTCACGGCCTGCCACAGGGGCTCCCACATCGGATGCCACATGGGCTCCATGTCCCAGGAGCACGAGAGCTCGAGACCGCGCAGCCCGAGCCGGGCCACCCGATAGACCTCTTTCACCGCCGCGTCGAGGTTGCCGTACGGCAGACACGCGAGCCCCACGTGCCGCTCCGGATAGTGCTTGCAAAACTCGACGAGCCAATCGTTGTAGATCCGGAACATCTCACCGGCCGCTTCGTGGTCACCGAGCCGCGTCGCCGCCCCGAGGATGCCGAAGAGCACCTCGGCCTGGACGCCGTCCCGGTCCATGTCCTTGACGCGCAGGTGCGGATCGCCCGGGCGCCGGATCCCCTTCTTGCCGTCGTCGTAGAGCCCCGTCGCCGCCATCACGTCCACGCGCTGATTCTGTCCGGGCACGTACTTCGTGCCCGTCGATCCGATGCCGCCGACGAGCCCGAACGGTGCGCCCTTCTTCGTGGTCCACTGCGGGCCGTCGGGCCCGTCCACGACGTAGGGCATGCGGTCCTTCATGAGCGCCGAGGCATTCGAGGTGAAGAGATCGGGTGGCAGCCAGGGCATGTCGATGTGGCAGTCGGCCGAGATCCGCGTGTAGCGCATGTGGCCCTCCCTGTGTTCTGACGCGAATGCTAGTCCCGGAGCGATCCCTGGGCAAGCGAAGACTGGAGCGGCTACACTCGTTGGTCATGCAGCGCGGTGCGCGCAAGCGCGAAGCGAGCGGCAAGGCCGTCATCGGCGTCATCGCCGACACGCACGGCCTCCTGCGGCCGGAGGCGGTCGCGGCACTGGCCTCCGTCGACCTGATCGTGCACGCGGGCGACATCGGCTCCGCCGCGATCCTCGCCGAGCTCGGCGCGATCGCGCCGACCGTCGCCGTGCGCGGCAACAACGATCGCGACGCGTGGGCGGCGTCGATTCCGGAGATCGTGACCACCGAGGTCGCCGGATCCCGCCTCTACCTGATCCACGACCTCAAGATGCTCGCGGGTGACCCGGCCGACCTGGGCGTCGACGTGATCATCTCCGGACATTCTCACCGACCGAGCGTGGAGCGTCGGCCCGGGGTCTTGCTGCTCAATCCCGGTAGCGCGGGACCCCGCCGCTTCAGCCTCCCGATCGCGGTCGCGCGGCTCACTCTCGGCCCAGCGGGACCGAGAGCCGAGATCGTCGAGCTCGCTGTCACCGCGAGTCCGCCGCGGCGCGCGCGGGTCACGGGTCGGCCCGGCCTTGACGGCACCGGCGTGGGCGGCGCAGTATCGCCCCCATGAAAAAGGACATCTCGAGCCTTCGCTCGACCCTCGAGTACCTGGAGGCCGCCGGCGAGCTGGTCACCACCGACGTCGAGGTCGATCCGCATCTCGAGGTCGCGGCGATCCAGAAGCACTTCGACGGCGGCGCCGCGTTGCTCTTCAACAAGGTGAAGGGCTATCCGAACGCCCGCATCTGCAACAACATCTTCGCGAACGCCGACCGCATCGCGAAGCTCCTGGACGTCGACGAGCCGCGAAAGCTCAAGCACAAGGTCGTCGAGGCGCTACGCGCTCCCCTGCCTCCGGTCGAGGTCAGGGACGGGTCCTGTCAGGACGTGGTGATCACGAAGGACATCGACGTGTGGGACGTCGTGCCCATGATCTCGCACTCCGACAGCGATCCCGGCCGCACGCTCGGCGCCGGCACCACGGTCGTGCGCGGCGAGCATTTCTGGGGCGGCTCGCACATCGGTTACAACCGGATGAACTTCCGCGGGCCGGACTACTCGAGCTTCCAGATCTCGCCGGGCTCGCACATGGACCAGGTCGCCACGCACTGGTACCGCAAGGGGCCGATCCCGGTCACGATCAACATCGGGATCCCGCCGACCTGCACGATGATGGCGGGCTCGGGCTTCACGTACGTGATCCTGCCGCGCGGCTGCGACGAGCTCGGCGTCGCCGGCGCGCTCCAGGGCTATCCGGTAGAGCTCGTGCGGGCGCGGACGCAGGATGCCTGGTCGATCGCGAACGCGGAGTACGTCGTCGAAGGCTACATCGACACGACCCAGAAGGTCTGGGAGAGCCCGCTCGCCGAGAAGGACGAGGCGCAGGGCGTGCATCCGTTCCACCCGGAGTGGTCGGGCTACATGGGCAAGTCGTATCGGACCTACAAGTTCCAGGCGACGGCGATCACCCACCGCGCCGACCGGCCGCTCTACTATGGGCTCATCGTCCACGGGATGGACGAGCACTTCATCGACGGGGTCGTGCGCGAAGCGTGCTTCCTCGAGCTGGCCGAGCGCATCGTGCCCGGCCTCTGCGTCGACACACACATCCCGATGGGGATGACCGATTGGGGCGGCGTGATCTTCCAGGTCAGGAAACGGCGCGCCCGCGACGAGGGGCTACAGCGGAACATCCTGACGGCCGCGCTCTCGATCTCGCTGGGCGCGCGTCTCGGCATCGTCGTCGACGAGGACGTGGACATCTACAACGTCGAGGACGTCCTGTGGGCGCTCACGACGCGCGTGAACCCCAAGGAGGACATCCTGACGATCTGCGAGGGCGGCTTCGGGCAGACCTTCCAGCCCGCGGAGCGCAGCTCGGCCGGCGAGCGTCAGTGGACGCAGAGCAACATCCGGTTCTCGGGCGCGATGGGCATCGACGCGACGCGCCTGTTCATCTACAAGGACGCCTTCGAGCGAGCCCGCTACAACGTCGAGGTCGTCGACCTCGCGAAGTTCTACTCGCCCGAGCAGATCCGGAAGGCGAAAGCGGGGCAGCGCGACTACGCCAAGTTCCTGGCCGAACGCGGGATCTGACGGCCGCTCAGGGCGTTCCGCGCGAGAAGAGAAAGGCCAGCTGGTCGTTGCCGCTCGCGAGGTGATAGGAGACGAGCACGACCAGGACCAGTCCGATCGCGATCGGGGCCGCCCGCAGCCAGAGGCGAGGCCGGTCCGGGCTGGTGGCGCCGATGAGCGGGATGGTCACCAGGACCGGCAACTTGCTGAACGCCCGCAGCTCTTCGAGCGAATGGAACGATCCATCGAGCTGATCGGCGACCATCACGGCGGCGGCCGCCGCCCCTAGGCCGAGGCCCAGGCCGATCAGGATGAACAAGCGGCGCTGGGGCGCGACGGCGTTTCGAGCGGGCACAGCGGGATCCAGGATTCGAAATTCTTCACCGACCGCGGCGGTCGTCTTCGGCACGCGCTCGAGCGCGGCGATCTCCGACTTCAGCCTGATGACATCGGGATACTGAGCGGTGTAGACCTCCCGCATCTGCGCCAGTTCCTGGTTCAGACGTGTGAGCCGGGCGGCGCTCGCCTGGCGCACGCGGATCTTCGCGTTCTCCTCGACGTAGAAGGATGCCAGGGCATTCGCCACCCGCGCGACGGTCTCGGGGTCCCGGCAGCGAAACGTGATGCCGAAGGCCACCGTGGTCGGCCGGCCAGCCGCCGGCTCCACCCTCACGAGCTTCACCTGGATATCACTCCGCAGGCGCTCCACGGCCGCCACATGCGCGCCGCGCGCCCTGAGCTCCGGGTAGAGATCGAACGATTCCATGAGGGCCATGAGCCTGGCCTGGCTCAGCACTTCCTGCCCGATCGTCTGCAGCCGTGTCTCGAGCTCACCGGCGATCAGCGACTTGCCGGTTCCCTCCGTCGTTCCCGGATGCTCGACCAGCACCGTGGCCGTCGCGCGGTAGATGTCGGGCAGGGCCGTCGCGACCGTCGCGGCTCCCGCGAGCGCGACTCCGAAAGCCACCGCGGCCAGCCACACGTGGCGTCGCAAGACCACCAGCACTCGCGTGATCGGGGAGTCGCGCGTCGGCTCGCGCTGGACCATCGCCATCTCAGGGCACGACCAGCGTGTCGCCGGGCCGGAGGAAAAACGTCTCGATCGGGCCCTCAGAAACGACCTTGTTGTAGTCGCAAGGAATCCGGGTCACCGTCGAACCCTGAACGCGGACGATCGTCATCTTCGAGCGACGAGCGAAATCGTTGAACCCTCCGGCGAGCGCGATCGCGTCGAGCACCGAGGTTCGGCCCCTCAGGTCGAAGCGGCCGGGCTTTCTGACTTCCCCGATCACCGCCACCTTCAAGCTGTGGATCTCGCGGACCACGACGGACACTTCGGGCGAGCCGATGTACTTGGCCAACCGCCTGGTCAGATCGGCCTTGAGCTGCTTGGGCGTGAGGCCCGCGGCCTGCACATCGTCGAGCAGCGGCAGCGAGATCTTGCCGTCGGGCCGGACGGGGACCGTCCGGCTGATCCCGGTGTTGTTCCACACGGTGACGTCGAGGATGTCCTCGGCGCCTATCGTGTAGCCGCTCGGCGGGTCCGGAGGCGCGGCGAGAGAATATCCAGGCCCGAGTACCAGCGCCGCCACCGCGACTGCCGCCCTCGCCCATCTCGTCAGCATCGGCGAATCCTCCAAGAAACTCGGCCGGCACCAACTCATTGATCCGCTTGGCCTGCAGCAACTGCCACGATAGAAGTGCAACCGGGGAGGCTCAATTCAGGGATTCCCCGATACCGCCGCGGAAAACCCCCGAGAACGCCGAGCGCGAGGCTCCAGAAATTGGGGTCGGCGGCGTTGGGAACGATGAGTGCCGGTGCCAACGGGCGCCTTGACGGCGCGGTCGGCGCCGGAGCAGTATCGCTCCACGGTTGGTCCGGGAGGAGCGACTGGCTGCGGGGAGGGAGAGCGCATGGACTTCGGAATCTTCACGGAGCAGATACGGCGCGGTACCAGTCAGGGCGACGCGTTCCGCGAGCTCTTCGAGCTCGTCGACGCGGGCGAGGCATGGGGGCTCGACGTCGTGTGGCTGGCGGAGATGCTCGTCAACCCCGCCCGCTCGGTCCTGTCGGCGCCGTTGCTGGTGGCGAGCTGGATCGTGGCCCGAACGAGACGCCTGAGGGTGGGAACGGCCGTGCAGCTTCTTCCGCTGAACCACCCGCTCCGCGTGGCCGGTGAGGTCGCGACACTCGATCACCTCAGCCAGGGGCGTTTCGACTTCGGGATCGGCCGCAGCGGCGGCCCGCGTGCGTACGATGCGCTCGGCGTCCCCTACGAAGAGAGCCAGGCGCGGTTCTTCGAAGCGCTCGAGATCATCCTCGAGGCCTGGAAGGGAGAACCCTTCCGCTACGAGGGCAAGTTCTACCGCTTCAGCGACACGACGGTCACACCCCGTCCGTACCAGCAGCCGCATCCGCCGGTCCGGATGGCCGCGACGACGGCCGAGACCTTTCCGCACGTCGGCCGGATGGGCTTGCCGATCTTCGTGGGTCTTCGCGGCATGGCAATCCCCGAGCTGGCCGTGCACGTGAAGCGCTATCGCGAAGCCTGGCGCGAAGCCGGACACCCCGGGGACGGCGACGTGTGCTTGCGGATTCCGGTGTACGCGGCCCCTACCGAGAAGGCCGCCCTGGAGGAGCCGGAGGAGACGATCACGTACTACTTCCAGCGCCAGGCCGATCTGACCCGCGCGCCGATCGGACGCGCCGGCACCGGCCCGGCCGAACGGCGCGTCGCGCAGGCCAAGACCCTCTCGACGCTCTCGTATCACGAGATCCTCAGCACCAAGGTCGCGTTCGGTACGGGCCCCGCGCTCGTGGATCGGTTCGCGCAGCTTCGCGAGGAGCTCAGCCTGAACGGCGTCGCGGCCGAGCTGAACCCGGGCGGGCTCTTGCCGCTGCCGCAGGAGACGCGCAGCCTCCAGATCCTCACGCAGCAAGTGATGCCCGCGTTCAAATAGGAGCCGCTCCATGACGACCCGCGACAACGGCGCCACGAAATTCGAGACGGTGCGCTACGAGCCCAAGGGCGCCATCTGCCACATCGTCCTGAATCGCCCGGAGAAGCTCAACGCGGCAAACGATCAGCTCGTGGAGGAGGTCAACGACGCGCTCTTCGAGTTCGACGCGGACCCCGAGCTGAAGGTGGCGATCGTCAGCGGCGCCGGCCGCGCCTTTTGCTCCGGCGCCGACGTGCGCCAGCGTCAGCTGCGCACGCGCGAGGAGCTCAAGCGCCTCGGCGGACCCGCCGGACGGCGCTCGCGCGAAAACGGGCTCGGCGACACCGTCAACTGGAAGCCGGTGATCGCCGCCGTGCACGGCTACGCGCTCGGGCTCGGCTACTCGCTGTCTCAATCGTGCGACCTGGTCGTGGCGGCCGCGGGCACGAAGTTCCAGATCCGCGAGGTGCAGCGCGGTCTCGCCAGCGGCCAGCACTGGGTCGCCACCTGGTTCTGGACGGGCAGCCGATTCGCGAACGAGGTCGCGTTGACCGGCCGCATGTTCACGGCCGAGGAGGCGCACCAGCACGGCATGGTGAACCGCGTGGTGCCGGGCGCGGAGCTGATTGCCGCCGCCGAAGCGCTGGCCGCGGAGATCCTCGAGAATCCGCCGCTGTCCGTTCGGGCCAACGTCCGCGTCATGCGCTGGTTCGTCAACGAGATGCAGCGCCAGTCCCGCTACTACACGCAGGGCCTCGGTCTGCACCTCAGCGAAGACTTCCAGGAATCGGCGCGCGCCTTCATCGAAAAACGCAAACCGGCCTTTAAAGGCCGCTAGCGCTCGGCGGCGGCGCACAGGCGGCGGGGCCCGGGGGGTACGCACGGGGCTGCGTCACCCGCTCGCCCGAATCGCGACTCTTCGAGTCGCGCACGGGACGAGGGGGTCCCACTCCGCCCCGCGCGTACCCCCCGGGCCCCGCCGCCTGTGCGCCGGCCACACGCTGGCGGACGTAAAGCCCATGAGACCTAGAGCCTAGTCGGCGAACTGGGAGGCTCGCCAGCGGAGGGCGGCGCCGAGGCCTTCTTTTTCGCGGATCTCGTCGAACTTCATGCCGACTTCGGTGCGGGCCGCGTAGAGGGGAGCGAGGACGTCGAGGCCGGCGCGGATCGCATTCCGGAAACCGGCCGACTCGGCGCCGCGGTTGATCCCGAGCTTGGTGCCGGCGAGCGCCTCGGGTGAGATGAGCGCCATCCGTCGCGCGTACTTGAGGGTCGCGGCCGCCAGCTCGGCTCTCGGCACGACGCGGTTCACCATCCCGTACTGGAGCGCGGTTTGCGCGTCGATCGGATCGCCGAAGAACAGGAGCTCGCGGGCGCGCTTGAGTCCGATGACGAAGGGCATGACGAGCGCGGGACCGACATTCGAGAAGCGAATTTCCGGCTCCCCGAACAGCGCATCGTCGGCCGCGATCGTCAGATCGCACATCATCGCCAGCTCGCAGCCACCGCCGAGGCAGTGCCCCTGGACGGACGCGATCACGGGCTTCTTCATCTCCCACGGCGTCATCTCGAGCGCGACGTCGTCGGTGAGCGATTCGTGCCACGCGAGCGCGTTGCCGCGCCGGGCGGCGCGCGCCGGGTTGGGCGAGATGTCGTAGCCCGCGCAGAAGCTCCGGCCCTCGGCGCGGAGGATCACCACGCTGGTCGCCGGGTCGCGATCGGCCTCGTGAAAACGCTCGACGAGCATCGTCTTCAGATCGGGGCTGATCGCATTGAGCTTGTCGGGTCGGTTGAGCGAGACGATGCCGACGCGGCCGTCGGCGGCATACGTCACGAGCGGTGTGATCATGGCGGGCTCCTCAGGGCTCCGACGGCGTGGGAATCACGAGCGAGATGCGGTTCTTGCCTCCGACGTGCGCGTACTCGAAGCGCTCGGCGATCGCCGCCACCAGCACGACGCCGAGCCCGCCCACGGGCTGTTCCTCGACGCCGAGGGCGGCGTCGGGCACCCGGACGCGGGCGAACGGATCGTACGGGCGTGCCATGTCCTCGTAGGTGAGCGCGATCGCGCCGGGCTGGATCTCGAACGCGAGAGACACCGGCGACTCGGTGTCCGCCCCGTGGCCGTGGACGATGGTGTTGGTGAAAAGCTCCTCGACGAGCAAGGTCAGCCGCAGGCACGCCTTGCGGGGCACCCCGTTCGCGGCGCAGATCTCGGCGATGAACTGCGCCACTGCGGGTAGGGTGTCCCGACGGGCCGGAAAGGTTCTGTTGTGGTTTCCGGTAGCGGGGTCGTGGCTCGTCGCAGCCTCCGGATCTCGCGAGATGTCGAGACCGACTCGGCTTACTATATATACATCGGGTTGCGCGTCGGGCGGCTGTGCATTCCGGAATCAGCCCGACGATTGTGAGGAGGACACTATGAAAGCCCGGTTCATTGCTCTGATGCTACCGATGGTTCTGGCCCTCGGTGTCGCGGTCGCCGCGGCCCAGGACGCCGGCCAGATCAAAGTTTCCAAAGGCTCGGCGCAGATCGAGCGCGCCGGAAAGAAGCTCTCCGCCAACGTCGGTCAAGTCGTGCAGCCAGGCGACGTGGTGATCACGGGGTCGGATGGCTCGGTCGGTATCACGTTCCGCGACAACAGTCTGGTCTCGATCGGTCCGGATAGCGTGCTCGCGATCGATCGTTTCGTGTTCGACTCGACGACCCACCAGGGCGCCTTCGACAGCTCGCTGAAGCAGGGGACCCTGGCCGTCGTTTCCGGCAAGCTGGCCAAGCAATCGCCCGAGGCGATGAAGGTCAAGACGCCGGCGGCGATTCTCGGCGTGCGCGGGACCGAGTTCCTTGTTCGGACCGGCCCGGCGAAAGACTGATCCCCTGCCCGCCTGGGCGCGAATCCTCGTCTGGCTGGCGCCGCTCGCGCTGACCGCGCTGGCGGGCTGCGCCAGCCGGAACGATCTCTACGTCCTGCTGCCCGGCAAGAACGGAAAGATCGGCGCCCTGACCGTCGAGAGCGAGGGCAAGAAGCGCACGCTCGATTCTCCTTACGCGGCGGCCCGAGTCAAGAACGTCGGTAGCGTGGACGGCTTCACGACCTCGGAGGCCAAGGTGAAGCAAGACTTCGGTCCGGCGTTGGCGGCGCAGCCGAAGCGGCCGGTGTCCTTCTTCCTGTATTTCCTCGCCGACACCGACGAGTTCGCGCCGGAGTCCAAGGCACTCGTCGGCCAGATCTTCGCCGAGATCGCCCGGCGGCCGGCTCCGGAAATCGTGATCATCGGACACACGGACCGCGTCGGCGCCCAGCAGTACAACGACGTGCTCTCGCTCCGGCGTGCCGAGCGCTGCCGTGACGAGCTCCTGAAGCTCGGAATCCCCAAGGTCCGGATCACGGTCGCGGGCCGCGGCGAGCGCGAGCCCGAGGTTCCGACGGCGGACGAGGTCGCCGAGCCGCGCAACCGCCGCGTCGAGATCAGCGTCCGGTAGGCCCCCTCCACCGCAGCACGAGAATGGCCATGTCGTCGGATTGCTCGACGCCATCGGCGAAGCGGCTGACCTCGAGACGGACCGCCTCCCCCACCTCCGAGGCGCTCGCCGCCCGGCCCACCTTCTCCAGTAACGCCTCGAAACGGCTCCGACCGTACGGTTCGGCCTTCGGGCTCATCGCCTCCAGCACGCCGTCGGTCACCAGGCAGATCGTGTCGCCCGGCGTCAGACGGCGCGTGCTCGCCGCGTAGGGAAAGCGGTCCACGGCGCAAAGCGGCGGTCCGCCCCCATCCATGAGACGAACGAGCGGCCGATCGCCGTTCGGCAGCACGTAGGGAGGCTCGTGGCCGGCGTTGCAGTACTCGAGAACGCCGGTGCGCGTGTCCAGAATGCCGGCCAGCATCGTGACGAAGAGCCCTTCGGCGTTGTCACGGGAGATTTCGATGTCAGCCTCGCGCATGACGGCATCGACGGGTCCGCTTCCGCGCAAGGCGGCGCTCTTGTAGAGCGCCTTGCTCACCGCCATGAAGAGGCTTCCCGGCAATCCTTTCCCCGAGACGTCCCCGATCAGAAAAAACAGTCGGTCGTGGTCCAGCGCGAAGAAGTCGTAGAGATCGCCGCCGACTTCGCGAGCGGGCTCGAGGAACGCGTAGAGATCGAGCCGCGTGTCCCCCCCGGGCAACGCGGCCGTCGGATGCGGCAGGCTGCCCATCTGGATCCGGCGGGCGGCTTCCAGCTCGCCGGCCAGGCGCGCGGCCTGCTCCCGCTGCTGCTCGACCTGGCGCCGCAGAGATTGACGGTGGCTTTCGGTCTCGGTCAGGGTGACGACCAGCATCGCGGTGAACAGGGCGCCGAGCGCCAGCGGCGGAGACGCGGCGTCGAACAGGACCCCGCCCTTCAGATACAGAAGGACCCCGGCGGTCACGACAGCGCCGACCATCAGGAAATAGATCGCGACCGAGGCGAGCGGCGACGACCGCGGCATCAGCCAGATCAGCAGGAGACCGCCGGCGAGCAGCGCGCCGGCCTCGGCCCACGCGACGACGCGCGGCCGAGCGAGCAGGTCACCGTCGAAAATGTTCTCGAGCAACTGGGCGTGGATCTCGACCCCGGACATCCGATCGGCGACCGGCGTGGCCTGATAGTCCGACAGACCGAGCGCCGTGACGCCGATCAGCACCAGCTTGCGTTCGAGCAGATGCGCGTCGACTGTCCCGGCGAGAACCTCCGCCGCCGA
>Ga0137377_10001237_pt1 | contig 17572 bp, 9 predicted proteins | sample SagtaG_22_FD_104815 | JGI IMG/M metagenome (GOLD analysis project Ga0137377, IMG submission 104815) | Vadose zone soil microbial communities from Sagehorn Ranch, Mendocino, California, USA - Sage2_L_40_16 metaG | ecosystem: Environmental > Terrestrial > Soil > Vadose zone | place: USA... | reverse complement strand
CTTGAGGAGCCGGCGGATACGCCGCTCCGGCACCACCGCGCGCACGATGTGCTCGGCGCGCTGCAGCGGCGCCACGCGGATCAGGAACTCGTGGGGCGTGATGTGGGAGAAGTCGTTGCGCAGGTAGCCGGGAGCGACCTGCGGATTGACGTAGCGCTCCTCGACCTGGAGCGGGGTGCCGTCCTCGAAATGAGTGAGGAGCGAGTAGTCGAGCGCCGCGCCGGGCTTGACCCCGCAGCGCTCGGCGAGCTCGCGCGAGGCGCTCACCGACTCGAGCGCGTGCACGCGCACGCGATGCTGCCTGCCGCGCGCGCGGATCTCGTCGGCGATGTTGCGCACCTCGAGGGGGTGGGCGTGCACGCGCTGCTCGGCGACGAAGGTGCCGACTCCGGCCACCCGGACCAGCACCCCGTCCGCGGCCAGCTCGCGGAGTGCCCGGTTCGCGGTCATGCGCGAGACGGTCAGGGTGCGGGTGAGCTCGTTCTCGGAGGGCACGCGCTCGCCGGCACGCAGCGCCCCGCCCGCGATCCGCTCGAGGATGAAGTCCTTCACCTGGAGGTAGCGCGCGGCGGCCTGGGGCAGGGACATTGGGGGCGGATCGCGAGGGACTGCGAGGGGCGCCATGGTGGCACCGGGCGGGCCGAGTTGTCTATACAGGTTCAGGGTGCAGACCGGGGCGTCCAGGGCGAGGACCGGGCGCGGCGCGCTCCCCGAAGCCCGGCGCCCAAGCCGCGCTGTTCCCTGCGCGCCCCGGTTCCGGTAAAATGCGCGGCCCCCCGCGGGCTGCGGCCGCGCGGGGACGGGTGGCTGGTGTCGCGCGGCGGAGCGGACTGAAGAGCGCGGCACCCCCGAGAAAAGGTATGACCGGAAGCCCCCCGCGGGGCTTTTTGTTTTTCGGTGGGCCTCGGGGCCCTTTTTTTGTTTGCGGCACTGGGACGGACGGGAACGAAGGCGATGAAGACGGTCACGGTGGACTTGCGCGAGCGCTTGTGGGCACTGCTCGAGCCGCTGCTCACGCGGCTCGGGTACGAGCTCGTCGAGCTCGATTACGCCCCGGGCCACGGCCGCTCGCTCCTGCGGCTCTACATCGACGCGCAAGCGGGCGTCGGGCTCGATGACTGCGAGCGCGTCAGCCGCGAGGTGTCCTCGATCCTCGACGTCGAGGACCCGATCCCGTCCGCCTACACGCTGGAGGTGTCCTCGCCGGGATTCGACCGGCTGCTGCGCACCCGGGCGCACTTCGGGCGCTTCGTCGGCTCCCGGGTGTTCGTCGAGCTCAAGGAGCCGCGCGCCGGGCGGCGGCGCTACACCGGAACGCTGCTCACGGTGGATGAGGGCGGCATCGCGCTCGAGGTCGACCGCGAGCGCGTGGCGATGAGGTTTGCGGAGATTGGCGAGGCGAGGCTCGCGTCCTGACGGGCGCTCGCGTGTTAGAGAGGTACGCGGCACAGTGAACAAGGAAATCCTGATGGTGGTGGACGCCGTCTCCAACGAGAAGGGCGTCGACAAGGAAGTGATCTTCGAGGCGCTCGAAGCCGCGCTCGCGTCCGCGACCCGCAAGAAACACGGCGAGGAGTGGGACGTGCGCGTCGCCATCGACCGCAAGAGCGGCGACTACGAGACCTTCCGGCGCTGGAAGGTGTTCGCCGACGACTCCAAGGAGCTCGAGGTGCCCGAGCACGAGCTGCGGCTCGAGGACGCGCTCGAGCTCGATCCCAAGGCTGAAGCGGGCGGCTACGTCGAGGAGCCTATGGAGTCGGTGGCCTTCGGGCGGATCGCCGCCCAGCAGGCCAAGCAGGTGATCGTTCAGAAAGTGCGCGAGGCCGAGCGCGCCCAGGTCGTCGACGCCTACCGCGACCGCGTCGGCACGCTGGTGGGCGGGGTGGTCAAGCGCGTCGACCGCAACGGCATCTACATCGACCTCGGCGGCAACGCGGAAGGCTTCGTGCCGCGCATCGACATGATCCCGCGCGAGCAGGCGAAGCCCCAGGACCGCATCAAGGCGTACCTGAAGGAGGTGCGCTCGGAGCCGCGCGGTCCGCAGCTGTTCCTGACGCGCACGGCGCCCGAGTTTCTGATCGAGCTCTTCAAGCTCGAAGTCCCCGAGGTCGGGCAGGGCCTCATCCAGATCCTCGGCGCGGCGCGCGACGCCGGAGTGCGCGCCAAGATCGCGGTGCGCAGCAACGACCCGCGCATCGATCCGGTGGGGGCCTGCGTCGGCATGCGCGGCTCGCGCGTGCAGGCGGTGTCCAACGAGATCGCCGGCGAGCGCGTCGACATCATTCCCTACATCGACAATCCGGCGCAGTTCGTGATCAACGCCATGTCGCCGGCGGAGGTCATGTCGATCGTCGTGGACGAGGACGCGCACAGCATGGACATCGCGGTGGCGGAGGACAAGCTGTCGCAGGCGATCGGGCGCGGCGGCCAGAACATCCGCCTCGCGAGCCAGCTCAGCGGCTGGGATCTCAACGTCATGACCGAATCCGACGCCGAGACCAAGAGCGAGACGGAGGCGAAGGAACTCGTGCAGAACTTCATGAAGCAGCTCGACGTGGACGAGGACGTCGCCACGATCCTCGCGCAGGAGGGCTTCTCGACCATCGAGGAGATCGCCTACGTGCCGCAGGCCGAGCTCGCCGCGATCGAGGAGTTCGACGAGGGCATCGTGAAGGAGCTGCGCAATCGCGCGCGCGACGTGCTGCTCACGCAGGCGATCGCGAGCGAAGAAACGCTCGATCAGTCGATGCCGGCCGATGACCTGCTGCTGCTCGAGGGCATGAGCCCGGACCTGGCGCTCACCCTCGCGCGGCGCGGGGTGCGCACGCGCGAGGATCTCGCCGAGCAGTCGGTCGACGAGCTCGCGGACATCGAGGGGCTGGCCGCCGACCAGGCGGCGAAGCTCATCATGACCGCGCGCGCCCCGTGGTTCGAGGCAGGTTAAGCGTATGGCGGAAGTGACCGTTTCCCAGTTTGCCGAGGTTCTCAAGGTGCCGGTGGACCGGCTGCTGGTGCAGCTCGACCAGGCCGGCATCAAGGTGTCGGGCCCCGACGCGCGCATCAGCGACGACGCCAAGCTCGAGCTGCTGACGCACCTGCGCCGCAGCCACGGGAGCGAGGCGGACGGCGACGGCGCGCCGCGCCGCATCACGCTCAAGCGCAAGACCCAGAGCGAGCTGAAGCTGGCGAGCGCCCAGGGGCGCGCCCGCACCGTGAACGTGGAAGTGCGCCGCAAGCGTACCTACATCAAGCGCGACGTGCTGGAAGAGCGGGCGCGCGCGCAGCAGGACGAGATCGATCACCGCCGACGCGAGGCCGAGGAGGCCGCGCGCGCGGAGAGCGAGCGCGCCGAGGCCGAGCGGCGCGAGCGCGAGCGGCTCGAGGCCGAGAACCGCCGCCGGGTCGAGCAGGAGGAGGAGGGGCGCCGCCGCGCCGCCGAAGATGCCCGCCGCGCCGCCGAGCAGCACACCCGCGAGGACGAGGCGCGACGCACGCGCGAGCGCGAGGAGCACGAGCGGCGCGAGGGCGACCGGGAGCGCCCGCAGGCGAGTCCCCCGCCCCCACCGGTCGCGCGCGAGCGCGTCGCCGCCGCCGCCGCTCCGGCGGCCGCGGCCGACGACAAGCAAACCCGCTACGGCCGCCAGGAGCTGCACGTCACCGGCGACGTCAGCTCGCGCTATAAGAAGAAACGCCGCGCCAAGGCGCGCCCCGTTCCGGCCTCCGCCGAGGGCCGGCACGGATTCGAGATGCCGACCGCACCGGTGGTGCGCGAGGTCGGCGTCGGCGAGACCGTCACGGTGGCGGAGCTGGCGCAGAAGATGGCCGTGAAGGCGACCGAGGTCATCAAGGCGCTCATGAACATGGGCGTCATGGCCACCATCAACCAGCCGATCGACCAGGACACCGCGGTGCTCGTGGTCGAAGAGATGGGCCACACGCCGAAGGTCCTCAAGGAGAACCAGATCGAGGAGGGCCTGCAGGGAGCGCAGGCCGAGGCGGAAGTTGCGCCGCGTCCGCCGGTCGTGACCGTCATGGGTCACGTCGACCACGGCAAGACCTCGCTCCTCGACTACATCCGCCGCACCAAGGTCGCGGCAGGCGAGGCGGGCGGCATCACCCAGCACATCGGCGCCTATCACGTCGAGACCCCGAAGGGCGTGATCACCTTCCTCGATACCCCGGGCCACGCGGCATTCACGGCCATGCGGGCGCGCGGCGCCAAGGCCACCGACATCGTGGTGCTGGTGGTCGCGGCCGACGACGGCGTGATGCCGCAGACCATCGAGGCCGTCCAGCACGCGCGCGCCGCCAACGTGCCGATCGTGGTGGCCGTCAACAAGATCGACAAGAGCGACGCCGACCCGGACCGCGTGCGCACCGAGCTCTCGAAGCACGAGGTGATTTCCGAGGATTGGGGCGGGCAGAACATGTTCGTGCCGGTCTCGGCGCGCACCGGACAGGGGATCGATCAGCTGCTCGATGCGATCCTGCTGCAGGCGGAAGTTCTCGAGCTCGGCGCGCCGCGCACCGGGCTCGCCTCCGGTGTGGTGATCGAATCGAGCGTGGAGAAGGGGCGCGGCGCGGTGGCGACGGTGCTCGTGAAGAAGGGTACGTTGCGCCTCGGCGATCCGATCATCGCAGGCTCCGAGTACGGGCGGGTGCGCGCGATGTTCGACGAGAACGGCAAGGCGGTCACCGAGGCGCCGCCCTCGATGCCGGTGGTGGTACTCGGCCTCTCGAGCGCTCCCAACGCCGGGGATGACCTGCTGGTGGTGGAGAGCGAGCGCAAAGCTCGCGAGGTGGCGCTCTACCGGCAGGGCAAGTTCCGCGACGTCAAGCTCGCGCGCCAGACACCGCGCGGCGAGGACGCGTTCTCGCAGATCGGCGAGGACAAGGCGGGGCTGGTGTCGGTGCTCATCAAGGCCGACGTGCAGGGCAGCGCCGAGGCGCTGCGCGAGGCGCTCACCAAGCTCTCCACCGAGGAGGTTCAGGTGAAGATCGTCGCCAGCGGCCTGGGCGGCATCACCGTCTCCGACGTGCAGCTCGCCGCGGCCTCCAAGGCGCTCGTCATCGGCTTCAACGTGCGCGCCGATGCCGGTGCGCGCGAGGCGGTCAAGGAGACCGGAGTCGAGGTGCGTTACTACAGCATCATCTACGAGGCCATCGACGACGTGAAGCAGATGATGACCGGGATGCTGCGGCCCGAGGTCAAGGAGCAGATCGTGGGCGTGGCGCAGGTGCGCGACGTGTTCCGCTCGAGCAAGTTCGGCGTGGTGGCGGGCTGCCTCGTGACCGAGGGCTACGTCCGGCGCAACCATCCGATCCGCGTGCTGCGCGATAACGTAGTCATCTTCGAGGGCGCGCTCGAGTCGCTGCGCCGCTTCAAGGACGACGTGAACGAGGTGCGCGCCGGCACCGAGTGCGGTATCGGCGTCAAGAACTACCAGGACGTGCGCGCCGGCGATCAGATCGAGTGCTTCGCGCGCATCGAGGTCGCGAGAACCCTGCAGTAATGACGCAGGCCCGCACCCAACGGCTGGAGTCCGAGATCCAGCGGGCGCTCGCGACGCTGATCGCACGCGAGCTGAAGGATCCGCGCGTCGGCAACGTGACCATCACGGCGGTGAGCATCGCGGCCGACATGGCCACGGCGCGCGTGTTCTTCACGCCCTTTGCCTCGCAGCACACCCCGCACGAGGTGAGCAGCGGACTCACTCACGCCGCGGGCTTCCTGCGGGGCGAGCTCGGGCGGCGGCTGGCGCTGCGCTATGCGCCGCGGCTCGAGTTCGTGTTCGACGAGAGCGTCGAGGACGCGGCGCGCCTCACGAGCCTCATCAACCGCGCGGTCGCCGGCGCGCCAGCCGGCGCCGACGCCACGACGTCGCAACCCGCCCCCGACGCGGACCCCGGGGGGCCTGAGACCGGCGCCGGCCCCCCGGGGCGCTCCAACCCCTGACCCGCATGCCCAGCGGCATCCTGCTGCTCGACAAGCCGCGGGGCCTCACGTCGAATGCAGCACTGCAGCGCGTTCGGGCGCTCCTCTCGCGTCCGAAGGCGGGCCACGTCGGAACCCTCGACCCGCTCGCCACCGGCATGCTGCCGCTTTGCCTCGGCGAGGCCACCAAGATCGCCGGCGAGATCCTCGCCGCCCGTAAGCGCTATCGCTTCACGCTGAGCCTCGGCGAGCGCACCGCGACCGGGGATGCGGAAGGCGCCGTCACCGCGAGCGCGCCCGTGCCGCCGCTCGAGCGCGGCGCGGTCGAGGCGGTGCTGGCGCAGTTCCGCGGCCGCCAGAAGCAGACTCCACCGATGTACTCGGCGCTGAAGCGCGCCGGACAGCCTCTCTACCGGCTCGCGCGCTCAGGGGTGACCGTCGAGCGCGCCGCGCGCGAGGTGGAGCTGTTCGAGCTCGAGCTGCTCCGGCTCGAGACCGCGGGCCTCGAGCTCGAGATACTGTGCTCGAAGGGCACCTACGTTCGCGCGCTGGCCGAGGACCTGGCGCAGGCTCTCGGTACCTGCGGCCACGTGAGCGCGCTGAGAAGGCTCTACGTCGAGCCTTTCGCAGCCGAGCCGATGCAGACGCTCGAGTCGCTGGCAGAGGTGCGGGCCCGGGGAGCTTGGCCCGCGCTGCTGCCGCCCGACTGGCCGCTCGCGCATCTCGCCGCGGTGCGCCTCGAAGCGGACGAGGCGCGCCGGCTCCTCCAGGGGCAGAGCGTGCCGGCGCAGGTTCCCGAAGCGCCCGCGCGGGTGCGCCTGTACGACGACAGCGGCGTGTTCCTCGGTCTCGGAGAGGCGGACGGGCGCGCGGTGCGACCGCGCCGGCTTCTCAACCCCGGGGTTTGAGCCTCAGCGGCCGTGCACGGTCACCGAGGGATCGAGCATCCGCAGCGCCGGTCCCAGCTCGCGCTGGCCGGTGCGCTGGAGGTCGTTCCGGGTGTACGTCTGGCCGAATCCAACGCACTCGTCGGCCTTCACCGGAATGCGGGTCGCCGTGTCGGAAACGCAGTCCCGCCGAGGGGCCGCGGCGAGCGAAGCGGCTCTCGCCACGTCGCGCGCCGGGGTCGGGGCGACCGTGGCGCATGCCATGAGCGTGAGGAGCAGGAAGGCGCCGGTGAGGAGGGTCTTGAGCATCGAAAGTTACCTCATCCCGATGCTAGAACCGGCCCGAGCGCCGCGCAAGCGTTTCCGCCTCCGCGGTGGGCTTCGCGGGCGCGAGGAACTGCCGCTCGAGATCCGCGGGCGAAAGCGGACGCGCGAGGAGAAACCCCTGCGCCTCCTGACAGCCTCGCGAGCGCAGCCACTCGAGCTGCCCGGGACGCTCGATCCCCTCGGCCGTCACGGTGACCCCGAGGCTCTCGGCCAGCGACAGGATGGCGTTGGCGATGGCGGCGTTGCCTGCGGCAGTGTCCACGTCGTGCACGAACGCCTTGTCGATCTTGATGCGGTCGGGCGGAAAGCGGGTGATGTAGGCGAGCGAGGAATAGCCGGTGCCGAAGTCATCGAGCGCGACCCGGCAGCCGAGCTCGCGCAGCCGCTTGAGCGCCGTGCGCCCGGCGGCGGAGTCCTTGATCAGCACCGATTCGGTGATCTCCACCTCGATCAGAGACGCAGGAATCATGGCCGCCGCCGTCTCCTCGGCGATGACGCGCGCCGGGTCGCCATGCAGCAGGTCCTTGCCAGAGACGTTGATGGCCACCGGCACGGTGAAGCCGCGGTCTAGCCACGCGCGCAGCTGCCTGCACACCGCGCGCACCACCCAGCTGCCGATGTCGAGGATCAGGCCGCTGTCCTCGGCGATCTCGATGAAGCGCGTCGGCGGGATATCGCCGTACTCCGAGTCGCACCAGCGCAGCAGCGCCTCGACGCCCACCAGTTGATTGTCCCGCAGACGGAATTTGGGCTGATACACCAGGCGCAGGCGATCCTCGGCCACAGCGCGGCGCAGCCGCGCCTCGAGGTCGAGCCAGTTGCTCAACCGGCTGCTCATCGCAGGCGTGTAGACGGCAACCGACTCGGCGGCGCCGCTCTTGGCCTGGTACATGGCGGTGTCGGCGTGCTTGAGCACGGTGACGACGTCGCCGCCGTCGTCCGGATAGACGGCGAGCCCGACGCTGGGCGCCGGGTAGAACTCCAGCCCCTCGTAGAGAATCGGCTCCTTGAACGCCGCCGCGCAGGCTTCCGCGATCGAGATGGCGCGCGCGCGCGCCGCGGGATGCCGCAGCAGGATCACGAACTCGTCGCCGCCGAAGCGCGAGAGCGACAGGTGCTGGTTCTCGGCCTTGAAGCCCTCGAGCGCGCCGCTGAGCTTCCCGGCGACGTTACGCAGGACCGCATCTCCCACCGAGTGGCCGAAGGTGTCGTTCACCCGCTTGAAGCTGTTGAGGTCGAGGTACACGATCGCCACGGCTTCCTGAAGGCGCGCCGCCTCGGGCACGAGCCGCTCGGCGGTCTCGATGCAGCACTGGCGGTTCGGCAGCCCGGTGAGCGGGTCGAAGTACGCGAGACGCTCGATACGCTCGGCGGCGGCGGCATTGCGCAGGATGTAATCGAGGCGTCGCGGCAGCAGCGCCCAGTTGACCGGCTTGCTGATGAAGTCCGTGGCTCCGGCGTCAAAGGCGCGGCCGATGGCCTCGGCGTCCTCGTGCCCGGTCACCATCACGATCGGCACGGTGGCGAAGCGCGGCTCCGAGCGCAGACGGCGGCACACCGAGTAGCCGTCGAGGCCCGGCATGTCGACGTCGAGGAGCACGATCGCGACATCCTGCGAGCGGGCGGCCTCGAGTGCGGCCCCGCCGTTGTCGAAGGCCAGCGGCGTGAGTCCGCTGGCGCTGACCGCCTCGGCGAGCAGCAGGCGGCCGAGATCCTCGTCGTCGGCGATGATCGCGACGCCTGTCGTTGCGACCGTGCCGCTCATGCGCTCGCTCGCAGGCGCATCGCCGAGAGCTCGGCGATGAGCGCGGGATGGGCCGCGGCGAGCCGCTGACTGAGCTCGCGCGCGGCGGGGGTATCGCCCGCCTTGCACAGCCGCTCGAGCTGGCGGACATTCCGCGCGAAGGCGCCGGCGCCGACGTTGGCGGCGCTCGAGGCGAGCTTGTGGCAGACGGCGGCGGCCGCGGCGAGGTCGGAGGACTCGAGCGCGCGGGCAAGCTGCGCGAGGGATTCCTCGCAGCTCGCCTCGAAGAGCTCGACGAGCTTCGAATAGAGGTCCCCGTGTCCGTCGCCGCGCAGGCGGCGGAGCCCCGCGATCGCGGACGGATCGACGCCCGCGAGCGGCTCGGCGCGCGGGGCGCTGCCCGTCGGCGGGGCGCTGCGCGTCGGCGAGGCGCTGCGCGCGCTGAAGCGGCGCACCGCACGCGCGCACTCCTCGAGGGTGTAGGGCTTGCTCAGCATCTCGTCCATGCCCGCAGCGAGGCACGCCTCGCGGAAGTTGGCAGCATCGTGCGCGGTGAGGGCGACGATCGGGACGCGTCCCGCCGCGCCGCCCCGTTGGCGGATGAGAGCAGTGGTCGCGAAGCCGTCCATGACGGGCATGCTCAGGTCCATGAGGATCAGGTCGAAGCGCTCGGCGGCATTGCGGGCCACGGCCTCGGCGCCGTCCTTGACCCAGACCGACGTGCACCCGAGGGCCGTGAGATATCCCTGGGCGACCGCCGCATTCACCGCCTCGTCCTCGACCAGCAGCACGTGTGCGCCGAGGGGCTCCGCGGCAGGCATGGCGGCGGTGGCGGGCGCTGCGCGGGCCGCGCCCGCCGACTCGGCGAGCACTGCGGCGAGGGCCTCGCGCAGCGCGCTGCGCTCGACGGGCTTGAGCACCACGGAGCGCGCCTCGAGGCCCGCGAGATCCGGGGATTCGAGCTCGGCCGTGCTGGCGACGACGATCAGCGGCGCGTGGGAGGCGCTGCCCGCGCCGAGGCGGCCCTCGAGGTAATCGCGCTGACTGCTCGCATCGACGAGCACCAGGTCTTCGGGCCCGTCGGCGGGCGAGTCGGCCTCGCCCTGCACGGTGAGACCGAGCGCGCGCACGTGGCGCGCGAGGGATTCGGCGAGCGCGGGGCGGCGGCTGAGAATCCGAACGCGGCGCATCGGCAGGGGCGGCTGCGAGGCCGCCGGTGCCGGTCCCGCCGGGAGCTCGAGCCGCAGATGGAACGTCGAGCCGACCTGCGGCCGGCTCTCGACGCTGATGCTGCCGCCCATGAGCTGCGTGAGCTCGCGGCAGATGGCAAGCCCGAGCCCGCTGCCGCCGAAGCGGCGGCTGGTCGACTCGTCGGCCTGGGTGAACGGCTCGAAGATCCTGCCGATGGTGGCGGCATCGATCCCGATGCCGGTGTCGCTCACCGAGATCTCGACGCTCGCGCGGTCGGCGGTGGTGGCGGCACGCACTTCCGCCCGGACGAGCACTTCGCCCCGCGCGGTGAACTTGACGGCGTTGCCGATCAGATTCATCAGGATCTGCCGTACGCGCAGCGCATCCCCGCGCAGCGAGCAGCGCTCGGGCGGCGGCGGCGAGACGATGAGCTCGATGCCCTTCGCCTGGGCGGCGCCCGCGAAGAGGCTCGAGCATTCCTCGAGAACCCGGCCGAGATCGAAGGGCAGATCCTCGAGCGCGATCTTGCCGGCGTTGATCTTCGACAGGTCCAGCAGGTCGTTGACGATCTGCAGCAGCACGCGCGCCGAGGAACGGATGGTCTCGGTGAGGCGCGACTGGGTCGAGGAGAGCGGCGTGCGGGCGAGGAGCTCCGTCATGCCGACCACGCCGTTCATGGGCGTGCGCAGCTCGTGGCTCATGCGATCGAGGAAGTCGCTCTTCGCCCGCACGGCTTCCGCGAGCTGGCGGTTGCTCTCCGTGAGCTCGCGGGTGCGCAGCTTGACCTCGGATTCGAGGCGCTGGCGGGCGGCGAGGACCTGCTGGAACTTGAGCCGCTGCAGCCGCACGCGGTAGGCGATCACGCCGAGCACGGCGAGCGCGTAGCCGATGCAGGCCCACCACGATTTCCACGGAGGCGGGTCACGGTGGATGGTGAGCTTGAGCGGCGTGCCGCTCCAGACCGAGTCGGAATTTGCGGCCCGCACCTCGAGCAGATGATCGCCCGACTCGATATTGGTGAGCGTGATGCGGCGTTGCGTGCCGAGATCGAGCCACCGGTCGGTCAGGCCCGTCATGCGGTAGGCGAGGCGATTGCGCTTCGGGGAGGCGAAGTCGAGCGCGCCGAAGTCGAGCGACAGGATGTTGGCGCGGTAGCCGAGGTCGATGCGCTCGAGGAGCCAATAAGGCTTCGGTCCCGGCGCCGGCGCGCCGAGCACCTCGACGCGCGTGAGCGCCACCTGCGGCGGCAGGCGGTTCTCGGTGAGGCGCGCGGGGTCGAAGATGTTGAATCCGCCGGGCCCGCCGAAGGCGAGGCGCCCGTCGCGCAGCCGATGGTAGGCGCCGGAGTTGAATTCCTCGCCCTGCAGGCCGTGCTCGCGATGGTAGGTCTTGATGCCGTCGCTCTCGGGGTCGTAGCGCGTGAGCCCCGCATCCCCACTGAGCCAGATCCGGCCGGCGGCGTCCGCCACCACCCCGTACACGGTGTCGCTCGAGAGGCCCTCCTCGCGGGAGAGCACCTTGAAGCGGATGGCATCGGGCGCCGCGACGGATCCCTGTACCAGCGCGAGTCCGCCGCCGTCGGTCGCGACCCAGACGCGGTCGTTCGCATCGACGGCGAGCGCATAGACGGTGTTCGCCGGCAGGCTCGCGGGATCGCGCGGGTCGTGCCGGAACACCTTGACGACGGTGCCGTCGGCGCGTGCGAGGTCGAGCCCGCCGCCTTCGGTGCCGAGCCAGAGGTCCCCGTGTGCATCCTCGGCGATCGCGGTGACGTGGGGCGAGCTCACCGCGCCCGGCGCCGCGGAGCCGTAGGGGAGCTGGCGCACGCGTCCGCTCGCGGGGTCGACGACGTTCGCGCCGCCGCCGTGCGTGCCGACCCAGATCGCGCCGTCGCGTGCCTCGAAGAGGGTCATGATGCCTGCGGCGCTCAGCGAATGTGCGTCGCCCGGCTTCACACCGAACGACTGCAGGCGTCCGTCGCGCGAGAGCCTGCGCAAGCCGCTCGCAAAGGTCCCGATCCAGAGCGTGCCGTGCCGATCCTGATGGAGCGACATCACGCGCTGATCGCCGATGGCGTTGCGGCGCCCGGTGATCGCGTCGATGTCGGTGGTCTGGCCGCTGTCGTCGTCATAGAGCGTGAGCCCGCCTCCGAGGGTGCCGATCCACACCCGGTTGTCGGGCCCATCGGCGAACGCGGTCACCAGCTTGTCCCCGAGCCAGCCCGGCCGGTGGCCGCCGAGCTCCCAGCTGCGCGGATTCCAGCGGCTGACGCCGCCCGCGCGCGTTCCAATCCACACCAGGCCGGTGGCATCCTGGTACAGCGACATGACGAACGAGTCGCGCAGCGAATCCGCATCGCTCGGGTCATGACGGTAGTGGCTGAACTGGCCGGTGGCGCGGTTCAGCATGTCGAGACCGGCCGCGGTCCCGACCCACAGATGCCCCGCCTGATCCTCGAGGATGGCACGGACGTCGTCGCTGGCGAGGGAGGCAGGGTTCGCCGTTTCGTGATGCAACGTTTGCAGCAGCTCGCCGGCGTGATCCAGGCGGCGGAGCCCCGCATCGGATGTGCCGACCCAGAGCGTCCCGGAGGAATCCTGCAGCACGCGCGAGATGTGACTCGCGCCGAGCGAGCGCAGCTGCACGAAGCCATGATGCTCGGGCTGCCAGCGCTCGAGTCCCGCCTCGGTGCCGACCCAGAGCGTCCCCGTGCGATCGAGCAGCAGGGCGTTGATCCGGTCATCGACGAGGGAGCCCGCGTCGCCGGGATCGTGGCGCAGGTGCTCGATGCGGCCCGATGCGGGCTCGAGAACGTCGACACCCGCGTCGAAGGTTCCGACCCACACGCGATCGTCGGCATCCACGAGCAGCGTGTGGACGGCGTTGCTGGCGAGAGAGCCGGTGTCTTTGGGATCGTGGCGGTAGACGATGAAGTTGTCGGTGGCGCGCTGCCAGCGCGCGAGGCCGCCGTCCTTGATGGCGATCCACAGATCGTGGTGACGATCCTCGACGATGGCCTCGATGTAGTTGCCCGGCAGCCCGCCGCGGGCGGTGCGCGAGTAGGCGTAGCGGAACAGCTCGTGGCCGTCGTAGCGCACCAGGCCGTCCTCGGTCGCGAGCCACACGAACCCCTGCGAATCCTGCAGCGTCGCGAACACCGTGCCCTGCGGCAGGCCGTCGGAAGTGGTCAGGTGCTCGAGAACGAGCGGCCCATCGGAGGCGCGCGTGCTCAAGGCCGCCGCGAGCAGGCACGCCGCCGTGGCGAGTCGCGCGGCGGGCCGGATGCCCCTGTGGTTGGGTACCCAGGTCACGATCGATGCCGGCGAGGTAGCGCTGGTGCCGGAGGTTGAGCTGCGACGGCCGCGCGCGCGGGCGCTGTTATGTCAGGTGCGGCATCGCGGAACAGGTCGCCGCTGCCGTAGCGGCAGCCGAGCGCCAGGAGCGCTTCGCGCTGCCCGGAATCGTCGACGCCGCTGGCGATCGGAGTCAGCCCGAACGCCTGGGCGACCGCGATGCCGGCCTGGCACACCTTGCGTGACTGGGTCTCGCGGCGCAGCCCCGTGACCCAGGCGCGATCGAGCTGCAGGCCCCAGAGCGGCGCGCGTGCCAGCAGCTCGAGTGAGCCCATGCCGCGGGCGACCTCATCGACGACCATTCGGGCGCCGAGCCGCGCGAGGTCGTGAAGATCGAGCGGGTCGCGGGCCACGAGCGCGCGCTCGGCGATGCGCAGCTCGAGCCGCTCGGGCGGCAGCGCCCCTTCCGCCAGGAAGCGGCCGATGTCGGCCGCAAAATCCTCGTGCAGCACGTGATGGCGCAGCGCTCCGAAGGACACCCGCACGTCCGGGTCGGCAGCGGCGGCGAGCGATGCGAAATCCTCCTTGAGGCAACCGAGGACGGCCCGGGACAGCTGGGCCGCAAGGCCCGTCGTCTCGGCGACCCGCAGAAACTCGGCCGGCCGGATCTCACCGCGCAGCGGGTGCAGCCAGCGCAGATACCCGACCCAGGCGGTGAGGCGCCCGGTCTCGAGATCGTGCCGGCCGACGTAGCGCAGGCGGATGTCGCGATGGGCGATCGCCTCGCGCATCTCGCGGGCGATGTCGAGGCGCGCCAGCGACTCGAGCCGCATCGTATCCGTGAAGAAGCACACTTCGGAGGAGCCGCGGCGGCGCGCTTCGGTCGCCGCCGCGCGCGCATGATCGAGGAGCAGCTTCGGCGTGGAGGCGTCCTGGCCGAGGATGGCGACGCCGGCGTACGGCGTCAGATGGAACTCCGCGCCGCCGATCGCAATCGGCTCGCGCAGGCTCGCGGACAACCCCGCCACGCACTCGCCGATCGCTTCGCGATCCGCACTCTCGAGCACCAGCGCGAGCAGGCTCTCGCTCAGCTGCCCGAGGTACCACCAGGGCTTGCCGTCCCGCTCGTCCGATTTGGCCGGCAGACGCAGGATCGCCGTGCTCATGATCTGCTCGGAGACCTTGGTGGCGATGATCTGCGCGATGTCGCTGATGCCGTCGAGCTGGATGACGGCGACCGCGAGCGGCCGCTCGCGCAGCGCCGCCATGGCCATCGACTCCTTGCAACGTCTGAGGAAGCCGCGGCGGTCGAGCTGGGGACGGGGCCGCTCGTCGCTCCCCTCGAGCGAGTCGTCCCGCGAGCTTGCCGAGGCCTGCCGGATGATGCACAGCGCGCGCTCCGGACCCCGGGCGCTGGCGCGTGCCTCATAGGCGATGCCGTCGTGCTCCAATCGCGCTTCCGCCGTGGTGCGCAGCGCCAGCGAACGGCGCATGAGCAGCTTCAGGAACTCCGCGACGGGCGCCGGCCAGAGACTCTCGATCCGCTTGCCGGCCGCATCCAAGCGGCAGCGAAGGCCCGGCACGCCGTGTCCTCCGCCGCATTCCAGCACCAGGCCGTCCCGTCGGATCAGGACGACGAGATCGGGCAGTCCTTCGATCAATGCATCAGCGCTCATGCGGGCAGACGTTTCAGGATCGCGACAGAACTGCGTGCGATCCTACGGACGCGCCGGCCGGGGAGTCGTAGATGCACGTCGCGCCAGCGCAGTGCCCTCTGAGACAGGATTCGTAAGTCGCTGATTTGTCGGCCGCATTATGTCGTGAGCGGCGCCTGATGGAAACCGCGGACACGGCGCGGCGCACTTCGGAATCGCACGCCGCCCCGCGATTCTCGCGCCGCATGCCAGGTGAGTCGTCCCGTGCGGCTCGCCGATGAGCGCACACCGTTCCGCCGCGCATCGGACGGCCGCGTAACGGAACGCATCGCGTGCGGCTTGTAGCGGCACGCTACGGGCGGGTAGAATCCCGCGCTTACTAAAAGGGCTCTTGAGACAATTAGTTAGGACGATCGCGCAATGGCCTTAACCAGCGAGAAAAAGGGCGGAATCCTCGCGCAGTTCCGCCGCGGACCGGCCGACACCGGCTCACCGGAAGTTCAGGTGGCACTGCTCTCCGAGCGCATCAACGGACTCGGCGAGCACTTCACCGCGCACAAGCGTGACCACTCCTCGCGCCGCGGGCTCGTGAAGCTCGTGAACCAGCGGCGCAAGCTCCTCGATTACCTCAGAGCCACGCAACCCCAGAAGTACCAGGAGCTCGTCGAGCGACTCGGGCTTCGCCGCTGAAAACCCAAGGGCCGCCGGCAACGCGCGGCCTTTGTGTTTTCGCCCTTGAGATTTCCGAAGATCCAACTTTTCGAGGATTGAGCCTTGAGCGTCGTCAGCAAATCATTCTCATATGGTCAGCATTCAGTCACCATCGACGCGGGTGAGATCGCCCGCCAGGCGGAAGGCGCGGTGCGCGTCGCCATGGGCGATACCGTCGTGCTGGTCACCGCCTGCATACAGCAGACCCCGACCGCGGGGCGCGATTTCTTTCCCCTGACCGTCAACTACGTCGAGAAGACCTACGCCGCCGGGCGCATCCCGGGCGGCTTCTTCAAGCGCGAGGGCCGGCCGACCGAGAAGGAGACGCTGACCTCGCGCCTCATCGACCGCCCCATCCGCCCGCTGTTTCCGGACGGGTTCTACAACGACGTGCAGGTGGTGGCGACGGTGCTGTCGATGGACCCGGACATCGATGCCGACATTCCGGCGCTCCTCGGCGCATCCGCCGCGCTCGCCCTGTCGGGCATTCCGTTCAACGGCCCGATCGGAGCTGCGCGGGTCGGCTGGAAGGACGGCCGTTATGTCCTCAACCCGACCGCGCAGGAGCTCGCGCAATCGCAGTTGCATCTGGTGGTCGCCGGCACCGAGCACGCGGTGCTGATGGTCGAGTCGGAGGCGAAAGGGCTGTCCGAGGAAGTGATGCTCGGAGCCGTCGTGTTCGGACACGAGCAGATGCAGACCGCCATCCGCGTCATCAAGCAGCTCGCCGCGCAAGCGGGCAAGCCGCGCTGGAGCTGGCAGCCGCCGGCGGAAAACGCCGAGCTCATGAGCGCGCTCAGCCTCCATGCGCAGGCGGCGCTCGTCCAGGCTTACACCATCACCGAGAAGCAGCAGCGGCACGCGCGGCTCACCGAGATCAAGACCCAGACCCTCGCGACGCTCGCCGGAGGGGATCAGCCCAAGTGGACCCAGGAGGCCGTCGAGAGCGCGCTCTTCAGGCTCGAGAGCCGCATCGTGCGCCAGCGGATCCTCAACGGCGAGCCGCGCATCGACGGGCGCGACACGCGCACCGTACGCCCGATCACGGTCAAGGTCGGCGTGATGCCGCGCACGCACGGGTCGGCGCTCTTCACCCGCGGGGAAACCCAGGCTCTGGTGCTGACCACGCTCGGCACCACCCGCGATGCGCAGATCATCGACGCCCTCGAGGGCGAGCGGCGCGAGCCGTTCATGCTGCACTACAACTTCCCGCCCTTCTCGGTGGGCGAGACCGGCATGATGGGAGCCCCGAAGCGGCGCGAGATCGGGCACGGCAATCTCGCGCGTCGCGGCGTCAGTGCGGTGATGCCGGACATGACTGCCTTTCCGTACGTGATCCGCGTCGTGTCGGAGATCCTCGAGTCGAACGGCTCGAGCTCGATGGCGAGCGTGTGCGGCACGTCGCTGTCGCTCATGGACGCGGGGGTTCCGATCAAGGCGCCGGTGGCGGGCGTTGCCATGGGGCTGGTGCTCGAGGGCAGCCGCTATCAGGTGCTCACCGACATCCTCGGCGACGAGGATCACCTCGGCGACATGGATTTCAAGGTCGCCGGCACCAGGGACGGCGTGACGGCGCTGCAGATGGACATCAAGGTCGAGGGCGTCACGCCCGAGATCATGCGCGTGGCGCTCGAGCAGGCGCGCGCCGGCCGCCTGCATATCCTCGATGAGATGAACAAGGTCATCCGCGAGCCGCGCGCCAAGATGTCCGAGTGGGCCCCGTCGATCATCACGCTCAAGATCGACCCGGAGAAGATCCGCGACGTCATCGGCAAGGGCGGCGCGGTCATCCGCCAGATCACCGAGGAGACCGGCACCACCATCGACAT
>Ga0137377_10001225_pt1 | contig 17607 bp, 16 predicted proteins | sample SagtaG_22_FD_104815 | JGI IMG/M metagenome (GOLD analysis project Ga0137377, IMG submission 104815) | Vadose zone soil microbial communities from Sagehorn Ranch, Mendocino, California, USA - Sage2_L_40_16 metaG | ecosystem: Environmental > Terrestrial > Soil > Vadose zone | place: USA... | reverse complement strand
CCAGAGCTGGCGAAGGAATTGGTAGGCCTCAAACCAGACATCATCGTGAGCGCCGGAGGAAGTCTCGTGGCCAGGGCGGTCAAGGCGGTGACGAGTACCATTCCTGTTGTCTTTCTCGCCAGCGATGTCGTCGCCGGTGGTCTCGTAGCAAGCCTTTCCAGGCCCGACGGCAACCTCACGGGCCTAGAAATCTCTACAACCCAACTCGACGCCAAGCGCTTAGAGATTCTCAAGGAGGCTCTCCCGACAATCACTACCGTGGCTCTCCTCTGGAATCCTGGCTCTGCGGCATACAATGCGTTGCATCTGGCGGATCAGCGACGGGGTATGGAAGCAGCCGCCCAGGCGGTCGGCGTGCGGCTGGGAATGCTTGACGCACGGGATCGGCGCGAGATCGACACCGTATTTAGAACGATCCAGCGCGAGGACCCCGGCGCTCTGCTCGTGGGTAGCGACGCTATATTCACAAGCGGGCGGCAACGAATCGTTGAACTGGCGACGCAGTTGCGCATTCCGTCGATGTACGGATGGCGGGAGTTCGTGGAAGTGGGGGGTTTCATGTCTTATGGAACGAGCCTTCCCGATCTGTATAGGCGTGCCGCCACCTATGTGGACAAGATCCTCAAAGGCGCCAAGCCCGCTGACCTTCCCGTCGAGCAGCCAACCAAGTTCGAACTGGTGATCAACCTCAAGACGGCGAAGGCGCTCGGTCTGAAGATCCCGCCGCCAGTGCTCGGACGGGCGGATCAGGTTATCGAGTAAGCCGTGCTCGGGTTCCCCACTCTCCCGCTGCCCTCCTACGACCGCGCCCTCCACTCTCTCCGCGCGTGGCTGGACTCGTGGGCTGGGATTGGACACGTCGCTGTGGGGATGCACCGCCAAGGCTTCGACCTTCAGTTGACTCAGTATGACGAGCGTGGCGGGCGGGCCATGTTCTACGTGACAGGGATGGAGCACTCACCCACGAGCGCGATCGGCACCGGATGGGAGCGCACGCCGTGGCACGCGACACAGCGGGCGGCATGGGGAGTGGTGCGTCAGGATGCGTCAAGGGGGTCAGCATGACCGCCGCCGAAGACCTGTTGCATCGACACATCGATACGCTCGTCGCCGACAACTCGCGCTGGCAGACGATGCTTCGCTGACGATGTCGTGTGGGAACTGCCGTTCGCTCCGGCCCTCGGGCATCCAGCGCGCGTGTCGGGACGCGCGGAGGTCGTGCAGTTCGCGGCTTGGTTCGTGGGAGCCGTCGAGAACTTCCGCTTTTTCGATGTGAGGGTCCAGGCCTTCGCCGACCCGGAGGCGGCCGTCGCGGAAGTCAAGGGCGAGGGCCGGATCAAGGCAACCGGGCGGTCCTACCGTCAGGAGTACGTCGTGTTCCTGCGTGCAGTTGAGGGCAAGATCGCGTTCCTGCGCGAGTACTTCGATCCGACCCGGGCGGCGAAGGCAATGAACGCGCCCATCCTTGACCGCGACTCCTGACATGCGGACGGGGATCTGCTGGCGCGCCAGATCAGGCTTCCTCCCCGACACCGTGGACAGGCGCCGGGCGAAGCGGTGATGACCGACCAGGAGCGTCTCCACGAGACTGCGATTGACCTGAAGTTGCGAGAGAATCTCGATGCCGACTTCGCTCTGAACTATCCTCCATGACAGCAGCGACAGCCAGTGACGCATGCGGAAGACGGCGCGGGGGAGAAGACGCAATGGCCGATGAACACTACGACGCGATCGTGATAGGAACCAGCCAGGGCGGCCGGTTCCTCCCCCTCGAGCTGGCGAAGGCGGGCCACAAGGTGGCGCTCGTCGAGCGTGACCAACTCGGCGGCGTCTGCGTCAACACGGGGTGCACCCCGACCAAGACGATGGTCGCCAGCGCGCGCCTCGCCTACCAGGCGCGCCGCGGCGCGGAGTACGGCGTGCGTATTGGTCCGGTATCAGTGGACCTGGCCGCGGTGCGCGAGCGCAAACGGACCATGGTCGCCGGCGCGCGGCAGAATTACGCGAGCCGCCTGGCGCAGGACGGGCTTGACCTGATCGAAGGCGAGGCCCATTTCACGGGGCCGAAGACGGTCGAGATCGCCTTGACGGACGGCGGGACGCGGCAGATCAGCGCGCCGGTGGTCGTCATCGACGCGGGCACCCGGCCCAAGCCGCTGGCGATCACCGGCGCGGGCGACGTCCCCGTGCTCGATTCAACGTCGATCATGGAGTTGGACGAGCTCCCGGAGCACCTGATCATCCTCGGCGGCGGCTACATCGGGCTGGAGTTCGGGCAGATGTTCCGACGGTTCGGCGGCGAGGTCACCATCATCCAAAGCGCCGCGCGCCTGATAATGATCGAGGACGAGGACGTCTCGAACGAGGTCGCCGCTATCTTGCGCGATGACGGGATCACGATCCTGACCTCGTCGACGCCGGCCCGGGTTGAGCCAGCCGACGGCGTCCGCCTGCGGCTGACCGTTCGCACGGAGGACGGTGAGCGACAGCTCGAAGGCTCGCACCTGCTGTCGGCCATCGGCCGCATCCCGAATACGGAGGCGCTCACCCCCGAGGCGGCCGGCATCCGTCTCAACGACCACGGCTTCATCGAGGTCGACGAGTACCTGCAAACCAGTGTCCCCGGCGTTTACGCGATGGGTGACGTCAAGGGCGGCCCGGCCTTCACCCACCTTTCCTACGACGATTACCGCATCCTGCACGCCAACCTCATCAGGCACGAGAAGGCGAGCACGCGCGACCGGATCGTCCCGCACACGGTGTTCATCGACCCGCAGCTTGGCCGCGTCGGCATGACCGAGCGCGAGGCCAGGGCGCAAAGACGCGCGATCCGGGTGGCGAAGCTCCCGATGAGCGCCGTCATCCGGGCCATCGAGACCGGGGAGACGCGCGGCTTCATGAAGGCCGTCGTCGACGCGGACAGCGGGCAGATCCTGGGCTGCGCGGTCCTCGGCAGTGAAGGCGGCGAGATCATGACCATGATCCAGGTCGCCATGCTGGGCAAGCTCACTTACACCGCCATGGCGGACGCGATCTTCACGCACCCCCTCCTGGCGGAAGGCCTCAACACCCTCTTCGCGATGTTCGACGCCTAAGTGGGTTGGCCACGTAAATCCGTCGGACTGTTGACAGCAGTGCAGGGAACCGCTGCTCGACCTGGTGAAAAGCGCGGTGCGAAACCGCAGGACATGAAAAGGACGCTCCGAATTCCCCAACTCCGCAAAGGAGAAAGTTTGGAGCATCGGAAGGTGGAAACCATGGCTATCAAAGGCAGTCCACGCGACATGAAGAAGTGGCTGGAATTACTCCTCGACCCGAACATCCAGTTCCCCGGCGAATCGAGCGAATACCGCCGCGCACGCAACCAGCTGTTGGAGTCGGAGCGTGAGCTTCGGCGGATGAACCAACAGGTCGCCGCCCAGCGCCGGGCACTCCCCCTGGGCGGCGTCCTCCAGGGGGACTACGTCTTCGAGTCCGCCGCCGACGGCAGCCAGGTGAGGTTCTCGGAACTGTTCGCACCGGGCAAGGACACGCTGGTCATCTACAACATGATGTTCCCACGCTGGTCACAAGACCCACGAGCGGGCGCCCCGGGAGGCGAAACGGCCCTGCTGCCGCTGGTCGAGCAGCCGTGCCCGTCCTGCACATCGATCGTCGACGGACTCGAGGGCGCTGCTTTTCACCTCGCCGCGCGGATCAACCTCGCCGTGGTCGCGAAGACAAGCCCCGATCGGCTCGGCACCTACGCACAGGAACGAGGCTGGCACAACATACGACTGCTGTCCTCGCGGAACAACACCTTCAACCGCGATTATCACGGGGAAACACCCGAGGGCGAGCAACTGCCGGTCCTGAACGTGTTCTCACGCGACGAGGACGGGATCCACCACCGGTGGGCCAGCGAACTGACGTTCGCGCCCGGCGGAGACACCAGCTCCCTCGACCCGATCTGGCCGATCTTCGGCGCTCTGGACATGACCCCGGAAGGACGCGGAGACGGGGCTGGCTATCCCTCGCTGCAGTACGAGTAAAAAGCCGTCGAATCCCCGCCCCGGTTCCCCGCCAGGCGGCCTCGCAACCCAGGTCGCTGTGGCATCGGCTCCTGCGGCGTTCCGCGTCCGAGTCAGTCTGGGAGGTTATGTCACGCGGATGGGGCCCACGGACGGGGCGACCGCTGCCGGAGGCCATGGTCCTCAAGGAAACCCGGTCCAATTCCCAGATTCCCACTCCATGCCACATCGATTCCCATTGAATTCCCACGCATTGACGTCAGTGGAAGGACTCTTGGGACAAGATGAGATTGACGCGGCGATTCAGAGGACGTCTACCTCGAAGGCTAGGCGAGTCGATTTCGGTGGTTGCGGGCCCCTGCAACCCCCAAGTGCTCCGTTTCGAATACGTAGGCCCAGTGCTCCTAAGTCTCGGACGCCCGGCCCGAGAGCGGAGACAGGCATTGGCTCGGCGAGTCACGCCTCTGACGTCCAGAGCCCAAATCCGACCGGTGCCCGGCAGAGCATTCCTGCTGGGTCCTCCATCCGTGGTTGCACGGGGATTGCATTTTCTACCGCGCTTTTGCACGATCTGCAGGGTGGTGCGGTCGAAGCATCGAATAGTTGGGCGTCATCGTGGCTCTTCGTAATCAGTAGGTCGCGGGTTCGACTCCCGCCCCCGCAACCATGAAGAACGAGGGGTTAGCGGACGCAGCAACCGCTAACCCTTCGCTTTACCCAGACTTCACCCAGGAATCGGTTGTGTGCCTGCTCCGAAGCGCGCCCACAGCGTGCGGTCCATCAACGTGCGGATGTCGGCGCCAGTCAGTGGGCGCGGCGACGCGACGAACGCGGGGACCTCGCGATCGTGAGAGTCGATCGCGAACGCGACGGACACGACTTCGCCACTCCAGCAGGGAATCAAAAAGACATCCGAACACCAACGCTGATTCGAGGTCGGCTGCTGAATCTGCCCGAGGTGCGGACGGCCGTGATGACGGTGGACGCGGGGCGCCAGCATCAGGCCGTGCAGCTGCATCACGCGGCGAATGCGCTTGCGGTTGTAGCGCGTTCGGAAGACACGGTTCACCATAGCCCACACGCGGCGGTAGCCATACGTCGCTCGACTGTTGGTGACCGCGCGGATTTGCTGGACGACCGTATCGTCCGTCGCGGGGCTGCATCGTGATGTAGGTCGTGCTGTGACAGATACCGCAGAAGCTCTGGACGAGCGCCTTTCCGTCGCCGTCGGCGAGTGGGGGCGTGTAGGTCGGCCACGCCGCGACGGCGTAGACGGCGCTCGCATCATCGTTTCGTGGTGCAGGCTGCATCTCCATTCCGAGGTTGCCGGCATCATAGGCGCCTTCCTGGATGAGGCCGGGGAGCTTCGGCGCCTGACTCAGCGCCGTCGAGGCCGGTGCGAGCGCACCGGTGACCGTCAGAAGGTGAAGCAATCTCCGCGGAGATAGGCCTCCTGCCACGGCCGCACTTCCAGCTGGCCTGTCGCGATTGCGCGCTCGACATTGATGCGTGCCCCGGCAAGCCGCCTCAGGTATTCGTCCCGCAGGTCAGGGTCGACGATGTCGAACCCCTTTTCCCCGCCCTCGAGCCCGTCCCTGATGAAGGATCGGAGCACTCTGTGCTCCTCGTCGATACTGTTGAAGAACGCACAGATGTGACGTTGGCCACCGAGAGTACCGCCGGCGAACTGGAGGGATCGCTCGCTGGCTCGCATATGTGACCTCCAGGCAGGTGACCCCCAATGCTAGTTGGCCAAAGGGGCGCGTCTACCCTACTTTGGTCGAGTCGTTCCCCGCCTCCGGACCGATTGCGCGTTCTTGCGGAAAACTGCGCGGCGCGTTTCGGCTCCGCCGTCGCGCGCCCTCGGAAAACCAACGGCAGTATTGCGGAAGATCTGTACACGTCCCAGCGATCAGACGCCAGGAGAGACAGCATGACCGAGATCGAAACCGTTGCCATCGGTGACAGTGGATTGGCTATGAACGGCGCAACAGGACAATCCAAAGTTTCGGCAATCAAACGCCTCTACATCAAAGCGGCTACTCTCGACCGCTTTGGCATGGCTATGCTGCGCCTGGGATTGGCCGTCGTCCTAGTATGGATTGGCGGCTTGAAATTTGCCAGCTACGAAGCGGACAGCATCGTGCCGTTGGTGGCGAATAGCCCCTTCATGAGCTTTCTCTATCACTATCCGGCGCCAAAATACCGCGAACACATGAATAAGGAAGGCCAAGCGATTCCTGCGAATCAACAGTGGAACGAATCGAATGGGACTTATCCGGTTTCCTATGGCCTGGGCGTAATTATCGTCTCTCTCGGGATATGATCGCGCTCGACCCGATATGGCCGCAGATCTCCGCGGTGGGTAGCTTTCTCCTCATCCTCATGTCTCTGAGCACGCTTTCGTTCCTTGTGACAACACCCGAAGCATGGGTGCCCGCATTAGGCGATCCGCATCACGGGTTCCCATACCTCTCCGGAGCAGGACGGCTCGTTGTGAAGGACTGCATCATGCTGGGCGCTGCCACATTGACGATGGCCGATGCGGCAAAGACGTATGTGAGGCGCAGCGCCTAATCAGATGAGCCTTGGAAAGAGCAGAACCGAGTTCCCATTTCCGGTCCAATCCTCTTAGGAGACAACAAATGAATAGACGTTCTTTTTTGAAAACTACTTCGACTGCGGACGGCGCTGCTGCAGCAGGAAGCAAATTGAGTACACTTGCCATCGGTCAGTCTGTGCAGGCAGGGCCGACCTTTCGGCGGCCCAAGATAATTCTTCCTGTTCCAACCCCGGAGGCAAAGTTTCAGCATGTAGAGGACGGGGTACCCGATACGCAACTGACTCGCGAGGCGACCGGACTTCTCCGGGAGTTCAGCACACCTCTGCTCTTCAACCACTCCCACCGCGTCTTCTTCTGGGCAAATGAGCTTGGCAGGCAGACGGGGGAAAGATTCGATGTGGAGCTTCTGTTCGTCTGCGCCGCATTCCATGATCTTGGCTTGTTGAAGAAGTTCAGCAGCACCGCCGACCGCTTTGAGGTTGACAGCGCGAATGCCGCCCGCCAGTTCCTGGAGCATCATGGCATACCCGAGACGAGAATCCAGACCGCCTGGGATGCCATCTCTTTGCATACCACCCCAGGCATCGGCCAGTACAAGCAGTTGGAGGTCGAGCTCTTGTTCAATGGTGTTGGCCTGGATGTACTCGGAATCGGATACGAGACATTTCCCGAAGACCTGCGCAAAAAGGTGGTCGCGCGCTTCCCGCGCGTTTACTTCAAGGAAGAGATCGCCAAGGCATTTCTTGGCGGTTTTGAGAGCAAGACACAGTCCACCGAAGGCACGTGCAATGAAGATATTTGCTCGCACTTCATCCGCAACTACAAGCGGAGCAATTTTTACGAGCAGATCCAGAATTCACCGTTTCAGAATTCGTAGTTGAGAAGAATCATTCGAGATTGGAGGAACATATGAGCGACCAACGCGAACAGCGACCTCTAACAACGTCCAATGCCGGCAGCCCCGCACCGAGCGACGAGTACTCGCTCACGGTCGGTTCCGGCGGCCCTAATCTGCTGCAGGATAGGTACCTGAATGAGAAGCTGGCCCACTTCGTCCGCGAGCGCATCCCCGATCGCGTGTACCACGTCAAGGGCGGCGGCGCCTTCGGACACTTCGAGGTAACCGCCGATGTCACCCAGTGGACCCAAGCCGCCTTCCTCAACAAAGTTGGCAAGCGCACGCCGTTGTTCCTGCGCTTCTCGATCGTGGCCGCCGACGAGGGCGCCCCCGACACGGAACGCGACGTGCGCGGCGTCGCCATCAAGTTCTACACCGAGGATGGCAACTACGACATCGTCGGCAACAACACGCCGATCTTCTTCATACGCGACCCGATGAAGTTCCCCGACTTTATCCACTCGCAGTTGCGTCTGCCCGACACCGGCATGCGCAGCAACAACATGCAGTGGGACTTCTGGACCCTCTCGCCCGAGTCGGCGCACCAGGTAACCTACCTGATGAGCGACCGCGGCACGCCGCGCACCTGGCGCAACATGAATGGCTACGCCAGCAGCACGTACATGTGGGAGAACGCCGCCGGCAAGAAGTTCTGGGTCAAGTACCACTTCAAAACCGAGCAGGGCGTCCAGAACTTCACCGACGCCGAGGCCAGGGCCATGCGCGCCGAGGACCTCGACTACCACCGGCGCGACCTATGGGAGGCGATCGCCCGTAAGGACTACCCGGCTTGGCGCCTGGAGATGCAGATCATGCCGTACGAGGACGCGGCCAACTACCGCTTCAACCCCTTCGACATAACGAAGGTCTGGCCGCACAAGGACTATCCGCTAATCCCGATCGGCCGGATGGTGCTCGACCGCAATCCCGATAACTTCTTCGCCCAGGTCACGCAGGTCGCGTTCGAGGTGGCGAACTTCGTCCCGGGCATCGGGCCCAGCCCGGATCGCATGGTGCTGGGGCGGTTGTTCGCCTACGGCGACTCGGCCCGCTATCGCGACGGCGCGAACTATGATCAGCTGCCGATCAACAAGCCGATTGTCGAGGTGCACAATTACAACAAGGACGGCCCGATGCGCTACCACCACAGTGGGAACCAGCCGGTCTACGCGCCGAACAGCTACGGCGGCCCGCGGGCCGACCCGCAGCGCTACCGCGATCCGAGCTGGTTTGTGGAGGCCGGCGAGATCATGCGCACGGCCTACATGGCGCACAAGGACGACGACGACTTCATCCAGCCCGGCACGCTCTACCGCCAGGTGATGTCGCCGACCGATCGCGATCATCTGGTCGAGAACATCGTCTGGCACTTGAGTCAGGGCGTGGAACGCTTTATCCAGGAACGCGCGATCACCGAGTACTGGGGAAAGGTGGACTCAGACCTCGGCGCGCGCGTCGCGCGCGGCTTGGGGATCACGGTTCCGCAGCCGACGGGCGGGCGATAACGCAACCTTTTCCGCACGCGCGATTTTAGAGAAGGAGCACCGTCACGGCGCTAGGTTGAGCCCGGAATCAGTGGAGATCAGTGACGCAACTTGACTCGACGCGTCAAGTCGCGCCACTGATCTCCACTGATTTTCTGTTGGCCGCGGTCACAGAACTTCCATCGCGACACCATGACGGAGTCGCATCAGCACGGTGAGTTACGGCAAGGAGAGGCCGCTCTGCACCGAGCACAGCGAGGCCTGCTGGGCTATCAACCGCCGCGCGCACATCGTCGTCAAGCCGCGGGGCTGAGCTCGGACGGCGGGGCGCGACGGAGAGATACAACGTTCGCGGACTAGAACCATCGCGGCTCCAGCCGCCGACGAGGCGGCCAACGGACTAGGCTGGGGCGGCCGACGAGGAAGCCACGCGCGCCCCTGGCGCTGCGTGTGAGCTCACCGACGAACGCCTCGCTCCAACGGCCGCGGGTTCAACCCGACGAAGGTAGGGTAGACGCGCCTCACCCCGCGAACTAGGATTGCTGAGGTCGGCTCTCCGCGTGGTCGAGAGCCGGTGATCGGTCTTCGAAACGCCCCGCAGTCGCGATTGAGCGAGGATGCAACGTTACGTCGCGCGATCGGTGGTCACTCGATATGCCGGCGCCATTGTCTACGTGACGGCCACCGTCGGCTTCGCGCTGTGGCAACGCCCTGTCGTGCTAGCGTCGGCGGGTCAGCTGTCCCTGGTTGCCAACCTGATCACGGGCTGGGTCTGCGGGCTGCGGCCCGCCCTGGTCGCCTGGGGCCTGGCCACCCTGAACTTCGCGTACTTTTCCACGTCCCCGCTCGATTCGCTGCGGATCGAGCTCGTCCAGCTTCCTCGTGTCGCGATCTTCACGCTGCTGGGGCTGTTCATGGCCACGATGAGCGCCGCGCGACGTTGGGCGGAGGATTCGCTCCAAGATGACCTGCTGGAGCTGGACCCGGTCACCGAGAACGGCGGGCGTCCCGAGGCCAGCTCCACGGCCAGCGCGACCCCGCGATGGCGCAGCTCCGCGCGCACGAGCGGCAGCACGTCGCGGACGACGTCATTGATGTCCGCTGCAGATCCGCCGTCCGCTCGCGCACTCGCGCCTCCAGCTCTTCGTGCGTGTTCTGGGAATCTGGTGATGAACGGTATCGAGGCCATGGCGGGCATCCAAGACCGGCCAATGGAACTGATGATCGGATCGCACCCGACCGACGGTGAGCACGTCACCGTGGCTGTGCACGACACCGGCGTCGGGATCGATCCGAGCCACCTGGACCGGCTGTACAATGCGTTCTTTACCACCAAGCGTGGCGGGATGGGCATGGGGCTGTCGATGAGCCGCTCGATCATCGAAGCGCACGGCGGCCGGCTCTGGGCGGCGCCGAACCTGCCCCACGGCGCAATCTTCCGCCTCTCGCTCGCGCCCGCCCTCGGCGGGGATGCTGAGCTCGAAACGCGTCGCATTTCCTGAGGGTGATCGATCGTCCGAAACAAAGCTGGAGGTGAAGACATGGGAAACGAGCATTCCGTCCAGTTTGCCGGGCGGCCGCTCGGCCGCGAACGTCACATCTGCGCGCTCTTCAACAGCGTCGACGAGGAGCACCGGGTGCTTCGCTCGTTCATCAAAGAAGGCTTTGACCGGGGAGAGAAAGCTTTCCACATCGTGGACCCCCGGCTGCGGGACGAACATCTGATGCGCCTCGGTGAAGCGGGCATCGATGTGGAGGGTGCAATAGGTTCTGGTCAGTTGCAGGTACGGGTGTGGCAAGAGTGCCAGTTCCGCGGAGATCGGTTTGACCAGGACGCCATGCTGGCCTTGATCGAAGAAGTGCTTCAGTCAGGCGCAGGAGCAGGCTACCGGCTCACGAGGTTTCTGGGACACATGGAATGGGCGCTGCTCGACAAACCAGGCCTCGATGAGCTGAGCTTTGTCGAATTCGAGACACGAGTCAACTACCTATCGCCCAAGTACGAAGATCCACTGATCTGTGCGTATAACCTGTCGAAATTCAGCGCTCGTTTAATGCTCGACGTCATACGGACTCACCCCGTCGTGCTGATCGGCGGGATGCTGCAGCAGAACCCGTTCTTCGTTTCCCCCGATCAGTTGCTCCTCGAGTTGCGGGAGCGAGGGACCGCTCGCGCATGACACTGGCGCACTGAGTCATCATGGATTCGGAGGTCGAGATCCGCCGGCTACGAAGGGTGCTCAGAGACCTCGTGGCGCTTTCGACGATCCCGGCAGCGTGGGTCGGTAGAGATCCACCCGCCATCGCCGCCGGGCTTGCCGACGTTCTCGTCGGGGTGCTGCACCTCGATTTCGCATTCGTGCACCTGTGCGATCCCAGCAGCGGTGCTGCCGTCGACGCCACACGAGGCGACGCGTGGAGCGCATTTCCTGAGTGGCTTCAATGCCACCTTACCGTCCCCGGGTCACTTTCTCGCACCGAGATCGTTGCCGACGTGGGTGGCGGCGACCGATGCTTCCGCGGTGTCGTCATTCCGATCGGTGTGGATGGTGAGGCCGGTCTCGTGGCCGCCGCGTGTGACCGCGCCGAGTTTCCGGACGAAACCGACCAGTTGCTGCTCTCGGTCGCCGCGAATCGCGCCGCGACCACCTGTCAGAGCGCACGCCTCATTGACGCGCACTGCCGAGCAGAAGAAGCGCTGTCCCGGGCGCGCGACGAACTCGAAAACAGGGTCGCGGAGCGAACGTCCGAATTGACCCGGACCACGACCGAAGCCCTCGCGGCGCAGCAGCGATTCCGCGACCTGGTCAATTCGGTCGAGGGAATCGTGTGGGAGGCGGATGCCGGGACGCTCGTGTTCTCGTTCGTGAGCGAAGAGGCGGAACGCATCCTCGGCTACCCGGCGGAGCGATGGCTACGCGAACCGACGTTCTGGAAGGACCACATTCACCCGGACGACCGCGACTGGGCGGTGCGGTTCTGCCAGGAAGCCACGGCCCAGAAACGCAGCCACGATTTCGAATACCGCATGATCGCTGCGGACGGACGCGTGTTGTGGTTCCGCGACCTAGTGACTGTGGTAGTCGAAGGCGACCGCCCGGCCCGCCGGCGTGGTGTCATGGTGGACATCACTGAGCGAAAAAGGGCGGAAGATGAGCGCCAAATGCGTCGCTGGGTCGTCGAGAGCACCGATCGAGTGAACCTTGCGATCCAGGGCACGAATGATCTCGAACAGATGATGAGCGATGTCCTCGACGCCGTGCTGTCGATCTTCGACTGCGATCGCGCATGGCTCGTGTATCCCTGCGACGCAGACGCGCCGACCGTCACACTGATGATGCAGCGTACTCGTCCGCAGTTTTCCGGCCTGTTCGCCGTCGGCGAGCAGGTGCCCGTGCATCCGGAGAGCGCAGTCGTGTACCGCACCCTGCGGGCGTCGACCGGTCCCGTCACCTTCGGGCCTGGATCACAGCATCCGCTGCCGGCCGAGCTGGCGAAGCATCTCGGGATCCAGTCCAGGATTGTCATGGCGCTCTACCCGAAGGGCGATCAGCCGTACATGTTCGGTCTCAGCCAGTGCTCGTACCCGCGCGTGTGGACGCCACAGGAGCAGTTCTTGTTCCAGGAGATCGGCCGGCGCCTCGAGGATGCGCTGACGAGCCTGTCGATCTTTCACCGTCTGCGCGAGAGCGAGAAGCGCTATCGCCATATCTTCGAGTCGACCGGGGTGTCGATCTGGGAGGAAGACTTCTCGCGCGTCAAGGCGGCGATCGAGGATCTGCGATCCAGCGGTGTGCGTGATTTCCGCGCATACTTCGCCGCGTACCCGGAATTCGTCCACGACGCGATCGCGATGGTGCAGATCGTCGACGTCAATACGACCTCGGTCAAGCTGTTCGCGGCCGACGACAAGGCCCGGCTGCTGGCATCACTGGACAGGATCTTCGTGAGCGAGACCGTCGACGCGTTCGTGGAGCAGCTGGTCGCGATCGCTGAAGGTCGCGCGTTTTTCGAGGCCGAGACCGTTCTCCAGACCCTGAAGGGCGAGCGACTCACCGTGCTGTTCACGATCACGTTCCCGGCGTCATCCGCTCGATTCGACAGCGTGCTCGTGACCGTTACGGATATCACCGAGCGGAAGCAGGCGGAATACCTCACCCGGCAGGTGTTCGAGAGCTCACCTGACGCGGTGGCCGTCATCGGAAGGAATTACCGGTATCAACAGGTCAATCCGGTTTACGAGCGCAATTGGAGCATGCCGGCCGAAACGATCGTCGGGATGCATGTCGCAGAGCTGCGTGGCGGCGATGCGTTCGAGCAGGCGCTCAAGGCCAATCTGGACCGCTGCTTCGCAGGAGAGCAGGTGAGTTACGGCGAGTGGCTCACGACTGCGGTCGGGCGCGTCTATCACGTGAGGACGTACACAGCCCTCCGAAGCCCGTCGAACGAGGTGAACGCCGCCCTCGTGATCAGCCGCGACCTGACGCAGCACATGCTCGCTGTCGAAGAGCTGCAAAAGGCCCAGGCCGAGCTCGCACACGTTGCCCGCGTGACGACGCTGGGCGAGCTCGCGGCGTCGATCGCGCACGAGGTCAAGCAGCCACTCGCCGCCATCGTCGCCGATGCCCATGCCTCCCTCAACTGGTTGGCCGGCGCGCGTCCCGACCTCGAACGGGTGCGGGAAGCGCTTGAGGCCATCGTGACGGACGGCCACCGGGCGGCGGAGGTGGTCCAGCGAATCCGCCAGCTGGCGACGAAGAGTGCGCCCCACAAGGCTCGCCTGGACATCAACGGCGTGATCCGCGACGTTGTGCCCCTCGTACGGGCCGAGCTGCTCAGGCATCAGGTGTCGTTGCAGTTGGAGCTCGCCCCGCAGTTGCCCCAGGCGCTTGCGGATCGCGTGCAGCTGCAGCAGGTGATCCTCAATCTCGTCATGAACGGCATCGAGGCCATGGCGTCCGTCGGTGATCGGCTGCGGGAGTTGATCGTTCGATCGGGGCCACACGAGCGCGATCAGCTGATGGTAGCGGTACACGACACCGGCGTCGGTATCGAGCCGAACACGGTTGACGAGCTCTTCAGCGCCTTCTACACCACCAAGTCCGGCGGCATGGGTATGGGATTGTCGATCAGCCGCTCGATCGTCGAGGCGCATGGGGGCCGGCTGTGGGCCACGCCGAACGAGCCGCATGGCGCAGTCTTCCAGTTTTCGCTACCAGTCGGCCCGTCGCCGCTGCTCGATGAGGACTAGCCCGCTTTGAGCCCGGGAGCATGATGTCCGACGCTGACCGACCAGAGGCTCCCTTCACCTCGCGATCTCCCTGCGGAAGGCGCACGTGCGCTTTCCACGGAACTCTGGAGCGGTTCGACGACAGAAGCGTCCCGTCCTCGTGGTCGCGTTCGAGGCGGACGAGCGCCAATCTCCAGACCGAAAAACTACCCAGGCAGGCAAACGACGAGAGCCTCACTGGCGCGCTTAAGGAGGCAATCTCGAAGTTCACTGTCCAGACGGTGCCGCTCATGAACCAGCGGAACGACATCGACATCCTGCGACGTCGAATGGACGCCTGCGTGCTGCTGGTGAAGTCCGTCGGCGGCGGCCGGGACGGGACCGAGCTGCCGACGCCCTAATATCCGTCGCCTTCCAGGGTGACCTTGCCGCGAAACGAGCGATACAGATAGATGAAGTAGACCGCCGCCAGCGCACTGGCGATCGACCACCAGATCAGACCGACCCGTAGACCATAGGATTGCGCCGCCGAGTTCCAGACCGTCAGGTCGAAGCTCGGGTCGAGGGTCGATGGCAGCACCCTGGGGTACAGCCCGAACGCGACCCCACCGAGCATTCCGACGAGACAGGCCGAGAAAAACAGGAATGCGGCTAGGTCCCGCTGTCTCAGCCTGGCGTGATGCATCCCGGCAAGCCCACCCACCACCATCAGTGGAATGAGCCATCCCCAGGCATACGCTCGGTAATTTCCGATCATGTCCGGCCGCACCTGTAGTGTGGCGACCAGGCTGATCGCCACCAGCACGGTGAATCCCCATCCGGCCCGCTGGCCGACCTGGCGGGCCCGCATCTGGACGTTGCCCTCGGTCTTGAGCGCGATGTAATTCGCGCCGTGGACAGCCAGCGCCGCGAAGGCGACGATGCCGGTCAGGACCGTGTACCAGTCGAGAATCCCCGTACGACCGATCGGCAGAAAATCGGTCCACAGCGGCTCGAAGAACACTCGTTCGGCCCCGAGCGGAACGCCACGAATGACGTTGCCCAGCGCCGCGCCAAGGAACATCGCCAACGCCGCGCTCGATCCGGCAAACGTGAAGTCCCAAAACCGTCGCCAGAGCGGATCGTCGACGTGTCCCCGCAACTCGATGCCAAGCGCACGCAGCATCAGCAGCCACAGCACCATCATCAAGGGGAGATAGAAGCCGCTGAAGCTCGCCGCGTAGAGCACCGGGAAGCTGAAGAACAACGTGCCGCCCGCGCCGATCAACCACACCTCGTTGCCGTCCCACACCGGACCGATCGCACGCAGGATGCCGCGTCGCTCCTCCTCGGTTCTCGCGGCGACATGGTGAATGATTCCCGCCCCGAGATCGAACCCGTCGAGCACGACGTAGACCGTCAACATCAGCGCGACGCCGACGAACCAGAACGTTTCCATCTCACATCACGTGCCGCGGTCCGTGGTCGATCTCCCGCCACATCAGGAACAGGTACAGCATCGACAGTACCGTGTACATGCCCATGAAACCCAGCAGCGTGAATAAGGCGTTGCCCGCCGAGACGTGCGTCGACGCGCCTTCCGACGTCCGCATCAAGCCGTACACGAGCCAGGGCTGGCGGCCGAGCTCCGCGGTGACCCACCCGGCCGTGTTGGCGATGAAGGGAAACTGGAAGCTCAACATCAGGATCCAGAGCATCCAGGCCGATCGGTCCAGGGCCCTTCGCCACAGCAGAAACGCCGCGACGACCATGATCGCGATGAAGATCGTGCCGAGCCCGACCATGATGTGGTAGCTGTAGTAGAGGAACGGCACGTTGTCCGGCCACTGCTCGCGCGGGAACGCATCCAGCCCTTTGACTTCGGCACTCCAGCGACGGTAGGTCAGAAAACTCAGCGCGGCCGGAACGGTGATCGGATTGTCGAGCCTTCGCTCGGCAGTGTTCGGCTGACCAACCACGACGATCGGTGCGTATGGTGCGGTCTTGAACAGGCCCTCCATCGCGGCCAGTGTCACCGGCTGATAACGCGCGACGTTCCGGCCTTGACCGTCACCGGTCGGGAACAGCTGCCAGAGGCTGGCCGCGCACGCCACGATCACACCGACACGCAGGAACATCTTGCCGTACTCGACATCCTTGCGCCCCAGCACGTAGAAGGCACCGACCGCCGCCATCAGGAACGATCCAGTTACGACGGCGCCGCCCATATTGTGGAAGTACTGCCAAAACGCCCAATCATTGAAGAGCAGGGCCCAGAAATCGTCGAGGTGAACGGCGCCATCAGGCGCCACCGAATGACCAACCGGATGCTGCATCCACGCATTCGTCGCGATGATGAAATAGCCTGACAGCCACGAGCCGATGAAGACCATGAGCGCCGCCAGGAAGTGACCGGCTCGTCCCAGCCTCTTTTCGCCGAAGAGGAAGAGCCCGAGAAACGAGGATTCGAGGAAGAAGGCGAACATCCCCTCCATCGCCAGCGTCTGGCCGATCACGCCCCCGGCCATGGTCGAAAACCGCGCCCAGTTGGTCCCGAACTGAAATTCCATGGGAATGCCGGTGATAACGCCGAACACGAAGTTGACAGCGAAGATCTTTGCCCAGAAGCGCGCGGCCTGGTCGTATCGCGCGTCGTTCCTCGCCAGCGCGAGGCTCTTCAACACCACGATAAGCAGTGCTAGCCCCATCGTCACTTGCGGAAAGAGATAGTGATAGGTGATGGTGAACCCGAAGTGCAATCGGTGCATCAGCACCGCGTCATCCATCGCGCATCTCACTCGCTCCGATCGGCCCGTACCATCCGCTCTCGGAGCGAATTGTAGGTGGATCGACTAGCGAGGAGCGCATTTGTTCGCTCTGCTCCGGAACGAGACGAAAAAGAGCGAGGCCACCCATCGCGGTGTGTCCACCGTCAGCGTGATCGGCTCAGGGAGCCGGATATGAGATCGTGGTTCCGGGCCACGCAGAGTGTCAGCATCAAGGCCGGGGCGGCTTGGGCTGCTGCGGCTTCGGGCCGAAGGCTCTCGCCGTGTCGCGCTGGGGTCGGTGCGTCCGGGAGAGCTCGCGCTGGCGCGCCAGCTCCTTGACCCCCTGCTCCTTGTAGTCGGCGCTCGTGAGCGACGCGAGAAACGCCACGACGTCGTCGATGTCGTCCTCGGTGAGCGCGAGGGGTTGCATGTCCTCGTCCAGATAGGGATCCTGTAAGCCATCGCCCTTGTTGTAGTGGTCCATCACATCCCACAGCGTCTCCTGCGAGCCGTCGTGGAAGTAGGGCCCCGTTACCAGCACATTTCTGAGATCCGGCGTCTTGAAGGCCGCAATATCGCGCTCTCTCCTGGTGATGAGAAAGCGGCCGAGCGCCGACATGTCCGTTTGGATGGCGGCACGGTCGATCTGCGACGTATCGCCCGACTTGATCGCCT
>Ga0137377_10001224_pt1 | contig 17608 bp, 14 predicted proteins | sample SagtaG_22_FD_104815 | JGI IMG/M metagenome (GOLD analysis project Ga0137377, IMG submission 104815) | Vadose zone soil microbial communities from Sagehorn Ranch, Mendocino, California, USA - Sage2_L_40_16 metaG | ecosystem: Environmental > Terrestrial > Soil > Vadose zone | place: USA... | reverse complement strand
TTTGATGATAATGGTCTACCGACAGAAAGGTATGTCGAGAAAAAGTACAATATTGACAAATCAAAGATTACAAGACATGAGTTCGTTAAGCTTTGTTTAGAAGAGACAAAAATAGGTTCTCAAAACTATAAAAGATTATGGACTGACCTGGGTATATCTGTTGATTGGTCAAAAACCTACAGCACAATTGACCCATTATGCCGGAGAGTATCGCAATGGTCATTTATAGAACTTTACAAGCAGGGCAAGGCATATCGAAAGACAGAGCCGATGCTGTGGTGTACCTTCTGTCAGACTGCACTGGCACAAGCTGATCTGGAAGATAGAGAAGTTAGTTCCTTCCTCAACTATATTGATTTTGCTATCGAGGGAAAGAAGTATAGCATAGCAACAACTCGTCCTGAACTGCTTCCAGCCTGTGTTGCCCTGTTTGCAAATCCCCATGATGAAAGATATATGTCCCTCCAGGGTAAAAAAGCAAGAGTTCCATTATTCGCTTATGAAGTACCACTTCATTTCGATGAGGCAGTATCTCCGGAACTTGGAACAGGACTGATGATGGTATGCACCTGGGGAGATATTGAAGATATTAAAAAACTGCGAGAATTACCACTAAAAGCAAGAGAAGCTATTGACCCTCGAGGAAGAATGACAGCAATTACAGGCAAGTATGCAGGAATGCATGTTGCAGAGGCGAGAAAAGCAATACTTGAAGACCTGGCGACACAAGGCTACCTTCTCAAACAAGAGCCAATAAAGCACGTAACGAACGTTCACGAAAGATGTGGAACAATTGTCGAGTTTATTCCTACAACACAATGGTTTATTGAAGTTTTACCTATTAAAGATAAGCTGATTGCACTTGGCAGAGAACTTACATGGTATCCCGCACATATGAGAAATATGTATGAGGATTGGGTAAATGGCCTGAAATGGGATTGGTGTATATCAAGGCAAAGATATTATGGCGTTCCCTTCCCTATCTGGTTTTGTAAAGGGTGTGGAGAGATTATTCCTGCTGATACGAAAACCCTTCCCATTGATCCGACTGAAGATAGCCCTTCTCTAACCACATGTCCTGCATGTGGAGGCAAAGAGTTTATTCCTGATACCGATGTTATGGATACCTGGGCAACGTCATCCTGCACACCGTTCATTATCCCTCAGCTGGTTGAGAATAGAGCATTAAGAGAAAAGATTTTCCCAAATTCTCTTCGGCCTCAGGCATTTGAGATTATTAGAACGTGGATTTTCTACTCGATAGTAAAGGCGTACTATCATTTCGGTACTATTCCATTCGCAAATGTGATGATCTCAGGACATGGATTAGATGAACATGGCAAAAAGATTTCTAAAAGACTTGGGAATTATATAGAGCCAGCGAAACTTTTAGCCGAGTATAGCGCCGATGCAATACGCTACTGGGCAACAGGTGCGACACTGGGAGCAAATCACCGCTTCAATTTAGAGGATGTAAAAAAAGGAAAGCATACAGTTAACAAGCTCTGGAATGCTGCGAAGTTTTGCCTCACCTATATTGAGGATTTTACGCCAAAGGCCGAGGTTGAATACAACTTAGAACCTGAAGATAAATGGATACTGCATGAACTGAATAATGCCATTCGATCTTGTAGTGATGCTTTTGAGAGATATGAATATGCAGAGGTAAGAACAATCATGGGAAAGTTCTTCTGGGGGACCTTTTGCGATTATTATCTAGAGCTTATCAAGCATAGGGCAACGGAGGAGAGTGCTAAATATACCATGTTTGTTTGTCTATTCAATACGTTGAAGTTGTACGCTCCTATCCTGCCATTTATTACAGAAGAATTGTATCAATTACTGTATAAGAGATATGAAGGCATGAAAAGTATTCATAAAACGCGTTGGCCTGCATGGGATGACAACTGGGTAATGGGCGGACAAGAATATGAGCAGGTGAATTACTTCATAGAAGAAGTAGATGCAATAAGAAAGGAAAAGAAAGAAAAAGGATTAAGATATAAAGATGTATTAGATACGTATATCTTAAGGACTACGTTAGACATGACCTGCTTGAGAGAAAAGTTAAAGATTATCTTTAGCATTCAGGAGATTACTACCAGACTGCAATTGCTGCCCACGCGAGACCATACAGTATAAAGATGCAGCCAATAAAGAAGTTAGTTACTGTGGGGCCAGGAGCTATGATAGCTTCTATTATAAGAGCTATGAACCCAACTAGTGTTGCCCCAAGAATCCACAAAATTCGTTGCCACCAGCGTAGAAGAGGAAATCGGCCTCTTATACGGATAAAAACAATAATGCTTACTATGAGTAAAACGATACCGAGGAGTAGGGCAATACCTCCTGTAAGTGCGCTTGTGCTAAAAGTCGTCACCGTCACGAGAAGACCCAATGCCGCAATGAGAGCGCCCATGAAGTAGAGGATAGCGCTGAAGATAGCAAGGCCGGGGCGCGAAATAAATTGCTGATTTGTGAACGCTTGAGATTGCATACCATACGAGCTGTACTCTGTAGGAGGAGGTGGAGGTGGTAACTCATTATATTCAGGTAGTGCATTATTTCCGTTTAGAGGTGGTGGAGACGGGGGGTTATATGCACCATATTCTGTCTGTGGTGCATGGTATTCTGTTTGGTCTACGGCATATGGGGGGGCACTTAGGAGCGTTCCGCATTCTTCACAATAAGTGCTAGAGCTAGCATTCTCGAAGCCGCAACTTGGGCATTGCATACGTGAAACCTCTCAACGGCATGGTTGGACTTTTGCTTATTTTAAGCATTTCCAGGTACTGGAACATAAAATAACGTAGCCAGGTTAGAGTTCCCTGGCTATTTTACTCTATTAAGAGTCGAGAGTCGAGAGTTGCTGGTCTTATAACCGAATAACTATCTTCCCCTGACCGGCTTTCACTTTCTGTTGCACTGTTTTGCCTCCTAAATGTAGAATGATCTCGTACTCCTCGCGTTGAGGGCGATAGTTGTTAAATTGTTCCTCAATCTCCACGGTCACGAAATCTTCAAACACGCGGCAGCTGATCGAGGTCTGGGCAAATGCACCATTCTGATAGGCGAGTGTTGACCCATCGTCCTCGTAGAGGGTGTAGGTTGCCAGGCCATCGATTGCCATGTAGCAGGAGAATGTAAGAGGATCGGTTGGGTGTTGATCGGTAAATTGCATCAGCGGGCCGCTGGGAAGAATGCTGTTGCCGCGAATGAGCAACGGCCAGCGTTCTAGTGGGGCTTCGATATCGCTCCAACCATCACCGGGATACTCGTTGCCACTCCAGTAATCCAACCAGATGCCTGCCGGAAGATAGATGCTCTTGCTGGTCGCGCCCTCCTGGTAGATAGGCGCCGAGAGCAGCATATCGCCCACCAGAAATTCATCTTCCACACTGGCTGCTTGCTCGTCGTTGGGATAGTGGTAGTAGAGTGGGCGTATGATGGGCGCTCCACTGGTGTCAGCTTGATGGAAGAGAGTGTACAGGTAGGGCAGAAGCCGGTAGCGGGTTTCAATAGCCGTACGATAGGCACTTTCAAATGGCTCACCAAAGGCCCACGGCTCCTGGTCCGGATTGCCCATGGCGTTATGGTTACGACAGAATGGCAGTAATGCACCGAGCTGGGCGAAACGTACCAACAGTTCGCCATTGGAAGCCTCCCAGAAACCACCGACATCCACTCCAACAAAAGGAATACCGCTCATGCCCATATTCAGACACATAGGCATGGCCATGAGGATATCCTCCCAGCGGCTCCAATTGTCACCTGTCCAGATTGCCGCGTAGCGTTGCACTCCACCCGTGCCGGAGCGAGTCAGCACGAATGGCCGCGAGCCAGGTCGCAGGCCGAGTAGCCCCTCGTATGAACTACGTGCCATCTCCATCCCGTAGGCGTTGTGGAAGAACTTGTGCAGCTGTGGCGGGCCATCTGGTCCTGTAGGTTGGTCGCCACCGGCACGATGCAATACGTCATCGGGCATGGTATTTGACTCTGTAATGAGAGCAGGCTCGTCTACTAGCATCATATTTGTCAGGGCAGGTTCGTCCATATCGTTCCAGATGCCATCGACACCCTGATCGAGCAGTCCCTGGTACAGGTTGCCCCACCATGTTCGCACGCGGCCCTGCGAGAAATCGGGGAAGGCACATGCCCCTGGCCAGACATTGCCTGTGAAGAGTTTTCCATCCTGGTAGCGACAGAAGTAATCTTGTTCCATACCTTGCTGGTACACAAAATAGTTTTCATCGATCTTTACCCCTGGATCAATGATCGTGACCAGGCGCAGCCCTTGTGCGTGGAGATCTATTGTCATTTTCTCTGGATGAGGAAATCTCTGAGCGTCCCAGGTAAAATCACGATAACCATCCATGTAGTCTATGTCGAGCCAGATAGCATCGCAGGGATGCTTGCGCTCGCGCATCTGTGCCCCCATGTGTCGTACCTCCTGCTCAGGCATATAACCCCAGCGACAGAGGTGGTGTCCAATAGCCCAGCGAGGAGGAAGTGGCATCCGCCCGGTAAGTTCTGTGTATTGCCTCAACACGTCCGCAGGTGTGGGGCCAGCGAAAAAGTAGGCGATCAGACTATCTCCCTGCACAGTCATGCTTACTTCTGACTCGTTGGTTTTGCCAATGTCCATCTCAACCCGTCCAGTATGGTCAATGAGTACCCCGTGGACTCTGCCATCGTCGACGGTAAGGCCGAGATAGAAGGGAACAGAGGTGTACATTGTGACCGTGTGCTCGTCATGCCCCTTATGTGGATCGATATTCCAGACGGGAAAAGCCTGGCCACGTTTATCCATGCTGCCAGTGCGCTCACCCAGGCCATAGATACGCTCCTCGCTGGCAAGTGGGCGCGTCAGCCGCATAGCGGTAGGTGAGATGGCGAAGCCTTGCAGGTACGGTTCCAGGACGCTACGTGCCTCGGCTTCACTAAAATAGTTGGGCCATTGTTCATCACCTTTGGCAACCATCCACGAGTGATAGGGGAGTGTTCCCGGAGCGCCTGTAGCGAGTTGGTAGCGAGACTCATCCAACTGTGTACCGCGTATGAAGCGTACACGCATCACGTCACTGCCCAGGATGGCACCCGCGAGTAAGCAATTGGAGCTTTCCCCTGTGTTCCAAATGTACTCATGCCGGTTTGCTTTTTGATAGTGTAGTTGTGTTACCTCTGTAAACATCAATGTTTGTCTCCTTTCTAACTAGAGAAAAACTGGTGAAAAAACGCAAGTGTTTTTCTTAACCTGAATAGCCATATTTCAATGAATCTCCATAATATCTTAACAGGTTGTCAACCGTAACGTTACCACCAAGATTTACCATACTCATGGGGGAAAAAGTTCCATGGGGAGATGTCCTGGGGGGGACATCTACTAACCGTGTATTATCCTTTCTAGTACACGGCAGGGGACAAGTACCGCATATACGGTCGTTTTGCGGGAATTGACGCCTGCGGACAGAATGTAAGGCCTGACCAAGTGCAATCAGGCGGTTCTGGATGAAGCAGGAACGAAACGCCGGATAGGCTCAACCTATTGAGTGCGTTTTAGATGACGACATTTCTAGTGACTCAGCACATGGATCCTTTTCTACGGGGAAGCAACAAGGGAGAGCAGCAAATGCTCTCCCTTGTTGTATTGAGAAAAGCTTGCACAATATTACCCACTTCATTCTGTCCTCTTGACCGGTGCTATATGTTAAATTATCGAGTATGCTTTGTGTAGTTGAGAACACGAGTGCAGAAAGGGGTCTATGTGTCATATGCAGACTATCTCCAATGATACCGGTAGTAATCGCTTTGAGTCGGATGGGCGAGCTTTTATACGTGCTGCCAGCGTCGCCGAATTAGAGCAGCGGCCTTTTAAGGTAGTTACACTTGAGGATCGTCATATTTTATTGCTGCGTGCCGATGGTCAAATTCGCGCGCTTGATAGCCGCTGCCCGCACATGGGCTACCCTCTTTCCCAGGGAACGATCAGGGATGGGGTCTTACGTTGCCACTGGCACCATTGGCGCTTTGACCTGGCCTCCGGCGGCTGTTTTACGGAGGGGGGAGATGATGTTGCCGTATTTCCGTTGGTGATCCGCGATGATGAAGTATGGGTCAGTCCCATACCGCTCGATGGGTACATACGTCGTCGCAGCGATAAATTTTTAGGTGACCTGCGCCAGGGTATGGAGGAGCGCAATACCTTCCTCATTGCGAAAGCGGTGGCAGGCCTGCGGGCAAACGGTGTTGCTGATCGTGATATCCTCAGTGCTGGAGCCATGCATGGCTTGCGTTTCCGTCAAGGTGGTTTCTCAATGGGCCTGACCATCCTCACCTGTATGGGACGACTGGTAGCAGATTTACAGGAAGATGATAAAGCCCTGGCCGATGTCCATGCCCTCCTCAACTGTGCTCGTGATGCATTTGCCGGTCCCCCGCGTCGTATGCTGCGCCCGCTGCCCACGGCACAGTTCACCAACAAAGCGCAACTCAAGCAATGGTTTCGCCTCTTCATTGAAGATCGCGAGGCAGCGGGCGCTGAACGCATCCTGCGTACGGCCATTGCTGCTCAATATCCTACGGAGCACCTGGTTGAGCTGCTCATGGCTGGGGCTACCGACCACTACTTTTTGAGTACAGGCCACGTCATAGACTTTACCAACAAGGCCTTTGAATTGTTTGAGGTAATGACGGCTGATGGAGCATTACCCAATGACGAGACCGATGCCAGAGCAGTATTGGAGACAACACTCTCGTCGGTGGTGCGTCCAATGGCGATGGGCTTCCGTCACGAGGAGTCCGCTGACTGGCAGGAGACGATAGAACCACAGGAGGCGCTTTTTGCACTACTTCCAACCTTACTCTCACACTCACGGGACGCCCAATGGGCAGACGATGGACGACCAGAGGCCTTACGCGATGTTTTGTTGGCGGGCAAGCCTGAGGATATTACCCGGGCTTTGCAGGATGCGCTGGAGCAAGGCGCTTCTGTAGATGCCCTGAGTAGTGTATTAGCACGTGCTGGTATTCACCGGGTGGCACGTTTCCATGTGCAGAACGAAGAGGACTGGGATGATGTTTTGCACGTCATCAGCTATGCTAATGCCATCGATGCCTTGACCCGCCGTGCCGTTGGTCATTCATTGGAGAATGATGTTGCTTTGATGAAGGCGGTAACGCACGGTGCAATGTTTGTCTACCTGACGCATTTCCTCAATATTCCGCGTGCTCCTCTGCCTGCCGAGCGAGGGAAAGCGGCTATTCCAGCACAACTGCATGATAAAGCCGCGTTGCTTGAGCGCTTGTTGTACTGTGCTGAATTTCAGCAGGTCGAGGAAGCGGCAGCCATTGTGCATTATTATCAAGAACAAAAGTATCCTCTTGCCGCCTTAAAGGCGACTCTAGGGAAAGCATTGTTGCGTGAGGATGCGACCTTCCATACCTTCCAGATGCTTGACGCTGGCCTGCGCCAGCATGCTGTGCTAGGTTCAGAACATCCTGATGGTCGGCTGGCGTTGGTAGCTGCTACAAGGTACATGGTTGCGCAGCGTTTGAGACGGAACGTACTGTTCTCCACGCAAAATGCACTGAAGTTGCAGCGCGGCGAGGCTTTGAACGAGGAAGCATGAGCCAGGTGCACCTTAAAGCAGCTAGCTCTTCATTATGAATAGTGAGGGCGTACTATATCTCATCGACGCCCATCTGTTGCAGTATGCCTTTGAGATGCATCAGGCCGAGGCGCATGCGTGCTTTGACCGTGCCGAGGGGTATCTTGCAGCCTTCGGCAATTTCTGAGTGCGTCCATCCTTGAAAATAGGCCAGTTCGATGACCATTCGTTGTTCTATGGGAATGTTCATCAGTGCTGCACGTACCTGTGCACTCTGCACTGATCGCCAGGCTTCATCCCAGACGTCGGGGAACGCCGTACGTTCATCTTGCTCGACCTCCTCCCAGGTTGCCTCCTTCAATATCGAGCGGCGGCGTACAGCGCGTAAATAGTCAATGGTGCGATGATGGACAATGGAGACAAGCCAGCTACGAACTGCACCTGATTGTGGCGAGTAGGAGGTGGCACGCCGCCACACAGACAGGAAGGCATCTTGTAGGAGGTCTTCAGCCACCTGGTGGTCGGCTACCGTACGGTAGGCTAGAGAGTAGAGTATGCGGTTGTAGCGCTGGTAAAGGGGTTCCATAGCCCATACGGCTCCTCCAGCAATAGCGTTGATCAAGGCTTCGTCGCTTAGCTCATTAAAATTATCCATCTAGTGGAACCTTTTGCTCTTTTCCTTCTTATTAAACTACGTCATACACAGTCAGGTAGATCAGTCTTGTTTCTAAAAGTATTCAACATATGTAATGGACGGCTAAACGTTGTGAAGAGGGTCTGTGTTTTGTTAAGATTTATGCAAGTTTAATCACAGAAAGGCAAAGATACATGAGTGATACATTTCCTAGCTGGTACCCGGTGCAAATTAGATTCCGTGATCTTGATCCCCTGGCTCATGTGAATAATACAGTCTATTTTACCTATTTCGAGGAAGCAAGAAGCTACTATTTTGACCAACTCCATCCCTGGTTAGAGCAGTGGCCTTCTGGCGAGGAGCATCAAGAGGTAGAAAGCATTGTCTCGCACCCCCCGCACAATCCACGTATTCAGACACGCTCCATCGGCCATCACTATGGTGTGCTGATTAAAGAAGTTACCTGTACCTATATGTTGCCTTTGGTGCGTTCTGATAGCGTAGAGGTCGGCGTGCGAGTTGTCCGGGTCGGGCGCACGAGCTTCATTATGGAACACCAGATACGTGACGTGAACGAGCATGAGCGTATCTTTGCGACTGGCAAGTCGGCCATGGTGTGGTGCAATTATCTCAATGGTCGTCCTCATCCCGTTCCACCTTCGCTGCGCTTTGCCTTTGAACAGATGGAGGGAAGAGCGTTTCCTTAAATAGCGGCAAGCCGGGAGGTAATCCAGGCAAAATATCCTGGCGTATTACATTATGGTACCGGGTTTTAGGGGGGATTGCGGCAGTGTTGACGATGGCGTACTCGCTCCATAGTGCCTAGTCGTCTCTGCCGCTCTAGAAAGCCCGTTGGAGCGGTACCATTAGCATGGTTGCCTGAGACTGGCAACCGCATTTGAGAACTCTCTTTAAGAGGTTTATAGATAGAAAGATAGCAACCTCCTTCTCTGGTCCATTAAGAGAAGTTCCTGGTGGGTACGCACATGATGCCGACCAGGAGCTTCTTTTTTTATTTGATTCATGTTACATAGAAGAGGCTGGAAGTTGATCTCAATTCTATTAACATACTTCTATTACTTCTGCTATTAACCTCCTCGAAATATTCACTATTAAGATGTGCTAATAGGATGAAAAATACACATTAAATATGTAAAAGCGATATATATTGACGAAGTTTTATTATCGAAAGCTTGACAAGTTGAGGACCTATGGTATAACATATTTTATAGGCAGGTTGATTGCTAATTGTTTGGCAAAAATGTAAACCTTGCTAGTGGTTCTTTCGTGTAGAGAGTGGAATATGGGGACGTATTAACAAATTAGCGGGAAGCGAAGAGGCATGTGCTTACATGAGAGTGTGAAAGGGACTGAAGAATGAAAATTGCGCACGTAGCTCCGCCGTGGATACCTATTCCTCCCAAACACTACGGTGGGACGGAGATTGTCATTTATAATCTTGTCGAGGAACAAGTAGCGCAAGGACATGATGTTACCTTACTCGCACCCGGGGATGCTAAAACGTCAGCCAAGCAGGTTTCCTTTTTCCCCAAATCTCTTCTTGAAGAAGGCATACCATGGTCCGCCCACCTCAAGGCATATTACCATATGCACAAGTCAATAGAGTACATCAAAGAGCATGATTTTGACATTGTGCATACGCATCTTTCCTCAAGCTCAGACATGTATATTTTTCCCTTGACGGCCCCTCTTACCCAGCCCCATGTAATGACCCTGCACAGTCGTTTTCCTTTTGATCGAGCGCAATCGTGGATGGGCAAAGCCGATGAATGTTATATGGAGTGGGCCCCATCCATGCCAATGGTTGCCATCAGTGAGAGCGCTCGAGCAGAAGTGCCGTATCCTCTTAATTTTGTCGGTGTGGTCCATCATGGTCTACCTATGCAGCAATTTGTCCCCACAACAAAGAAAGTGGGTGATTTTTTTGTGTGGCTGGGACGTTTCGTCCCTGATAAGGGGACGCATCTTGCCATCCAGGCAGCTAAAGAGGCGGGGGTGAAGATTGTGCTGGCGGGTACCATAGATCGTCATCAGCAGGAGTCAGTAAACTACTTTCAACAAGTCATTAAGCCGCAAGTTGATAACGAGCAGGTCAAGTATGTCGGCCCGGTAAATATGAAACAGAAGATTCGTCTGCTCAGCCGTGCACGAGGTTTCCTCAACCCGATTGAGTGGGAAGAGCCCTTTGGTATGGTGATGATTGAGGCAATGGCCCTGGGTTGTCCTGTCATTTCGTTTGCGCGTGGGGCCGCGCCAGAACTTGTTGTCCATCGTAAAACTGGCTTCCTGGTACACGATGTCGAAGAAATGGTGCGTTTTATTCCCCGCATTGGTGAGATTAATCGCGATGTGACACGCATGCACGTGGATCATAATTTCTCTGCTCGTGTGATGGCTGAGAAATATGTAAAGATCTATAAGAATGTCATCAAGTTAGCTAAAGGTTTTACTGCTCGGACTTTCTCTGATGTACGTACGCGCAAGGCAATGCTCACTGCTGAGGCTGCTATCATGAGAAAAGCTTTGCCCGCCCAGGCTGCTGAGGCTGCCGGTGCAGGGGTGGAAGGGAAGCCAGGATTCTAACGCGCTGATAGAGAGCGTGGAAGATCCAGGGAACCTTTTGAGCCTCTCTTTCCGTAGTACATCTACAGAGGAGAGGAAAAGTAGTGATTACCTGCGAAGATGATCTCATTGAACAGGCGGCTCGCGGTGATCCAGAGGCGTTTCGACACCTGTGGGAAGCTCATCATGCCGTCGCTATGGCAGCGGCTTTGCGGCTTTGCCATCATCCTTCGCTGGCAGAAGAGATAACGCAGGGCGCTTTTCTGCTTGCCTGGCGTGGGTTACCACGTTTCCAAAAAGGTAGTCCTTTTCGACCCTGGCTGATGCGTATCCTCTACCGGCATGCACTAGATGTGATGGAAAAGCAGCGGACATATCTGCATCCTATTTCTCTGGATGAAGGCATCGAGCTAGATGCTCAATGCACCTCTCATAGTCATGCGGACTTACAAGAACAGGTAGCCCAACGTGAAGAGCTACGGCAAGCGCTAACCAGGCTTAACTCCGAGCAGAGACATGTCATAGCTTTGCGCTATGGTGCTGATCTGACGGAGGCCGATATCGCACAGGTACTCGGCTGGCCCATCGGCACAGTGAAATCACGGCTGAACCGGGCGCGTGATCGGCTGCGCGTACTATTGATGGATGAAAAAGGGGTGAGTTCCAATGAATGAATGGGATTCGGTTGAAAAGGAAGAGAGAGAACGCCAAAGTTTGGATGAGCGTCTGAGGGCATATTATGGCCCGGCACTGCAAGAACAGCCCCTACCATCATCTTCGTGGCTGCGTTTACGCTCCCGACTGGGTTCACAACGTTCGGCCAGGCGTCAATTTGGACGACGATGGCGTTGGCGTAGACCCGGGTTTAGAGGACGAAAAATTGCTCCTGCATTCATACAGAACGCTTTTGCGCGTATTACCTACGAAGCTCATCTACGCTATGCTCCGTCAATACTCTCTTGCTCATTTCAATCCGGCGTACGCGTGCCGCTAGTGCGCGTTTTTCCCCTGGGTAGACACAAGCTCAGGCTCATATTACCCTCAGAGATAGCGCGGTCGGTAGAATCAGCGGAACTTGATGTACTTCTGGCTGGCGGACTGGCACGCTATCTGTGTATGCGTAAACCGGCATATGCTGCGAGTCGCCTGCTCTTGAGCAGTCTTATACCGCTTGCATGTGTAATATTGCTCTTGCCCTGGGTGCATGTTTTGCCTTACTATATGCTTCCTATAGCCATAATACTATGTCTTGTACTGTGGGCAGTGGCTTTGTGGTCACTCCATAAACAGAGGCGCGGGATGGGCATGCAGGCAGATAGCTTGATGGTACAGTGGTTGGGGCGCGGACGTGCTTGCGAGGGTTTGCACGCACTGGCGGACCGTACCTCCACACCGTCCCATAGTCGATGGGGTGAACTTTCACTGACGGAGCGAATTGCACGTGTCTGTGGAACGCAAGTCCGCATTGAGGATGAGCGGTTAACGCTGGTGCGATAAGCCAGAAACGACAAAGGGCTTAAGCATTTCTTAGTGAGGAGAGATATATCCGTGAGGAATACGAAGAAAATACGCAGAACGTTCAACTGCTCTTTCTGTGGCAAGAATCAAGATCAAGTCCAGCGTCTCATTGCAGGCCCCGGAGGCGTCTACATCTGTGACGAGTGTGTTGATGTGATCAGTAAAGAAAATGCTGGACAGCAAAAGGAGACTAATGCTATATCAAAAACCGGAGGTGCAGCAGTGACCAATCGCTGTTCCTTCTGTGGTAAGAAGCACCAGCAGGTATTATATTTGCATACAAGCCCTCCTGGTGTCAACATCTGTAGCGAGTGTATCGATCTTTGTCGGGAGATTATTGATGAAGCATCTCGCCGTTGAAGGGTTACGTAGCAGAGTAGCACTATATGGCTGTTTTTTAGCCGAAATGTATCAATCGTTTCAAAATCAGGCTATACTAAGTGCCAGGAAGTCATCATTGTAACATGTTGTAGCGAGGTTCATGTATGTTGTCTGCCGTAATCACGATATTACTGCTCGGCGTGATGCTGCTGATAATTGCCAGCCTCATCACCGGTGCTTTACACGAACAACGTCGCCATAAGCGAAGCCTGGCGATCCGCACGCAAACCCCTACAAATCCCCTTGATGCCAATATGACGATGACTTTACAGATACATGATGGTCGAATAGTGAGCGTTGAGAAACCGCAACCTTTGCCAACGTTTACTTTGCCATCCTCCTGGTATACCCGTCGTCGTACACTGGTCTCAGCAAGCTTTCTCTTGATGTTATTTCTCGCCCTCTTTACGCAAAATGCCCTGGCAGATGGTGCATTACAGAGCCTGGGCCGGGATTTCAGTTATCTCAATGCCTTGCAGTCGTCCGTGAACAACTCCTCGGATATCAAAGCTGCTTCTCATTCACTTTCCTTGACGGCGAGCAAGCGGCTAGTGCGGGTTGACTCGGCTGCTCGCAATCAATACTATACCGATTACCAGTGGCGAGTGTGGTCATTCTCCTCGTGCTCAGGTATTTCAATGGAAGAAGTCATGGATGCCTATGGACGGAATTACATAGCCGCTGACGTCCTGCAAGTGGAACTCAATATGGGCGTGTGGGATACCTATAATGGTCTCTTAGGTGGCGAGCCTGCCATAGCGAAGGTCGCAAATTATTTTGGTTTTAAGGCCGATCCCCATCCTCCTCGTACTCTGTCAGACTTGATATACATAACAAACAAAGGCTTTCCGGTGATTGTAGGTATACCTGGTCATATCTTCGTAGTGCGTGGTGGGGATAGCAACTTTGTTTATCTTGCCGATTCTGCTCCTGCCAATCGTACGGTAATGGCACATCAAGAGTTTCTGTCGGTATGGGATGGCCTTAGTGTTCTACTGACGCCAAAATAAATGCTGTGAACTAATTCATAGTTTTAGCGGCCGCTAATCTTTTTGAGGATTTCCTGGTGCAGTTGCGGGGTTCCGGCCACCACTAATGAAAATCCTTCGGTCAGATTGGCGATGGCATGTAGGTTTTTACCGTGCTGATCACTGGCTACGCCGCCAGCTTCCAGTACGATGCTTAACGAAGCGAGGAATGATTCTGCAGTGAGAACGTCTCCAATGTCGATAAAGGCGTCGTATGCCCCACTGGCCACATAGACAATATCCATGGCAGAGCTGCCGGAGCGGCGTATCTTGCCGGGTACGGGTTTTTGAATAAGCAACTTGCTGAGCGTTGCGAGGTCGCGTCCGTCAAAGTTCATGCCAAGTACACTGTCCTTAAGTCGCTTGGTTTCACTTACCTGGCAACGGCGCCCATTGCGAAAAGCACCACCACCGCACTGTGCCTGGTAAACGGTGCCACTGAAGAGTTCACCTACAAGTGCCCACTGTACCTGTGCCGGGTCGATGGGAGCGTCAATGGGCAGAACTGCCATTGCTACACCTGCGGTCATAATGCCTCGTGAGACGTTGTTCGATCCATCCACCGGGTCAATTACAATACGATAGTGGGGTGTTGAACTGGTGGTGAAGCCTGGCCTCTCTTCCGTGATAACTTCAAATCCGTGACCACTTTCGATAAGCCCACTGATGATGATATCTTCCGCCTCGTGGTCAAACAACATGGTCGTATGTTTTGATGATTGGAAGTAGACCTGGTTGCGGTCGAAGCGTTCGGAGTGCATATAGGCACGTACTTGTCGAAATAATTGTTCAAGGAGCTCTAACATATCTATTTGATCTTTTCAGATGGTGATGTCGTTTATCTCGAGTATTGATGGTTTGCCTACTCGATTATATCATATAGGTTCCAAAGAAGCCGTTTATGGAGACGAAAGCGACTTAGGAGTTAACTTTTTGTAGGATGAATGGTCTAAACTGCTTTTGTGCTAGCAAACGTTCCTGCGTCATTTGAATGGCCATTATACTCTGATCAGAGGCTATCCAGCGGCGACCCAGCTGCCCGGCTACAGCGGGAGTTACGCCACTGCCACAAAAGCAATCAAGGACAAGATCGTCTTCTTCTGACGACGCCAGGATAATGCGTTCGAGCAACGCGGCAGGTTTTTGGGTCGCGTAGCCGTTGCGTTCGGGGTCTTTCTGATGGAGATGGCTAATGTCGTTCCAGACGTCAGAAGGAGTCATAATGGCATCCTCATCGTAGGTGTAGATGCGATCGGCCGAGCGAATGGTCCAGGTGACACGACCATCAGGTCCCACTTGTTTACGCATATGGTTACGTTTCTGGGTACCGCGCCGTTCGCCAATTCTCTCAGCATGAAAGCAATATTGTGCTGACTTCGTATAGAGCAAGATCGTATCATGCTTGCGTGCATAACACTTGTGCGAACGCCCTCCCGACTGGTAGTGCCAGATGATTTCACTCTTGAAACCTGGCCCATCGGCATTAAGACTGGAAGCAAAAACCTCGTCGAGGATGACTTTGGCGTAGTGGGTCGCCCGCCAGTCCAGGTGAATATAGAGGCTGCCATTCTGGGCCAGCATGCCGTATAACTGTACAAGTGTTTCATATAGCCATTGAAGATAAACGTCCAGGTCGTTGTCCCACTTATCGCTGTAAGCTAATTGCCTACCGCTGGTGAAGTCGCGACCGGTCATAAAGGGGGGGTCGATATAGATGAGATTGATGGAGTTAGCGAACTCAGGCATTAAAGCTGGCAAAACTTCGCTTTTGTCGCCATGGATGAGGCGATTGTACCAGGCATGTGTGGGTGAAGGGATAGTTTGTGGTGAGTTCTCATGAGACTGGTTGGAGAAGGTTTCAAGGGTGTGGAGTTGCGCTGGAGAGGATAAATAGCTATGCTCACCGGTAAGATGTTGTTTATCTGAGTTGTATTTGCCCTTCCACGTTAATTCGGCCATGGTTGTTACCCTATTTTCTCTACAGAATACCATATTCTTCATGGATCTTCTGGCTGCACCAGTAGCGTTTTTGCGTGGTACAATGGCAGCGTAGGAAAATCGAGTAGTTTTGCTTTTGCTTTGCAGAGTCAGGTAGCTGGGGATATAGCGACTGGGCCTGATGTCTATCTATTTGTTCGTGGTTGTGCGTACAGACGCTAGTTGGTCTTTGATGCTCAAAATTTGGTGTGAGGATAAAGTATATGTCATATGTATTGTGGACTTTGGCCTGCCTTGTTGCTTACGTATGTGGACTGATTACCCTGGTGAAAGTGACGCCGCTCTTGCTTGCGCGTTCCTACGATGAGGGTTTGTTTATGGTTATCGCGGCAGGGGACGTATTTGGCGGTCTTTTCGTCTTTGGGGCTGTCGCATTGACCTTTGCACTCTTCAGCGGAACCCTTGCCATTCGCGTACTGGATTTTCTCCTACTCCTGGGTATTATCATTGTGAGTGCGCGTCTATCATACACCAGTTTTCGTTCGCGCATGGCCAGAAAAAATAGAGCTTCGAGCATTGTCGCGGGTAGTTATTGCTTTTTACTAGTTCTCGCGTCCCTCTATTATATGGGACTCCTCTTCACTCCAACTCATTAAGACCTTGGAGACAACAGGAAGAGGTCAGGGCGAAAAGATCGACACTGTCTGGTGTACCGGCTATCGCTTCATAGAGTAATGATGAACCTGCCAAAGATTCCGCTACAACGCGCCACTTTGTTGTTCTGTGACAACTCGTTCAAGATCGGCGGCGCGTTTGAGCGCACGAAACTGTAATACTTTGACATTTGCTACTGTCAGCCCCATCCTTAAAGCGGTAGCTTTTATCGAAAGATTGAGCAGAAAGCGGCAAGTCAGGACCTCTCGATACTGTTCAGGCAGTGCCTGGAGGAGACTGCGTACCCGCTCTGCTGGCTCGCTGCTTATCGCGGTTGGCTCTTCTTCAACCGGACCTTCCCAACCAGCTTCTAACAACGCATCCAGTGAACTCGTTGGCGCACGATAATGAGCTCGCCAGTAGTTAGCGACAGTTGTACGCGCAATGAGATACAGCCATTTTTGCATACTGTACGGGCCACGCTCCTGATCGATGCTACTTACTGCTTTTAAAAATATTTCTGACGTCAGGTCCTCGGCCACTTCTCTATTGCCGATATTGCTGTACACATAGCGATAGATCAACCTGAACTTCTCCTCATAAAATCTTTGAAATTCCTGCACATCCATAGCAGAGGCCCTGATAGCAGGCACAGACGAGGTTATTTGCATAGGTATTTAGCTTCTTTCCATAACTGGTAGAGAGCATACTTTCCTGCTCATGGCAGGAAACCAGAGTAGTTGCGCATGACCATTTGAGCATCAGATTGACAGGGTGATGCTTGCAAGGCATGGCACATAAGGGTGGCGGTGTATACCCAGAGAAGTATTACTTTCCTCAAAGGAGGTGGGGTTTGCACATGATGTACCTTGTGAATACTTCTCAGTTACCCGCCACATTACTAGATATACCTCAAGGGGAGCAGAAGGTCATCGACAGAATCATGTAATTCCTCTCTCGCATTGCTATGGAGATCCTCTAGACAGAATTACCTAGTGTAGAAAAAGCTGACAGATGCACCTGGCCCAGAGGGGACTTGACAGAACGATCATATACCACTACTCTAATGCTTATTCCTGAGAGGGAAAACGCCCCTGGAAGGCATACGGCATCTTTTTAATTTTTTTAGGGAGGTGGTATAGCGATGAAACCACCACGCTTTCAGTATTGTGCCCCAGATATGTTGGACGAGGCACTGGCTCTGCTCGACCAACGCGGAGGGGAGGCAAAAGTACTGGCTGGGGGTCAGAGTCTTATCCCCTTGC
>Ga0137377_10001221_pt1 | contig 17639 bp, 15 predicted proteins | sample SagtaG_22_FD_104815 | JGI IMG/M metagenome (GOLD analysis project Ga0137377, IMG submission 104815) | Vadose zone soil microbial communities from Sagehorn Ranch, Mendocino, California, USA - Sage2_L_40_16 metaG | ecosystem: Environmental > Terrestrial > Soil > Vadose zone | place: USA... | reverse complement strand
TGGAGGACTGAGTTTGTATGGCTGGTCTTTCAGCGCCTATATGCTCACCACGATTCTAGGTCTCATTCTGGCCGGTGATGAAGCTGACCGCAAAGGGCCTGCTCTCCCCTTCATTATCGGCGTGTCACTGTTCGTCCTTGGCCTGATCCTGGCTGGCACCGCACCATCCATGATCACCTTCGTCCTCAGCCGGGGTGTTCAAGGTTTTGGAGCAGGGATCATCGCCTCCGTTGTCTATGTCTGTGTTGGACGTGGGTATCCAGAACAAATGAAACCTCGCATGTTAGCCATCCTTTCGAGCGCCTGGGTCGTACCTGGACTCATCGGCCCCGCACTCGCAGGAATCGTCGCTGATCTTGTAGGGTGGCGCTGGGTCTTCCTCGGCCTTGTCCCCGTGCTACCTCTTGCAACTGTTCTCGTGCTGCCGGCCTTGAAACAACTTGCTCCTTCCACGACATCTGGATCTTGGGACCTGCACCGTCTCTTAGCCGCGGTCGGCGTGGTAATTGGATCGGGAATGACCTTGGCAGGTCTACAGGTACAATCCATTCCAATAGCCATTGTGCTGACACTCTCAGGTCTGGTAGTAGGCATACTTTCGCTTCATCGTATCCTCCCAGCTGGTACGCTGCAAGCAAAAGCGGGCATGCCTGCCGCTATCGCCACCATGGGCTTCCTCAGCATGGCCTTCTTTGGGGGAGATGCTTTTCTTCCACTGACGCTCATTTCAATCCGCGGTCAGAACACGATCATCGCTGGTCTAGCGCTCACCGCTGCAACCATGACCTGGACAGCCGGATCATGGTTGCAGGCAAAACTGGCTCCCCGGCAAGGACGCCGCCTGCTCGTAACTGTCGGTCTGCTCCTGATTGCCCTTGGTCTCGCAGGCATCGCCAGTGTCCTCATTCCTGGCATTCCGGTGGTGGTAGCAATAGTGGCATGGGGAGTCAGCGGCCTTGGTATGGGTCTGGCTTACTCCACGGTCAGTCTCGTTGTCCTGGAAACGGCCCCGCCTGGCCAGGAAGGCTCGGCAACTGCATCAATGCAGCTTGCTTCCGTGCTCGGATCAGCGCTTGGTACCGGTCTTGGAGGAGTAATCATCGCATTTGCAGTGGCTGCCGATAGCTCAACAGGTTCAGGGATTGCCGCGGTAGATATCCTCGTCATAGCTTTAACCGGCCTTGCCATCCTGACTGCCACACGATTACCAGGTCGACCGCGACAAACCGCGCCTCTCACTTCATGAGCTTGCAACAGCCCTGACCAGCTAGAGCAAGAGGCTTGACAGGGGTGCTAAAATCAAAGTCGGTAGAGCAAGAGACTACACATAGTACAGCAGGAGACTCCTGACCGAAAATATTAGTGGGGTAGTGTTGCTAGCTTGGCTTGTAGACTCGATCTAAGGCGGCGTAGCTCAGTCGGTAGAGCAAGGGACTCATAAGCCCTGTGTCACAGGTTCGATTCCTGTCGCCGCTACCTAAGCCCTCAATTCGCTTCTACTGCGGGTTGAGGGCTTCTTCTTCCTCTGAGCTATCAGCCGCCCCAGACCTTAATCCCTTTTCAGTCAACTTTTTTATCTTCCCGCTCAGTAGTCAGTCCTTTTGAGGTGACATCCCCCCTGACTGTGACGTTCGCTATACGTGGGTATAACCTGAACAATTCGCCTATGGTTCCCTCAGTCAATTCGTTGAGGTTCCATACCCGCTCATGACCACGGATAGCTAGTTCTTCCATGTACATCTGAGCGGCATTGATATCTGTAGCAGAGAATATGATCAGCCCCACTCGCCCCCCCACGCCTTGATATTCGACTGCGTACCTCATGATACTGTCCTCTCTCTCAGGATGCTATGATTAGGCATAAAGGCGCACCTATGATATCCTAAACCATCGTGCGCTATTCCGTCAAGGGTACCAGGATGCTAAGATCAGGCAAAAAGGTGTACCATGCTACGACTACGCATAAGAGAAGAGGCAGAGAAGCAGGGATTTACCATGTCGAGCCTTTCACGGAAGTCAGACGTGTCATTCAAGACTGTGAAGCGACTATGGAAAGACCCGTACCAGACCGCGAATACTGATACCCTTGAACGGATAGCAAGAGCACTGGGCTGTAGTGTACGTGATTTAATTGAAGATGTACCAGACAAGGATTAGGACAAGTGAAGCAAGGAAGTGAATGATGATAAGCGTTAACCTGCTCAAAAAGAAGGTATATGAGCTTAATAGTGAAGCCGAGGTGATACAAGGATTAGGGATAGAGGTACTTGAAGCTGCGGAGTATGATGATGATTATTTACGCAGACCAGACTACAGGACTCCAGAAGGGGATCTGCAACGAGAAACAGTCCAAAGATATCAACGTTGGTACGCTACTTCTTACCGTCTAGTAGAAGAGTATATACCCGAATGGGTAGACGCTTTTAAGGCGCGTTTTACAAGTAACACAACCGGAGTTAATGGAGTTTTGGACTATCTGACTCTCAACACATTCACAGGTTATAAACACAAAGAGGGCGCAGTTTCAGATTATATTAATGACTTCGATAGGCAGATATCCATACTGTTGAGTATTCCAGATGCGGTAGAAATTAAAGAGTTGAACCTAAGGAAGTTGATAACTGCTGATGTAGCAAGAACAGAAATTGAACAGGCAGAGGTTCTTTTTGCTGGTGGCTTTCATCGTGCTTCTGGTAGTATTGCAGGAGTCGCTTTAGAACTACATTTGAAGACTCTTTGTGATATCAATGGTGTCGATTATAAGCCGAAGGATACAATTGAACCCCTAGCACAAGCACTTTATCAAGCTAAGTTACTAGATGTTACCGAGTTAAAGCGCATTCAGTATTATGCTAGCATCAGGAATAAATGCTCACATCCTAACAGCATATCAGAAGCAGAAGTCCAAACGTTGATAGAGGGAGTCAGGAAGATTGTCTAAAGGGTGAAATTAGGGTTGCTTCGAGTAAGTTCAATGTAATCATCCTTTCTATTTTTTCAAGCCATCCACATGGGGTTACCAGTGATAGAGTTCGTAAAGGGTTGAGACGCTCTAGGTAGAAGGTAAACAAAAACAGGTTTCTTCCATCAACTAGTCCTTATGATTATGCTTGCCGAAGTTAGCTGAATTATCTCTAATGGCAGAAACGATGGGGGAGGTGAATGAAATGGCAAACCAGGAGCATCTTGATATTCTCAAACAAGGGATGAAGAGGTGGAACAAATAGAGAGAGGAGCATTCTGATATACGACCTGATTTAAGCTCAGCGGAGCTTAGTAGAACTGATCTCAGTAGAGCTAACTTTTCTGGAGTTAATCTCTTTGAAGCCGACCTCAGTCGAACAACTCTTGTCGAAGCTAATCTCAGGAGGGCCGGTCTTTCTCAAGCCGATCTCTCTAACGCCACGCTTGTTGGAGCCGATCTTAGGGCTGCCGATCTTAACAATACAGACCTCACTCAAGCTGATCTCAGAGCAGTTGACTTGAGGGGAGCCGACTTGAGAGAAGCTAACCTCGACAACGTGATCTTTGGTCGGGCCACTACTAGTTTTGCTTCATGGTCAGCCTATCTTAGAGAAGAAAATCTCGAAGGAATGGACCTTGGAGAAGAAGATTTCGGTGGTGAAATTATTAGAATGACTGTAATAGGATTCACAATATTTGGAGATGTCGATCTTAGCACTGCTAGAGGGCTGGATACTATCAACCATACGATGCCATCCACTGTAGGGATCGATACGATAATCCGCTCTAAAGGCAAGTTCCCTACAGCTTTTCTCAAAAACGCAGGTGTACCTAATTCCATCATTGAAGCAATACCCTCTCTTTTCGGCTCTCTAGAACCTATCCAATACTACAAGTGCTTCATTAGCTATTCGAGTAAAGACCAGGAGTTTGCAGAACGATTGTACACCGATCTACAAAGCAAAGGTGTACGTTGCTGGTTTGCTCCCGAAGACCTGAAAATTGGTGAAGAGTTCCCAAACCGCATTGAAGAAGCTATTCGTCTTTACGACAAACTCCTAGTCATCCTTTCCGAACATTCTGTAAAAAGCTCGTGGGTAGAAGACGAAGTACGAGCCGCACTAGAAAAAGAAGGACAACTCAAACGAGAACAACAACGCAAGACCGCCCTGTTCCCCATCAAGATTGATAATGCGATAGAGCAAGAACAGGCCCAATGGGTTGCATTGATGCGACGTAAGAGACATATTGGAGACTTTACACGCTGGAAACGACACGACGACTACCAGAGAGCTTTTGAACGTCTGCTTCGTGATCTAAAAGCTGAGTAAAAAAGTTCGTGCTAGGTATGTATCAAGTAATCTCTTCAATTCGTATGTGATTTTTGACGTTGGGGTTCAAGAGTCCTCTTGAGTCTTGCCTGTACAGCTGCTGTTTTTCAGAGTATTATTCGTTGAAAGAGACAAGTAGATGAACGAAAATGAACCGCTTACTTGGACAATATGGCGAATTCACTACACATCACCTGAAAACATTCTTTCGTTGGAAAAGATGGCATTTGTCTTCAGGGATAAGGAATGGTGGGAAGAAAAATTTGATACAGGATTTCCTCATAGATCAGAAGCTCTTTTAATGGCAGCACGCTTGCAAATTTTATATGGCGGTAGGTATGCATTTACCGTAAAGCCCAATACTTATGAGCCACCCTGCTTCGACATTGGTGACCTACACAACAAAAAACATATCTTAGAATTCATACAAAAGACGTTAAAACCAGAAGTAGGCCTTATTGATGAGTGCATATATAAAGAGGATGAAGATGAGTATGTGTATATAGAGGAAGAAGTAGAGGCAGCAAGGAAGCAAGCTATAGCTGATGGTGTCGATCATGAGAGATTTCTAAAACGTGAATACGAAAAGTTTGATTACTATGAGAATTTTCCAACTACAGAGGATGATATCGATGAGGACGAGGATGAACTCTATATAAGTGAAGACGAGAATGATCTAGACGAATAAGGGTCTACTTTAGCTTACAGTAAGCGCAAGTGGTGAGAACCAGGTGAGTACTTATGATACTGAGTAGTTTATCAAGCTGTGTCCAACCATCCACGTTTTCAATTTCACCTTTTGCTAGTTTGTATATCTGATTATGGTCTAACTGGTGAGCGATACAAAAGGAATGAAGGTCACTGATACGAGGATAACAGGTGCCATCGGGTGATACTAGACCTTTCCAGGGGTTACGAGGACGTGTTGTGAATTGTACAGGCTTGTGGTAGATGCGTCTTATGATTGTCTCCTTTCAGGACGTTGGCGCGGGTTGATAGAGATAAAACAAACACAGTTGTGGGGTAGGCGGTTATGGGGTGGTAAATGTTAAACATGCATATAAGAAATACTAATATGCAATGTTCCTCTCAAATACTTATATTAAACCTATCCAATTTGGATGTTAATGGCTGTAAAGTGGTCGCATCTCTCCATGGTGGTGTGAGCAGTCACCTCGTATGCCACCCGACTTTGAGTACATGCCATCGTTACATTCGTTCACATATCCTCTGCCGTTCCAGAAATTGTTAATACAACTGAAGTACGCACAGAAGTCTGGATTTGGTGAATAGATCAGATCTCCTGGGCTGAAATTATAACCCCACGGGTTACAATTTACTCCGGGACAGGTCGTTGGCTTGGGTGGTTGCGTTGGCTTGGGAGTGGGCTTTGACGCAGGTCTGGGAGTTGGTTTCAGGGTTGGTGTCGCCGTTGGCTTCGGAGTTGGCGTTGCTGTTGGCTTCGGGGTTGGGTTTGGCGTCGCTGTGGGACTAAGAAATATGATTGGTTGATCTGTCGGTGTTGTGGCAGTTGTCGCTATTTGACCTAAAGTGCTGTTTGTATCTGGACTGGGCTGTGCTTTTTTTTGAGGCGGTAGTGTACTGCCATATGCTGCTAAACTGCATATGCAGAGCATGAATACCAAGAAAATAGACCCACAACCAAGACCAACTTTTGCAATCCGTCTTTGAGCGCTGAACCACTGTCTGATTGATCGGCGCTTCTGAGGCGGTCGGGGTGGTTGAAACTGCCCAGGCTGATAAGAGAACTGTGGATTATTGTAGGGTGGGGGCGGATAATTGTTCTGCGGAGGTTGGAATCCTTCTGAATTCATTTTTGCACCTCTTCTCTCCAAATGCCAATCTGAATATACTTTTGATTCCATAAATGAAGACAAAGTGAAGAGTTTGCAATAAAAGTGAATGATTTCAAATAAGTTATAACACAAACAACGTGTATTAAGCAATTCTGAAGTGGAACTCATGTGGCTGAAGCCTGGAGAACGCAACGAGCGATCAACGAAAAAAGAACACCGCACCACGTAGCGTATCCTCCCTCAAAACACATTCTTGACAAGTCCTTCAAATGGTCATATACTTACTATATATAGAACCGAACTGTTCGGTTCGCTTCGAGAGGAACATAGCGTGATCACAGAAAAAGCTCCTACGCATCGGGCTCAACAGAAACGCGAACAGATCCTTACCGCCGCCAGGCGGCTCTTTCTTCAGCATGGGTTCGCAGATACGAGTACCGAGGCTATTCGGATTGAGGCTGGCGTCTCCAAGGAGACCCTGTATCGTTACTATGCCAGCAAAGAGGAACTTTTTACCGCTGTTTTGCGGCAGTTGACACTTGAGCACCTGCCCCGGCTGGTAGAGGAGATGCTGCCCCCACGGGAGAACCGTGAGGCGGTGCAGCATGCACTCTTCATGCTGGCACAAGAGCTGACATCGATCATGATGCAGCCTGAATACCTCGCGCTCTTGCGAGTCATTATTGCTGAGACCCCGCGCTTCCCCGATGTAGGAACGCTCTTTCGTGCAACAGTGCCCGAACAATCTCTCTCCTATATTGTTGCGCTTCTCAAGCAGATGCGAGATCAGGGGGTCGTGGCGGATATCGATGAAGAGGCAGCAGCACGTATGTTTCTCGGATCGCTCCTCACCTACGCTCTTCTCGATGGTCTGCTCAGTACGAATAGCGTCCCACAGAAACCTTCACCTGAGAGACTTGCTGCCATCGTAGAGCTATTTCTGCGAGCCATTGCAGTACAGTGAAAGGAGAGCATCGCAGAACGTCTCCAGGATTATCTGGGACCGAATCTCAACCCAAACGGCTTGGTGCTCAAGCCACACCAACTGGGCGAGGGTATCTACGCACTGATGGCGAATATCCCCCCGAAAGATAATAATGGCGTGATCATCGGTGAAAAGTACGCGCTGGTGATCGACGCGGGCATCAACGGAGCCATCTCGCAGCAGATTCAAGAACTGGTACGACAATTGACGGAGAAGCCGCTCCGCTATCTCGTGAATACGACCTATCACGGCGATCACACCTTTGGCAATGCCGCCTTTCCTGAAAACGTCACCGTGATTAGTTCCAGGCAGAATAAGGAAAGCATGCGCGATCTTGCCTATGAAAAAGAGATGCGCTTTGGCAATATGCATGGCGATCAGGATGTACTGGCAGATGTCACGACGTGGCGTCAACCAGACATTGTGTTCGATCACTATTGTGCCATTGATCTGGGCAGCAAGATCGTGGAACTCTGGCATTTGGTCCAGGCAATGCGCCAGGGGACACGGTCGTCTATGTTCCAGATGCCAAAGTGGCCTGGACAGGGAATTTTCTCATGTTCGCGGGTATACCACCCATGCTGCTGGAAGGCGGACCTGACCCCCTACATAGAAACCTTGAAAGCCATGCAGAGTATGCTGGATGTCACAACAATTGTGCCTGGACATGGCCCGATGGGCGAAGGGAAGTCGGCTCTAGAGAACTTTATTGCCTACAGTACCACGAGTAATCTCAGCCAGCGGTAAGCGGATAGCCAGGGTGTTAGGAGTGGCTACAGGTGACTTGTTAGAGGATGTACCCGACGAGGAAACAGATTAGTCGATGGGTATATCTATCCGCCAAAAGCCATGAAACCCACTCCAATGGGGTCTCTGAAGTGGGTTCCATGCTTACCTCAACCCGGCATCGTCGGTTAGAAGGGGGTGATGCCATACCCATAAGGGAAGAGGGCACCAGTGCAGGCATTATTCTGATTGCAGGGTTCCTGCGTCACAGCATTCGGCCAGGTATAGGTCAGTTTGCCCTGAAAGCCATAATCGCCAAACAGCACGTCAGTGATGCCTTCGCCTTCAGTTGAGCCGATCCACGCGGCGACGAATGCAGAGGATTTATTCAACTGGGTGTTGATGATAATCGGACGCCCGGAGAACAACAAAACGACGCACTTCGTTACCCGACTGCACACGTCCGAGACTTCAGTCGCGCCGGTGCTGCTGAGTGCCAGGGTGCTGGTATCGCCATTGCCTTCGGCATAAGGCGTTTCCCCAACAGCGACGATCCCGACATCCCCTTTATAATGTCCCTTCGTGCGGGTCCCGACGAAGTTGAGCTTCACCGAGGATGACAGTCCTGCTTGCTGGATAGCCTGCCAGAGCGTTGTTCCAATGGTGGTGGTCCCACTCCCCCCCTGCCAGGAGATCGACCAACCGCCCAACTGATAGCCCAGATTATTCGCGTGATCGCCCCCGACAACCAGGGTATAACTACCAGTCTTAGATAAGGGCAGCACGCCGCTGTTTCTCAACAACACCAGCGACTCCCGCTCAGCCTGCCGCGCTACCGCGCGATGCGCCGCCGACCCCACGTTGGGAGTATAGCTGCGATCCGTGTAGGGTTGCGTAAACAAGCCTGACGCGAACTTCGCTGTCAAGATGCGCGTTACCGCATCGTCGATGCGCGACATCGGAATGTTACCCGCCTTGATTTCGGTATCGAGGGTGCTAATGAAGGTTTTGTAATTGTCAGGGACCATAATCATATCTATGCCAGCGTTAATAGCTGTGCGCACGTCATAGTTGTAGTCCGAAGAGATTTGATTGATGGCCTGCCAATCCGATACCACGAAGCCCTGGAACCCCAGATCAGGTGTGCCGGAGCTGTCTGTTCCCGTGCCTTTCAGTTTTGTCGTGATCAGATATTGGTTGGCGTGGTCTTTCAGTCCATTCCAACTACTGTATGAGATCATGACCGAACCTACCTTGTTCGAGACAGCCGACTGGTATGGCGGTAGGTCGATGGTATCCAACTGCTGCTCGGAAATCTGGGCATCACCCTCGTTGAGGTAAGGTGACCCGGTGCCCCAGGCGGTGTGACCATCGCCGATAAAGTGTTTTGCCGTCGCCAGGATATTGCTGGTTCCCAACTGACCATTAGGCCCCTGGAACCCCACGATGGCAGCCGAACCGTCGGTCTGATTATCAGAGGCAACCTCGCTATAGCCCTCGTACGTGCGTCCCCAGCGAATATCCTGTGGCGTACACACACACGGAGCAAACGTCCACCGGACGCCAGTACCCAGAACCTCGTCGCGGGTCACCTGCTCTACTTGCGTGATCAGGGCAGGATCATGCATGGCTCCCAACCCGATTTCATGCGGAAAGAGCGTTGCGCCATACACGTTGTTGTGTCCGTGGACCGCGTCAGCGCCGTAGATGAGCGGAATTCCCAGGCGGGTCTGGAGCGCGTAGCCCTGGAAATTGTCCGTCATATCCGCCCACTGGGTGGCTGTGCCGCCCGCGCCATTAGGACCGCCGCCGCCGCCACTCAACACCGAACCGATGAAATAGGTCGTAATATCCGTGATCGAGTTGCCGGACTTGGTGAATGCATTTTTCTCAACCTGGGTCATCTGCCCCTCTTTTTCAGGCAGGGTCATTTTCGAGACACAGTCACTGGGCGAAATGCACCCGGAGGATAGTGTTGCAGAGAGCGATGCTGTTCGAGTGTTTGCAGCGCAGGCTGGCAATACCGATTGCACTAGCACCAGTATCAAAATAATAGGTAGAGCGGTTGAGACGAAGAATCTAGCGCGGCGGCTTCCGAGGGATTTCTGAAAGAAGTGTTTGTCAGTCAGCATACCTATCCCCTTTCCTTGGGAAAGCTGTTCCTTTGACGTTTCACACGTACGTGCATAAAGGTTTCCTTCCTTTGTTGCGAACAGATCGTGATTCAGCGCGGAGAAGCAGAGAAAATCGGATCTCAAAAAGCGCACGACAATGTACAAATAACTCGATGTGGTGAAGAATGGATTCTTGCGGGAGCGGCTCGTCTTGAGCGCTTCAGTTCGATGCACCTCCTTTTCTATCTCGGTTGAGAGGTAAATAAGGACGTTATAATTGCACAGGTATAGCAGGCTTAATATCGATAAGTGTTAAATACCTGTTTAAAGCAGAATGAAACTATCTGCACATTATATCTCTTTCCTAATAGCTTTGCCAGGTAATGTTCCGTCTTCCTTGTTTAGCCAGTACATATATGTTTATCCTGCTTGACGATGCTATTGTGTACCCTTATACTTGAGGAGTCCTTCAATCTTGAAGAATTGGGGAAATGGGCAAGGGTATGTCCTGCTCTTGTAGGAGGAAAAATGTCTCTTCCTATTGATTTGGTGGATGGGGAGCAGTTACTAGATAAGCTAAAAGAGCTAGGTCTTGGTGTAAATATCAAAAAGATCGAACAAGTTTCAGTCGTTCCAGAGTTTTTCAGAGAGATTTAGTTTGACCCATCAGTTTGAATGAATCCAAGTGTATTTGTTTGTGGGGTATAACCTGGAGTGGGGCCCATTGGAGATGGAAGATGGAGAAGAGATATGGGTACATACGTTTACATTGGATGAGGCTTTAACGGCGACAAAAGTAGATTATCGATGTGATCCTGAAGGGGTCTGTCCAGTCTTTTGTGTAAATAGCCTGCAATCATTTCATGCACTCTCAACAATCATTTTAGGAAAAGGGAAACGTCCAGCTTCTCCTTCTCATTGAGCTCTCCTAGCTGTGTGTCACCCATGCGCGCAGAGCGGGCATGTGATCCTGGTAGTGCTTAAACGAGTTGCCCGCGAAGATTCGCCAGGGTACCCACTCTTCCGGCATCTGTTGGAAGTGATGGGGGTCGTTGAGGTCATCGTCGCTGAGTGTCTGTGCTGCTGCAAGCAGATCGGCGTAGGCTTGCTGCTCTTCGCTCATGATCTCATGCAACGGGCGCTCCCGGTTCTGCTGGTACACGATCTCGTTGCGCTCGTCATCAGACAGATTCCACAATTCAGAGCCAGCCACCATATGCGTGTGCATGAGCGGCACCATCTCACGCTCACCCCACATCACATGCGCGATGACATCTTTCACTGACCACTTGCCCGTTGCCCCTGGCTGGAGCATGCGCTCCTCCTCAACCTGTGCCAGCAGCTCCTCCCATTGCGCTCGTGTCTCTTGAAGCGTGTTCATGAACGTGGTCTTGTCCATAGCGTTCTCCTTTCATCCGAACGTAGCTGTCCATCTTGTTCTCTTGACCATAGCACGAAAAGAGGTCATTTTCCACCCGCTTTGTATGCTCTACCTAGCTTAGTCTCCTCGTTTCCCCGAAAAGATCCGTTTGATTATGCACCAGGAAAGCGTCCCGCAAATTCAATCGCGAAGCGATTCAGAGCGGGCTTCCAGTCGTGGATTGTGTATGCGCCAAATAAAGTTGTACAAAATCAATATGGGATGAGGCACGTGATCACGTACCTCATCCCATATGAAAGTTTTACATCTGTCACTGAAATCTCGTTAAATCCCCTTTTTTATCGACTGGTTGCTTAAAATAAAGATATGCACTGTTGGCTGCTTGGATATCTTGTGAGCAAACGGATGTCCCAGATAGCCAGCACAGGGCCCGTACGTGCTAAAATGGTACTGGACGTTATTGCCTTGATGGAGATCGACATGGACGAGCAAAAGAAACAAGCTATTATTGACAAACTAACGTTCATCATCAACTCGATGCCAGATGATTCGGCCTACTTGGCGGCTCCACCTCCTAAAATAGACCAAGTGGTTGAAGATGGAATTCTCTTCCTTGCAGGAGAGAGTTACGTTGCATTTGATAAGCTTTGCGACATGCTTCAAAGTGAAAAAGGCTGGAGGGAAAAGTTTTCACGCGAGTATCTTGAGGAGGAGGTGATCTTTCCACTGCTGAACAGTGCGTTAATCAGCAGCGATAGAATGCAGCTTTATCACGATTTGGATGCCATTGTCTCCGAGTGCGAGAGCTATGCAGAAGAACACACTGCCTATCTACCAATAGACGGTATAAACATGGGAGTGGACCAGCTTACGCTTGGGAAAATCACGCTTAGAAACATGAAAGGGACGCAGTTTATAACCTTCGCACAACAGGTCGAGTCAGAAATAGAGCGGCATGAATCCGTGCAAGAGAAAAGGGAAAAACGGCTACAACGCTGGCATGACTATATACAACCTCTCCTCAAAGGAAAAACAGTAGCGACCTGTTCAACGATAGCGGAACCACTTCGAGCGCAAGAACTGGCCGAGCAAGAATGTGCTCATGTCATCGATATCCTTCGCTACTTTATTTTTGTTTCTAAGAAGAAGCGGTCAATCAACATTGGTCTCCCTGGGGAGCTAGGATACGGTTTGAGCGAGGTAGTTGTTGCTTCCTCAACGTACGAGCTTACTACTCGTAGCGAGGTAAGGGGACCTGACTTGTTTGACATTACAGCGCAAACGCTCCTGGAAATGCAACAAGCGGGCATCTATGATTTGATAGACATGTATCGTGCAGAGAAGAAAACGGACTTCAGCGATACATTGCTTACTGGGATTCACTGGGTCGCAAATGCTCTTATGCAAGTTGAACCGGCAAATGAGTTTTTAAGCCTTGTGAATTGTTTAGAAACGTTTTTAACGCGTGACGTAGGAGACGCGGGAAGCATTTCAAATGCTATCGCAGTAGGAGTCGCGTGGATCCTGGGACCAGATTTTGCAGAGCGACAGGCCTTACGTAAAGAGATGAAGAAGCTTTACGACAAACGAAGTTCCATTACTCACACAGGACAACAGGATGACCTCGCCGACGATCTTCTTTTGTTAAGAGAAAGGGTGAAAGCATTTCTTCAAGCGATGGTTCAAAGGCGAGACGAGTTTAAAACAGGAGGGAAAAAATCCTTACAATTATGGATTGATGAAGGCCCATTACGACCTGTGCCTTGACAATATTGCTTCGGCGTTTCCGCACTCCTTACGAGAGCAATTCAGTTTGCGACTTTGTTGTGCGAGCCCACAACTTCAGTGTCTATAACCAGTTGGCGACCATTCAAGATGATGAGTGATCGCCAACGTTTCTGATGTAAATCTTTGTTTTCAGTGTACGATTTTATTTGACACATACAGATTGGCATCGTCCACTTCTTGGCAAGATTGCGCATGGCCAGGTAGACGACCTTGTACACGGCCTCATCAGAGGGAAAGATGCGATGATTGCGCGTCACCTGGCGCAGCGTCATATTGACGGATTCAATGGCATTGGTGGTATAGATCACCTTGCGAATGTATTCTGGGAAGGCAAATAAGGGGATCACTCTAGCCCAGTGTGCTCGCCACGACTTGCTGATGCTGGGGTAGAGCGCATCCCATTTCTCGGCAAACAGTTCCACATTGAACTCGGCTTCGCTCTCGGTGCTGGCCGAGTAGATCGCTTTGAGATCGGTCGCCACCGCTTTCATGTGCTTGTAGGACACATAGCGTAGCGAGTTCCGCACGAGATGCACCATGCACAATTGCACGCGCGTCTGCGGATAGACGGTCTCAATAGCTTCGGGCAAGCCGGTCAGCCCATCCACACAGGCAATAAAGAAATCTTTGACCCCACGGTTTTGCAACTCAGTGAGCACCGAGAGCCAGAACTTGGCTCCCTCGGTTTGGGCGATCCACATGCCCAGCAGTTCCTTCTGCCCTTCCAGGTTGACCGCCAGCACCAGGTAAAGCGCTTTATTGAGCACACGCTGGTTCTCGCGTACCTTGACGACCAGACAGTCGACGTAGATAATCGGATAAATGGGCTCTAAAGGGCGCGTTTGCCATTGGCGCACTTCGTCCATCACGGCCTCAGTCACATTGGAAATCAGTGTGGGCGAGACCTCCACGCCATAGAGCTCTTGCAATTGGGCCTGTATGCGCGTGGTCATGCCACGCGCATACAGGCCAGGATTTTTTCATCGAGCCTTCCAAACGGCTTTGGCCCTTTTTGACCAACTGCGGCTCGAAGCTGCCTTGCCGATCACGCGGCACCTCAATTTCAAGATGCCCCTGCTCGCCTTTGAGTGTTTTCTGACTATGTCCATTACGCAGGTTTCCTGTAGCGTTGCCTTTACGTCCATGTTTTGGGTAGCCCAGGTGACTATCCAATTCTGTTTCTAGGCAGCGTTCAATCACGGCTTTGGTTAGTTCTTTGAGTAGGCCCCCTTCTCCTAGGATATCCTGGGGCGTCTCATAGTCTTTGAGTAATTCATCGATCAGTTCGCGTCGAATGGTCATCTGTTCCTCCTCATGAAGTTCTTATCGGTTTAGGCTCTGACCATTTACACAAACTAGTATACAGTCTCTCCTGAAGCGGCTTTAGCGCTTTGGTTGTATGCCGGTCGGTCTTCAGGTGATGTCTAGTACTGGACTTGTTGAAATGTAGAAGCGCCTCAATTGCTACATCCGCTGCGCGAAGCAGGCTGTTGCTTCTGATAGAGTTGGTACAGGATATTGGGGCAAATAATAATATTAGTCGGGAATACCTTTATTTTGATATAATGGTATCCCTAATCCATCAAGTTTTTCCTCTCCACTTATTTTGTCTGGCTGTTTTTCGTTTCCTTTCTCGATCAGTCCGATGATTTTTTTGATATCGTCGATAATTTCATCTCCTAGATGGTTAAAATTTTCTATCGGTTTTCCTTGCCTAGATTGCGCTATTACATATCCATCTAATATTAGCTGCATATTTCCTAAGTTAGATAGCTTTTGGATGACGCCTTTTACTGCTTGTGTCCATTCCTCTTCTTTATTAGAAGCAACATATGTTATTAGTTCTTGGCTGAGATGTAGGCATCTGCTTCTCAAACTAAAAAGAAATGTCTTTTTGAACTTTTCTTCCTCTTTTCCATATTCAAGCAACCATATCAGTGAATATTCCTTTAGTTTTCTTGTTATAACATCTGTTTCGATATTATCGATGAGTGAACCATTATATTGTGACGCTATTGAATTAAGCGAATTAGAAATTTCGGTTGATTTATATATAAGTGCTTTAATATCGCTCATATATTGATAAAAGTTGCTAGATATTATTTCCAAATTATTATTTACAGCGCTTAAACTATTTTTATCATTAGCAAGAATATATTTATAATGAGTTAGACCTAAAACATAGGTCAGTTCTCCTTGATATTCAGGTATATCTCCAAAATATGTAACATTAACAGTGTACTCTAAGGGTCGATTCTGCTCAAAATAAGAGATAGCGGAATCGAGAGGAATTGATATCTTTTCGTTCGGGACAATTGAATGGAAACCGTTTTTGATTAAGAGGCTACTGTCAAGTGCTTCATTTCTATAGAGGCCGCTTTCCAAAGGCGGTGAAAATTCCATTTTAACGTCTCTAGCAATGTTTTTACCAATATTTTGGAACACCAAATAGATGAAGAATGGTGGGTTTTGAATGTATTCCGTTGAGACTACAACGTAAGGAGCATTTTCCTCTTCTCTTGTTTTCTTCATTTCGCGAAGGGTGTTTTCTGCCGCTTCTGATGATTTTTGTGTAGCTCTCGCAGAGTCTCTCGTGGCTCTCGCCATCGCAGCAGTATCTATCACATATTTAATAATAAAAGCTAGGGTTACTGCCTGTACGCCTATCGCTATGAAAGCAATTACTGAAGATGGGTCTGAGTAGGATGAGGATTGTAATACATATTTGGCCGTAGTCGGGGATGTTTGTATTTTGGGTTTTGATATTACAGTAGATTTTAATGATGCTATTGACGGGGTTGTAGTGGCATAAGCTGATGAGGTTTTAGTGATGAGCAGAAATATTACTAATGATGAAACACAAAATAGACTACCGAGAATCCATTTAGCGCGAAGAAAGGTTCTCATATTAATTTCACTCTACGTCAACAACCGATTGCCTAAATTGGGAAAGATTTCGGCACCTATGATAGCACAAGATGGTTGTGTTGGCTATACTATTTCTAATTTGTAAAGGAACGCAAAGAGTACTGTGGTCATCCAGATCAATCCTTATTCAAAAGCACAGCTGTATTTAAGAATCATGTGTCACCTCGCATTCATTCGCGGCCAATGCATGCTACTTTTTTTTGCGTGACGGCTTTTGGACTGCCTCCTTCTGCATCTGCTCGATACGTGCCAGTTCTTGTTTTCCACGCACTACTAATTTGTCCAGCCATTGAGTCTTGTAGGGACGCAGGGTGTGGACGAGGGTCCGTGCCACGAGCAAATTGCGATACCATTTCTCGTTCGCGGGTACGATATACCAGGGAGCTTCATCTGTACTACACCTGGAAAGTGCATCTTCATAGGCTTCTTGATAAGCGTCCCAGTATTTACGCTCAGCCCAATCGGCAGCGGAGAGTTTCCATGCATCAGTTCTATCCTTCTGACGGGCGAGTAAGCGTCTTTCCTGCTCCTCGTTGCTCATGTGCAAATAGAACTTCAGGATAATCATGTCATTCTGGGTGAGCAAGTCCTCAAAGTCGTTAATGGCCGCGTAATATTGACTCCAAACCTCTTGTGGCACCAGGTTACGCACACGTACTATCAGCACATCCTCATAGTGTGAGCGATTGAAAATAGTTATGATACCCCTCCCCGGGGTCACCCGGTGGACACGCCAGAGGAAATCATGAGCCAGTTCCCTGAGTGCAGGTGCTTTGAACGAACGCACCTCGCATCCCTGCGGATTGACTTGCGAGAGGACCTGGAAAATCGTATCAGCCTTGCCGCTCGCATCCATCCCCTGCAGCACCACGAGCAGGCTATGATGCTGTGCCGCCGCCAACAACTCCTGTAACTCACCAAGTTCCGCGCCGAGTATTTCCAGCTCTGCCCTTGCCAATGCGGGATCGGTATACTCATCAACATAGTTTGGATCATAGTCCTTCAACTTGACTTTACTGCCTGCTTCAACTTTCCAAGCGAGTTGCATCGTCCTTCCCCTTTCTCGATGTCGTCTTCTTGTGCCGGCGATTGTTCTGGGGTGTTCATCCTGCTGGCTTCTGCATCTGCTCGATACGCGCCAGTTCTTGCTCCCCACGCACTACTAATTTGTCCAGCCATTGCGCCTTATAAGGACGCAGGGTGTGAACGAGGGTCCGTGCCACAAGCAAATCTCGGGACCATTTCTTGTTCGCGGGTACGATATACCAGGGAGCTTCATCTGTACTACACTTGGAGAGCGCATCTTCATAAGCTTCCTGATAAGCGTTCCAGTATTTACGCTCAGCCCAATCGGCAGCGGAGAGTTTCCATGCTTTGGTTTTATCCTTCTGACGAGCGAGTAAGCGCCTTTCCTGCTCCTCGTTGCTGATATGCAAGTAGAACTTCAGAATAATCATGCCATTCTGGGCGAGCAAGCGCTCAAAGTTGTTAATGGCTGCGTAGCGTCGATTCCAGACCTTTTCGGGCAGCAGGTTATGCACGCGTACGACTAGCACATCCTCATAGTGTGAGCGATTGAAAATGGTTATGATACCCCTTCCTGGG
>Ga0137377_10001214_pt1 | contig 17667 bp, 18 predicted proteins | sample SagtaG_22_FD_104815 | JGI IMG/M metagenome (GOLD analysis project Ga0137377, IMG submission 104815) | Vadose zone soil microbial communities from Sagehorn Ranch, Mendocino, California, USA - Sage2_L_40_16 metaG | ecosystem: Environmental > Terrestrial > Soil > Vadose zone | place: USA... | reverse complement strand
GGGCGGACTCCGTCCCCGGCGCGTTGATCGAGGAGATGGCGGCGGGCGGGATGGCGGGGATCGAGGTGGATCATCCCGATCAGGACGAGGAGCAGCGTGCGAGGTACCGGGTCATGGCCGAGCGCCTCGGTCTCGTCCCGACGGGCGCGTCGGACTGCCACGGCGCGCGATACGACTTCCGCCTGGGGTCGGAGACCACCCCGCCGGATCTGGTCGACGAGCTCTATCGGCGCGCCGGCTCGTAGGCTCGGCTCGTGCCGGGCTCGATCGATTTCGTTTTCCTGGACATCGGTGGCGTCCTGTACGACGACCGCATCTACGCGGAGGCGTGGCGGCGTGCGCTCCGCGAAGCGGGTGGGCGGTTCACCGACGAGGACTTCGATGAGGCGTATGCGGCGTGCCGGGCGGCACAGAACGGTTCGTTCCGCCGTCGCCTCGCCGACCGGTTCATCGGTCCGGATGCCCACCTCGGGTCGCTGGAGCACCTCGCTTCTCGCCACTGGCTCTATCCGCCGAGCGCCCTGCACTCCGACGTCCTGCAGAGCCTGGAGGCGCTCCGTGACGCGGGCTTCCGGCTCGGCGTGATCGCGAACCAACCGACCCAGGTCCGTGCGGCGCTCGAGCGGGACGGGCTCGTGCCGTTCTTCGAGGTGTGGGGGGTCTCCGACGATCTCGGCCTGCAGAAGCCCGACCCGGCGCTGTTCGTGCATGCCGTCTACACGGCGGGGGTCGAGCCCGCTCGCGCCGTGATGGTGGGCGACCGGCTCGATTACGACGTCCGGCCCGCGAAGGAGGCCGGGCTGCGAACCGTCTGGGTCCTGCGCGGCGAGGCTCCCGATCTGCCCACCGCCGAGCAGCTCGCGGAGCCCGACGCAGCCGTTGCCGATCTTCGCGGGCTCCCCGAGGTCATCGAGGACCTGGCGAGAAGGTGAGGCCATGGCCCGGATCCTGATCGTCGGTGGCGGCTACATCGGTCTGTACGCGGCCCGCCACCTCGAGCGGCGACTGCCCGCGGGCACGCACGAGCTGGTGATGGTGAGTCCCGAGAACCACATGACGTATCAGCCGTTCCTGCCCGAGGTGGCGAGCGGGCTGATCGACCCGCGCGCCGTCGTCGTGCCGCTCCGGAGCGTCTTGCGACGCACGGAGCTGGTCGTCGGTGAGGTGGAGCGGATCGACGCGGAGGGCCGCACGGCGCGGATCCGTCTGTCCGACGGGCGCCGGCGGGAGGAGCCGTTCGACGTGGCCGTCATCGGCGCCGGATCGTGGTCGCGGACCCTCCCGATCCCGGGGCTCGCCGAGCACGCCGTCGGGTTCAAGACGCTGCCTGAGGCGATCTGGCTTCGGAACCGGGTGCTCGCGCAGCTCGACACGGCGTCCGAGGCCGGAGACGCCGAGGAACGGCGCACCGCGCTGGGGTTCGTCTTCGTGGGGGCTGGGTTCGCCGGGATCGAGGCGATCGGTGAGCTCGAGGACTTCGCGCGGGCCGCCCTCGCCACGTATCCGCCCGGGATGGCGAGCGAGATGCGATGGGTCATGGTCGAGGCCACGGACAGGATCCTGCCGGAGCTCGATCCCGCGCTCGCGACGTACGCGGCCGACCGGCTCCGCGAACGCGGCATCCAGATCCGGACGGACACGAGACTCATCTCGATCGAGGACGGCACCGTCCATCTCAGTGACGGCTCCTCGATCGCCGCCGCGACCGTGGTGTGGACCGCGGGGGTGCGGCCGTCGCCGTTGGCATCGGCGAGTGGGCTCCCCGTCGACGATCACGGACGGGTCCGCGTCGACCGCACGCTCCGCGTCGAAGGCGCGGACGGGCTCTGGGCGGCCGGCGACGTCGCCGCGGTCCCCGATGTGCACTCCGCGTCCGGATACTCACCGCCAACGGCCCAGCATGCCCTCCGCCAAGCGAAGCTGCTCGCGGAGAACGTCGTGGCGGTCCTGGAAGGTCGGCCGCCGCGCCCGTTCACCTACCGGAACAAGGGGATGCTCTGCTCGCTCGGCCACTACCGGGGCGTCGCCGACCCGCTCGGGGTGCGCATCCGAGGCTTCCCCGCGTGGTTCCTGCACCGCACGTATCACCTCTTCTACATGCCCACGTTGGGCAGGAAGGTGCGGATCGCGCTCGACTGGACCGTCGCCCTGCTCTTCCCTCGGGATCTCGCGCAGCTCGGATCGCTCGAACATCCACGGGACGCCTTCCGACGCTCCGCGGGATCCTGACGGCCGGCTCAGCTCAGCTGGCGTTGCCGCTGCAGCTCGCTCGCGGCGCGCAGGGCCTTCTGCGAACGGGCGATATCCGGCAGCTCGTGGCCGGTCGACAGCTCTTCCGCCGCCCACTTCGTCAGGTCGCGGATCGAGATGATGCCGATGACCTTGCCGCGATCGACCACCGGCAGGTGCCGGATGTTGAGGGACACCATCCGGTCGGCCGCCTCGCCGATGTCCGCCTTCGGCCCGATCGTCTCGAGGTGTCGACGCGTCATCCCCTGCGCGACCTTCACGGACCCCGGATCCCCACCGGCGGCGACGAGATTCACCACGTCGCGTTCGGTCAGGATCCCGCCCAGCTTGTTGCCCTTCTCGAGGACGATGACCGACGAGATCCCGTTGGAGCGCATGATCTTGGCCACATCGGCGAACGTATCCTCGGCTTCGGCCGTCTTCACGTCCGACCGCATGATGTCGCCGACCAACATCGCGCTACCTCCTGGCCTCTCGGGGACGCAAGCCTACACGCAGGCACGGGGCGGCCGGCAGTGGCATGATGCGCCGCAACCCCTCCGGAAGGAGCTGTTCCATGTCGATCGAGCGCGCGGACGACCATCCCACCCACGAGTCGAGCGGCAACACGATCACGAGTTTGGCGGCGCCGGCGCGCGGCGCGAGCGAGGTCGCTCTCTTCCGGACGGAGCTGCCACCCGGAGGTGCGCTCCCACGCCACCGCCACGACCACATCGACGTGTTCACGGTCGAACGGGGTGGCGGGACCGTCCAGGTCGGCGACGAACGGTCCGCGGTCGGCGTGGGGGACTCCGTCGTGGTGCCGGTCGGCGCCTGGCATCATCTGGAGGCCGGCGCCGACGGCACGACGATCACCGTGGCGATGCCGGGCGGCACGAAACTGATCCGCGAGGACGGCTCCGAGATCGTTCCGCCGTGGGTGCGATGAGATGGCGAGCTCCTACTTCGCCGACATCACCGTGTTCAACGGGGCGAGGGTGCGGGCGCACCAGGGGGTCCTCGTCGACCGCGACCGCATCGCGTGGACCGGTCCGCATGCACGGGCCCCGCGCGAAGCGCGCGCCGCTCGGGAGGTGGGCGGTCCCGGCCGGGCGTTGATCCCGGGATTGATCGATTGCCACGTCCATCTGTGCTTCGACGGCGATGCCGACTTCGCCGCCGAGGCAGCCGGGCTGACGCCGGCGCTCGGGGCGATCAAGGGGACGGTCAACGCACGCAAGCATCTCGCCAACGGCGTCACCACCGTCCGGGACCTCGGGGGCATCGGGATCATCGAGCTCGCCGGCGCGATCGAGGCGGGCACCGTGCCCGGCCCTCGGCTGATCCCGGCCGGTTCGGCGCTCACGATCACGGGCGGGCACGGCTACAACATCGGGATCGCACGACAGGTCGACGGCGCCGACGCGGTCCGCCGCGCCGTGCGCGAAGAGATCCGCGCGGGCGCGCTCACGATCAAGCTCGTCGCGACGGGCGGGGTGCTCACGCCGGGGATCGGCGCGACGTTCACCGCGTTCACCCCCGAAGAGCTCACTGCCGCGATCGAGGAGGCGCATTCGTGGGACCGAGGGGTCGCCGCGCACGCGATCGGGGCCGAGGGGATCCTGCAGTCGGTCCTCACCGGGGTCGACACGGTCGAGCATTGTGTCCAGGTCACGCCCCGCATCGCCAAGGAGATGGCCGCGCGCGGCACGTTCCGCGGTCCGACGATCAGCGCGCTCATGGGGATCGCCGGCAACGAGGGCAAGGCACCGGCGTATGCGGTCGCCAAGGCGCAGGCGTTGGTCGAGGAAGCGAAGGCGGGTCACGTGCGAGCGATCCGTGCAGGTGTCCGCCACATCTGCTCGACCGATGCCGGGACGCCGTTCAACCCGCACGGCAACGCGCCGAACGAGGTGATCGCGATGATCGACTGGGGCATGGAGCCGCTCGCGGCGATGGTCGCGGCCACGGCGAACGGGGCCGAGGCGCTCCGGATCCCCGACGTCGGGCACATCGCCCCCGGGATGCGCGCGGACCTGGTGCTCTACGACGCGGATCCGGTCCAGGATCCGGCTGCCCTGCGGGAGGCGCGCGCCGTCTGGAAAGACGGCGCGCGCGTCCGTATCTGAGCGATGTTGCCGATCCGTGACTCGACACGGCGCCAGCGCGTCCCCCTCGTCACGGTCGCGCTGATCGCGGCGAACGTGATCGCGTTCCTCTTCTGGCAGCCCACCCTCCGGCATGAGAGAGACGCCGAGCTGGCCCAGCAAACCTTCTTCTGGTGTCACGGACAGATCCCGTACGAGCTCGCCCACCAGGTTCCGTTGGCGCAGAGCGGAGCCAACGGTCGTGCGGAGATCCACGCCGACTACAGCGTCACGACCGCCGACGCGACACAGCTCCAGGGCTACCTCGGTCGGAGATGTCCCGACAAGGATGTCTGGCTCTCGATCGTCACCGCGATGTTCCTGCACGCGGGCTGGCTGCACCTGGGTGGCAACATGCTCTTCCTCTGGATCTTCGGAGACAACGTCGAGGATGCGCTCGGCAAGCTCGCGTTCCTTGCGTTCTACCTACTCGGCGGGTTCGCCGCGGTCGCGTTGCAGTTCGGCTTGGCACCGAACTCGACGATCCCCAACGTCGGCGCTTCCGGAGCGATCGCTGCGGTGCTGGGTGCCTACATCGTGCTCTACCCGAGGGCGCGCATCCTGACGGTCGTCTTCTTCTTCCTGATCACCCTGATCGAGCTGCCCGGGCTCGTCGTTCTCGGGCTGTGGTTCGTGCTCCAGCTCTTCCAGGGCGTCTCAGGGTTGGCGGCGCAGGTGAACGGCGGCGTCGCGTACTGGGCGCACGTGGGTGGGTTCGGTTTCGGCGTGGTGGTCGCCTTGGTGTTCCTCCGAGGCCGGCGGCGTCCAGCACTTCGGCCACCCGCCTTCCCGACCTATCCGGAGCGCCCGGATCTGCCCTGAGGATCGCGACCCGTGCCGAGGCGTTCGATCAGCTCGGCGCCCGCGCGGATCGCGTTCAGCTCGTCGCGGGAGAGCCGTTGGAGTTCGACGGCGAGGATGCGGATGCGTAGCCGCCGCCCCTGCGAGCGGACCCGGCGTCCTCGGACGGTCGCCCGGACCAGCACGCCGCGAGCATCGTCGGGATCGGCCGCTCGCGTGACCAGGGTATCCCGCTCGAGGCCGTCGACCAGCCGCGACATCGTGGGAGCCGACACGCCCTCGGTCGCCGCCAGGGCGCCGATCCCGATCGGACCGGCGTCGACGACGACCGAGAGCGCCGATAGGCGAGGAGGGGAGAGGCCACGGGCATCGCCCTCCGTGCGCAGGCGTCGCAACAGGAGCAGGGCCGCCGAGTGGAGCTTCTCGGCGACGGCCTCCACCTCTCGCGCTGGGGAAGTTCGCCTCGCCGCCATCTCGCTGTTCGGATCAGCATTTGCTTAGCCTAAACAAATAGATACGATAGTGAGAAGGTGTCGCGATGGCAAGCGCATCCGACGAGCTGTTCGCGGCGATCGATGCCGGAGACGTGGATCGCGTCGGCGCCATGCTGGACGTCGATCCGTCCCTCGCGATGGCTCGCGACGACGAAGGCGTGTCCGCCTTGCTCCGCGCCCGGTACCGCCTCGATCGCGCGCTCGCCGAGGCCGTCAAGGCCCGGGTCGCGGCCCTCGATGCCTTCGAGGCGGCGACGTTCGGCGATGTCGGCCGGCTTGCCGTGCTCCTCGAGGCCGATCCCGGTCTGACGGATCGCCGGAGCGGGGACGGGTTCACGGCGCTGCACCTCGCGGCGTTCTTCGGGCAGGACGACGCCGTTCGACTGTTGCTCGCGCGCGGCGCCGACCCGGACGCCCACGGCACGGGATGGATGACGGGCACGCCGCTGAACTCGGCGGCGAGCGCTGGGCACGCGGCGACCGTGGACCTGCTCCTTGAGGCCGGAGCGGATCCCGACGCGGTGCAGCGTGGCGGGTGGACGCCGATGCACTCCGCGGCGCACAACGGCGACGCGCGGACGGTCGAGCTCCTGCTCGCGCACGGCGCCGACTCGATGGCGATCGACGACGAGGGACGGTCGGTCGCCGACATGGCGGCGGAAAGGGTTGAGACGCGACGATCGGGGTGATCCAGGCGGCACAGCGATAGCCCATGGGTCGGGCGGATCAAGGGAGCCCAGCGGGTTCCCGCTCCATCCCTTCGTCCAACGGAAGGGGAGCCAGGTCCGCGACGACCGCAGGGGCGCGGCGCCGCTTCCGTACGAAGGCGACGGCAACCATGATCAGCACGATGCAGGCCGCGAGGACCGCCAGCAGATCGACGAGGCGTCCTCGCCGCGCTGCGATGGCCTGAGCGCTGAGGAGCTCGTTCCGCGCCTGCTCGAGTTGAGCGGCCAGCTCGTCGCGTGTCCGCTGCATGCTGGCCAGTCGCTGCGCGCCCTCCTCCGATACGCGATCCGCCCTGTGCACCTTCCGTTTCAGGCTCCCGATCGTCCCTCGTAGGTTCTGTTCCTCGATCAGGAGCTGTCGTTCGCGCGCCGTGTGGACGATGGAGAAGAACCCGGTGAGAGGCTCACGGAATCCCGAGATGGTGCACGGATCGTTACAGATCTGCACGGTGTAGGTCCCACCGGGGAGCTCTGGCATCGCGAACGTGAGGTCGAGCCTCGTGTCGTGCTTGCGTGTGTGGATCGCCAAAGTGCCGAGCCTGACGGCGCCATCGGGGATCGGATGCCCCTCTTGGATCGCTGACCCGTTCGGTACCGCGAACGCGAAGAACGGCCCCCGATCGAGGATGGACCGCTTGTTACTCGGGATCAGCACGTAGGCCCTGGCAACCGCCGTATCCCCGGGGAGGTAGTACGTCTGGTCGAATTCGATGAAAGCCCCCCCATCGGCACTGGCCGGCATCGTCCCCCACACCACGGAACCGGCCAACGCCAACACCACGAGCATGCGGAGCCTTCGCATCGCGACCTCCTCCTCGGCGTTCATCTCGACAGACCGTCCCTCGAGGCCGGCGGTTCCCTCCTCGGGGGGAACTTCCCGGCGCGTCGGCCGGTATGGAGGGCAGGAGGAGCACGGTCCGAGCACCCTCCGGAAGGAGTTCGCCATGCGGACCCGCATGTTCGCCGGGGCTGCCGCCCTCGCCATGCTCTTCGCGTGCACCGGTGGAGGTTCCATCGGGACGGCGCCGTCCGTTTCGATCCCGCGGGATGTCCTGGTCCTCGACACGACGGAAGGATCCGTTGTCGTGGACACCAACGCGGGCTCGGTGCTCGCGGATGATCCGGGCGCCGTGGTCGATCCTGCGGGCGCCCGCCTGTACGCGACCAAGACGGGAGGGGGCTTCACGACGGTCGAGACGCGCGACGCGCTCGACGGCCTCCTCCTCTCGACTGCGACGTTCCGGGGCACGCTCGACGTTCGGAGCGCGTCGCTTTCCGGCCGCGCTGTGGCGATGATGGCCCCGCTCGCCGAGAACGGCGATCCGTGGGTGCCCGTGCCGCGTTCACGTTCGACGATCGTCGTTGCGGATCCCGGCGTGTCCGGCCGCGCGCACACCTATCGGCTCGAGGGCAACTACGAGCCCGAGGCGTTCTCGGTCGATGACGGGCGCTTGTTCTTGATCCAGTACCTGCCTGCGGAGAACCCCACCGCATATCGCGTGACGTTCCTCGACCTTGCGACCGGCCGCGTGAACCCGGTGTTCGGCCGGTTCAAGACCCAGCCGGAACGCATGCCGGGAGATCGACTCAGCCAGGTATTCGATGCGACGACGTCGCAGCTCTACACGCTCTACACGAATCATTCGAAGGCGTATGGCGATGGCTATTGGAACGCCGACGAGGGCAAGGACCTGACGTTCGTTCACGTGCTGAACCTTCGCGAGGGTTGGGCCTACTGCGCGGGTCTCCCGCGCTCGCTCTGGAACCATCCGGCGAACGCCGAGGCGATGACGCCTTCGCCCGACGGACGGACCCTCTACATCGTCGATTCGGTGCGTGGCGTGATCGCCCAGATGGACACACGGACGCTGAAGATCGAGGGCACATCCCATGTTGATCTCGGATCCGGTGCCGGGGCGACGACCTCCGCGGTGACGAGCTCGGATGGAGCGACCCTCTTCGTGTCGTCGTCGGCTGATCCCGAGGCGCTCTATGCGATCGACGCGGAGACGCTTGCGGTCACGGCCCGATGGTCGGTCGCCGGTCCCGTGTCCGACGTGGGGCTCTCGAGTGACGGGGCGCGCTTGTACGCGGCGCTTCGGGATCACATCGCGGTCCTCGATCCTGCGACGGGCTCGGAGCTCGGGTCCCTCCCCGTGCCGGGTGTCGCCTCCATCCTGGATGTCGGGACGCCGGGCCCTTGATCGGGGTGCGCGTGGATGCGTACGGATGCCTAGGCTCTCGTGGCGGAACGACCTGAGAGGGGCCGGATGCGAGACCTGGATCCGCGCACGCTGGAGCGCGCGCGCTCGGGCGATCTGCACGCATTCGAGGAGCTCGTTCGTGCATACCAAGCCGAAGTCTTCCGATTCGCCTGGCACCTCACGCGCGACCGGTCGCTTGCCGAAGACGTGACCCAGGAGACGTTCCTCCGCACCTTCCGCTTCATGGGCGGGTTCCGGGGGGAACAGCGTTTCGGTTCGTGGCTGTTCTCGATCGCGCGGAACTGCGCGATGGATGTGCTGCGGAGGACTCGGGCGTCCCTTCCTGAAGATGCGCCAGCCGGCATCGTTGCGGATGCGTCAGCTCGCGCCGAGCTCAACGCCGCGCTCCGAAGCGTGACCGCCGAACACCGCGAGACCTTCCTCCTCGTCGAGGTTTTCGGCATGTCGTATCAAGAGGCCGCCGATGTTCTTGGTGTGGCCGTGGGGACGGTGAAGAGCCGGATGTTCCGCGCGCGACAGGCACTCTGCGCCGCGATCGCCGATGAGGAGGCAGGGACGTGAACTGCGAACGCGTGCAGGCCCTGGTCTCGGCGCGGATGGACGGCGTCTACCTGACGGCCAGCCAGGCAGAGGCAACGGATGTTCACGTCGAGGGTTGCGCTCGGTGTCGGGCATTCGAGGAGCGGTCCGCCCGGGTTCGCACGGCGGTGCGGATCCGCCCGGCGGAACAGGTCCCGGATCTCACCGCCGCGATCATGGACCGGGTCGTTCGAGAGCGGTCGCGAGCAGGGCGAGGCCGTCACGCGGAACGTTCGGGCTCGTGGCCGTTACGACGACCGCGGAGCCGTGGCCGAGGAACCCTGCTCGCCGGCGCCCTCGTCGGAGCGTTGAGCGGGAGCCTCGTCGTTGGAGGACCGTGGCAAGGTCCTGCGTCCCGGTCCGTCGCGGTAGCGGCGGTGGCGCGGAGCATCAGGGATGCCGCTCCCTCGATCGATGCGTTCCAGGGGACGTACCGGATCGACGAGCGAGGCCTCTCGCCCGACGTACCCGAGCGCCATCTCGAGATGGACGTCGCCTTCCTCGCTCCGCAGCGATTCCGATTGGACGTCCACGACCTGACGAGCTACCCGACGAACGCGTGGACGCCCACCGATCTCACCTACATCGAGGACATGCCTGCCACGTACCGGTCGGGCCCGACCGGGTGTCCGGGAGATCTGCCGCCCAACGTCTGCCCGCCGACGAGAACCACCGTGAGTCGGGCTTCTGATCTGTCGGCTGCCGCGCCCTTGCCTGCCGACCTGATCCTTCCGATCGCGACGTTCGGGTCACCGCACGGCGTGCAGGTCGTCGGTGAGGGAGCGCTGGACGGTCATCAGGCTCTCCAGGTAGAGATGTCGTTCGCCCGCGCGGCGCCACTGTTCCCCTTCCTTCGACTGGGCGGCACGTGGCGTCCGTTCTTCGCCGGCGATCGCGTGCATCTGTGGCTCGACACGACGACGTGGACTCCGATCCGGTACGACGTGACTCCCGCGAACGACCCCGCGCGGCGCGCCTGGGAGATGCGGTTCGGGCTGCCGCCCGAGGCACCGACCGAGCCCATCCTGGAGGTGACGGCGGAGTCGGTAACGGAAACACCGCCCCCCGCGTCCCTCTTCGAGATCCCGGGCATCGGGACATCCGAGCAGCTGCCGGTCGCCGACGCGGCCAAGCGCCTGGGGTACGTCCCCGCACTCCCGACCGAGCCCGGCGGCCTCGGTCTGGTGACGGTGGCGGTATCAGGCACATCTGCGCCGCATGTTCCAGCGTCGGTCGTGGTCTATGCGGCCGGTCTCGATTACCTGCGCCTCGGCGAGGATCCGGGTTGGAAAGGGCCGGGTCCGTTCGGCCCTCTGGACGAGACCTCACAACGGATCGTGCTCCCGGGAGGCGGGGTCGCGTTCTACGAACCGGCGGGAGAAGGACTGGGCAGGCGGCTCGCGATCCACGGTCCCGGGACCGATCTCTACCTCGAGACGAACGTCGCGCTTCCGGAGTTGTTGTCGATCGCCTCCTCGATCCCGGTGCGTGGCGAGGACTTCCCCGGGAGGTGGCGCGTGCACGGTACCGGCGGGCTTACCGTGGTTCGGATCACACCCAGCGACGCTCTCAAGATCGCCGGTCTCTCGGCCCTTCCGCAGCTCCCGGACGGATACGGTGTGGAGAGCGCGGAGCGTGAATCGTTCCTCGGGGCGGTGACCGGCGTCACGATGAGGTTCCGCGAACGCGATACCGATGCGGCCGGCCCGCCCCTCATCCTCCACGTCGAGCCGCGTCGGTCGCTCCCACCTCCGTCGTCCGCCGCCCAATCTCGCGTGCAGATGGGGACGATCACCGGGAGATGGACACCGAATCGATCGCTCCTCGAATGGGCGGACCGTGGCGCGTACTGGTCGTTGCAGGGAGATGTCGATCTTCGGACCCTCGTGTCCATCGGATCTTCGATCACGCAGGAGGCGTCGGGGTGAGCCGATGGTTGCGTCTCGCGTGCGCCGCCGTCGCAGGGATGCTCGTCGGGGCAGCGCTCACGCTCGCCGTGCAGACCTCGGCCGGACCGGGGCAAGGAGCCATGTCCGAGCGGCCGGCGCTCCCCGTGATCCGCTCCGTTGCACCCGAGACGTTCCTCGCCTGGATCCCTCGTGGCCTGCCCGGCGGGTTCCAGAAGGCGGTTCGACATCTCCCCGACGTCGGCGCCGTGACCGCCGTCGCCGAAGACGACGGTTGGCTCCGGCGATCGTGGAGCGATGCCGGGGAGCTGATCGATTCCCCTCCGCCCACGTATCGGATCCCGCTGGATACCGCAGCCGTCGATCCGACCACCTTCGCACCGTTCGTTCCGCCTCCAGACCGGGTGAGCCTGGCCGGCGTGGCGAACGGGGAGGGGATCCTCGGAGCGACGTCGGCGTCGCTGCGTGGTTTGGGGCCGGGCGCGATCCTGGATCTCGGACGAGACACGCACATCCGTGTCGCGGCGGTGCTGCCCGACGATCTGGTCGGTGCCGCAGAGCTGCTCGTCTCGAAGGAGACCGGCCGGCGGATCGGGGTCGAGCAGGATCGGTACCTGCTGGTTCAGCCCGCGCCAGGTCGAAGGCTCTCGACCAGGAAGCTGTTGCGGGATCTGCGTCCGCTCTTGCCTTCGGACCTCGGCGTGAACCGCGACGTGCAGGTCCGTGCACCCGGGCAGACTCCCTACTTCCGAGCCGGCGACGCAGTGCTTCCGCCGGTGCTCGTGAAGGCGTTCTTCGGTGAATTCGCAGCTCGCCCCGGTGACGAGCCTGGAACCCTGGAGGTCGATCCCGCGTGGAGGGCGTCGCATCTGGTGACGACCCACATCCCCGTGCTCGGCACGGTCACGTGCAACCGCGGGATCATCGCGCAGCTCCGAGCCGCGATGGGCGAGGTCCGAGCCGACGGCCTGGCCAGCACGGTGAAGTCGTTCCACGGCTGCTTCGTTCCGCGGTTCATCGGTTGGAGCAGCGCCAACATGATCTCGTACCACTCGTGGGGCATCGCGTTCGACATCAACCTGGCAGGCAACCTCCGAGGCGCGGCACCCCATCAAGATCCGCGACTGGTGCGGATCCTCGCGCGATGGGGGTTCCTGTGGGGCGGCACATGGCTCGTCCCCGACGGCAGCCACTTCGAGTTCCACCGTGTCGCGTGATGCGCTCGCCGATCGGCCTCAGGCGGCCGCTTCGCGACCCGCGTACGACTCGAACACGTACTCCTGAGCGATCGAGTCGCACGGGTTCCCCCGTCCATACCGGACGCGCCCGTCGGTGACGTCGGCCACGCACCAGAACACGGTCTTGGATGTCGGCGTGCCGAACCCCGGGTGTTTGCAGAGCGATTGCGGCCTCGTCTGGTGATCCGACAGCAGCTCGCGGAGCCGATCCATCGTGAGCGAGGCGGGTGCTTCGGCGGCGAGGAGCTCGCGCGCACGCTCGTAGCGGACCCGCGAGAGCGGTGCGTACTCCGTGTCGCCTTCATACGACAACATCCGATCGCAGACGTAGTTGTTCGTGTGCGCCAGGTGCCCGCGCTCGTCGAGGCCGGTGACCTCCGCGTCGCTCGCGCTGCCCTCGACGTTCGCGACGCCGCCATCGAACGACGTGAGGACGTTGTTGTAGCTCGACGCGCGATCGGTGCGGAGAGCCATCGCGACCATCTGGTCGAGCGAACTCGCACGCATCATCTCCAGCACCTGATGGCTCCGGCTGATCCCGACACGTTCATCGTTGGGGGCCAGCTCGTTGCCGGTGAGCGATAGGCCCGCGGCGTTCCAGCCGACGGAAAGCCAGGGGATCCCGCCGAGCTGGAAGAACACCGGGTCGCCCGCCACGCTGATCTCGAGCGCGGTGATGTCCTCCTCCGCCTCAGGACGCAGGTCGTTGTTGTGGGCCACCAGGAGGTGGCCGTCGCTCGTCGCTGCCGGCCCCGCCACCAGGTCCGAGCACCTGCCCTCGGTGCGCGGACCGTACGGCTCGTACCAGATTTCTTCCATCGAAACCGCGAAGAACTCGAGGGGGTCGACGCCTGCGCCTTCGGCGCAGGCGTCGAGCTCATCGAGGAGCCAGGGGAGCCGCGGCGCGGTGAAGGCGCGGTACTCGTCGGCGAGCGCGAGCTGGTCGGCCTTCGACCGCCCGGACGGAAGTTCTTCCCAGGACGTCTCGACGGTCCGCCGGATCTGCTCGCGGCCGGCCTCGCCCAGCTGGAGGCCGACCTCGCGGTGCGTCCCGGAAACGCGGACGAGCTCGATCGTCGATGGGGTCATGGCTGGAGTATCGCCTCAGGAGGTGAGCGCGACCAGCAGCTGCGTGTACGCCGTCAGGTACCGATCGACGTCGGCGAAGCCGGCGGGCACCGGCACGGTCGGTCCCGCGCCGGGGAGGGCCTCCCAGATCCCCCGGTTGGCCATCCAGATCCTGAGGAGCCGCGTGAGCTCCGGGTCGGTCATCGCGCGCGCGTCGGCACCCGTCCGCGGGTGGGGGCCGTACCACTGGCCCGCTCGGGGGCCGAACCGGTAAGAGGTCCAGGGCAAGCCGGCATCGTGCAGCGCCGCGTCGATCCCGTCGGCGAGCATCCCGCCCAACGCCGTCGCGTGCTCGTACGCCGCGGGGACGAGGACCTCGGTGAGCGCGGCGACGGCCGCCGCCGCCGACAGGGGGTTCCCGAAGAGCGTCCCGCCGGTCGCGACCTCCTTCGTGTGGTCGAGCTCCACGGCGAGCGCGTCGTTGACGCCGTAGGCGCCCATGGGGATCCCGCCGGCGACCGCCTTGCCGATCGTGACCACGTCGGGGTCGAGCCCCCACAGACCGGTCGCGCCGCCTTCCCCCACGATGTGCGTGTGCGTCTCGTCGAACGCCAGAACGGTCCCGCGTTCCCTGGTCACCTGGCGGAGCTCGTCGTGCCACCCCGGCTCCGGCGGCAGGAAATGGATGTTGTTCGTGAGCGCGGGCTCGGTGAGCACGAGGGCGACGTCCTCAGCTGCCACCGCGGCGCGCAGTCCCTCGACATCGTTGAACTGCGAGATCCGCACGCGGCCGGTCACCCCTTTCGAGAGGCCGCGCTGCAGCGGCGCTTCGCGGCCGTCCTCGAGGTCGACGAGCCCCTCCTCGAAGTGGCCGTGGTAGTGCCCCTCGAACAGCAGGACGACGTCGCGCCCGGTCGCCGCGCGTGCCAGACGGATCGTCTCGGTGTTCGCCTGCGAGGCGGACAACGTGAACTGCCAATGCGTCTGTCCCGGGTAGCGACGGGCAAGCTCCTCGGCGACGATGACCGACTCCTCCGTGGGGAGGAGGAACTGGGTCGAGCGCGTCACCCGCTCCTGGACGGCTCGGACGATCGCGGGGTGTGCGTGGCCGCAGAACATCGCCATGTCGCTCGCGTTGAAGTCGACGTAGTGGTGACCGTCGACGTCGGTGAACGACGCACCGTCGCCACGGTCGACGTAAACCGGCAGATCGTTGTCGGAGGCCATCCACGTCATCGGTGTCCCGTTCGGCATGTGTGCGGCGGCGCGGGCCAGGAGCTCGATCGTCCGGGGCCGCTCGGCGCGGAACCACGCGAGCTCGGCGTCGTGCAGCTCGCGGATCCGGTCCCGATCGAGGTCGCCCAGCGCGGTCACGTGGGCGGGAGGCTACCCGCGAACGCGAACCCCCAACCAGGCGTGCAAGCGTCCGCGGCGACGGGGATCACGCCGAGCGTCGACGTCATGTCAGAGGGCGTCCCTAGGGTCGGCGCATGGGTATCCAACCAGCTCTCCGTCAGCGCCGGCGGACGGGATGACCGTCGCGGCGATCGCGATCGGTGCGCTCGTGGCCGGCCTCGCGATCGGCTTCCTCGTGACGGCCGTCGCCCTTGCCCGGCGCCGTCCGCCGGACGAGCGCGGGCTGCGCGATCAGGTCCGGCTCCAGGCGAGCGAGCTCCGGCGCATCGCGGACCAGGGCGCGCAACGTGATCTGGCGTCCGAGCAACTTCGACAGGGATTGGACGGTGCGCGCCGGGCGTTGGAGGAGCTCCGGACGCACGAGCAGGACCGCCGTGCGGCGGATGGGGAGCAGCGAGAGGTCGTTCGGCGATTGGCCACCGTGCTCGCCGGCGGCGCATCCAAAGGCCGGGCGGGGGAGTTCATCCTTCGTGAGCACCTTGCCGAGCTCCCGCCGGGCATGCTCGTCACCGACTTCCGCGTGAACGGCAAGGTCGTCGAGTTCGGTCTGCTCCTTCCCGACGGTCGCCGGCTGCCGATCGACTCGAAATGGTCGGCGGTTGCGGAGTTGGAGGCGCTCGCGGCGGCGCGCGACCCGACCGAACGTGACGCGTGCGCCCGGGCCGTCGAGCGGGCGGTGACGTCTCGCGCGAAGGAGGTCGCTCAGTACCTCGACCCGGCCGTGACCGCGCCGGTCGCGGTCGCCGCCGTTCCGGATGCGGCTTATCGGGTGCTGAAGCGTGCGCACGCCGACGCGTTCGCGAAGGGGGTCATCATCGTCCCCTACGGCAACGCGTTGCCCATCGTGTTGTTCCTCTACTCGCTCGTGCGGCGCTTCGGCGACGCCGCGGAGGTGCAGGCCGCGCTGTCCGAGGTCGCCGCCGTCCTGGACGCGCTCGGGTCCATCGTCGAGAACCGCTTCCAGAAAGCCGCCACGATGCTCACGAACGGGACGGACGAGTTCCGTTCGTTGTTGAGCAAGGCGCGCGGCTCCATCGCGCGCGCGGAGGGGCCGGCCACGGGTGCCGATGACGGCGAGATCGGCGACGGTGGGCGGCCGTTGACGATCGTGGGCTCGGTGCCGGGGTCGGGATGACGCTTCTACCCAGCGTCTGCATACTTATGCGTCATGGGGGAGCCGGTCCGAACCGCGGTGCTGGGAGCGTCCGGCTACGCCGGCGGGGAGCTGCTCCGGCTCCTCGCGTCCCACCCCCATCTCGAGGTCACGTTCCTCGGCGGCGACCGCTCGGCGGGCCGGCCGCTCGCCGAGGTGCAGCCGCACCTCGGCGAGCTCCCCATCGCCGGCCTGCAGCTCCGCCCATCGGACGCGTCCGCGATCGCGGCCGCGTCCGACCTCGTCTTCTCCGCGCTCCCACACGGTGAGAGCGCTCGGCTCGCGCCACCGCTGCTGGAAGCCGGCTGCACCCTCGTCGACCTCGTCGGGGACTTCCCGCCTGGACGCGGAGTCCTATCCGGACTGGTATGGGTTCGAGCATCCCGCTCCGGCCTGGCTCGACAAGGCGGTGTACGGCTTGCCCGAGCTCCTGGGCGAAGCGTTGCCGGGCGCGAAGCTCGTCGCGAATCCCGGCTGCTTCCCGACGCCCGTCATCCTTGGCTGCGCGCCGCTGCTCGCGGCGGGGTTGATCGAGCCGAGCACGATCCGAGTCGATGGGAAGACCGGGCTCTCGGGCGCCGGCCGGACAGCCAGCCGGTCCAGTTCGTTCGCCTCGACCGACGGGTCGATCCGCCCGTACCGCACGCCCGGGCATCAGCACACCCCGGAGATGGAGCGGGGGTTGGAGCTCACGACCGGGACGACGCCGCGGGTGCTGTTCGTTCCCCACCTCGTCCCCAGCGTCCGAGGTGTGGTGACGACCGCCTACGCGACGCTCGGCCACGGGGTGACGACCGGTTCCCTCACCGACTGTCTCGCGGCCGCGTTCGCCGGCCGGCCGTTCGTGCGCGTGCAGCCGCCGGGGGGCATGGTGGATGCGAAGCGCACTCGGGGGACCAACGTCGTGGAGCTCCAAGCGGTCGCCGACCCGCGCACGGGGACCGCGGTCGTGCTCGGCGCGCTCGACAACCTCATCAAGGGGGCCGCGGGTCAGGCGATCCAGAACGCGAACGTCGCCTTCGGGTTCCCGGAAGGCACGGCCCTCCCGACCCTGGCGGTGTACCCGTGAGCGCCGGCGCGTGGTGATCGGGATGGATCTCCCACCGCAGATCCGGCAGCGGACCGTCGCCAAGGCGCGGACGCTCTTGGAGGCGCTCCCGTTCATGCGTGCGCATCACGGTGGCATCGTGGTCATGAAGTACGGCGGGGCGGCGATGGAGGCGGCCGGTCTCGCCGCGTCGTTCGCGCTCGATGTCGCGCTGTTGCAGTCGACCGGGATCGAACCGGTGATCGTCCACGGCGGCGGCCCGGCGGTGACGAAGATGTCCGCCCGGCTCGGGATCGAGACGACGTTCGTGGACGGGCTCCGCGTGACCGACGCCGAGACCCTCGACGTGGCGACGATGGTCCTGGCGGGCAAGCTGAACACGGAGGTCGTCGCCACCCTCGTCGCGGAGGGGGTGCGCGCGGTCGGCCTCTCGGGCGTGGACGGGGGACTCCTGTTGGCGCGCAAGCACACGCCGGACGGCGGCCCCGATCTCGGCTTCGTCGGCGAGGTCGTGCACGTCCAGGCGGAGGTCCTGTCCACGCTCCTGGAGCGCCGCTTCGTCCCGGTCGTGGCCTCGATCGCGATCGACGAGACCGGCCAGGCGTACAACCTCAACGCCGACGTCGTCGCGAGC
>Ga0137377_10001213_pt1 | contig 17669 bp, 14 predicted proteins | sample SagtaG_22_FD_104815 | JGI IMG/M metagenome (GOLD analysis project Ga0137377, IMG submission 104815) | Vadose zone soil microbial communities from Sagehorn Ranch, Mendocino, California, USA - Sage2_L_40_16 metaG | ecosystem: Environmental > Terrestrial > Soil > Vadose zone | place: USA... | reverse complement strand
CGCGGCGCACCGCCGAAGGCGTGCATGCCACCCCACCCATCCATCACCCAGCCCTGCGGTTGGGCCGCCGTACTGCTGGGCGATAGCCGAACGGCGCGCGCGATGTCCCAATTGCGCCAGACGGTGGACGCCTGCGAGCCGGCGGCCGTTCCGAAGGGATGGACCCCACCCCAGCCGTCGACGGTAACCCCCGAGACGCTGGCGGCGGTCGCCCCTGGGTTCAACGAAAGATCGCGCGCGATGTTCCAACCGCGCCAGTAGGCCGCGTTGGTGATCGCCGGCGGCAATGGGTTCGTCCCGGTCGCAAAGGGGTGCAGTCCGCCATAGCCGTCGAGCAGGTAGCCGCCGGTGCCGTCGCTGAAGAGCGTGAGTCGTTTGGCGATGTCGAAGTTGGGCCAGTAGGGCGCTCCCTGGACCGCGGGAGCCCCGCCGAACGGATGGATGCCGCCCCAACCATCGAGCGTATAGCCTTGCGACTGCGCGCCGGTGGCGGCCGGCAGCAGCACGATGTCGCGTGCGATGTCCCAGCCGAAATAGGCGCCGGATGAGACCGATGAGGCGCTGCCGAACTGATGAATTCCGCCGAACCCATCGAGGACGTATCCGCCGCTGGCGTCGGCGAGGATGGCGGCCGAGCGGGCGATCTTCCAATTCGGCCAGTAGGCGCTGCTGCCGAGCGGCGCCGATCCGGCATCCGCGTTGACGCCGCCGTAGGCGTCGAGCGTATGCATCGCCTTGAAGGGATAGGTCACGGTGAACTTGGTCGCGATCTCGTTCCAGAGATCCTGCGAGGTGCCGTCGAAGCCGAGCGCCCACATGCCGGAGCCGCGCAGATTGTTACCGTTGACCAGGTCATACTTCTGGGCCAGCGAGGAGCCGTTGTCGTAATAAAGCTCGCGCCAGCTGTTGTAGTTGCCGCCGCAGGGGTCACCGCTCCCCGGGCTCCACCACGATGCCCACGGCGATTGCGCGGTGCTGTCCCATCCCTGGGCGAGTTGCTGCGCCCCGCAGGAGAGATCATTTTGCGCGCCCGAATAGGTATCGGCAAGCGCCCCGGATCCGCTGACGATCGATCCGTACGGCTGGTTGCTGGTGGTCGACCACTTGTATCCGTAGTAAGGCACGCCGAGGATGATCTTCGAGGCGGGCGCCTTGGTCAGATACTGGTTGACCGACGTGGTGTCGTTGTAGGTCCAGCCGTTGAGCGGGGCGTTCGGCCCGGCGTGCCCTGACATGTTCCCGAAGGCCATGTCGTAGGCCATGACGAAGAAGGCATCGACGTTTGGTGCCAGCGCGCCGATGTTCATGAAGCCACCGTCCCAACTCGCCGACCCCGAGTAGGTCGCGACGCTCACGAAAGCGGAGGGCCAGCGCTGGTGGACCTGCGAAGAGAGCTGGCTCACGAAGTTGGTGAACTGTGCCTGCAGGTTCGGATAGCTCGGGTTGGAGCTGCCTTCGAAGTCCACGTTGACACCGTCCAGCCCACGGCTGGCGATGGCATTGATGACGTTGGTGATCGCGGTCTGCTGACCGCTCGAGCTGAAGAGCTGCGTCAGGGTGGCATCGTTGGATTGCTTGATGACGAGCACGTCCCGGTCGCCGGCCTGGTGCCCCCGATTGAAGGTGTCGGTGAGGGCCTGGCTGTTCCAGCCGGTCCAGCCGGCATCGGGCGCGCCATTCCCGTTCACCGTGTTGAAGTTGCCGTCGCCGTTGACGTTCAGGCCGAAGTAGGCAACGGTCGTCAGCAGCGAGTAGTTCCAGTTGGCGTTCTGGCTCAGCTCCCAGTAGGGCGCGTAGCCAAAGACCTCGCGGGTCAGCTGCGTATTGGCGCTGGCCGCGCCAAGCGTCGCGGAGCTCACCGGGACCCGGGGCTGCCGGGGCACGACCGACGTCCGTGCCGGCGGGAGTTGTAGCGGCATCTGCGCACGTTGCACATCCTGGCGGGCGTGTGGCCCCACCGCCGGATCACGCTGCGTGGTGTTGACCGCCTGTGCCGGAATGCCCTGGAGCGCGATCAGGGCCCCCCATAGGATGCCGATCGAGACGCTCACGGAAAGACGCCGCGACCTAGAAACCATCGCCCTCCACGAGCCGGGATCCTAGCCGCCGGCTCGTCCTCGAACGAGCGCAGCGACTGTAACCTTATTGTCCTATCAAACCCGGGCGCGAGCGGGCTTCTTGAGGTTCTCCCGCGCCACGCCATCCCACCATTCGACCGTGTGACGAAGTCCGGTCAGAAAGTCGGTCGAGGCCGAAAAGTCAAAGGCCGCCTTCGCCCGGCTCACGTCGAGTGACCGGCGCGGCTGCCCGTTCGGCTTGGAGGTATCCCACCGCACCGTGCCCTGGTAGCCGATCAACCCGCTCAGCACCGTGACCAGTTCTTTGACCGTGATCTCCATTCCGGAGCCGATGTTGACCGGCTCGGCGCCGTCATAGTGTTGCGCCGCCAGCACGATCCCCTCGGCGGCATCGTCGACGTAGAGAAACTCGCGGCTCGCCGATCCATCGCCCCAGACCTCGACCGACTCGTCGCCCGCCTCCTTCGCCGACCAGATCTTCCGGATGAGCGCCGGGATCACATGGGAGGATCGGGGATCGAAGTTGTCACCCGGGCCATAGAGATTGACCGGCAGCAGGAAGACGGCGTTGAAGCCGTACTGCTGGCGATAGGCCTGCGCCTGCACCAGTAGCATCTTCTTGGCCAGCCCGTAGGGGGCGTTGGTCTCCTCCGGGTAGCCGTTCCAGAGGTCCTCCTCACGAAATGGAACCGGGGTGAATTTCGGATAGGCACACACCGTGCCCAGCGCGACGAATTTCCGCACGCCGCTGAGCCGCGCCTGCTCCATCAGCTGCGCGCCCATGATCAGGTTCTCGTAAAAGAGCGTCGCCGGGTTCTCGCGATTGAAGCCGATGCCGCCAACTCGGGCGGCCAGGTGGATCACGAGGTCGGCGCCCTCCACCGCGCGGCGGCAGTTCTGCGGATCGCGCAGGTCCATCGTCGCCGATCGGGGGACCAGCACGTCCGTGGCGCCCAGCGCCCGCAGCCGCGCCACCACTCGCGAGCCAAGAAAACCGGCGCCGCCGGTCACCACGATGTGCTGCTCGGCAAACGCCTTAGGTCGAGTGCCATTCTTCGATTTCACTAATCTCACTCTGGTCCGATGATACCGTGAGCAAACCACTCCGCGTCCTCTGTGATGCGTCGCTCGAGTCGAACCCGGCGGGCACCGGGACCTATGTCCGTGGCCTGCTGGGCGCGCTGAAGCGACGCGATGACGTCGAGATCGTTGAGGCGACGTTCGATTCCACGTCCGCCGCGACGGTTGATCTCGCCAAGAAGACGCCGGTATCCCGGCTCAAAAGCGGCCTCCGCCATCTCACCTACTATCTCCGGGCACTGCCTCTCCGAGCCACGGAGCTCGAGTGTGATCTGATCTTCTGTCCCAGCCTGCTCGTCCCCGTCAGCGCTCGCGTGCCATACGTCGTGACCGTCTATGACCTGACCCCGTTGCGCTACTCGGGCACACAGGATTGGTTGAGCCGCACCTACCTTGCCAGCATGATGCGCTGGGGTATCCCGCGCGCCCGAGCCATCTGCACGATCTCCCAAGCCGTCGGCGACGAGGTGGCGCAGCGCTTTCGTGTGCCACGCGAGCGGATCGTGGTCACCTATCCCGGTCCCAATCCGGAGCTGCAGCGCGCCGAGCCGCTCCCGGCCCCCGTCCCGGACCGCCGGTTCGTCTTGATGGTGGGGACGGTCGAGCCGCGAAAGAACCATCTCACCGTGCTGCGCGCACTGGGCGAGCATGTGCGGCGCCAGCCGAGTTCCGATCTGGTCCTGGTCACCGCGGGATCCGCAGGCTGGCGCTATCAGCCAGTCCTTAGCGCGATCGAAACGCTGGGGCTGCGCGATCGGGTGGTGCGTCTGGGCGCCGTCGATCCAGGGGTGTTGAAGTGGCTCTACCAGCACGCGTCGGCGCTCCTCTTTCCGTCCCTGTACGAGGGCTTCGGCCTCCCCGTCCTGGAGGCGCTGGGGTTGCGGTGCCCGGTGATCGCCGCGCGGATTCCCTCGGTGGTCGAGATCACCGGCGATGCGGCGACCTTGCTCGAGCCGACGGACGTGATCGCCTGGTCCGGGATACTGGACCGCCTCGCGGACGGGCAGCGCGATCCGGCCGCGCTGGCCGCCGGCCTGGAGCGGGCGGGCCGGTTTACCTGGGAGGCCTGCGCCGCCTCAGCCATGCAGGCGATCCGCGGCGTCGCGGAGTCGCGCCGCCGATGACCCCGACATCCGAGCTGCGAGTGGTCGGCTTTCGCTACCACCCGGCGATCGGCGGCGCCGAGCACCTGGCCCGGCGGCTGATCGGCGAAATCGGCAACCGGATGTCGGTCGATATCACCACGGTCGTCACCGACAACCGCAGTGATTGGCTGCGGTTGCTCGTCGATGGCGTTCGAGATGTCGAGGCGCGCTACCAGGTCGATGGGCGCGACGTGCGGGCCCTTGGCCGCTGGGCGCCGGACGTACGACGGCGGTTGCGTCACTGGGCTCCCCTCTACCACCTCCCTGGCAGTCCGGCACCGACGCGAATGGGCAAGTTGCTGGCCGAGCCCCTCCAGTCCGTGCCGGCCGGCGCCACGCTGGTCCACAACATCTTCATGGGTCGCGAGGCGTTCTCGCTCGGACTGATGATCGCGACGCAGAGAGCGGGCCTCCCCTTCGTCTTCACGCCGCTTCGCCATGCGCGCCCGTTCGGCTGGAGTTCACCAGCGTTTCAACAACTCTATTTCGAGTCGGACGCGGTGATCGCCCTGACACGGACGGAGGCCGATTGGCTGATCGCCCATGGCGCTCGTCCGGAGCGCGTCTCGGTCATCGGCGCCGGACCGTTGAGTGACGCCAACGGCAGTGCGCAGGCGGCGCGCCGGCTGCTCGGCGAGGACGCGATTGTCCTGTTCCTTGGCCAGCTCCACTCCTACAAAGGCTTCGAGACCGTCCTGCGGGCGGCGGAGGCGATGCGCGACCGGCGCGACGTGCGGTTCGTCTTCGCGGGCCCGGACATTCGAGGACACGCCGGGCGGTTTGCGAGGGCGCCCGCAAACGTGACCTACCTCGGGCCGGTCGACGACGCCATGCGCGATTCGTTGCTCCAGGCGTGCACGGTGCTCTGCGTGCCCTCGTCGCGGGAGAGCTTCGGGCTCGTGATCGTCGAGGCGTGGAATGCCGGCAAGCCGGCAATCGGTGGACCCGCGCCCGCGATCCGGGAACTGATCGAGGACGGCGTCGACGGCTGGTCGATTCCCCAGCAGCCCGGCACGCTGGTCGATCGCCTGACGCGGCTACTCGACGATCCGACGCTGACTCGGCGCATGGGCGCCGCGGGAAAAAAGAAAGTGGAGCAGCGATTTTCATGGCCGGCGATCGCCGACGCCCACCTCGCCGTCTACTCTAGACTCGTCAGAAAGAGCGGCAGGCGTTGAACGAGCGCACCAACGTGCTCGGCGTGGGCGTGAGCGCGATCAACATGGATATCGCCCTCGAACGCTTGAGCCACTGGATCGTGGAACGGGACCGGCAGTACGTCAGTGTCTGCAACGTCCACAGCGTCATGGAGTGTCGCCGCGATGAGAAGCTGCGACGTATCGTCAATGCGGCCGGGATGACGACGCCGGACGGCATGCCATTGGTGTGGTTGTCGCGAATCGCCGGCCTCCGTCATGTGTCGCGCGTCTATGGGCCAGACCTGATGCTGGCGGAGATGGCCGCCTCCGTGCCGGCCGGCCATTCCCACTTTTTCTTCGGCGGTCGCGACGGGGTCGCGGACCGGCTGGCCGGCAACATGCGGCAGCGGTTTCCCGGCGTTCGAATCGCGGGCACCATGACGCCGGCCATGGGAAGCGCTGAGGAGCTCTGCACGGCGGAGACCGCGTCGCGCATCAACGCCGCCAAGCCGGACATCGTGTGGGTCGGCGTCAGCTCACCCAAGCAGGAGTACTGGATGGCGTGCATGCGGCCGCTGCTCGAGGCGCCGGTCTTGATCGGCGTCGGAGCCGCTTTCGACTTTCATACCGGTACCGTTCGGCAAGCGCCTCACTGGATGCAGCGGGCCGGCGTGGAGTGGCTCTACCGGCTCGTCCAGGAGCCTCGCCGGCTGTGGCGCCGCTATCTCATCGATAATCCCTGGTTCCTGTTCGAGCTCGGCCGGCAGAAGCTCGGGCTCAGACACTACGACTTGACGTGACCCGCCTTCTCGGCGTTGTCCTGACGCTCCTCATCCTGACGGGCTTCGTCGGGGCGGTCATCGTCGTTCTCCGGCGCCCATTTCGCGCCCTGGGCATCCTGGTGGCCGGCATGGCCATCCACAACTTTGTCCTCATGCTGCTGCTCCGCCTCGGCACACCGAGCGCGCTGATCCGCGTGGTCCAGGCGTGGAAGGAAGGCCTGATCCTGGTCCTGCTCGCGATGGTGGTCCGGCTCGCCGCCGGCCGATGGCGTTCGGGGAGCCTGCCCCGTCTCCACATCGTCGACTGGCTGGTGACCGCCTTCGCCATCCTCGCGATTCTCTACGCGGTGCTGCCCCAGTCGCTGGTGCACAGCACGCTGTCACTCCCGCAGGCCGTGATCGGCCTGCGCACCACCATGTTGATCCCGCTGCTCTACCTCTTTGGTCGGGTCTTCATGCCGGTCGATCGGCGCGACCTTGCCTGGGGAGCGGGCCTCATCCTCGGCTCGGCCGGCCTGGTCGGGCTCTTCGGGCTGGTGGAGCTGTGGTTGGTGCCTACCTCAACCTGGCTGAGCTGGGGCGTCAACCAATTTTCGGCGTGGCTGGGCTATACATACCACGGCCCCAAGGGGCTGCCAGAGAACTTCTTCCAGCAAACGGCGGAGGGCCTGCTGCTTCGGCGGATGGTCTCGACCTACATCAGCCCGCTGGGCATTGCCTATACCGGGCTCCTGGTGCTGCCGATTGGCGCCGCCGTCCTCGGCACGCGGTGGAAGCCCTCTGCCACCTGGGTGGCCGCTCGATGGGCCGCCTTCGCGCTGCTGATCAGCGCCATCGCTTTCAGCCTGACCCGGCTGGCGATCGCGCTCGCCCTCTTCGAGCTCTTCGCCCTTTTGATCCTCCTTCGACGCCGCTTCATCGCGGTCGCCCTTGTGGGCGCCGCCGCCCTCGCCCTGTTCGTGGTGGTCACCTACCCCGACGTCGGTCCGTTGCTCACGGGCAATCTGCAGGCGGTGCGCAGCGGCCATCATCACCTGACGACAGCGAGCGATCCCTCGTTGGCGGAGCACAGTAGCGCACTCCGGAGCGACTTCGAGTACGTGCTTGTCCACCCCCTCGGCACCGGCGTCGGCAGCTCCGTGCACCGCTTCGGACCGAACACCGGAACGGGCGAGAGCGCCATCTTCGACGTCTTCGGCGACCTGGGGGTGCTCGGGGGAATCGTTTACCTCGTGATCTACCTGGCGGCGATCCTCCTGGGGGCGCGCGCGCAGTTGCGCCACCGGGGCGACCAGCTTTCGGCCGCGCTTCCCCTGATCGCCTTCGTCGGTGGCCTCGCCCTCTTCCCCATCACGCTCACCAGCTCCATCTGGAGTGACTTCACCGTGACCTTTCTCTTCTGGTGGGCGGCCGGCGCCAGCGTGACCCTGGCGACAGCACCCGCGCTCAGCCGGCTCGGGGCGGCCCGATCGTCGTCGCGACAGCCCGGCGCAAACCTCTGACGCGCTGAAACACCGCCTTTCCAAACTCGTGCTGGATCGGGTAGACCGCGGCGGCGAGGCCGAGCAGCGCGAGCGCACGGCGATAGCGGCGCCTGGCGAGCGATTCGCGCGCGCTGCGCGCGACATCGCGCCGGAGATAGCCGCGAACCGTGTGGTTGAGCAGGCAAAACTGGAGAAGGAACTGCGCGGTGAGCGCGAGCTTCTCCCGCCGCCCGATCGGCGCGACGGCGATGCCGTGCGCCATCTCGAGCGCGAGGTTGCTCCAGCTGATCGCCGCGGGCGCTGCCCCGCCGCTACCCGCCAGCCCGCTCGCCAGGTCGCCCTGGGTCTTGTCCAAAAAGAGCCGGTAGGAAAAGAGCGGCTCCGTCACGAGGGCCACCTCGCCACGCAGGCAGAGCTCCAACAGCAGGAGGACGTCGAAGCCCCAGACCGGCTGCGCCAGCCTGGTGCGAGCCAGCGCGCTCGAGCGGATCAGCCCGTAGATGTCGACCCAGAAGTTGGCTCCCGCCAAAACGCGCAGGCGGGCCCCCCTTGAGTCCCCGACCGGGTGCGCGATGCGCATCCGGGGATCCGGCTCGACGGGGTGTCCGCCCTCATCGATAAATCGAACCTCGCTGCAGCTGAGGACCGCCTCGGGCCGCTGCGCCAGCGCAGCCACGCCGCGGCGGACGTAGCTCGGCTCGCGCAGGTCGTCGAAGGCCGCCCACATGAAGTACTCACCCCGTGCGAGGCGGTAGACATGGTTGAAATTCCATACCGCTCCCTGGTTTTGTGTCGCTCGCTCGTAGCGGATGCGCCGGTCGCGCGCCGCGAACTCAGAAGCGATCGCCCCGGTCTGATCCGATGACGCGTTGTCGGAGATGATCAACTCGAGGTTGTCGTAGTCCTGGGCCAGCAGGCTGTCGAGCGCCTCGCGCAGGTAGCGCTGGGCGTTATAGACGGGGAGGCCGATGCTCACCAGCGGCGTCGTCATCGCGATCCGACCTTCGCCTCGTAGACGTCGAGCATGGTCCGCAGCGGCTGTTTGCTGGTACCGGGCTGCCATTCGAGCGAGCCGCGAATCCGGCGGGTGGCGCGTCGGACAACGCCGCGGACTGCGCCCTGCAACCGCGGGCCGACCCGAAGCGTCACGGCCAGCCCGCCCAGCATGGCGCTGAAGAGCAGCCACTCGTGCCAGGCGAGCCGCGCACGCAGCTGTTGGACGTCGCTGCGGCTCTGTTCCGGCATCCGGTAGAAGGCGCGCAGCACGCGAAGCATCTGCAGCAGCCGGTAGCGCCGGTAGTTGACCCGAAGCCGCGGCTGCGGGCCGAGGTTGGTCGCGACGGTATCCATCGCGACCAGCCAGGAGGTGTTCATGTTGGTCCCTGGCAGGAGCACGCGGCGAATCCGCTCCGGCAGGTCATTGGCGGCAAGGCTGTTGAGGAACTCGACGCCTTCCGATTCCCGGTCGTTGAAGAGGTAGAAGCCGTACGACTTCGGGGTGATGCCGATCGCGACCAGGGGTCGGGGTTCGACCACGATCTGCCGCGCCTTGAGAAACATGACGATCGTCGCGTAGTAGTCGGGAAAGGGCGACTGGAAGAAGTGGCCCAGCGGGCGAAGGCGGTCGATCAGCGATCGGCTGATCAGCGAGTACTGCATGTTGAAGGCGAACGTCATCTTGAAGTTGAGCGCGTCGAAAGCGACCTTCTCCGCGAGGCGCGCATCGAGCCGGAAGGCCTCCTCAGCCCCGCCGAAGAAGACCCCGTTGCGGTAGTGATTCAGGAGCCCCTCGGGGTGATCAGGCAGCACCCCGGGGTAGGCGAAGAGATAGCCGCTGGTGTAAATCAACTCCGGGTGGTCGAAGCGCTCAACCAGGTCGGTCATCGCACGGAAGTACCCGGGCATGAGCCCGTCGTCGTCGCCGAGCATGATCACGTAATCGCCGCGGCTCTGCGCCAGTGCGTAGTTCCAGTTCTCGGTCACCGGGAGGAACCGGTCGGTTCGCTGGTAGCGGATCCGCGGGTCGGCATAGCTCGCGACGTAGCCCGCGATGTCATCCTCGGAATCGTTGTCGGACACGATGATTTCCCAGTCGTCGACGTCCTGGCGACGCACAGTCTCGACGGCGAAGCGCAGGAATTGCAGCCGGTTGCGGGTGGGCAGCAGGACGGAGAACCTCATGCCGCCGGCCGCTGCAGCACCAGCGTGTAGGTCGCGCCGTTGAAGCCGGAGCCGCGCTCGATCGGCCGCATCAGGCGGCTGCATACTCGACCCAGCAGGGTCGGCGTGCGGCGCCGGCCGGTCAGGCGCGAAACGAGGTTGGCCAGCGATTCGATCCAGCCGAACAGATTCCAGCCGAGTCCTCCCGGGTCGGTGGTGGTCTTGAGGGCCACCGTGAGGCCGGCGCCGTCGGCCCAGCGGATCAGGCGGTCGACGGGGATCAGCTCGAGGTGGCGGGGCGCATCGAGGTGCGCCCAGTAGCGACCGAAGAGCCGGTACTGGAAGGATGCCGGGTTGGGGGTGGCGATCAGGAGGACGCCGCCCGGCTTCAGCCGCTGGCGCGCGGCCTCGAGCGTTTCCCAGGGATCGGCCAGGTGCTCGATCACATGCCAGAGCGCGATCGCGTCGTAGCCGTCGAGGGTGGCCAGCGTCCTGGCGGCGTCGGCGCTCTTGACCGCGCGAACCCCCACCACCGTCTCGAGGAACTCGCAGCAGGCGGCGTCCATCTCGATGGTCTCGACCTCGAAGCCCGCCTGCTTCGCGAGGTAGGCGAAGGTCCCGGTCGCGGGGCCGATCTCGAGCAGACGTCCGCTCCGGACGACCGACCGCACGAGGTCGATCTTGTAGCGCTCCGCCTCCGCCACCGCAGCGAGCTCGCGAAGCGACGCCGGCATCGGGTAATAGGCGGGCGGATAGTAACGGCCGAGATCGTCCGGCACGGGCTCGAGGAAGGTCAGCGTGCAGGTTGGACAGCGGGAGATGCTGAAGGTCTCAGCCGAGAGCCCACGATTCCAATCCTTCGTGGTGTAGAGCATGGGTGCACGGCCGCCGCAAAACCGGCAGCGAATGGCGGCCATCATCGTGATGCTACGGCCTTCCCCGCAGATCCCGGATCAGCCCCAGATCGACGGCGCGAAGGGCCAAAACACCACCGCCATAGATCAGGACGCCGGCCACCACGATCAGGGCGAAGTTGAATTGCCGGAATGGATAGAGCACGGCAAGCATGATGCCGCCCGCGAGGACCGCCTTGAGCGGCGCGATAAAGCTCAGTGAATATCCGTAGGTCCGCACCGCCAGGGCGTAGGCGAGAAGCACGTTGACGAGTTCGCTCACGACCGACACGGTGGCCGCGGCGATGTACGAGCCTTTCGGGATGAACACAAGGTTGAGCCCGACGTTGAGCGCCACGCCGATGACGAGGATCATCAGGATCGAGCGCTGCCGGTTGGCGATGATCAGGGCGTGCGGAAAGGCGAAATCGAGGTAGCTCAGCAGTACGACAAAGGACAGGATCTGGAGGGGCTCGACCGAAGCCGCGAACTGGTCCCCGCCGAGAAAGTGGATCAGGTGCGGCGCGGTCAGCAGCGTGCCGAAGGCCAGCGGCACGCCGGCCAGCGCCAGGGCGTCGAGCGCCTTCTGCCAGATGCGCCGAAAGCTGGCCGGATCGCCGGCATGGGCGCTGAGCAGAGGAAACACGGAGGCCATGAAGAGACCGGGGACGGCGAGCAAGAGGTCGAGAAAGCGGTAGGACAGGTTGTAGATACCGACGTCGTGCGCGGTGCGCAGCACCGACAGCAGCACAGTGTCGGCCCGGTAGAGGATGAGGCTGGCGACCGTGACCGCCCCCAGGGGCAGCGCATCCCGGAGCATGCGCCAGGCGAGGGCACCCTGGAAACCGCTCCGCAGCAGCGACCGCTGGCGCACCAGCACGGCGGAAACCGCTAGTGAGATGAGGCTGCCCACCACCAGCGCCCAGAAGATTTCCTCGAGCGCGACCGCATGGCTTGCGGCAACCTGGATCGCGAGCACGATGATGCCGAAGGTCAGGCCGGTCGAGACCAGGCGGCCGATCACTTCCGAGAGCGACAGCAGGTAGAGCTTCAAGGTCGACTGCAGGATCACGGCGAAGCCGGTCTGCAGCGCGTTGACGAGAACGGTGAGCGCCATGATGGCGAAACCGAGCTTCACCGGCTGCGGGTAGCCAGTCAGCGAGAGGATGGCGACCGAGATGCCCGCCAGCACGATGGTGCCGAGCGTGCGCAGGATGACCGCCTGGCTCGCCAGCAGCCCCATTTTTTCCGGCGCCTGCGAGGCATCGCGGGTCGCGATCGTCTGGATTCCGAGGTCGGTCACGCTCAGCAGGAAGGCGTTGAGCGTGATGACCAGCGCGTAATCCCCGAACAGCGTCGGTCCCAGGTAGCGCGTCAAGATGGGGATCACCGCCAGCGACGCCAGCACCGACACCGCCCGCGCCACGACCTGGGCGACGGTGTTCTGGGCGACGACCGCGGTGCGCGAGCTTATGTTCGTGGCCGCGAGGCCCACCAGTCCAGGGTCTGGCGTAAGCCGGCCTCGAGCTCGTAGCTCGGCCCCCACCCGGTGGCCGCTCGAAGACGGCTCGAGTCGCCGCAGATGAAGGCCGGCTCCCAAGCCCGATCGGGGAGCTCGCCGAACCCGACAAGATCTGCGTGGCCGGCGAGACGAGCGAGCGCCGTCATCAGGTCGCGCACCTTCACGGGCTCACCCGAGCACACATTGAAGGTTCCGTCTGCCGGCGCGATGGCGAGCGCGCAGAGCGCGCCGGCGACGTCCTCGACGTGCAGGTAGTCACGAATTTGCTGGCCCGAACTCGCCTTGAACGGCTTTCGCTCGAGCAGAGATCGGATCAGCGAGGGGACCATACGCCGCGGATCCTCGTACGGCCCATAGAGATAGAAGAGGCGCGCCCAGGAGAAGCCGATCCCCAGCTGGCCGGCCCGGATCGCCGACGTCATCATCAGCGACAGCTTGGCCGCCGCATAGAGGGTGGCCGGTCGGGTCGGGCTCGATTCGCGCAGATATCCCTGGTCGGTGTCGTACTCGGCGCAGGTGCCGGTCATCACGACGCGGCCGCAGCCGACCGCCGCCAGCTGCTCGAGCAGCTGGAGGCTTACAGCAAGACAGTCCAGGTTCTCTCGCGCATCGAGGTACTTCCCTGGGACCGCGTACCAGGCGAGATGGATGCAGGTCTGCGGCTTCCAGCCCGCCAGCGCACGGCCCAAGGCCTCGCGATCGGAAAGGTCGCACTCGATGACGGTCAGCGGTTCGACCCGGTCCAGCCTCCAGCGCAAGCTGCCCGGCCGGACCAGCGCCCCCACCTCGTGCCCGTCGGCCACAAGTCGCCGGACCACGCTGGCCCCGACGAAGCCGGCGGCGCCGGTGACGAGAACGCGCATCGTGCTACCGATGCTTCAACGCCCAGTCGTACGGAATGTGGTTGTCAAACGGGTCCAGGCGTTTGGAGTCGGCTTGGTCATGTGGAATGTCGATGCAGTCGGCGATGATGGCGCGCTCGTGCCCCATGCCCTTGAAGCCGTTCCAGAGTCCCGGCGGGATGACCACCAGCACGTAGTTGTCGGGTCCCAGAAACAGCTCCATCAACTCGCCCTTGGTAGCGGACCCCTCGCGTTCGTCGAAGATGACGAGCTTCACTCGCCCATCGATGCAGGCATAGTGGAGCGTCATGTTGTGGTGCAGGTGCCAGCCTTTCACGACGCCGGGGTAGATGCTCGAGAAGTAGATCTCGCCGAACTTGGTGAAATGCGGGTCCGTGCTTTTCAGCATGTGGTAAATCGTCCCGCGCTCGTCGGGGATGCGACGCAGCGGCACCACTTTGACGCCCTCGATCACGGCTCAGACCACCTTGACGTCGGGAATGGGAATGATGAAGCGGCCGCCCTGCTGGCGGTAGGCCGATTGCTGGGCGAGGATCTCGTCGGCGAAATTCCAGGACAGCAGCAGCACGTAGTCCGGGCGCCGCTCCAGCAGCGCCTGTGGCGGCAGGATCGGTAGATGCGTGCCCGGCGTGTAGAAGCCCTGCTTGACGGTAGAGCGATCGACCACGAAGTCGAGCGTGCCGCCATTGATCCCGAAGTAATTCAGGAGCGTCGAGCCCTTGGCCGAGGCGCCGTAGGCCGCCAGCCGCTTCCCCTCCCCTTTCAGCGACGCCAGCACGCTGCGCAGCCGCCCGCGAAGCCCGGCGACCTTCTGGCCGAAGTCCCGATAAAAACCGAACTGGGCCACGCCGGCCGCCGCTTCCTCGGCCAGCAGTTGGCGGACTGCCTCGGAGGGCGTGCCCGTTTGCGAGGCGTAAAAGCGCAGCGATCCCCCATGGATCGGCAGGCGTTCCACGTCGACGAGGGTCAAGCCGTGCCGCTGGAACAGCGGCTTGAGGGCGGTGAGCGAGTAGTAGCAGAGATGCTCGTGGTAGATGGTGTCGAATTCGAGGTGCTCGACCAGCGCCTTCACGTGCGGGACCTCGATCACCGCCACCCCGGTGTCCTTGAGCAGCAGCGCGATCCCGGCCACGAAGCCGTTGAGGTCGGCAACGTGTGCCAGCACGTTGTTGGCGTGGATGATGTCGGCGGTCTTCCCCTGGGCGCGCAGTTCGCCGGCGCCCTCCTTGCCGAAGAAGCGTACCAGCGTCGGGATGCCCCGCTCCTGGGCAACCTTCGCCACGTTGGCGGCCGGCTCGATGCCGAGCACCGGCACCTGGCGGCGCTGGTAGTACTGCAGCAGGTAGCCGTCGTTGCTGGCCAGCTCGACGACCAGCGAGCCGGGGCCAAGCCCTCGGCGATCGGTGAGCCGGTTGGCGACCTCCTCCGCCGACTGCAGCATCGTGTCGGAGAAGGAGGACAGGTACAGATAGTGACTGAAGAGTTGCTCCGGCGGCACGGTCTCTGTGATCTGGACCAGGGCGCAGGCGGGACAGTAGACCAGGTCCAGCGGGAACCGAGGCTCGGGCTGGGACCGCTGCTCGGCGGTGAGCAAGGCGTTCGCAAGCGGCGTCTCGCCGAGAGACAGGATCAGCTCCAGGTCGGCGGCGCCGCAGGAGCGGCAGCGAACCGAAACGGCGGTCATCCCGCGGCGCTCAGCAGGTCCTGGTACCAGGCGATGGTCTGGCGTAGGCCGTCCTCCAGCAAAAATAGCGGCTTCCAGCCCAGCTCACGCGCCTTCTGCGCGCTCAGGTACTGGCGGCGGATCTCGTGGGTGGCTTCGTTGCGGATGTCGGGCTCGGCATCGGACTGCATCAGCCGCAGGATGAGATTGGTCAGGTCGAGCACATTAGTCGGTTGTTCGGTCGAGAAGTTGAAGGCGGCGCCGGCGAGGCGGCGATCCTGCGCCAGCCGTTCGGCCAGGAACATGTAGGCGGCTGCCCCGTCCTCCACGTAGAAGTAGTCACGGACGTACTTGCCGTCGGATCGGATCACCGGTCGCTGCTTGCGGAGCACGGACCGGATGGTGCCCGGGACGATCCGGCTCCAGTTGAGGTCGCCGCCGCCGTAGAAGTTGCCGCAGCGGGTGATCGCCACCAGCACCCCGAAGGTGGTCGCGTACGACTGGGCGATCAGGTCGCCGGCGGACTTGCTCACGTCGTATGGGTGCTGCCCCTGCAGCGGCATGGTTTCGTCGTAGGGCAGGTTGGGCTGCTCGCCATACGCCTTGTCCGACGAGGCCAGCACCACCTGCTTGACGGTCGGGCTCCGCCTGACTGCCTCGAGCAATGCCCAGGTGCCGGCGACATTCGTCTCGAAGGTGGACACCGGATTGCGATTCGCAATCCCAACAATGGTTTGCGCCGCCAGGTGTAGCACGGTGTCGACCTCATATTCACCCAACACGCGCTCGAAGAGGTTCTGCTCGCGGACGTCGCCGCGCACCACCTTCACCCGATCGAGCAGGCCGGCGCGACTGAGCTCACTTTGCGGCACCCAATCGCGGACGATGCAGACCACGTCGGCCTCCGCCTCCAGCAGGCGGCGGACGAGCCAGCCACCGACCAGCCCGGTGGCGCCGGTGACCAGCGTCGGGCGATCGCGCCAAAACTCTCTCCCTCCCCCGCTTGCGGGGGAGGGCAGGGTGGGGGCCTTCACTCCCATGTCTTCCAGGGGGCCCGTTCCTTTCTCCAGAGATCCTCGAGCAAACGAAGGTCCCGAAGGGTGTCCATGCACTGCCAGAAGCGGTCGTGGCGCAGAGCCACCAGCTGGCCGTCGGCCGCCAGGCGCTCCAGGGCATCGGCCTCCAGGCTGGAGCCATCCCCCTCCAGATAGGAAAAGATGTCCGGTTCCAGTACCATGAAGCCGCCGTTGATCCAGCCTTCGCCGATCTGGGGCTTTTCGGTGAATTCTTTGATGTGGTCGCCGTCGAAGATCAACCCACCGAAGCGCGCCGGCGGCCGGACGGCGGTGATGGTGGCGAGCTTGCCGTGCGACCGGTGGAAGCGCAACAGCTCCTGCAGGTCGATGTCGCATACACCGTCGCCGTAGGTGAGCATGAAGGTCTTGTCGAGCCAGGGCTGGAGTCGTTTCACTCGGCCACCCGTCTGGGTGTTGAGCCCGGTATCGATCATGTGCACCGTCCAGTTATCGCAATCGGCGTCGTGGAACTGGGCACCCCCGGTCCCGAGATCGACCGTGAGGCTGCCGCTGACCTGGCGGTAGTCCAGGAAATACCGCTTGATCGACTGGCCTTTGTAGCCGAGCGCCAGCAAGAACTCCTGGAAGCCGCTCTGCGCGTAGTGCTTCATGATGTGCCAGAGGATCGGATGGCCGCCGATCTCCACCATCGGCTTTGGCTTCAACTCGGTCTCCTCGGACAGCCGCGTGCCGAGGCCGCCGGCGAGGATCACCACCTTGGGCACCTCACCGGACACAGGTTTGCGGTCGGTTGGCACCTGCAGAGTATCTCAGGACGATGGCGGCGTGACGGACGGCCGCGAGGGCTGCGCGGTGGAGGAAAGGGTGGGTGAGCCCTCGCTCGCTTCCGGGATCTGGAATGGCGTGTCGCTGCGGATCCGAACCTTCTTGATCCGGGTCCCCTGGACCGCCTCGACGCGGAGGTCGGCGGTGCCGAGCTTCAGGGTCGCGCCAACTTTCGGGGTGGCGCCCAGCTGGTTCAGGACATAGCCGCCGACGGTGTCGTAGTCGTCCGCCGCGATGTCGAGCTTGAGGAGCTCGTTGACGTCGTCCACGCTCACGCGCCCGTCGAGGACGACTTCATTGGGCGAGATGAACTGGATCTCGTCCTCCTCGCCGATGTCGTATTCGTCCTGGATGGGCCCGACGATCTCCTCGAGGATGTCTTCGATCGTCACCGCGCCCGCCGTCCCGCCGTACTCGTCGACGACGATCGCCATGTGGACGCGATTCTTGCGGAGGTCGCGCAGCACGTCCTGCACCTTGTTCGATTCCGGCGTGAAGTACGGCTTGCGTGCGATCTCGCGCAGCGTCTTCTGCACACCGCGGACAACGGCCCGCAGCAGGTCTTTCGCGTAGAGCACGCCGACGATATGGTCCAGGTTGCCTTCGTAGACCGGGATCCGGGTATGGCCGTGCTTGGTCACTAGGTCGACCGCCTTCTCGACCGGCTCGTTCACCTCGATCGCGACCAGATCGGTCCTCGGCACCATGAGCTCGCGGACGCGCATGTCGCCCATCTCGAAGATGCCGTGGATCATCTCGCGTTCCTCTTCCTCGATGACGCCCTCTTCTTCGCCGACGGAGACGAGCATCTTGAGCTCTTCCTCCGTCACGAACGGCCCGCGCACCTGGGCCTTGCCGCCCATCATGCGAAGGAGGAGGCGAGTCACCGCTGTGAGGACGAACACGACCGGTCGCATCACGTAGGTCGCCCAGGCGACCAGCCGAGCCATGCGGAGCGCAACGCGCTCGGCGCGCTGCAGGGCCAGCGTCTTGGGCGT
>Ga0137377_10001208_pt1 | contig 17708 bp, 7 predicted proteins | sample SagtaG_22_FD_104815 | JGI IMG/M metagenome (GOLD analysis project Ga0137377, IMG submission 104815) | Vadose zone soil microbial communities from Sagehorn Ranch, Mendocino, California, USA - Sage2_L_40_16 metaG | ecosystem: Environmental > Terrestrial > Soil > Vadose zone | place: USA... | reverse complement strand
GCGCATATCGATGCTAGCACACAAGCTCTGATAGCGCCCCTTGAACAGGTAGGGCCCGGCGCAGGCGTGGCAATGCCGCGCGGTGTCAGTATGCTCGAGCTCAAGGTCGACGGAAAGATCTGGCAAGAGCTACCCAGCCTCCTAGACAGCGGTCCCAATGACCATGTATACCGTGTTGAAATCGATGATGAGGGCTATGCGACCGTTGTGTTTGGCGATGGCACCTTCGGGCAGCGGCCGGACGAAACATCAACGGTCACTGCCACCTACCGCATCGGCGGCGGGACGATTGGCAATCTCAGCGCCGATACGCTCATCCTACCTCAACCGGGAGGTGCAGCCATTTCGTGGCTCGTCTCGATCACAAACCCGCTTCCGGCAGCGGGTGGTCGTAACCTGGAGTCGCGTGATCACGCTCGTCGCTTCGGCCCGGCGACTTTCCAGAAGCCGCTGGTGGCTGTTACTGCCGCCGATTACCAGGCGCTCGCGCAAGATTTCATAGACGCCGCAGGACAGCAGCCAATCCAGCGGGCCAACGCCGCTTTTCGCTGGACCGGAAGCTGGCTCACTGTGACACTGACGGTTGATCCGCTTGGAGCGGATGGGTTGAATGCCGATCTGCGTCACGAGCTGCTCACCTTCCTCGATACGCGGCGTTTGGCTGGCTACGATCTGGAAGTGGCGCAGGCCCTGTATGTGCCGGTTGACCTCGTCATCGAGCTGTGCCCGGTCAAAGGTTTCCTGGTCGAAGACGTACGGCAGAGATTGCTGCAAGCGCTGGGTAACGCAGCCCTGGCGGGAGGTCAGAAAGGCTTCTTCCATCCCGACAACTTCAGCTTTGGCGACAACCTATACGTCAGTGGATTATTTGCCGCGATCATGGCCGTTCCCGGCGTCGAGTCGGCGCAGGTCACGCAGCTAACGCGCGCGAGGTCGGCAAGGCCGGTCGACGAAACAGCCGTAAATCTGCATCAGGGCTACCTTCAAATCGGCCCAAGTGAGATCATCCGCCTGGACAACGACCGCAACTTCCCGCAAAATGGCATCCTGGCAGTCCGGTTGAAAGGAGCAGGCTAATGGTTGTGCAAAATCCCCTGTGTGTACTACCTCCGGAAGCAACAGGCGGGTGTTGTGAGCCACCAGCCCAGGCACCGGCTGCGCCTCTGGTGCCCTACAACGCACCCGGGCTATCGACTATTCAGTATCGCATCGGCGCCTTCAGCAGTTTCCGTCGTGCCATGTTGGATGAAGTGGCGGACCCGCACCTGTTAGATCTGCTGGGTGTCACAGTCAACCCGTTTGCCGCGTGGCATGAAGGGATGGACGGCGATTACCAGACAATGTTCATCGAACTCTGGGCTTACCTTGCCGACATCCTGACCTTCTATCAAGAGCGCATTGCCAACGAGGCTTATCTGCCGACAGCTACACAGCGCGATTCTCTGCTACGGCTGGTCCAACTCATCAACTACCGGCCCAATCCAGGTGCCGGGGCCAGCGCGTCGCTGGCGTTTACCGTCGAGAAGGGCAAACTGGTCAGCATCCCGGCCAGCTTCCGCGTCAGCAGCAAGGCAGCGCCCGGTAAGCCCGCCGCTGTATTCGAAGCGGCCGCAGCCATCAATGCATACGGTGAAAACAGTGCCATTGCGCTGTCGGCGGTGGCCCCCACCAACCAGTTTGCCCCGCTCAGCGACTTCCGCTCTCTCTTTGTGCCGCTTGCGCTCTCGCCGGGCATACTGTCGACCGTTGCGACAAATCTTTATGGCGGTGCAGGCGCTGCTTATTCGCAAACGTTCGTGGTCAACCCCGCAATCGAGACGGCGAGCGCGGTGGGTGCAGAGGCGCCTCAGGCGGTGAGCAGGTTTGGTGAAGGCTCACGATTAACCGCAAAGGCTCTCGAATCCATTTTCATATATCGACCCTTTCAGAGCTTAACGACACGCACCATAGTGCTCCAGGGCACGAATAACCGCCTGGCCGTCGGGGATTATGTACTGGTTGTCGAGCCAGTTCCTCAGGGCAGCCCAAATCCAACAGTACACCAGGTCACAACGGTCAATACCGACAAGACTACCAATACGACAACGATTACCTGGGAAGAGACGCCCGGCACAAGTTATGACAAAAATGCCAGCCTGTACGCCTTGCGCGTGACCGCAGGGCCGTTCGGTAACAATGCGCCAAACTGGAACAGCTTGACAGCTGCACTCACTACCAATGACCCATTCAAGGACGAAAAGTGGGACGATAGCACTAATGCATGGTATTATTTGCCCACACCAGGCGACTCATTGAATCTTGTATTTCTCGACGCCGTCTATTCCGCCGCTAAAAACCCTGATTGGATCGTGCTGATGACCGACAACAACGTACGTATTTTTCAGGTTGCCGACGCACGGCCTGTCAGCAAGGCTGCCTACGCGATCAGTGCCAAGGTCACACGGTTAACACTTGACAATGATATACCAGATTTACAACATAATCCCTTCCCTCTGCGCAACACGGTCATCCTGACCGGCAGTGAGTTGCTGACTTTGCAAAATAACCTGCCATTGCCCGATCCGCTAACTGGCAGCACATTGGTTCTAGCCGGGGTGTATCCCAATCTGCAAACAGGTCAGACGGTGATTGTGCGCGGTAACCTGTATGATCCGAATACGAATGCTCCATCGCAGACACTCAATGCGGAATCTGGCATCCTGGATGGACCTCCCATTCCGGATGCGGTGAACAATATCACAACCGTCACGCTCAAGAATCCCCTGATCAACAAGTATGCTCGGGCCAGCACGGTGTTGATGGCGAACATTGTGGATGCGACACAGGGGGAGACGGTGCGTGACGAAGTGCTTGGCAGTAGCGATGGCAGCGCGTTCCAATCCTATGCGCTCAAGCAGAAACCGCTGACATATCTGCCCTCGACAAACCCCGAGGGCCTTTCAGCCGTGGAGAGCACGCTCACTATCATGGTTAACCAGGTCCGCTGGAACGAGCAACCAACGCTGTTGGAAAGTGCAGCCAATGCCCAGGATTACACCACGAACCTGGACAATAGTGACCAGACGACGGTCGTCTTCGGCGATGGCCTAAACGGCGCGCGGCCACCAACCGGCAAAAACAACATTCATGCCCGTTATAGGAAAGGATTGGGCAGCTCGGGTAACGCCGGTACTGGTGGTGTTCAGCAGTTGATCGATAGCGCCCCGGGTCTGCAAAAAGTAACCAACCCACAACCAGCGATTGGTGGGACCGACAGGGAGAGCATCGACCAGGTACGTGTGAATGCGCCTGCCAGCCTGCGAACCTTTAGGCGCGCTGTTAGCGCCGCCGACTACGCTGCGCTGGCGCTGAGCTACCCTGGCGTGGCAAAAGCCAGCGCAGCCTGGCTGCTGCGTGATCCCATAACGCTCCAGGCCATCCCGCAACCGTACATCCAGTTGACGGTGGCGACTGCCGATCAAACTCCACTTGCAGCGCAGACGACCTTCGCACGCCAGTTGCGGAACTTCCTCGATGCGCGACGTGATCCCAATGTGCCGCTGCGCATACTCGACTTCACACCGATTTATCTTGATGTCGCCGCGGTAATTGATGTGAAAGATAACTATCCACGCCAGGCCACACTGGCTGCTGCCCTGGCGGCGCTCAACCCCGGCCTGAACCCGGACAATACCGCGGGCTACTTCGCCTTTGAGAGCCTGCAATTCGGTCAGAGCATCCATTTAAGCGCTGTCTACGCAGTATTGCAGAACGTGCCGGGCGTGAGCGACGCGCTGGTTACGACGCTACGCAGGCTGGATCAAGATCAGGACCCGGCGACGGTTCGCGATGACATTTTTATCCGCCCGACCGAACTCGCGGTAATCAAGAACGATCCGAACGATATAAGCAATCAGTTTGGTAAAATGGCTATTCATTTGGGCAAAGGAGGCTTCGCCGATTCATGAGTCGCAATGATGCTGAAGATTATGCGCAGCGCTTGTACTCTCGTGTGCCTGCCCACTATCGCGTCTATGATGTGGAACAGGGCCAACCGCTCCTGGCGCTTTTGCGCGTGGTCGGTGAGCAGGTGTCCAATATTCGCCAGGACCTGGATGCGCTCTGGGATAATTTTTTTATTGAAACCTGCGACGATTGGGTCGTGCCCTACATCGGTGCGCTTCTAGGCACCAACTTGATGGCGCACCCGGTCGGTCAGAGTAACCGCCTCGATGTCAGAGATACCGTCCGCTGGCGCCGTAGTAAGGGCACGCCAGCCATGTTGGGCGACCTGGCCCAGGCCATCAGCTCGTGGCCGACCGAGCTGGCTGAGTTCTTCAAGGCCCTCGGCTGGTCGCAGAACTTGAATCACCTGCGCCTGGATCACCCACTGCTGCCTGATCTGCGTGATCCCTACCAGCTTAGCTTACTCGGTCATGCCGCTGACCCATTTGCCCACGCCGCCGATTTCAAACCAGGTCATGCACTAGACCAGGCGCGTGTCACGCCAACATCGTTGGGCATCGGGCAGGCGGTATGGGGCACTCCAGGCCGCTACCAGATCAAGAATCTTGGCTTTTTCATGCACCGTTTGCAGACCTTCGCGCTAAAAGGGGTGACACCCGCCACGGTGGTACCCGGGGGAGCGGCACCGGCTGCTGCCACCTGCTTCACCTTTGACCCGCTCTTTCGGAATACGCCCCTCTTCGTGGAAGCAAGTGGCATCCCGCTGAGTCGGGCAGCTTTCGACTATGCGCCGTGGGAGACGTTCGGCCAAGATGTCAGCGTCTGTCAATTTGGCGTCCTCTTAGCGAGCGATGCTGCCCCATCACCGGACGTGGTGGGCGATCAAATCACCTTCGGCGCGCCGCGCTCGTGGAGCATTTCCTCGGGAAATCTGATAGAGGACGTAGCGAGCGACCAGAACGCCCTCACCTTCGGCGGTGCAGGGGCTGGACTCTCGTTAGACGCTACGCTCGGGATGCGCTTGCTGGAGCCGCGCTCCTTCCAACTGGGCGCTGCGCACTTCGTCATCACTGCTGGCTGGCAAGGTGGTGGAGTAACCACGACGCTTGGCGCACTGAGTACCCTGCACGCGGTTCTCGCTGATAGCGACACCTTTCATCCAGGATCGGCAACTGCTCCTGGCGCTGGTCAACTGGTAATCACAGTACAGACCGGGCAGGCCAGCCTGGGATGGCCTCACTTGCCATCTTCGCCTCCGGCCTACTTCCCTGGAGCTGTGCTCGCTGTGCGAGCCTCGCGTACCGGCGCCTTACATGCCAATGACGCGCTGTATCTCTACCTGCCGGCTGCCTATATCAACCCCAACGACATGCTGAAATACTATGTTGCCGACGATGGCAGTACCTACACAACGGCTACTCTCGATCCGCCTACGCTGGCACGGGCCTCGGAGGGACAAATCTACCCCCCGCGCGTGCTAACCACCAGCGCAGAACCTGCCAGCGGATTCACCGTGTTGAATCGCGGGCCTGGTGGGTTGCGCCTGGCCGATCCAACGCGCTTTGGTGATGCTGCTCACCGCGCTGCTGTACTCGTCGAACCCAACTTGTTCACCGGCGCATTCCAAACGCTGGGTGCGGTGGCAACCATCGACCAGCCGCAGGCCAACTATCCAGACCTGGATGTGCCGGACCCATGGCCAGCCTTCAGCTACGGGCCAGGCAAGAACGCCATTCAAGGCAATGTGCCCGCAACGGGCCTGCTCAGTATTCACCTGAAGACCCTTGCAGGCGATTTCATACCCCAGGCCGAACTCATCATGGTTAACAGGGTCGGCCAGAGCCTGCTGGTCTACCTGCCAGAGGTGAGCGGTGTTGCCCCGAATAGTGATGGGATGTGGCTATTTGTCGCTGACGATGGCAGCACGTACTTCGCGCCGCCAGATAACGCCGGTCAGATGAATGTACTCAACCAGAATTCATACGAAGGTCTCACACTGGCGCGCGCTAGCGCCGGGCAAGTACTGCCTATTCCCGGTAGCCTGCCTCTACTGCAGCGCAAACCGGTCGCCATCAACCTGTGCCGCTGTGAGCGAAATGCCTTCCTCCAGGCCGGAGAACTGGGTATCGACCCGGAATTGGGGCGTTTTGCCCTGGCCCCCAATGATCCTGCGATTGGACAGGGTGGACTGAGCGTTGACTATGTAGAGGCATTCAGCGACCGCGTAGGGGCGCGAACCTTTGATCGCCAGCTTGACCCGAAGGTGATGCCAACGCGCCTGGTTGCGCAATCCGGCGATGCCAGCAGTTCGCTCAATCCCACTATCGCTAACGACCACATTCACACCAGCTTCGCCGACGCACTGGCGGCTGCCGTGGACGGTGACGTGATCGAGATGGTGGACAGCGCGACCTACGCTGCAAGCGCGCCAATCACCATCCCGTCTGCAATCAAAACACTGGTGCTGCGTGCAGGCGCTGGTCAGCGTCCCTGCCTGACCTTCTACCAGGCTGCAGAGACCCCGGCTTCAGGGAGCCTTCAAGCGACCTCGCCCCTGGATAGTTTGGAACTCAATGGCTTACTCATCAGCGGAGGGCCGTTGCAAATTGCGAGCAACGTCAAGCAACTATTACTCGTCGCATGCACTCTCGATCCCCTCAGCGCCGGGGCTACAGGCTCACTGGTTGCGACCGACGACGATCTGAAAAATCGCGCCACCTACCTGTTGTGTCGCTGCATTACGGGAGGCTTATACACAGGGGTCGGGATCCATCAGCTGATTGCTGCCGACTCGATTGTTGATCAACGCGGAGGGCTGGCAATCGGCGGCACGCCTCCACCCAGTCCTCATCAATCCGAGTCATCTGCCCAGAGTGTGCAGTTGGAGCGCGTGACAGTACTCGGACGGATACGCTGCGATGTATTAGAGGCCAGCGAAGCCCTGCTCGATGACCAGGCGTTTGTCGAGGATCAGCAGGCGGGATGTATGCGCTTCAGTCGCTACGAGCTAGAGTTTGACGGGCTTAGGTTACCCCGCCGTTACCAATGCGTGCCGAGCGACGCCCAGGCGAGTAATTGTTCGTCGCAGAAAGGCCGCTGCCTTGCACCACTGTTCAATTCTCGCACATTCGGGCGTCCAGACTACGCACAACTTGCCGCTGCCTGTCCACAGGAAATCCTGACAGCCAGCGAGGCAGGCGCGGAGGTCGGAGCGTTTGCCAATGCGCTCAATACGCTGCGCCTGGGCAATCTAGAGATCAAACTACAAGAGTTTCTGCCAGTCGGCCTTGCGGCCCTGGTTATAGCCGAAACATAAGTAAGGAGCAAAGATAGATGCGCGGTGATTTTGCCCGTCTGACCTTCGACCCGACCAGGCACTATACGGGTGTGCTGCATCAACAGGGACGTGTCTGGCTCGAAGCCGACTGGAATGAACATGTCTACAACCGTCAAAACCTCTTGTGGCAGGAGACGTCTGACATCATCGGGGTGTGCGGCGTACCCGACCCCGGGACCGCCTTCCAGATCAGTCGTAACCCCAATCCCGCAAGCCAGGCCGACTTTCTGATTGCCGGGGGACCCGGGTCGCAGGCGCGCTACTACGTCGATGGTATCCTCTGCCAGCTCGAGCAGAATGTCTCGTACTTAAGTCAACCTGACTTCCCCGATGCGCCCGCTATGCAAATGCCCGCTAGCGGGAGTGATCTGCGGGCATTGGTCTACCTGGAGGTTTGGCAGCGCCTGGTCACCTACCTGGAAGACGGCGCTGTGCGGGAAATCGCCCTCGGCGGACCAGATACAGGGACACGTCTCAAAACGGTGGCCCAGGTAAAAGTGCTCCCCGTCTCTGCTGCCGAGGCTCAAGGACTAACCTGCGCCACAGCAGGCCAGTTCTTGCCGGGGCCGAGCCAGGGTACCTTGACCACGCTCCAGCCAACGGTGAGCCAGCCTACCGACCTGTGCAGCTTACCCGATCCGTCCTCCTATACGGGACGCGAGAATCACCTCTACCGCGTCGAAATCCATAACGGCGGAGATGTGATCGGCAGCAGCGCGGGCTTTATATTCACTCTACCGCTTGCTCAATATACTACTGCGCCGGCGGTGACCCTGACGTTACAGGGTGTGCTGTCACCCGCTCAACTCGACGCGCTCAATCGCTCCGGCGTGGTGAGTCTGACAGGCAGCGGTGGCCAGACGGAAATCGCGACGGTTACCAACGCTACGACCGATTCAATTTCATCGACGACTCAACTGACGCTGGCTGAGGGGCTGAGCGGTAGCTTCACCGTAGCGAACCAGGCCACCGTGACCGGCGGCGTGGCGCGCTTCAAATGGTCGCGAGACAATGCAGCCTTCGCCCTCAGCGTCACGGCTGTGAGTCCTGACGGCCTGACGTTAACGCTGTCGAGCCTGGGTCGTGACCAGGCGACGGCGCTACGCCAGCTTGATCTGGTTGAGATCAGCGATGATGCCAGCGAACTCGGTCCTGCACGTGGCCATCTCACGTACCTGGCTACCGACCCTGACCCCGACCTGTTCACGGTGATCCTCTCCGACCAGCTGCCATCTAACTTCCACGTGGACCGCCACCTGGCACTACGCCGTTGGGATGGTCAGGGTTGGGCAAATGCAGCGTTTGATGCGGCAACGACGCCAGATATGAACCTGGGAGATGGTATCCATATCCAGTTCGGCGGTTGGGACCTGCGGCCAGGCGACTACTGGCAGTTCGCCGCACGGAGTGCGGATGGTTCGGTTGAGGCGCTGGCCAATGCGTCCCCAACGGGCATTATTCGCCATACCTGCCCACTGGCCATCGTGGACTGGAATTTTCAGGCGCTGTTCGATAGCCCGACGATCATCAATGCCTGTACCCAGGCCGGTTTAACGAGCAATCAGCTCACGCTCCTGGCGAAGAAGTTGCAGGCGAGTGGCCTATCGCTCTGGACTACCACCGAGGTCATAGCTCTCGCTGAGCATGTTGGCGCTACCCCGCCGCAGGTCCAAACACTCAGTAATCTCCTGGCGAATTTGAGTGCGCAGATGAATCCTGTCCTGGTGCTCACGGTGTTAGAGGACTGCCGCCAACCCTTCCACCCTCTGACAGAGCCATGTTGCGACTGCACTGTGACAGTCGAGCCGGGCGACTCCTTGAGCGCAGCTTTTGACAAGATCAGCGGAGTCGGCGGGACTGTCTGCCTCTTGCCTGGCGTTTACGAGCTGACCGATACCGTCCTGGTTTCCGCGAAAAATGGTTTGACTATCCGGGGCGCAGGCGCCGCCACCATCATCTCCGCTTCCTCCATAGCAGTTGCCCTCAGTTTTGTGAACTGTGTTAACCTCACTCTCCGCGACCTCACAATTAGGAGCATTCAGCCGATCATCGGGCAGAGTCCTGCTCCACATTCGGAGACACCGGCAAGTGCGCCGCAGCCGATACCCGCGTCGGGCTTTGGGCCGATTGACGGAGTGGTGACCTTTACTGATTGCCAGGCCGTTCGTGTCACCAGTTGCATCGTCGCCTGCGCTGCGCTTCCCGGTGGACCGCATACATGCATCTCGTTTCTCAGCAGTGGCCAGAAAGCAGTCGATAAACTTCTGCCGCAGGTGCACCTGCAGACCCAGTCCGGCCCGAGACGCGGTGACACACCAGAGGATCTGCAGGCTTCTGGCCAGAGCAGCACAACAAAAGACGCGGGAAAGACGGAGAGGAGGAAGGGACGGCAAACGCAAGCCTCCCGTCCGACTACAGAGGCAAAAAACGCCGCAAGCGGTCATGAAGATGCAGTTTCTGCACTGACCTCGCTCTCCGCCGTCATCAATGCAGGAGAGAGTAGAGGTTCCAGCCTGGACTTCACTTTGCGTGACTGCCGCTTCTATGCCGATACGGGGCAATATGGCCTTTTTGTTATCAACGGTGTTGGTGTGTCTGTAGAGGACAACTGGTTTTTCCCTTTGGCCGACCTGGACCCAACCGGCTTCGAAACAGTAATCCAGGGTGTAGCTCAGAACCAGAGAGCAAGTGTTGCTCTCACTTTCGCGCAGTGTGAGGTACTCACAGTTACGAACAACTTTGTGCTTGGTTTCAACTCAGTTCTTTCTGCTAACGGAGGATATTTTCAGTTGCGCGACAATGTCGCAGTCTTATGCGGGGACGGCTTTAACATTTCCTACAACACATCCCTACGCATCGGTGACAATGTGGTCACGGCGGATACCGGACCCACTGTATCTATCAGCAGTGGCAGCGGTGAAGCATTCCTTAGCGGGAATGATCTGGTTCGTCTGGCAGCACCGCCTGAGTTTGCCCAGAACCCCCCTCAAGTAGTCTCGATCATCGGTGATACTGTAACCATATCCGACAACAATTTTCGCAACCAGCAAAAGTCATTGGACTCCTCGGTTACCGTAACCGCGAACCGCATCGCCTACACGTCAAATCGCTCTGTTTGCGATAACCTGCCTGCTATAGCCGATGTCATTCTTTTGGGGCCGACCGACGCAAATGGACTGACCACGGGCAGTATTACGGCTGTAGGTAACACTTGTCTGGAGCCAACATCTACATCTGCGAAAGTTATTCAATTCGAAACCTCGCTACAAGAATTTCGCAAGAATCAGGCGACCCAGGTCAGCCAATTCATAGCAACCAAGGATCCGGCACTCCTGCACCAGTTGAGCCCACTAGATAGCCAGGGACAGCAGCTTGCCCAACAGCTCAATGTACTCGTGTCTTCCCAGAGCGTGTCGGTCTCACTCCTGGCTTCGGCGACCTTCACTGTTACTGGCATGAACCTCTTGAGCAATATCCTGGTACGCCAGGGGGTTGGTAGTGATCAGGGGAGTGTGGAAGGTGTCTCCTGACAGGAAAGGGAGAGGAGATAGCACATGAGTACGCAACTGTACGCTCAGGCAAAAACCGCTTCAGCGCCGGCTCCGGCCTTTACGCCTGCACGGACGGGTCTGCTCCAGCGTACATGTGCCTGCGGTGGAGCGCCTGGTGTCGATGGCGAGTGCCACCGTAAGGGGCTGAGTTTGCAGCGGCGCGCTATCGACGCTGCCGGACTTCCTACCGTGCCGCCCATTGTGCAGGATGTGTTGGCCTGTAAGTGTATTTCTGACGAAAGGATACCATGTGCCGTATAAGTAGCGGTTACTCCAAGTAGCTTCATAAGAGTAACATCTTGATCTCCCATTCCTACAAAAGGAATAGGTTCACGGAGGTTGCCGATGGTGCTCCCTTCCCCTCGCTTTCTCCAAGCTGGCAGTGAGAAGTTGAGCGATGCTGAGACAACGAAGATAGAGCAAAAATAGAACATAGTATGGTACACTGTTCAAAGAGCTATATTCAGGTGTATCGGAACGGAATCAGTAATATGAGTGATCGAGCATATGCGAAAGTCCAAACACAACAAAAGACCTTGACCGGATCATTGCCCGGTAGCCGTCTTTTACAACGTACCTGTGCCTGCGGTCAGCACACCATTGCTGGTGCTGAATGCTCGATGTGCCGCAGTGAGCAGTCAACGTCGCATCGCTCTCAAAGAGCGTTCGGGTCTTCCTCGTCCCTTGCTGTCACACAGGGCAACTCTCCTGCTCAGGAACATGTTTCTTCATTCAACGCTGCTTTTGACAGAGCGTCACGCTTGGAACACGATTTTAGCCAGATTCCCATCCATCCTCCTGCAGCAAGAGTGATCCAGACGAAACTGGCGATCAACAAGCCGGGAGACGAGTATGAGCGGGAAGCGGACCGCATCTCCGAACAGGTGATGCGTATGCCTGAGCCGCCGCTGCAGCAGCCAGGCCAGGAACACGAGCGCTTGCAGACTAAGCACATCGGGTCAGGCGATTTGGGAGAGAGGACAGTACCGCCCATCGTCCACGAAGTATTGGGCTCACCCGGTCGACCTCTCGACCCAGCGGCTCGTGCCTTCACTGAGTCACGCTTCGGGCACGACTTCAGTCAAGTGCGCTTGCATACGGATACGAAGGCAGCGGAGTCAGCCCGCGCGGTGAATTCATTAGCCTACACGGTGGGGCAGCATGTGGTGTTTGGTACCGGCAGATACGCACCCGGTACAACGGAAGGGGGCCGCTTGCTGGCGCATGAGTTGACGCATGTCGTCCAGCAAACTGGAGTGCTTCAACGCCAGCAGACGCCTGCCGGCCCGGTCCCCGACATCTCGTCGAGTGGGGAGTATCGGATCGGGGAGGTCCTAGGTGGGGTGGGCGTCGCCACCACTATCGGGTCAATACTCGAGACTGGAGGCACAATGACCGCAGCAGGCGTTTTTGGCACCCTAAGCGGCCTATTGCTCCCAGCAGGGGCTTTCTTACTAGGAACCAGTATTGCGGAAGAACGTGAGCGGCAGAAGGCGAAGTTAGCGGAGTTCAAGATGAAGCTAGTGGGATCTGCGATGCTAGAGGCAGTTGCAAAGCTACGCTCGAAACTGGCGTCGACTCAGCATGGCAAGATGGCGCACCTCAACGAGCGGGGGCATCAGGCAGTGAACAAGATCAGCCAGGCTTGGCGTGAGAAGATGAGCGATGAGTTTGATTGGAAATGGGGGTTATGGACCTCTATACCCTACTTCAATCCTTCGATGTTAGCCGCCGCCTTGCAGCCGGTTTATGAAAATTGGGTCAATGGAAACGCGGAGGATCTTTACAGGATTTTCGCTGACAGCAACATGACAATGCCTTGAGTAACCTCCGCCCAGGCGCGCTGGTTTTGTAAATGAGCCAAGGTTCGCAACTGGCCTATCGGTGTGATTCTGACGAAAAGATACGCTGGACCATATAACTGAGGCTGAGTTTGCCTATTTTCTTCTTTTATGCATGGAAAGTACGTTGTTCTTCCTTGGGAGAAAGCCATTTTTCACCTGTCAACGCTGTGATGGTTCTCTGTCCTTTGTAAAAGGATAAAGAACATCAGATGGGTAGAAGAGCTCCTGGAGCCATTTTATTCAAATCTCAGCCTCAGTTATATGGTCCAGCGTATCTTTTCGTCAGAATCGCACCGATAAGCCCATTGCTAAATATGACCGCTTGCCGGCGCTATCGAGTCAAAGGAGGCTGCTATTTTTTCACCGTGGCATTGGCGGAGCGGAAGGGACAATTACTCATCGAACATATCGAAGGATTACACGCCGCGTTGCGAGAGCCCGCGTAGGATGGGCAGAGCGCAGCCAGGTAGGGTGGGCAAGAGCACAGCGTTGCCCACCCTACCTGGCTAACGTGCTGCATCAACTAGGACTGCCCACTACGCTACGCTTCGTTGGCAGCTGGTTATGCGGCACGTTGGGCGGCCCTCGTCGAAGCTGTTGCCGATTGCTTCGCATCTGTGGTCTCCTGCGGGATGGAACGCCACGAGACACCGAAAGGGAAGCCATGCTGCACCACGATGGCGCACCCAGAAGGCTGAGTGACGCCCCGCTTGCTACCCTCCTCCATTTTCATGCGACCTCCAACACCCACGACGTGGATGAAACCTGGTCATAGTGTAATACCGGTTACGTTACGTGGCTAATAGAGCTACTTTGTGCTATGACATACTCTGGAATACACTAACGTTAAACGTTGGCTAGACGCGAGGTGCTATCGCGGCGGATATACATCACACTCCGTCATATATGTACCCGCTTCCACGCTACGTTCATGAACGTTAAATGTTCATCCAGTAAAACAAATGATGTTTGACTCTGGTGGGCAGGATCTCCCGGAATAAAACGGCTATGATTTCAACTGAGAAATCGGCGTCATCGTTTTTCTTCTCCGTCGTTGTAGAGAGTGTGTTCTACTAACAACTCTTCTTTTCGTCTCACGTTTCCCGCCAACAGGGTGATGTATTGAGATTCTGATGATGAGATCAGTTTTGAGATTTGCCAAGAGGGGTATGGGTACGGGGAAGTATCAGTCTAGAAAAGCTGAGCAATGTGTTGCATCAAACGACCGATTTTCCAACACAACCGAAAATAGAGCGCGATATGGTAAACTATTCAATGAAGTATTTTAAGATGTTGTGAATTTCGCCAGAACAATAACAGGTAATGCCATTCAGAGGAAGCGAGAGGTGCACTACATGGAACATCAACGAGCCACTCAATCAGCGCAGAAGGAACAGCCGAAGGCCCCTTCTTCCTCGCGGCACCAGACATCGCTCAATCGCGTCGCAACACATCCACTCCTCGAGCTCCAACAAACCATTGGCAATCAAGCAGCACAAAACCTACGGCATTCCAGGAATATGCAAAGCGATACAACAACACAAGCGTCGATAGAACCACGCTTCGGTCACGATCTTAGCCAGATTCCCATCCATTCTCCTGCAGCAGGAGCGATACAGACGAAACTGGCGATCAACAAGCCGGGAGACCAATATGAGCAGGAGGCAGACCGCGTCTCCGAACACGTGATGCGGATGCCTGAGCCGCAGTTGCAGCGCGCTTGCGCCTGCGGTGGAGCGTGCTCCAAGTATGAGACGGAGCAGCCGGGCCTGGAACATGAGAGCTTGCAGACAAAGCGGGTCGGGTCAGGCGACCTAGTACAGACTACTGTGCCGCCCATGGTCCACGAAGTATTGCGCTCACCCGGTCAACCTCTAGATCCGGCGACTCGCGCCTTTATGGAGCCGCGCTTCGGCCACGACTTTTCCCGAATGCGAGTGCATTTCGGTGCGGCAGCCGAGCAATCGGCGCGGGACATGAACGCCAATGCCTACACCGTGGGACACGACATTGTGTTCGGTTCGGGTCGGTTCGCACCGGGTACGTACGAGGGACAGAGGTTGCTTGCCCATGAGCTGACGCATGTGGTGCAGCAGTCAGGTGCAGACGGGATTCGTGCTGATCAAAGCATTGAAAAACGTGATCTGTCCCCTATTTCACCAAGCAGTCTGCCGTTGCTCCAGCGAGACTTAGACTGGACCGACTTTTTTACGGGACCAGTTCCTTTAATCCTTTGGCCCAGGTCTCCATCTCGGCCGCTCACACCTGGGGAAGCCGCAGCGGCACATCGAGTTTTCGGCAGTGCTCTAAACACGGAGGGCGTTCGCATCTCGGAAGGCGGGGTGTTGACCCTCGGCAGCGAGAAGGGGATATGGCATTCGGGGACCGCTCGGACCCTTCCCGACAGGATCTACTTCCCACTCGACGCCTTCCAGAGGAAAGACTTCATGTCATGGCTGATACACGAACTTACTCACGTGTGGCAGTACCAGCAGGGGGCAGAGATTCCAGGGATGATCTTCGAGGGCGTCGTTGGAAACTACGACTATGGGAAAGAGGCCGGGCTCCGTAAGGCATGGGAGAATGGACAGGCATTCGACGAATTCACGACCGAACAGCAGGGCGATATTTTGTCCCACTACTACGAGGCCCTTGTCGCTGGGCAGCCAGACTTGTCGGCTTACCAGGGCTTCGTCGATCAGGTTCGTACTGGACGAGCGAAAGAGCATCGAATTCCTAAAGTAGAGCCGCTGCCTGTGGGTACCCTCGACGAATCGAAGCTCATCGAGGATTACAGGGTGAAGACAGAAGCTGAGATCATCCGGCAACTCCGGCTCCCTATGAGCGCTGACGACGCACGCGCCATCGCTCGCTCTCACCGGTTGCTCGAGCTGTTCCGCCAGCTCACCTACTGGAGTGTGACCTACCAAGAACGGATCGCTGTCCGACGTTCCGGTGACGAGCTGGTGAATCTGCTGTTTTCGCAGATCAGCCGCGACACGCGGGCCAGGATCTTCAAGGGTCTCGGCGTCGAGCCGAAGTTTTGGAAATAATTGTCTGGAGGCCCGGCGGTACCACCAGGACAATAGCTCGCGTAGGATGGGTAGAGCGCAGCGAAAGCCATCAAAGGGTAGAGGAAAACAGGCGGCGGCAGGAAAACGGTTGGAAGAATATGGTTTACCGGTTAATTGCCAAACAGGACAGCTTACCGGTGCTATCGAGTTCCGCGCAGTCAAGCAAGCGCACCCCTTTGAAAGGCTCCGCAGACGATTACCATCACGATCGATGTGGCTCAGCCGCCTAGTGTCAAGGTGTTCATCGACGTGCATCCCTCAAACGCGATCAACCTCGGGGATCTTTTCTAAAGGCAGCGTTAGAAAATAGGGAGCATACCACAATTAGGCTGTCAGTGTGAAAGGTCAGAAAAGAGTAGGGTAAGAGGCCGGGTCCTGGTTGCCCAGGAACACCAACCCCTCCCCCCCGAACAGTGCTTGCACGTTTCCATGCACCCTGCTCTCCAAGAGCCGCTACAAGTCTTGTTTAGCCTGGAAGATATGCCAGATGGGAGAGTTTGAGACCATCGTACTCTCCTCGGTGAATCTTCCCGTGACAATCTGAGCAGACGGGTACTTGTTTGCGGTTCATAGCTCGCAGAAGTCGATTGAAGCCAACGGCTCCCCGTTTATTGCTCATTTTCCGAATGTGTCGGACATGGTGCATCTCGATCTGTTTTCGTACTTCGCCACAGATGCAACAGGGCATCCCCAATTTCGAGCGGGTCCGCAGCCGGACGAGGGTTCGTACAACATCCATGTTGTTCTGGTTTCCCACTTGGAAGGCCAGTTTGTTTTTTGCCCAGTCCTGGTTCTGATAGAAGCTGACCTGACGGTCTGGCTTCCCTCCTCGACCCTTGATGAGAACAGAGAGTTCTTGTCCAAAGCGTTTGAAGACCTTGGGGACCGAAATCTTGTATTTCTGCGCCAGCGTCTTTGCCAGCGAGAATTTCAGGATATATTGGATGCGAGAGCATTGTTTCCAGTTGTCTACAAAGCGGTAGTAGTTCTGAAGACCACGGTTCACGCTACTGTAGAGTTGGATAATCTGATCGGCATCCAAGGGAGTCCAGAGCCCTTTGGCTATGGGTTCCCCTGTCCCTGTACAGAAGCCTCGCTCTTTCAGCCGTTTAAGCAGCTTGTCCATGGGGGCTTTCATGATGGTTGCCCATCCCGTACTTCGTCGTTGAATGGTCTTTCCCTGGCTGGTTTTTTGCTGCACGACCTTTGCTTCCCCTCCGTTGCCAATGGTCAATGTGGTTCCTAAGAACAATGCCTCCTCGGTTCGTGCGTTCGTAATGCGCGTTTTCTCTTCGCTGAGAGTCAGCTTGAGATGATCTTGAAGGAAGGTTTTCACTTGCTCCTTGATCTCCTCTGCTGTCGCCTGACTTCCGCAGAGACCGATCAGCCAATCATCAGCATATCTCAGGTATTTTAGCCTGCCATATGCCGGGTCATTGACCAGCTTAGAAGGGATGACTCGAAGCTGTTTCATGAGGGTTCTAAACGCTTTGGTTTTGGTTGCTCCCTGTGCAACCAGGCGGTTCTTCTCCCGGATGAGTCGGACCCATGTAGGATTGTCCCGTTTTCTGGTTCCCTTTTCATAGTTTTCCCGCAGTTTTCCGACATATTCGTCGAGTTCGTGCAGATATACATTTGCCAGTATCGGGCTGACTAACCCGCCCTGGGGGGAACCAATCAGACTTTCCTTGTTATGGCCGTGAAGGTCCATATATCCTGCCTTCAGCAATTTCCTGACGAGATTGAGAAAACGCTCATCCTGAATTTTTTTGCGCAAGATTTGGACTAAGATTTGGTGATCGAGTTCATCAAAGCAGGCATGGATGTCTCCTTCGATATACCAGTTCACGGCGGTCCAGTGGGTGCGAACTTCCCTTAAAGCCGTGTGGTAACTCCGTTGTGGCCGAAATCCATGGCTCGTTTCTTGGAAGTAGGGAGCTTGTGGGCTGTCGTAGAT
>Ga0137377_10001203_pt1 | contig 17741 bp, 12 predicted proteins | sample SagtaG_22_FD_104815 | JGI IMG/M metagenome (GOLD analysis project Ga0137377, IMG submission 104815) | Vadose zone soil microbial communities from Sagehorn Ranch, Mendocino, California, USA - Sage2_L_40_16 metaG | ecosystem: Environmental > Terrestrial > Soil > Vadose zone | place: USA... | reverse complement strand
GCCTCGATTGCCATGAGTGTGACCGGTGTGGTCGACTTGCACCACCACACGGGAGGCAGCTTCAGCCACTTTCATCTTGCTTCCTCCTTTCCGCGTTTTGACTCTTGACATAGAGGGTCTTTCTATTCGACAATTCGCTGCTAAATTCTTGAATTCTGTTGACCTGCTTTCCCATTTGGAAGCGCCTGCAAGACCCGTCCAAGTAGCAATCAATACACCTATGAACAAATAAATGACAAGCATAGAGTTATTAGATACGCCAAATAACTGCATAGCAATTTCAAAAGAAGCTACTAAAACTCCCAGGAATATGAGCAATGTTTTCACGATAGAGATTATAACACATGGTTTCCCATCGGCTTTGCTGTCAGCTTGACGAATGAGTAGTGGGTTGCGATAGACCTATCTTAACCAGTTTCAAAAGTACGAAGGCGTTTCTGGCTCGTTGTACTTATTACAAGCATTTCATCGTTTACTTGATTGACAAGTATTGAATCATTTACCATGATAGGGGAAAAGTAGCATATGGATAAGAGAAAAATCCTCCTAAGTTTCGTCGCACTGGCATCGCTCCTGGCGAGTCTCGCGTTGGCATTCAACATGTTCGGCACAGGGACCCCGCGTGGTTTTGCGCAGTCACCTGGCGTCACCGTCACCGACTTCTGGATAAATGGTGGTCAGGAACCCTGGGGAATAACCTTTGACAGCAAGGGCAATGTGTGGATGGCTGTCCCCGGTTGTGATCCATCACCGACCTGCAGCACTACTACACCGCCTGGCAAAATAGAAGAATATAATCCTGCTGCTTCGAGTTGGATTGCTACCTACCAACTCCCTTCAGGTTACGCGCAACCGCTGTTCCTCGCGTTTGATGCCCAGGGTAATCTCTGGTTTCCCATGCCAATGGCAAATTCAATCGCTATGTTGAACCTTCAGTCAAAGACCTTCCAACAATTCCCCGTGCCAACCGCCGGTGCTGGTCCTTGGGATATTGCAATCGACCATAACGGCAAAATATGGTTTACCGAGCACTACGCAAACAAAATTGGTGAATTCGATCCCTTAACTCAGACCATTAGAGAAATTTCGACACCGGCAAGCAATAGTCAGCCCTACGGGATAACTGTTGACGCCTCAAATAATATCTGGTTTACCGAAAATAACTCGGCGGTCGCCCTCATCGGCGAATATACTGCCGGTGGAACACTGAACGAATTTAAGATCCGCAACAATCTGCCTGGCGGCCTGACGCCTCACCTCATTAGCGTTGATCCCAACGGCAGTATCTGGTGGACTGAAGGATGGGTCGGTATGGTTGGCGAGCTTAACATAGCGCAAGCGATACCAGGAACAACTAACGGCGTCACCGAATATGCCTATCCTGCTACATGTACTACCTGTTACGGTAAACATACATCTGGCATCGGGGTTGATAGCAATGGCCAGATCTGGTTCGATGACTCGTTGCAGGGTATCTTTGGCTCTTTTCCAGATACTGGAGCAGGCTCATTCTCTGTTTACTCTGCTCCCTCGCAAAACGCACATCCTCACGATGGATTGAACGTTGACGTGCAAAATCGCATCTGGTTTTCTGAGGAGTTTGCTAACAAGCTTGCTGAAGCCGTGCAAAACAGTGTGCCAACGCCAACACCAGGCATGTCCCCATCGCCAGGTGTGACACCATCTCCCTCGCCCACGCTGTCCCCCTCACCTACCGTAACACCTTCACCCACGGTCTCTCCCTCACCAACGGCCTCGCCACCGCCTGGGACAACATTGGCGCGGGACACGTTCCAGCACGCCAACCAGCAGCACTGGGGTCAGGCCAGCGACGGGCAAACCTGGGGAGGAGATGCAAACAGTTCCAGCGTGTTCTCGATCAACAATAACACCGGACAACTGGCAAATGGGTCGTCCGCTTACAACGCCGTGCTCGGGCCGGTTGCTACAGACTCCGAGGTGATCTTCAGCGGCTCATTGAGCAGTTTTAAGTACACCAATATGGGAGCAGTCTTACGCTGGACAAGTACCAACAACTGGTACAAAGCCTACATTGATGGCAGCAACCTGGTGCTGCAGAAGAAGGTAAACGGCACATATACTACACTGAAAACGGCCTCGTTTGCTGCGACCGCCGGTACATCGTACACTATAGACTTCAGTGTCGTCGGTACGACCCTCTCGGCCAATGTGTGGCTGACCGGTACACCTGAGCCATCCAACCGGATGGCTACAGTGACAGACAACTCACTGTCGTCAGGTAATTGTGGTTTGCGTATCCAGCTACAAAGCGGTATCGTCGCAACCATTACTTCGTTCGTGGCTCTGTCGTAATAGCAACCTATCGATGAATGCTCTCAACTTCTTGTCTTGACAAAATAGAGGAATAGGTTTTATCCTTTTTATGGATGAAAAAATTTACTCATTGTGAGAAGCAGGGGAAGATGCCAGGCACGGAAAAAAGGACAGAACAATGCCGACATCCTTCTGGGGCTGGATATACTTCGGGTCACTCGTGCTGTGTTGGGCCGCATTTCTCATCGTCTGGTGCGCTGGTGCCCTCTACAACGCCTTTAAAGCTCCTGCTGTGCAAAAACAGTCAGGACAGCTGTTTTCTTGGGGACTTGGCATCATACTTGTGTGTGCGGCACTCTTCCTCACTCCGCTCTCCGTCTGGAATTTTTTGACCTTTGACATCTTCTGGCTACGTCTTCTTGGTCTGATTCTCCTGCTTACTTCAACAGCTTTTACGCTCTGGGCTCGCTACGTCCTGGGCTTGATGTGGACCTCCTCGCCTGTGATCAAATCTGAGCATATTTTGCATACAGATGGTCCTTATCGCATAACGCGCCATCCCATCTATACTGGTTTGCTCGGCATGCTCATCGGCTCTCTCCTCATAAGCGGTGGTGGCAAATGGTTTGTCGGGGTCGTGGTCGCGCTGATCATCTTCAAGGTCAAAATCGTTATGGAAGAGCGCCTCCTGCTCTCGACCTTTGGCGAGCGATATGTGCAGTTTAAAGAAAGCGTCCCCCAATTGATCCCTTTCACCAGGTGGAATCGCTCTTAAACGGCAGCACCAATGTTTCTCTCTTGCAGATTTATCCTTGAATATGTATAAACTCACAGTCGTTGTGTGCTATTTAGCATAGTAATGACAAATTTTATGCGCTATAGTCGTACATATACAGAGATATATATGGGCGCTACTAATGGCCTTTAACAAACTAATCGGGACATCCGTAGGGGCCGATTTATCGCGCCCATCGCCGATTGATCGGCCCTCGGTGGATGTTCCGAAATCCAGATGGAAAAAGTTAAAAAGCATAAGTACGCCAACTAAAATGAAAAAAAGGAGAAACTCAATGAATCAAAAAGTAGTAAAGCAAATTGTGGTGGGTATAGCGGCACTCGTACTGATGGTCCTCTTCACAGCTTGTGCCGGCGTTGGCACCACTACCACTGGAGGGGGAACTAACCTCAACGTATCAGGTTCGGTGGTTTCGGTTGATCCAGTCAACCATTCCGTCATCTTGAGTTTCAACGGCCAGAGGATAACGATCAATGGATTGACCAACGACCAGGTAGCTTTCCTGCAGAGCCAGATAGGGAAGGGATTTTCGATCCAGGTGACGCAAAACAGCAATGGTACGTACAACATAGAGAACGGGACCAATCTCCAGGCTGACGAGACTCCAGAGGCTAACGAGACACCAAACAGCAACGAGACTCCAAATGCCAACGAGCCAGGCAGCGTCGAGTTTATCGGCAATGTAACGAGCAGCGGCAATGGTAGCATCGTTGTGAGTATGCCCAATGGCTCAAGTCTGTCGATGAGTACCAATGGGACCAATCTGGAGGACTTCAACGGCTCCCTGCCAGGCACGGGCACCCGTGTCAGTGTCGAGGCCACAGCGAACACCGATGGCAGCTTCACAGCAACGAAAATTAAGAGCGTTGACAGCAGTGACGATCCCAACCAGGTGAAGTTTCAAGGGGTTACGACCCAGTCTGTTGGCGCTGATCGCGTTATCCACTTCGCGGTTGGCAACAAGAGCTATAGCTTCACTATCCCCTCTACTGCGGATCTGTCAGATTTCGGTGGCAACGCTCTGTCCATCGCAAGCGGCGTAACTGTGAAAGTGACTGTAGAGTACAACGGGACGGCTGGGACTGTTACCAAAGTCAGTCAGTAATCTAAATGTGTAGGAGCGCGTTAAAGATATGCGCTCTTGCACAAACCAGTTTGACGAATGAGAAAACAGGTGGGCACCAGCGATGGGTGCCCACCTGTTTTCTCATTCGTCATTATACATGGTATAGAAATTTAGGCGATACCCTTGTATTCTTCCATCCAACCATATACATTGCGTGCCAGATAGAGAGTTTCAACTATAACGTACTCTGCATATTTTCAATTTGCTGCAATCAATACCTTTTAAGATGCCAGTCACCACCTCAAGGAGATAGGCGAAGATGGTTGATCGTGAGGGACAACAGTTTGGTAACTATCGCCTGATTCGCCTGTTAGGGCGAGGAGGCTTTGCTGAGGTTTACCTTGGCGAGCATTTGCGTCTCAAAATACAGGCTGCCATCAAAGTACTGCATACGCAACTCGCAGAAAACGACATAGATGGCTTTCTGAACGAAGCACAGACGATTGCTCGCCTGGAACATCCCCATATCGTACGAGTTTTCGATTTTGATGTAACCGATGGTGTGCCTTTTCTCATTATGAGCTATGCGCCAAATGGCACCTTGCGCCAACGCCATGCGAAAGGCACCCGCTTACTACCAGAAACTATCGTGCCATATGTCAAACAGGTCGCTGAAGCTTTACAGTATGCACATGAAGAGAAGTTAATCCACCGGGACATTAAACCAGATAACATGCTACTGGACCGGCGCAATCAGCTTCTACTGAGTGATTTTGGCATAGCTCTCATCATGCAGAGTTCGCGCTACCAATCCTTTCAGGAAGTCGCCGGTACAGTCTCTTATATGGCTCCTGAGCAAATACAAGGTAAGCCACGCTCAGCTAGTGACCAATATGCTTTTGGGATCGTCGTCTACGAATTGTTGTGTGGTAGCCGTCCTTTTCAGGGGTCTTTCACTGAAATAGCTACTCAGCAGGTATTGGCACCTCCTACACCTTTGCACGAGAAGCTACCAGGAATTTCACCTGCTATTGAGCAAGTAGTGATGAGAACAATAGCCAAAGACCCACATCAACGTTTCGCCAGTGTGCAGGAGTTTGCCACTGCTTTTGATCAGGCTTGTCAATCTTCGTTGCCAATTAACAGAACACCCCCGGCAAGTCAACCTTTTATTTCATCCAAACCGGACATGATATCGAATCAATCTACTCTGTCATCAAGCCCAACTGCTCGATTTAGCCAGCCTCCTTTGCCATACAGTCCAAACACTCCACCAGACATAGCCGCCCAGCCGTTCAGTCAAGTTAGACCGGCTAGCAGTCCTCAAGTTCGAAAACGACGTGTCTCGCGTCGCGTTGTCCTGACAGGTGTAGCTGGAATGGTTATAGCAGGGGGTGGTATTGTCTGGTTGCTTACTGGAGGTATCAATTCTCTATTACATGATGGTAGTAGCAGTAATCCGACTAACCTCACTTTAACAGGCCAGGTGTTGTCGGTCGATCCAGTCAACCATTCCGTCATCTTGAGTTTCAACGGCCAGAGGATAACGATCAATGGATTGACCAACGACCAGGTAGCTTTCCTGCAGAGCCAGGTAGGCAGAGTGTATTCGATCCAGGTGACACAGAACTCTGATGGCACATATAGCATCGAGACAGGGACAAATGTTACGCCTGAAGCTAACGAGACACCAACCGCTACTCTCCAATCGCCCCCGACTGCCAACCCGTCCGCCGCTAAAGCAGGAGGCATCTCGTTCATCGGCCCGGTGAAGAGTATCACGAGCAGCAGTCTTGTGATGAGCGCGCCGGATGGGAAGACCTACACGCTGGCGATTACTGCCTCAACGGATCGCTCGGCCTATGGTGGAAGTCTTCCGGCTGTTGGGTCTTCCGTCAATATGGACTCAGCAATTAACCTTGATGGAAGCCTGAGGGCAACGATCTTGAAGCCTGCTCAACCGGGTGACCCAGACCTGAACGTCATTGCGTATACTGGTATCACGACAAGCGCTGGTGGAGCAGATCGCGTGCTGCACTTCACAGCCGGTGTCACGAGCTACACCTTCGCTATTCCTGCGACGGCGGTTCTGACCGATTTCGGTGGGAACGCACAGGCTATCGGCAACAATGTCGCAGTCACGGTCAAAGTTCAGTATCCCGCTATCACGGTGGTCAGTGTCGGAAACCCCGTGCGTAACTAGAGAAGAGTAGCCAGGAACGACCTCCTTATCACACTTCCTTGATCAGGGAACCCTGGAGATTTGCATTTGATGTGACAGACCCAGTAAGCTGTCTAAGCTGATATGCATAGGCAATCAGGATAAGCGTTTCCTCGAGCAAATTATACAGAAAGTGCAGATCGGGACGGATAAGTGGTAAGCCTCCAGTGATGGCTCCCCATGCTCTAGCTAAACAACCTCAAAAACACCACAGCCATGATACCGATAACCAGCAATATAATCGCCAGTACACTCAGCCACAGAAGCGCTCTTTGACGCGCGGCAGCCGCGCGTAAAGCATCGACGCGAGCATCCTCGGCAGGACACCACTGCGATCTTCTGCAATTGGGGCAGAGCGGGAACAGCTCATAGGGGTCGTATAATCGGCCCCCTCCGAGAATCTTTTCCCGAATCTCCTCACTCTCGAAGACGGCGTAGCAGTGAATACAGCGTAAAAGCAGGTATTCGGCCCAGTCGCCTGCATTACATGCGGGACATACAACGCGAGAACTCGCTGAGGGCGCGCGATTTTGCCCTACACCAGGTACCCATCGATGATGGCAACGATGACAATAGTTTTCTGGACGTTGAGCTGAAGTCGGTGGTAGCCCACCAGTTGACTGATTTGCAATCCCTCGCAGTATACCCTCATATTTTAACGTATGGACATCATCCGGCCAAAGTTGATAGCTAACATCACCGAGGTTCAACGTAATTGGTGCGGAGCGAGAGGCGTTCAAATCGGGGAAAATATAAGCACGTCGATTATCTCGTCGTGCTGCCTTTGAAGGCATACCCGCATTGGGTGAGCCGGATCGAGGCTTTCCTGCAACCCGTGCCCGTTGCCACTCATCCTGCTCCATGCTCGGAGTATCCAGTATATGTTCGGCACGCTGCACATCATAATTTCTGCGTGAGCTAGGATTACTCAAGGTTTGATAAGCGAGCAGCAAGATACGCATACGCTCCTCTGCATCCTCCCCTTTGTAAACATCGGGGTGATATTTCAGAGCGAGCTTTTTAAAGGCCGCTTTGATAGTGCTGGCAGATGCATGTGCATCAACTCCAAGCACTGAATAATAGTCAGTAAATGAATCCATACTGGTAATTTTTAACGAAAACAGGTATCGTATTAATAATTAGACGTACCAGTAAGTGAATTGTTGCATTTGTCACAAAAACATGAGGATTTGCCTCTGCAACAGTACGATTGACATATACCGTCTATTAATGGCCGGGGGCAAGCCCCGCCACTACATATCGGTTTGAGCCAGGATCATCCAACACATAAAATGTAGTGGCGGGGCTTGCCCCCGCCAGGCAAAGTGAAGGAGGAAGGCTTTGCAAGAACACCAGACTGAAAGTGAGCATGAGCACGGCACACACAATCATGACCATGAGGATCACAACCACGACCATGATCATGATGAACATGGACACGAGCATGGTAGGATAGATGCAGACCTCTATGGTAACCGGGCGGGGCTACGTGCAGTGCAAATATCGACGGCGGGTATGTTACTCGTTGCAGCAATTCAATTTGCTATCGCATGGATCGGGGGAAGCGCCGGTCTATTTGCTGATGCGCTTCATAACTTTGGAGATGTATTCACCACAATCGCGCTCTGGATAGCCTTCGTGATCTCCAATCGTGCTGCAAATCAGCGCTATACCTACGGTTACTACCGTGCCGAAGACCTGGCAGGTATTTTTATCGTGCTGGTAATTGTCGCCAGTGCAGCGGCCAGCGCTATAGAATCAGTGCAAAAGTTAATCAGCGGCAATATCCCTACGCAGATCTATTTGAGTATGGCAGCGGCATTAGTTGGAGTCGCGGGGAATGAACTTCTGGCACAATACAAAATATCGGTGGGTAAACGTATCAATAGCGTCCCACTCATTGCAGATGGACACCATTCACGCATCGATGGTCTCACCTCCCTGGCGGCATTTGTCGGCCTGGTCGGTGTCAAGCTTGGATTTCCGAAAGCTGACCCTATCGCAGGTATTGTAATCACCATTGTAATCGTCACTATCGTCTTTTCCACCTCACGCAGCGTTCTGCAGCGCCTTCTCGATGCAGTTGATCCGCACATCGTTCCCTCGATAATTACATCCGCACTTGCAGTCCCCGGTGTGGAAGAAGTAGCAGACGTACGGGCTCGCTGGATAGGGCACACGCTGCACATTGTCATGAACATAGAGGTAGATGCGGAACTAACCTTGTCAAAAGCGCATGCTATAGCTGAAGAAGTGCGCCATCGCCTTTTCCATGATATTAAGGGTATTTCAGAGGTGGTTATACACACCGACCCCAGCAGCGCAAGCGGTGACCATCACCAGGAGATGGCACACCACATACAGGCGGCGCAACGGCCGATTGTCAAGCGCTGACGATCAGTTAGTCCTTCCGTTGCAGTGATTCGAGGACGGCAGCAATTTCACGACGGACGCGGTCATTATTGGCAACTTCCCCCTGAATTTTTTCCCAGCCATGCATGATTGTCGTGTGGTCACGCCCGCCCAATTCCATGCCTATTTGCAGCAGCGAGGCTGAGGTCTCCTGGCGCATCAAATACATAGCGACCTGGCGAGGCCAGACGATTTCACGCTCACGCTGTTTGCCACGTATCCGCTCAATATCGACATTATAGTAGCGACAAACGCCTTCCAGAACCTCAGTAGGTGTCAAATTTGAGGGAATTTTACTCTCACTATAAATATGTTCAAGCGCCTGAGCGGCCAGGCTCACCGAAAGTGCAGCATCATGCAACGTGGCATAGGCAATCACACGGTTGAGCGCGCCTTCAAGCTCACGCACACTATTGCATTCAGGACGAGCGATATATTCGATAACTGAAGCGGGTACGGCAAAGCGTAAGGACTCGGCTTTGGAACGCAGAATAGCCAGGCGATGCTCATACTCTGGGGGCTGGATGTCAGCCAGAAGGCCCCACTCAAAACGAGACCGCAGGCGATCCTGGAGACTGTGAATCGCCTTGGGAGGCCGATCACTCGAGACAACGATCTGTTTATTGGCATCATGCAATGTATTGAAAGTATGAAAAAATTCTTCTTCGGTGGACTCTTTGCCAGCAATAAACTGGATATCATCAATGAGCAGGATATCTATCTGGCGATATTTCGTGCGGAACTCTTCAGTTTGCTGGAAACGGATTGCGTTGATTATTTCGTTCGTAAACTTTTCTGATGTGACATATAAGACATTCAGCCCGGCATATTCACCGACATGCCCGATAGCATGCAGGAGATGGGTTTTGCCGAGGCCAACGCCGCCATAAAAGAAGAGGGGATTATAGACGCTGCCTGGATTTTCGGCCACAGCAAGGGAAGCGGCATGCGCTAACTGATTAGATTTACCCATGATAAATGTACCAAAGGTATAACGAGGATTGAGTAATCCCTCCCCGCCAAGCGGCAAAAGTCCCGGCTGAGCATTCCTGGTGTAATTGGGTGGCTTTCTCTGATCGGTGTAATGATCGTATTCAACCACTTCGGATTCATCAATATCGCTACGCCTGTGCGCTACAGAATGAGGAGTTCCTGCCGCAATTGAGCTTGTTGAGGCCGATGCGCCATCTAGTCTGAATTTCTCTCGTTGCAGAGACGTCAGGCGGCTTTTCGGAAGACGGTATGTTCGCTTGTGCGAGGGTGAGGACATTTCTCCCGCAGGGTCGCTCACCTGCTCAGGATTCTCCCTGGCTACAACAAAGCGCACCTCCACTGGACTGGCCGTAACTTCTGACAAGATTGAACGAATCAAATCGAGAAACCGTCCTTCCAGGTGCGCCTTAGCAAAGGTCGTTGGCACACGCACAACGAAGACGCCGTCTTGGAAGGAGATAGCCGCAGTACCCTGGAACCAGGTCGTAAAGACGGCTGGCGAAACCTTCGATTGTACTCTTTCTATTGTTGTTTGCCAGATTTGCTTTGCATTCAAATGCTATTACCTCTCAGGTAACCTTACATAATATTGATAAGCTCATGCGTTTCTAAAGTAGAGGAGTACGGCATACCGTACTCTTTAAGACGGATATAACAAACAAAAATAGGTATTATAGACTAATTTCTTATACTAAATAATACAGAACGGATGGGCCGTCCGTTTAAATTTCAATAGTGCAGAGGGTAATGGTAGCATTAAATCAAAACGCTGTAAAGTCCTTTTTTGGTTGAAAAGTGAGAGCTATTTCATAGGAAAATCTTCTCATTTACTATATACTAGGCGAAAAGGGCATACGAGTACTCACTCTTTAAGGAGTCTCAATTTGGTCAAAATATTCGCAACCTTCCAGGGATAGTGCCTGGAATACAGGAGATTTTATGATTGTATCTCGGATTACGTCTAATTTGAAACACTCGCCGAAAAGATTTATCTGGTTATTACTAGCTACTATCCTGTTTTTATCAAATGTATTTCTGGCTTCATGCACGAGTTCATTTGGGGGAAGTCCCGAACCTACTGCAACGCCGACGCCATCAGCGTTGGCGATCGTACAGCTACACTGGTGCGGGAAGCCATCCATGCTCTTTCGGGATGAAGGAGCAGCCGTAAAACCGACTGCAACAGCTAGCTCCACTCCTGGAGTAACCGCAACGGCAGCAACTGCCACTCCAGGCACAACGGCTACCACCACGGTGGGAAGTACTCCAACTGCAACAGTTCCTGTAGTTTCTGGAACTCCCAGGACAATTTCCGATTGGTCTGAGGTCGAAGCCAACCTTGGTTTCACCGTTTTTTTGCCTTCACAACTGCCAAGGAATACATGCCTGGTAAATGCTCAAGCTACTATAGACGACCCTATCATAGGCGGTAGTTTTACTATTGGCTATCTACTTCCTGATCATAGCGCTCTCTCGCTATCGGAAGCGCCATTGATCTCTCAAAACATCGCGTTTCAGTGTAATCCGTCCAATGGTGCTACACCTCAAGCGAACATTACGCCAAAGGCCGGAATACCCACATCATCTCCCAGCGCTACACTGGGGGCGCCCCTACTTTTATGTTCGGGGGCAAAAAACACTACGAATATTGTCATGTCAGCACGAGGTAGTACAGATCACTTACAACAGATCTTTACTAATTTACAGCCGAATGTACCCTGGATTCCCGCCTCTTAATGGTGAAGGTAAAGGATGTGTGAATGAGTATCAGGTACTTTAGTACTTCATAATCTTCATTGGTTCTCTGGTGGCTCTAATTGCTGGTTTACGTAATGCTAACCTGGTCATGAACCTGTTGATTATGTTGATACCACGGTTCATGTAGCTACATGTTCGTAGTTTTGTACGTCGTATTGTTGGTCGTTTGGAGTGATCGTGTTGTAGCAGTCCACTCGACGCTCAACACCTGGTTCTGCTATAATAGCATCAGTTTTTTGCATATTGCGCACGTCAATGAAACATACCAACAAAGGGAGGAATTTCGATCATGGATAAATGCCCCTATTGTAACGCCGAGACTCGGCCTGGAGACAACTTTTGCTTGAACTGCGGCAACCGCCTGCTTCCATCAACTCCCTCGTCACAGCAGGGTCAGGCAGTAATCGGTGACGCCACGCTTCCGGCTTCAGAGGATTGGGTACCACCAGGGACAGAAGTCCCACCGCCCGCTCAGGAGAGTGAATGGGGAGATGAAAATCTACTGACTATTGCCAATACAAGCCAGGAGTCGGCTTCCCTGCCCGTTGATTCTTCAGCCTCTTCCAGCGCTGCTGCTCCTATAGCACAGGCCACCCTGGACAAGGTTGAACATCCGGCTCATCTCATCCTTCGTACAGATACTGGTGAGGTGTTGCAGGAATATCCCCTGGAGAAATCCGATGTCAGCATCGGTCGAGCCCCCAGCAGCGACATATTGCTTGCTAAAGATAAGCTCACCTCGCGCCGTCATGCGACTATCCGTTACGAAAACAGCAACTACGTCCTTCGTGACGAGCGCAGCGCCAACGGAACATTTGTCAATGGGCAACAACTTGAGGAAATGACCCCGCGTCCTCTTCAGGACGGGGATCATATCGGCATTGGTGAACACGAGCTGGTTTTCCAGGCTTACAAAGATGCATCGTCTGCCGTAGATATAGAAAGTATGCCGACGATCACCGTTGGCTCCTCAGCCATCGCCGATATCACCTACCGCACTCGCGAAGATGAATTACTGATGGCGGCAACTAGCGATGATTTCAGCACGCGCTCGATGAATGGCGATGATGCATCTGGCAGTTCTGCTGTTGTACCCCCTCCTGTGACTTCATCCACAGTCAGCGACGCGGCGCCAGCAAGCGATGCTACATCCGAGGCGCCGAGCATACCAGTGGTTCCCACACCACCTGATACAGGTGCAGAGGTTACATTCAGTCGCCTCACGAGTCTGCCACAACCAACGCTCCCAGACGTGGCCCCATTGATGGCCGCCCTTGCAACGCTGGACGGACAGGTGGCATCATTGCAAGAGCAGCTGAATGCTACCCAGGAAGCCATGCGCAATCACGAAACAGACATTACTCAGACCACCAACCAGCTTCGCTCAGGAGTACGACGGGTATCAGAACGCATGGATAACACCATCGCCGATGTTGCGCGTAACCGCGAGCAATTGGCCTGGACTGAATTAATGCAATTAATGGAAGATGTCATGAATAACCCTCGTGATATCGAGTATGTCACCAAACTCGCTCGCAAGGCACGAGAGTTAAACAAAGTTTTCCAGATTCATCAGAATGTTCTCAGCACTCTGGCAGAATGCACAAGCCTCTTGCGCAGTCTGCTCGGTGAGGACAAATAGCTTGCATGGCCGCTATGCAACCTGGTTCCTTGCAGGACGACTCCTTGAATTGCCCTGCAAGGAACTACACTGGACAATTTCATGTACGAACAACAGTATGATGTGGTCATCATTGGAGCAGGATTGGGCGGATTGCTCAGCGCCGCGCAGTTACTTCAGCGTGGCAAGCGAGTAGCAATTGTAGAGCGTTTACCCCATTGCGGCGGACGTTTCACTGCAAAAACATATCAGGGCGCTCAGATTAGCACAGGCGCTGTGCATATGATCCCCTTTGGCAGCAGCGGTGTTCTGGCACGCATGTTACGTCGCCTACACATTCCACATCACTTTCTTGATGCTGATGTATTCGCATCATTTCATGTGCATGGTAAGCAGATTCGCTCTCGTGGCTTGCTGGGTCTTTTCAAGGTGCTTGGCCCTCGCCAATTCTTCTGGTTCACCCGCATTGGCTATTTCATGTTCCTTCGCCGCCTCCCAGACAATCAACGCAGCTTGCCTTTTAATCAATGGCTTGAGCGTCACTTTGATCTAAAAAGAAACCGTGAGCTCACTGCTTTCTTTGGCTGCATCTCTCGCTTTGCCCTCAGTCTGGAACTTCATCAGGTGAGCACAGAAGAAGTCATCCAGACCACAAAAAATATGCTTCGCTTTGGCGCTCCTGGCATTGTAGAGGGTGGATGTGGCGCACTGACGGGGGAATTAGTTCAGCGTATTCTCGAACGAGGAGTCGATCTGTGATTACGTTTCGATGTGTTGTAAATCCTGCAAGAAGACGGGCAGGTAACGGGCGTGCGCGTGCGAAACAAGGCAAATGGCGAGGAATCGTTATTACTGGCGCCGCTGGTAGTCAGCGATATTGGACCGCGTGCTACAGATGCTTTGCTCCACAATCGGCAGATAACCCAGGCGCAGGTTCTGAAACAACAAGGGCAACCAGTGGCGGCGCACTCTATTGCTCCCTCATCCGGTCATGAAGCGATTGGACTTAAAGTGCATGTGCTGAGCAATGTTTCACTGATTCCACATAAAGGCATTATGTACTGCCTGGATACACAGCGCATTGCTGGTATGGTGCAACCAACAAACTGTGATCCCAGCCTGGCGCCGCCAGGAAAGCACTTACTGATCAGCCACCAGGTCATTCAGAGCGATGATATTGAAGAAGAGAAGCGTTTAGCCCTCGCAGATTTACGCATGATGTTTGGAGAGACATTTGAGCAGCATTGTCGTGTCCTCACCACGAGCGCCTATCGCGGTGAATGGCCTGTGAATCGCATCGTTCAGGGCGCGGATGTGCCTCCTACTACTGCAGTTCAAGGCCTCTATTTAGTAGGAGACGCGGTAAAACCTTCGGGCTATCTTATGGTGGAGGGTGTAGCGCAGAGTGTTAATCATCTTCTTGACTTGCTTGATGCAACCGACGTAGGGGCCCGATTTATCGCGCCCCAATTCTTTGCGCCCAACAATCGCCCACGCAATGTCATTTCCCCGCCCTCGCGCCTCAACGCACTCCGGTGGTTGTGGCAAGCCCCCGTAAACACTAGAGATTCCTAGTCCATAGGACTGTCATCCTGGTCCATAGGACTGTCATCCTGAACGCAGTGAAGGATCTCCGGTTGTGGCAAACCCCCGTAAACACTAGAGATTCCTGGAGTTCTCTATCCGGACCAGCTAGCTCGTACCTCACGCAATTGTTCAGGTCTAAGTATACGGAAGAGAATCAGCAAACTCTCCAAATCGTATTCCAGACCAATAGCATGCAATTCCTGCCGGATTCGACCGAGAGCGCTGATCTGCGTTGTCGAGATCAAACCATAACTAACGAGACTCGCAGCCAATAATTGATCTGGGGTCAATAGTTTGAACATAAGCAGAATTTCACCAAGTTGGTAATTCATGTCTACACCACGCAGCATGCGCTGAATGTGTTGGGCAACTTCCAGACGATGCTGTGGTACGAGGTGGCCCTCAAGTAGCACACTCCCTAATGAACGGGTCGCCCGCCCGCTCAAGACGGGTGTTTTAGGCTGAGATGGGGGAGTCGGCAGAGCAGACATAGGAGGAAGACTTTGTACAATATTTAGCAGCGTATCGTCGGATGTGGTGTTTGCCAATGAGGGTTGGTTCGGCGTTTGTGTTTCAGTTAGCTGCGGCATTTCAGCAAGAACACGAGCAATAACATTCTCTTCTCTTGCCCCGGTTGTGATATCCTCCTCCCCTTCCGCTACCTCTTGTACATGTGTCATGCTCGGAGATATCGCTATGTTCGATGGTGGTATCGTAATTGGGACTGAAAAAGATGCAAGTGGCGCGCCTGCTACTCCTGGCGCGGTATCTTCTGATGGAGGCGATTGTGTTCCACTATGCCCGCTACGGTACTCTTGCTCGCGTTCAATCGGTATATCTTGAATAGGCGAGGCACGCAAGGGCAGCGTACTTATAGCATTGGAATCGACATCCTTTTCAGGGTATCTACTCTCCTGCACCATTCGTGATAACTGAGCCAGTCCCGATTCTTGCTCTTGCAGAGGCGATACTGCTGATATACTCCCAGGTGCCGCCTGCATATTCTCGGCCGATTGCCTCTGAGGTCCCTGTGGTCTGAAAGAGGTATCCTGTGTACTAACAACCCGTTGAGTCGAAACAGGGTTCTGTGGATTATGCACCACCCTGTTCGTTTCCGGCATTGGTGGATAGCTACGGCTGCTTGGATAAATTACAGCTCTGATCTTATCCGTAAAACCAGGTGTGAGATTCTCTGGTTTACTGATCCCCGTAGGGTTAATGGGTCCCGAAGATGCCGGATTTTGATTACCAGGTTCCTGGGCATTAGTGTCTGGCATAGCGGCTATTCGCGAGTATGAGCCTGTTGTAGACCCTGGAATGCGCGCGCGCACGGCAGCAACCAGGTTCATTACGCCTATCATGCCCTCTACTTCCATGTCGGTGAGTACAGTACGCGAAGACTCTTCAGAATCATCCGAACCATACCCGGCAATATTCATACAGCGGAATGTTAAAACTTGTACTCCGCGACCTCGTCGCTGCGCATCCAGCGCCACCCAGAACTCACGCCGGCTCGCTGCTGCCTGTGCCAGATTCACCAGCACCAGCCGGATAGGATAGCGCGCAATTGCATCGAAAACCTCTACAGCCGTACGCGCTGGATGACATTCATAGCCAGCGAGTTGAAACTCGCTCGTCAGTAACGTTGTAAGTTGCTGGTCACGTTCAAATAGTAGAATATGAGGTCCGCCACTATTAACGTTCATAATAGCACTGCCTCCAGTTGCTGCTCGCATTCCAGGCGAATGAGCGAGCGTAGCCTTCGAGTTCTGTTGATTTGCTTGCGTCGCAACTCGCTGATACCCCGATTCACTTCGGTCCATCATACTTGACACCCTGAGGAATAGGATGCCTCCTGGGTACCTACATTTGACATTTTCGCTAGTATAGCACACAAATGTATCACAGGCATAGCTATTGAGACTATTTGACATAGTAAAATGAAACAGTTCATCTGCATCACATACACTCCACAGAAAGGTAGTACAAACACACGATGACTCAAGCCAATATCTCCTATTCACGCCCGGTTATCGCTCTTATAACCGACTTTGGTGTAGGCGATGCCGATGTAGGCGTAATGAAAGGGGTCATTGCTGGTATTACTCCAGACGCCCACATTATCGATATTACGCATAATGTTAGGCCACAAAACGTTCCATCAGGCGCATGGATACTGGCTTCAGGTTATCGCTACTTCCCTAAGAACACTGTGTACATTTGTGTCGTTGACCCTGGTGTTGGCAGTTCTCGCAGGGCCATCGCAGTCCATGCAGGCGATTGGTATTTTGTGGGTCCAGACAACGGACTTTTCAACTACGTGCTTGCGGAACAGCCCGTACACGCAGCCGTTCTTCTCTCAAACTCAACATATCATCTGCCAGGTGTCAGTTCTACCTTTCATGGTCGCGATATCTTTGCGCCAGTAGGGGCTTACCTTGCGCGTGGATTGACTGAAATTTTCCACAAACTAGGACCATCAGTAGACCCCGCAACACTACGACATCTTGAGGTAGGGGGGACTACTCGTCGAGGAACTACTATCGACGCACACATCGTCCACGTCGATAACTTTGGCAACCTCATCACGAGTATTCCACTCAGCCTGGTACCTGAACTTTATACCGCTTCCCAGGTACGAATCGTCTTCCCGCACGAAGGAGTAATAGTGGAGAAGCGCAGACAATTCTTTGCGGATGGCCCCGATGATGGACAGGCATTTATCTACGGCGATAGTTCCGGCTATGTAGGCATCGCGGTGCGCAATGGCAATGCCGCAAAAACACTCGGTGTAGGGTTTGGCGTGACTATTTCTTTTATCACGTCAGCCGGATAGGTCATTGTCAAACCAATTTGCCTCTTCATTCGTATAGATATTGGAGCGTATGTACTAGCATATCAGGCTTTTGTTGCTCTTGACACAGAACTATCTGTGCTGTATGCTACGATTACCAGCACGTTTTATGTATATACTTGTAGGTTTCGTCTCCCG
>Ga0137377_10001197_pt1 | contig 17768 bp, 16 predicted proteins | sample SagtaG_22_FD_104815 | JGI IMG/M metagenome (GOLD analysis project Ga0137377, IMG submission 104815) | Vadose zone soil microbial communities from Sagehorn Ranch, Mendocino, California, USA - Sage2_L_40_16 metaG | ecosystem: Environmental > Terrestrial > Soil > Vadose zone | place: USA... | reverse complement strand
GGCTGCTCACCAGGACCGTCGCCGTCCTCGCCGCCCATACCCTCCTGCTCACCGAGCTCAGTAACGCGATATGAACGAGCACATCAACTTACATAACGCGCCTCAGGCCCCGGACCCAGCCCATCCAGCACCCCACCCTGGCAAAACCCCACCTCGAGTCCTAACTCGCCCAGGCCATCACCATCATCCGGGCTGGCACCACGTGCGTTAGGGGAATCGCCGTCAGCACCGTCAGCGTCGGCACTCGGGCGCGGACCTCGCGCCTCGTCCCCCAGCCAGTTAGGATCAGCCCACGCCACCCGTCCACACAGCGCCTCCAACAGCGCATTGGGCAACTGATCACCGCCACACAGCCACAGCCCTTGCTCAGCCCATCCATCGGCCGCCGGATCTTGGCCAGGTGGATCTTGGCTAGGAGTACCGAGGCCTGGTGGACCTTCTGCTCCTACCCACGATTTTGAACTGGGCAAATCATCCGTCAATTCGCCGCGGCCCAATTCGCCACGGCTCTGAGGGCACCCTGCCGAAAGGATCGCGCCAAAACCCTTATTGGCGTGATCGGCGGACGGCATCGTAGTGGGCATGAGCTTGGGCTTTCAGGCTCGAGGAACTCTGGTAGTAACGCTTTATAGAACATTTTATCGCAAGATCGTAAATTCGTACATGGATTCGATAATTTTTTTGGCTGTGTGACCCTGCTCCGGACCGCGGTAGATCTCCGGCAAGCGCACGAGCATTTAGCACTCCAAAGATGATCGTGACCTTTCGGTTGTGGGTGCTGTGAAGGTGAAAAAAGCATCCGTGATATGCTACTTGCGGCCACGGCGCGTGCACAGGCCATCCCCGGCACAGGCATGTCAGGCAAAACCGCAACGGGCCCCAAGTGCCACACAGAACACACGGGCACGCCAGGCATCACCAGATCGTGTGGCGTACTGTCGAACCGTCAGCGCCTACCCGAGTTTCTGGATGACCGACCGTACCGCCCGCCCCCACTCGCGCATATGTGAAGTCCGGGTGCCTCTAGTCACGCGGTTACCGCTAGCGACGTGCGCGGTCGTGATTAGGCACTGACTGGGCCGAGGGCCGACTTCAAGGCACAGCAGGTACGTGCTTCCGCGCCCCTGAGGCTCACCACGCCAACACGCCACGTGGCCGACGTGCTCATCCGTTCGCCGCCACCGGCGGGTAGCCCGCGGTCGTGTACCGAGTGCCGCGGCGAAGGCGGCAGCCAAGCTACTACTCCGCCAGCACAGCTTGCATGAACGCTATTCAGATGCGACGAGTGCTGGGCTTGCCGCGCTAGCTCTGACTTAGCCCAGACCCGGTCAGGCTGGAGACTGTTCGGCTGGTGGCCGGGTCCATATGATCAAGCCCGGTGCGCGCTGCGCAACCCCTTGAGTACAGGCTGCGGCTTAGCCCCTGTCTGCGCCCGCGATCAGCGTGACCGAGGCCGGTCGTCAGGCGGGGGCGCGCATGGACTCGGTGTGCACGAAGTCGGCGAGCCGTGCGAGCGCCTCAGGGTGCTTTCCCGGCAGGACGCCGTGACCGAGGTTGAAGATGTGGCCTTCGGCGGCTCGGCCACGGCCGAGCACGTCGCGCGCCCGCTCCCTGATGGTGTCCCACGGGGCGAACAGCAGCGCAGGATCGAGGTTGCCCTGTAGTGCATTGCCCGGTTCCACCCGCCGGACCACTTCGCCCAGCGGCACCCGCCAGTCCACGCCCACAACGTCTGCACCGGCCTCACCCATCGTCTGCTGGTCGCGTGAGAGCCAATCATCCGGCTTCAGCACGGGATGGCTCAGGCACAGCGCGCCGCGGAGGTCGGGCTGCGGCAACGGCCCGGCCTGCGCCCAGGAATCGGACAGCGCAGCCGCGGACCGGCGGGCGCTGCGTGCGCGCTTCGCCGCCCGCCAGGCGAGCCGCTTGCGCTCGCGGCGCACAAAGTCCGCGCAGCGGGGTGGCATTCGGGCACGTCCTCGCCCATGCGCTCATGATCGCACTAGTTCGCATCCGGCCGTGGATACTCCGTGCGGTTCGCTGGAACCGCCCGGCTGGAGCGGGACCTATCAGGAGCACTCCAGCCGGGCGGGGTCTACATGGCGGCGAGCTTGATGGGCCTTCCGGATCTCGTCCCGCAGTGTCAGCCGCGGCGCCCTACCGCGCCCCGGCGCGAGCCTCCAGCCGGTCAAGCTGCCTCTCGGCGTGCGCGGCTGGCATCTGCCCGATCGTGGCGGCCGCAGCGCCGAGCCTGCGTTCAACGTCACCCGCCGCGCGGCCTGGTCGCCGCTTGCGCCGGTACAGCCAGGTGCGGCCCTTGCGCCGCCGTGTGACTAGGCCCTGGCCGCCCAGCGCGGCCAGGGCCGTCCCGGTGCTCGATAACGCCACCCCGGACGCATCCGAAATCGCGCGTGCGGTCAGAGGACCTGCCGCGTTCTCCAGCACGGCGAGCACGGCTTGGTGATTAGGCCGCAGCAACGGGCCGTCCGGCTCCCCGGCCGCCTCGGCCTCAGCGGCCGTTTCGATCGCGGCGATGTTGGCCTTCAACTCGCGCAGCGTCGTGCCCCGGGCCTGCACCCCGGGTGGTGTGCCGCCCTTGCGCGCGGCCAGCCCGCTGTCCCGGGTCCGCCACGCTCGCCACCCATGGCAGGTGGTGCCGACCCGGGCCAGCACATCACCCGGCCCGGTCACCGGTTCCCGCCGAACAACTGAAGCACCCGGTCCACCGCAGCCACCGCGCCCGCCAGATCGGTCACATCGGCGATGCGTTCCGCCCAGGGCCACCAGAACCATTCGCCCTCGCAGTACACCCGCTCGCTCAGCACCGGGGCGCGCCGGTTGGCGATATGCAGATGCGGCCGGTCATGCCCGGACATCAGCGTGACCGCGTACGCCTGCCCGTCCAGTTCGGCGGCGAGCTTCACCAGCTCGGCGACCCCACCCGCGTCCTCTTGCTCAGGCGCGCGTACCAACGTCACCCTCCTCAACGTCCCTGCTTGGTCACGAATAGTTCACTCGCCGTGCCGCGGTGTGGGACAGTGACCACGAGGAACGGATAGGTACGCATGCGGACGCCGGGGAAGGTGTCCGCAGTCCATGGCGACGCGAAGGTACGTGCGATGCCTGTCGATGGCGGGGTACTGCGTGCGTGGCGGCGTGACCTCGGGTGGGATGTGCCCGAGATGGCGCGGCGGCTGCGGCGGGCAGCAAAGGATGACCCGGTGCCGGTGCATGACGCCCTGGTGCGGATGATCCGGCGCTGGGAACGCGAGGGCCTGCGCACTGAGCGGTATGAACTGCTGTACGCTGCCGCGCTGGGGATCAGGCCGGAACGGCTCGGTTGCGGGCCGACCGGTGCCGAGGCCGCCCTTGGTGCCGGGTCCGGGTTCCCGCTTGAGGAACTGGCGGCGGGAGCGGTCGAACTAGGCCGCCGGGCAGAGGTGACGAACGTGGGAAGCGGCACTATTGGCCAGCTTGACGACGCCTTGGCCCGGATCGCGCGTGAATACTCCGAAAGCCCGCCCGCACCGCTGATCCACCGTGCGGCAGCCATCCGCGTGCCAGTTCAGGCGCTGCTCGCCGAGCATCAGCGGCTAGACCAGACACGCGACCTGTATCTGATCGGCGCGAAATCGTGCGCGTTCCTTGCCTGGGCGTTAAGCGACCTCGGCCATCAGCGGACGGCGGCGGCGCACGGGCGGACCGCGCTCATTCTCGCTGACGAGGCGGGTCACCCGGGGGCGCGGGCGCTCGCGCTGTGCGCGCAGTCGAAGATCGCATTCTTTGATGGGAGCTTGCGCCTGGCGGCCGGCCTCGCACGGCAGGGTTTCGAGTGCTGCCCGCCGAACAGCACGCGCGTTCTGCTTGCCTGCCAGGAGGCGGACGCGGCTGCCGTCCCGGCTGCCGCTGGCGCCATCGAGCGGGCCAGCCGCGCCTGTGACGAACTCGCCGCCGCCGACGATCTAGGCGGCCCGTTCTCCTGTGGTCACGCCCGGCACGCCGGTTACGCGATGAGCCTGCGGCTGCGGTATGGCGACCCGGCCGCGGTGCTTGCGGCCGTGCAGACCGCCGCCGACGCCATCGGCGCGGGCGACGAATGCTCCTACGGGACGGCGATGCAACTTCAGCTCGGCGCGGCGATCGCGCTGTTGCAGACCGGGGAGGCCGAGGCGGCCGCCGCCCGCCTCGCGCCCGTGTTCGGGTTGCCTCCGGCGCGGCGGCTGGTGACATTCGGGGCGCGTCTCGCCCAGGCGCGCGTCGTGCTGGACGGCCCGCGGTACAGGGGCAGCCGCCCCGGTGCGGAGCTTGCCGCGGAGATCGACGCATATTTCAGCGAGCCCGGCACCTGGGCGGTTCCTTACCCGGTGCGTCTGGAGCTGACGACGTGACCGGCGTAACGGTCGCGGACCACTGGTGGTGGCGGCCGGGCTGGCGGCCTGGACGGCGGATGTACACCTTCCATGTCACCTTCGGGAACCAGCCTGCCGTCCTGGGCCTCGCCGAACGCGCTCAGGGCCACCTGGCCGGGTTGCCGGGCCTGGACATGGTTCCGCTGCGGTGGCTGCATCTGACAACACAGGGAATCGGGTTCACCGACGAGGTGAAGGGCACCGACGTGGAGGCGATCGTGAGCACAGCCAGGAACCGGCTCGCGGCTGTCACGCCCGTGCGCGTCACCATCGGCCCAGCTCGCCCCGTCTCGGAGGGGATCGCCTGCGCCGTCACCCCGGGCGGTACGCTCGATCCGATCCGAAACGGGTTGCGAGATGCCATCGCAGACGTGTGGTCACCTGATCGCGTGCCTGATGAGGCGGCGTGGGAACCACACGTGAGTCTGGCCTACAGCAACAGGTCCGGCCCCGCCGACGACTATGCGGCGGCGCTCGCGGGGCACGCGGAGGTGGCCCCGATCACGGTCGGCGCCGTCGAGCTGATCGTGCTGGGCCGTGACCGGCACGTGTACGAGTGGGATGTCCATTCAACCGTGCCGCTATCGCCGGGCGGCGCAGGCGGGCTACCGTGACGCTTGCGCGTACCAGCGCCGAACGCCCCACATGCCCCCGGGCACGGTGGGGCGTTCAGCGTAACGGGCGGCCGCTTCGCCGCAACCCCGTTACCGCGGGCTGGGCGGCGCAGGCTGCCCTGTTCGGCGCGCCACCCGTTGACCCGCCGTAATGGCAAGGCCCGCCAGTTCGCCCACCGCTGCCGCCGACGATGCGCCGCGTTTCGTCACGCTGGCGCCGCCGTCGCGTGGACCAATGACGCTCGCCGCAGGCGTGGCGGCTGCCACAACGACGGCAAGCGCACGAGCATTTAGCACTCCGAAAGGACGATCGTGACCTTTCGGTCGTGGGCGCTGTGGAGGTGAAAGGCGACAGCCGCCCACGATCAGCGTGACCGAGGCTGGTTGTCAGGCGGGGGCGCGCATGGACTCGGTGTGCACGAAGTCGGCGAGCCGCGCGAGTGCGTCAGGGTGCGTGCCTGGCAGCACGCCGTGACCGAGGTTGAAGATGTGGCCTTCCGCGGCGCGGCCACGGCCGAGCACGTCGCGTGCCCGCTCTCTGATGGTGTCCCACGGGGCGAACAGCAGCGCGGGATCGAGGTTGCCCTGCAGGGCCTTGCCCGGTTCCACCCGCCGGACCGCTTCGTCCAGCGGCACCCGCCAGTCCACGCCCACAACGTCCGCGCCCGCCTCACCCATCAGGCCGAGCAGCTCACCCGTGCCAACGCCGAAATGTATGCGGGGTACCCCCGCGCTTTCCAGCGCCTTGAAGATCCGCCTGCTGTGGGGTAGCACGCTGCGCCTGTAGTCGTCGGGGCTCACCGCACCGACCCAGGAGTCGAACAGCTGCACCGCCGACACCCCGGCCGCGATCTGGATCTGCAGGAAGGAGATCGTGATGTCGGCGAGCCGGTCGAGCAGCGCATGCCACAGGCGGGGATCGGCGTACATCAGCGCCTTGGTGCGCTCGTGGTTCTTCGACGGGCCGCCTTCCACGAGATAGGACGCCAGCGTGAACGGGCCGCCGGCGAAGCCGATCAGCGGCCGGGGGCCGAGCTGGGCGACGAGCGCGTTTATGGCCTCGGTCACGAACGGCACATCGCCGGGCACCAGCGGCCGCATCCGGTTCAGATCGCTCGCATCCCGCAGCGGATGTTCCACCACGGGGCCCACACCGGGGCGGATGTCCAAGCCCACGCCGACCGCCTTCAGCGGCACGACGATGTCGCTGAAGAAAATGGCGGCATCGACGTCATACCTGCGCAGCGGCTGCAGCGTGATCTCGACGACAAGGTCGGGCCGCGCGCACGCCTCAAGCATTCCGATACCCGCCCGCACCCTTCGGTACTCAGGCAGCGAGCGGCCGGCCTGGCGCATGAACCAGACGGGTGTGTACGGTACCGGCTGTCTGCGGCAGGCTCGCAGGAACGGGGAGTCTTCCTTTGCCGGGGTCACATCAGCGATGGTCTCACAGGCCACCTGTCATTTTCGTGACACGCCGTGCGACGTCCACCGCTTCCACGTCAGCGTATGCCACCTTTTGAACAGCCTTGCGCCGCGCGCAGCCCTCAAGACTGGACCGCGGCACACTCCCAGTGAGGAGGTCGCACGCGATGAGCCTCATGACACTACATTGCCCAGAATGCCGCGAAGATCGGCTGTTCGAGCGGCCCCATCCCGCAGCGGAGCGTCACGGGCTCGCCGAGCGTCTCGGGCTCGCCGAATATCACGGCCTCGCGGAGTACCCGGACGGGGCCTGCGGCCCTGACGGCGACTGCACGGAGCTCGCCTGCGTCGAGTGCGGCACAGCGATTTTCGCGGGCTTCGAGCTGCCGGTCACGGTGGGCGCTGCGGGTGACGCGCGTCCACGGCGCCATTCGCCGGGCCGCGCCGCATGACTGCCCAGCTGCGGCAGTGTCATACGCTCCCATCATGAGCCCGGCAGGCCGGACGGCACCACCGCAGGCCGCTCACGCGGCTGAGATCTTCCGCAACGCCGCGGCAGATCTCGAAGCTGAGCGGAACCGCCTGGCGGTGCTCCGCCCGGAGCTTGTATTCGAAGACGTGCCCGCGCCCAAGAAGCTGGCGCCGTTCGCCGCCGTGCTCGCCGCGGCCGTGCACACCGGCGGCACCGAGATCGCCACCGGCCGGCTGGTCCTGCTCTACGATCCGGCGTGCCAGCCGGGCTGGGCCGGGCCGTTCCGCATCGTTGCGCAGATCCAGGCGGAGCTGGACCCGGAGGCCGCGGTGGATCCGCTGCTCGGCCAGGTCGGATGGAGCTGGCTCATCGAGGCGCTCGACGCACGTGCCGCACGTTACGCGGCGCCAAGCGGCACCGTGACCCGGGTCGTGACCGAGGGATTTGGCGCCAAGGGCGACGAACCGGCCGCGACCGAGTTCGAGCTGCGCGCGTCCTGGTCGCCGGCGGAGCCCGGCGGGGAGCGTGAGCAGCCCAGCCTGGCGGGCCATGTGACGGCGTGGTGTGACGCACTTTGTGCCGCGGCCGGCGTGCCCCCGCCTGAGCCCGGGGTGAGCGCGCTCCCCCCGCCGGTCGCCAGGCAGCGGGCCGCGAGCGCCCGCAGCGGCACCAGCGCAGCCAGCGGGGACGGCCCTAGGGGACCTGCGGTCACGTGACATCCGGCGACGACGGCGTGATCGATCGGGAGGACCGCGCGCCTCTGCTCGAGCCGCGCGAGCCGATCCCGGCGGTGGTATCGGACGCGGCCGGTCTGGCCAAAGCGATCAGCGATCTGGTGAGCGGATCCGGACCCGTCGCGGTTGACGCGGAACGTGCCTCGGGTTACCGGTATGGCCAGCGCGCCTACCTGGTCCAGTTCAGGCGCGAAGGATCGGGCACGGTGCTCGTGGACCCGGTCGGCTGCCCCGACCTTTCCGGTGTCGACGTGGCCCTGGCCGGGACCGAAGCCGTGCTGCATGCGGCGTCTCAGGATCTCCCCTGCCTGGCCGAGATCGGCTACCGGCCCAGGCAGATCTTCGACACCGAGCTGGCCGGCCGCCTGCTGGGCTTTCCGAGGGTCGGGCTGGCCACGTTGGTGGAGGAGATCCTCGGGCTGAGGATGGAGAAGGGACATTCGGCGGCGGACTGGTCCACCCGGCCGCTGCCCGGCGCTTGGCTCAAATACGCGGCGCTCGATGTCGAGGTGCTCGTTGATCTCCGCAACGTGCTCGGGCAGCAACTCGACGAGGCCGGCAAGCGGGAATGGGCCGACCAGGAGTTCGCAGCCGTGCTCGCCGCAGGACCGCCGAGGGCCCGCCGCGACCCGTGGCGCCGCACCTCTGGTATCCACCGCATCAGGACCCGCCGCAGCCTTGCCGCTGTGTGTGAACTCTGGCAGGAGCGCGACGGCATCGCCAGGCGGATAGACCTTTCACCTGGCCGGGTGCTGCCGGATACCGCGATTGTCGAAGCGGCGAGAACCATGCCTGCCACCCCCGCCGAGCTGAACGCGATCGCGGGATTCTCCGGCCGTAACGCACGGCATCGCACCGCGACCTGGCTTCGCGCGCTTGACCGCGCGCGGCGCTATAGCGAGGAAGAGCTGCCTGAATCAGCGCCGCCAGGCGAAGGTCCCCCGCCTGCGAGCAGGTGGGCGGAGCGCGATCCAGCGGCGGCACGGCGGCTCGAAGCGGCACGCACCGTCGTCGCCGCCATCGCGGACGAGCACAACGTGCCGAGCGAGAACCTGCTGCAGCCGGACGCGGTCCGCCGGCTGTCCTGGGACCCACCGGCCGAGCCCACGACGGCGTCGGTCCGCGCCGAGCTGACCTCCTACGGTGCCCGGCCATGGCAGATCGAGCTGACCGCCACGCCGCTCGCCCGGGCACTCGGCCGCCTGCACGACAAGGGTGAAGCCTGACGCCGCACCCGGGGCCGGCCGGGCGGCAAACCGCCATCGCACCGGGCCGGCCGGACCTCCGCCCGCCACAGCCGCCCGGCCGTTAGCGTGTTAAACGCCGTAGGCGTCATGATCGAGTCAAGTTTCGTTCGGATACGGAAATTCGAACATGGTTCGTTGGGTTGGGGCGGAACCCTGTTAGGCTTTGGGGCGAAAAGTCCCAGCTTGGCGAACCAGCATGACACAAAGTCCACCCCCAGTCGACGGAACGTAATTGCCTTGCCCGATCATTGGGTAGTCGGCCGACGCCGTCGGTTAGGGGGCCAGGGCGGCGTCGGCCGGCCTCGCAACGGCGCGGCGCGATCGGCAGCGGAAGGAGTCTCATGCAGGTTGCGCGACTGCACGCGCCGGGTGATCTGCGCGTGGCCGACGAGCCGTTCCGCCGGCGCCCCCCGGGACCAGCCTGGTCAGGGTGACCGCGGTCGGGATCTGCGGCAGCGACCTGCACTGGTGGACCGAGGCGGGCATCGGCAGCCACCCGGCGCTGCGGCCTCAAGGTCATCATCGAACCGGGCACATCGCTTGATCGTTGTGCCGTAGGCACCCTCCCCAACCGCAGCCTTGTGACCTTGTACCTGACGATCACGCGGGTACGGCGCTTGTTCCATGATCGTGGTCCCCCACCCGCGCATACCGCGGGTGGGGGACCACGATCATGGAACAGCAAGCGGCCAGCGGGCGGGTGAGCCGCGGGGCAAATGTCGCGATCATGAAAGGCCGGTCATGAATGGACTATGGCGGCGGGGCGACGTCGTGGCGCTCGGTGGCGACCAGCCGGGCGCCAGGGCTGTCATGCGCGATGTGCAGCACGCTGAAGCTCCCCTTCGGGAGGGTCATCGTCGCAGGTGGCTGCCCGCCAAAGTGGCGGACCGCCTGTGCCTGGAGGGCCGGCAGGTTCTCGCGGTGCCCGCAGAGGATCATGGGGGCAACGTCGGCGAGAATCTCGGCGAGGCGCGCTGCGGCCGCACCCGAACGCGCAGCATCTCCCCGCGCAGCATCTTTCCGCGCAGCATCTCCCCGCGCAGCATCTTTCCGCGCAGCATCTCCCCGCGCAGCATCTCCCGGCGCGGGGGGCGCAGAGTAATCGGCGGCGGCGGAATCCACCGTAAAGACGGGCTCGGCCGCCACCGGAACGCCGGCACGGACCGAATACGGCAGCACCGTCTCCACGCAGCGCGCGGCAGCCGAACTGAACACGCGGGCCGGGCCGAAGCACGAGAGCAGGTCGGCGAGCGTCCAGGCGTCCGCGCGGCCGCTCTCGTCCAGCGGCCGAAGCAGGCCCCCGTCCGGCCAGCCCTTCTTGTCCTCCGCCAAGGCGTGCCGCAGGAAGATATACGGCCAGGTCGCCACGGGCGCGCTGGCGAATTTGCGAAGGAGGACGACGTCGCGCTCGTAGCTCAGCCGCTGCGCGGCAACTTCGACCGGCAGCCACTCCAGCTTGTCCACCTCGTCGTTCGGGACGAACTCGGGTTCGCCAGACGAGCCGAACCCGGCCCGGGCGCGGCTGCCCGCGCCGCCGTTAAGGCTAAGTCTTCCCACCCACGACGGCGCCGGCGTGGCCACCCAGTAGTCCACCCGCTTGGGCCGCCCGTCCACCTCATAGGTCGTGCGCCCAAGCGGCCGGCCGAGCGTGGGCCGGGTTCCCGTCTCCTCCGTGACCTCGCGGACCGCGGTGAGCAGGGGGTGCTCCCCCGGCAGCGCCTTGCCCTTGGGAAATGACCAGTCGTCGTAGCGTGGGCGGTGGACGAGCGCCACTTCCGCGGCGGCATCCTCAGCCCGCCACATAACGGCTCCCGCGGCGCGAACCTCGCCTGTGTCCGCGAGATCACCCATCAGCCGCCCGCCACCGCCGTGCCTGGATCAGGTGCGACTGGATGTCCAGTAACGGCTTGCCGGAATCGTCGGTGTGCCGCCGCGTCCAGCGGCCGTCCTCGCCCAGCCACCAGGACGCGGTGGACTCGTCCATCGCCAGGTCGATCAGGGCCGCCAGGTCTTCCCGCATCCCCGCGTCGGCGACCCGGACGAGCACCTCGACCCGGCGGTCCAGGTTGCGGTGCATGAGGTCCGCACTGCCCAGCCAGACGTCCGGCGGCTCGTCCGCACCGATGGGCCCGAACGCGAGGACGCGCGAGTGCTCCAGGAACCTGCCGAGGATGCTGCGCACCCGGATATTCTCCGACAAGCCGGGAACGCCGGGGCGAAGCGCACAGATGCCGCGTATACACAGGTCGACGGGCACCCCTGCGCGCGAAGCGCTGTACAGCGCGTCGATGACCGCCTCGTCGACGAGCGAGTTGCACTTGATCCGTATCCTGGCCGGCATGCCTTTGCCGCGCCGTTCCCGCTGCCGGTTGATGCGCTCGATGATCCCCGGGCGCAGGGCGGTCGGGGCGACGAGCAGCCTGCGGTAGGAGTTGCGGCGGCTGTAGCCGGTGAGGTGGTTGAACAGGTCGGTGACGTCCTCGCCCACCTGCGAGTCGGCCGTGAGCAGGCCGAAGTCCTCATACAGCCGCGCGGTCTTCGGATGGTAGTTGCCCGTGCCGATGTGGCAGTAACGGCGCAGTGTGCCGTCCGCCTCCTCACGCACGATAAGCGCGGTCTTGCAGTGGGTCTTCAGCCCCACGATGCCGTAGACCACATGGCAGCCCGCTTCCTCGAGCTTTCTCGCCCACGCGATGTTGGCCCGCTCGTCGAAGCGCGCCTTGATCTCGACGACCACGACCACCTGTTTACCCGCCTCCGCCGCGTCGATGAGGGCATCGACGATGGGCGAGTCGCCGCTCGTCCGGTAGAGGGTCTGCTTGATCGCCAGAACCCGCGGGTCGGCGGCCGCATCCTCGATGAGCCGCTCCACCGTCGTGGTGAACGAGTCGTAGGGCATATGGACGAGCACGTCGCGCTCGCGCAGGGTGGCGAACACGTCGGACTCGCGGCTCAGCGCCGATTCGGCGGGGACGAACCTCGGGTACTTGAGCTCGGGCAGGTCGAGGTCCGCGATCGCGTGCAGGCCGGCCAGGTCGAGCGGGCCAGGCAACCGGTACACCGCCCGTTCGGCGATGCCGAGATCCGGCAGCAGCCGCTCGAGCACCGCCGCCGACATCGAGTCCTCCACCTCCAGCCGCACCGCGGGGCCGAACTTGCGGCGGAGCAGTTCGCGCTCGAGCGCCTGCATGAGGTCCTCTGTGACGTCTTCGTCGACTTCGAGATCCTGGTTGCGGGTGACGCGGAAGACGTGGTGCTCGAGGATCTCCATGCCCTCGAAGAGCTGGGTCAGGTGCGCCGCGATCACGTCCTCGAGCGGGACGAACCGGTGCGGCGAGACCTCGAGGAAACGTGGCAGCAGCGGCGGGACCTTGACGCGGGCGAACATCTCTCCGCCGGTCTCCGGATCGGAGACGACCACGGCGAGGTTGAGCGAGAGGCCGGAGATGTAGGGGAACGGGTGCGCGGGGTCGACCACGAGCGGTGTGAGCACAGGGTAGATCCGCTCACGGAACAGGCGGTGCAGGCTCTGCTGCTCGGTTTCTGACAGCTCGCCCCAGCGCAGGATCTCGATGCCCTGCGCCGTCAGGGCAGGCAGCACCGCCTCACGGAAGCAGGCGGCGTGCCGCAGCATCAGCTCACCGGTGACCTCGAGGATCCGGCCGAGCACCTGGCGAGGCGGCCGCCTGGTCGCGGTCAGGACCGGCAGTCCGGTAGCCAGCCGCCGGGTGAGGCCCGCGACCCGCACCATGAAGAACTCGTCCAGGTTGCTTGCGAAGATCGCCAGGAACCTGACCCGTTCGAGCAGCGGAACCGTCTCGTCCTCGGCGAGTTCGAGCACCCGCTGGTTGAACCGGAGCCAGCTTTCCTCACGGTCGAGGTAGCGATCCTGTGGAAGATCATCTGCATCTGGGAGTTCGCTGACCTCGCTTACGCTCATGCCTCGATTCTCCCGACTGCCGCGAAACAGGCCGGCGGCTGACCCTCATCTTCAGTATCACTCCTGCTCAGTGCAATGGGCCAGCCGCGGGCGGTGAACACTTCCGGTAAGCCGGGGCCCGCCGCGAAGCTCGGCAGGCCGCGGGATATGCCCTGGGACAAAGGGCTCTGTGCCGCGCATACACCCCAGGGCGCGATCGCGCATGCGCCGCAGCAGAACCTCACCAACGAGTTCCGGCGTTACGGCATGGACAAGGACGCCGTGACGCTGATCTGCCAGAGCGAGGTGGCGCCTGACGACCCCGCCTTCAACCAGCCGACGAAGCCGATCGGTTCGTTCATGGATGCCGCGCAGGCCCAGCGGCGGCACCGCGACGATGGGTGGCTACTTGCCGAGGACGCCAACCGCGGCTACCGGTGGGTCGTCGCCTCACCCCTGGCCTCGCCGCGATGCTGGCGGACGAAGCAGCTCACGGCCTCGACCCGACGACACGCGTCTGAATGTGCCGAGCCACCATGCCGCGCAGCCGTTCAGTAGCTGGATCGTCAGGCGGAACCGTGCGCCAGCGCGGCGGCGAGGTGGACCGCGTCGAGGATCTTCTGGTAGCCGGTGCAGCGGCACAGGTTACCGGCCAGCGCCTCGCGGATCTCGTCGTCGGCCGGGTCGGGCACGCGGCGCAGCAGCTCGTGTGCGGCCATGATCAGCCCCGGGGTGCAGAAGCCGCACTGTACGGCACCCGCGTCGATGAAGGCCTGCTGGATCGGGTGCATGGAGTCACCGGAAGAGCCGCCGAGGCCTTCGATGGTGACCACCTCGCACCCCTGGGCCTGCCCGGCGAGCACCAGGCACGAGCACACCAGCGTGCCGTCGAGGTACACCGAGCACGAACCGCACTCACCCTGCTCGCAGGCGTTCTTGGTGCCGGGCAGGCCGAGGTGTTCACGCAGCAGGCCGAGCAGGCTCTCGCCGTCCCCGACGTCGGCGGCGGTGCGCAGGGCGCCGTTGACCGTGCACGAGACCCTCATGACCGCGCCACCCTCCCGTACTCTTCCCAGGCCCAGCCGATCATCCGCCGGGCGAGCACCCGCAGGGCGTGCACCCGGTAGCGGGCCGACCCGCGCACGTCGTCGATCGGCTGGGCCGCCTGGCCGACGAGCTCCGCGAAACGCGATACGGTGCTCGCGTCCAGCCGTCCGCGGGTCTCCCACAGATTGCCCGCGTCGAGCGCGCCCTCGAGGAAGCGCTCGGCCTCGCTGGCCCGCAGCGGGACCGGCCCGGCGGACCCGATCCCCGTGCCCACCGCGCGGCGGTCCGGGTGCAGCGCGATGGCCAGCGAGCAGACCGCGATGACCATGGCGTTGCGCGTGCCGACCTTGGCGAACAGCTGGGGTCCGGTGGCCGGGGGAACGTGCACCGCGGCGATCAGCTCGTCGGCCTCGAGCGCGCTGCGTTTCGGGCCGAGGAAGAAGTCACCGGCCGGGATCCGCCGCCGCTCGCGGACCGACTCGACCTCGACGTCCGCGCCGCAGGCGAGCAGCGGCGGATGGGCGTCGCCGGCCGGGGATGCCGACCCCAGGTTGCCGCCGACGGTGCCGCGGTTACGGATCTGCGGCGAGCCGACCGTGCGCGCGGCCATGGCAAGGCCGGGCAGGTCGGCGCGCAGGCCCGCGATCACGTCGTGATAGGTGACCCCCGCGCCGAGCCTGACGATCCCGTCCGAGCGGGACCTGTCGCACAGTTCGCGGACCCGGCCGAGGTCGAGCACCGCCGCCGGGCGCAGCCGGTGGAAGTTGAGGTCGACCAGCACGTCGGTCCCCCCGGCGACGGCCACGGCCTCCGGGTGCGCGGCGCGCGCCGCGAGCGCCTCTTGCCAGCTCCCCGGCTGCAGGAACGTCACGCCACACCTCCGCTGGACGCCGCGGTCATCGCGCCTTGGCCAGGGCGGCCAGCCGCCGGCTGGCCGCCAGCAGCGAACCAGCCGCCTCCTCGCGCGGGCAGCCGGTCACCTCGCCGCCGGTGACGACCGGCCGCCCACCGACAAGCAGCAGCGCGACCGGCGGCTGCGGGCCGAGCACGAGTGAGGCCACCGGGTCACAGATATCGGCAGAACCGAACCCATCCAGCCGCCACAGCGCGATATCGGCGAGTTTACCCGTCTCGAGTGAGCCGAGCTCTGCGTCGCGGCCGAGGCAGCGGGCGCCGCCGATGGTCGCCAGGGCCAGCGCGCCGCGCACGCTCAGCGCGTGCGCACCGTACCCGAGCCGTGCCACCAGGAGCGCCTGGCGAAGCTCGCCGGCCAGGGACGCCGACTCGTTCGACGCCGCGCCGTCCACGCCGAGCCCGACCGTGGCGCCCGCGTCGAGCAGCGGGCGGACCGGGGCGATGCCCGAGCCGAGACGCCCATTCGAGCTTGGGCAGTGCGCGACGGCGGTGCCCGAGCCCGCAAGCCGGCGTGCCCCCTCCTCGCCGACGTGCACGGCGTGGGCCACCCATACGTCGCCGCCGAGCCAGCCGAGCTTGCCCGCGTACTCCACCGGGCCACAGCCATACCGCTGCCTGCAGTACGCGTCCTCGTCGAGGGTCTCGGCGAGATGTGTGTGCAGCCGGACGCCGCGGCGCCTGGCGAGCTGCGCGGAGTCGCGCATCAGCGCGCCGGAGACGGAAAACGGTGAGCAGGGCGCGACCGCGATCCGCACCATGGCCGCTGGCGACGGATCATGCCAGCGTTCGATGGCCTCCTCGGTGGCGGCGAGCGCGCTCGCGGCGTCCTCGACGATCTCGTCGGGCGGCAGGCCGCCCGACGAGGTGCCGAGGTCCATCGAGCCGCGGCAGCCGTGGAACCTGACGCCCACCCTGGCGGCCGCGGCGATCTGGGCCCCGAGCAGGTCGCCGGCGTCCCGCGGGAACACATAGAGATGATCGGCGGACAGGCTGCAGCCCGACCGCGCGAGCGCCACGAGCCCGGCCTGTGCCGCCGCGCCGGCGATGCCCTCGTCGATGTGCGCCCACACCGGGTACAGCGCGGCCAGCCATTCGAACAAGGTGGCGCCGGTCGCCATGCCGCGGGTCGCCCACTGGAACAGGTGGTCATGGGTGTTGACGAGCCCGGGGGTGGCGAGGCAGCCGGTGCCGTCGATCCGCCGCGCCGGCGCGTGTCCGGCGGGCGCCGGGCCCGCGCCGACCGCGGCGATCCGCTCCCCCGCGACGACGATGTGCCCGGTCGCGAACTCGCGCCCCGCCGGATCGACTGTCGCGATCGCGCAACCCTCGATGACCAGGCCGGCTGGTGGCTGGCCCGGCACCGGCGGGGTGTGGCCGGCGGTCACGCCGGCCTGCCCTGCCCGGAGCTCGTCTCGTGGTAGTACGGCACCGGCCGCTGGCCGGGCACCTGCGGCGGTGGCGGTGGCGGCGAGCCGTGCGCCGGCCCGCGCAGCCCCGCGAGCTCGTCGGGCGTGACCGGCGCGCGGTTGAGCTCCCGCCCGGTTGCGTCGCGCAGCGCGGCCACGATCGCCGCGGTCGCGACGACGGTGGGTGACTCCCCGATGCCCTTGAGTCCGTAGGGGACGCCCGGCTCAGGCACCTCGACGGCGACGGACACCACCGGGGGGACGTCGAGGATGGTCGGGATCAGGTAGTCGGTGAAGGAGGGATTGCGGATGATCCCCTGCTGTACCTGGAGCTCCTCCATGAGGGCAAACCCGAGGCCCTGAGCGGTTCCGCCCTCGACCTGCCCCTCGAAGCCGGCCGGGTTCAGTACCCGGCCCGCGTCCACGGCCGCGGCGACCTGCACGACGCGGACCAGGCCAAGCTCCTCGTCGACCTCGACCACGGCCCGCTCGGCGGCGAAAGCGAACGACACATGGACGTCGCCCTGCCCGTTGTCGTCGAATGGCTGCGTGGCGCGATGGCGGTAGACGACGCTGCGCTCGATCGGCTCGGCGAGGAGCGCGCCGATCTGCCCGGCCACCAAGCCGCCGGTGGCACCGGCGCCCACGGCCGGCGCGCCAGCCGTCCCGGGCAGTGCGGCACGGATCTGTGCGCAGGCCAGCTGGACGGCACCGCCCGCCATCATCGACTGCCGTGAGGCCGAGGTGGAACCGGCATTGCCTGCCAGCGTGTCGGCCCGGTGGCAGACGACGCGGTCGACGCCAAGCTCGGTGCGCACGATCTGGGTCAGCAGCGTGTACAGGCCCTGGCCCATCTCGACCGCGGCCGTGTAGATCTCCGCCACCGGCCCACCGGGATCGGGACGTACCGTGACGCGGGCGGCGGCGGAGTCGTCGAACCCCTCGCTGAACGCGACGTTCTTGTAGCCGACCGCGAACCCGACGCCCCGCTTCAGGCCTTCGCCGCGGGTGACGTTGCCCACGGCGCCCGGGTAGCGCAGGCTGTCGCGGCCCCGGGCCGGCTGCGCCCGCGGCAGGGCCACGTCCCGGCACGCCTCGATGATCTCCCGCACCGGCGCCGCGCCGGTCAGCACCTGGCCGGTGGGCAGCACCGAGCCGGTCCGCAGCGCGTTCGCCAGCCGCAGTTCCACCGGGTCCGCGCCGAGGCGGGCCGCGATCTTGTCCATCTGCGCCTCGTGCGCGAAGCAGACTTGCGGGGCGCCGAAACCGCGCATCGCGCCGCACGGCGGGTTGTTCGTGTACACGACCGTGCCTTCGACCCGGACGTTCGGCACCTCGTACGGGCCGGCGGCGAACGTGGCCGCGTTGGCGACCACGGCGTGCGAGGAGGAGGTGTAAGCGCCGCCGTCGAACAGCAGGCGGGCATCGACGCTGACCAGCCTGCCGTCACCGGTGGCCCCGTGCCGCATCCAGATCCGCGCGGGGTGACGGTGCACGTGCGAGTGGAACGACTCCTCCCGCCCGAAGCTCATCTTGACCGCACGGCCGGTGCGCAGTGCGAGCAGGCAGCCATGGATCTG
>Ga0137377_10001195_pt1 | contig 17769 bp, 18 predicted proteins | sample SagtaG_22_FD_104815 | JGI IMG/M metagenome (GOLD analysis project Ga0137377, IMG submission 104815) | Vadose zone soil microbial communities from Sagehorn Ranch, Mendocino, California, USA - Sage2_L_40_16 metaG | ecosystem: Environmental > Terrestrial > Soil > Vadose zone | place: USA... | reverse complement strand
TCCGGAGGCCGGACGGCGGCCGTGCAGGACGTCTGGCCCGCCGCGAAGCCCGTGCCCTACCTCATCTCCGTGCCCGATCCATACGACTCCATCTCTCCGTACCACAACTGGGGCCCACTCCGGTTCTCGCCGGCTCTGCTCGGACGGAAGCTCGGCCTCCATGGGCCGCTCGTCGACGTCCAGGCGGCGTTCAACCCCTCCGGGCGAGTTCGCTCGCTGACGGCGAGCGGTGACCGAAGCCAGGTGACGCTCACCGGTCAGGGCGCGCGGCGGGCCCTGGGTCTGCGCTCGAACTGGTTCCGTGTCGGCGTGATCAATCTCGGCGCGCCGAGCGCTCCCGCCGTCTTCGGGGCACAGGCCCGTTTGAACGGCGTCGCCCGGGGCGTGTCCACGCTCACGCTGCAGCAGCGGCCGTACGCCGGCACGTGGCACACCGTCAGCCCGCTGAAGCCAGGCGCGGACGGGACACTCGCCTTTCCGGTCCGGCCGAAGGTCTCGAGTGACTACCGCCTCGTCGCCGACAAGGTGGAGGGCCGGCCCGTGCACGTCGCCGTTGCGCCCCTCGTGCGTTTCTATCCGGTCACAGACCGGGCGAGCCTGCGCGGGCACGTGCGGCCGATCATCGCCGGAGCATCTGTCCTCATCCAGCGGATGGGAGCGACCGCCTGGGCGACAGTCACGCGAACGACCGTCGACCAGGCGGGCGACTTCGCGGCCAGCTTCAACCTGACACAAGGGACCTATCGGGCTCGCGTCGTTCCGTTTCACGGCTACGTCTTCGGCACCTCGCAGCTCCTGACGGTCCTTCCGGCGTGAGGCGGATCGCGCTGGCCGCGTCCGCGCTCGCGCTTGTGGCGCCCGCGGCCGCTCAGGCGTATTCCCCGAACGATCCGCTCGCCTCGAAGCAGTGGTACCTCTCGCAGGACCGTGCCTTCGACTTCTGGCCTGCCTTGCCGACGCTCCCGCCGGTTCGTGTCGCCGTCATCGACTCGGGCATCGACGGCAGCCATCCGGAGTTCGACGGGCGGATCGCTGCCGCCCGCAGCTTCGTCGGCGGCTCGGCGCTCACCGACGAGGAAGGCCACGGCACGTTTGTCGCAGGCGAGATCGCTGCGGCGACCAACAACGGTGAAGGGATCGCTTCGGTGGCGCCGCCCGCCCGCCTGCTCGTGGCCAAGGTCGTCACATCGAGTGGAACCATTCCGTTGGCTGCCGAAGCGCGAGCAATCCGGTGGGCGGCAGACCACCGGGCCCAGGTGATCAACCTCAGCCTGGGCGGAGTTCGAGACCCGCTCGATCCCAAGCAGGACACGTTCTCGCCGGCGGAGAGAAGCGCGGTCGAATACGCGGTTCGGCGCGGCGCTCTTGTCGTGGCGGCGGTCGGTAACGGAGACGACGCACCGACCGAGCCCTGGGGCTTCGCGAGCTATCCGGCTGCGCTTCCCCACGTCGTCGGTGTGAGCGCGTTCGGGCCCGACGGCTCAGTGCCCAGCTTCTCGAACCGCGATCCGGTCTTCGACGATCTCGCGGCGCCCGGTCAGGGGATCCTCTCGACCTTTCCGTTCTCGATCACTGCGAAGACGCCTCGCTGCTCCGATCAGGGCTACTCGGACTGTGGCACCAAGTCGTACCAGCGGGGTGACGGGACGTCCTTTGCGGCTCCCCAGGTCTCTGCGGCGGCCGCGGTTCTGCTCGCGAGTCGGCCGGGACTCTCGTCAGACCAGGTGGCGAAGATCCTCGAACGTTCTGCCGCCGACGTGACGCCCGCCACCGGCTGCAAGGCCTGCAGCGTGGGACGAGACTCCCTGACCGGCTGGGGCGCTCTGGACGTCGCAGGCGCGCTCAAGGCTCTTCAGGGGACGCTGCCGACCCGGGACCGGTTCGAGCCGAACGACGACGCGGGCGGCCGCGCGGTCAAGCTGACCGGACGCTCCCGCCAGTTCGTCGCTACGCTCGACTACTGGGACGACCGCCGGGACGTCTACCGCGTCCTCCTACGCCGCGGCCAGCGCGTCTATGTCGGCGTGCGCGGCCGGGCCGGAACGCCGACCGACCTTTCGCTGTGGAAGCCGGGGACGCGCACGCTTTCGAGCCGCGCCGCCCGCCGCCTTCGCCTGGCCCATTCGGCCCGGCCCGGCTCGCTCCAGCGGATCAGCTACACGGCTCGTGCAGGCGGCTGGTACTACGTCGGCGTGACGATCGCGAAGACCGGCGCGGGCTCGTACCGGTTCAGCCTCTCGAAGGGCTAGCCAAGCAGTTCTTCGGCAGGCACTTCGCGCAGCTCGCGAGCAGGGTTGCCGACGACGACCGTGCGCGGCGGGACGTCCCGGATCACAACCGCTCCCGCCCCCACGAACGCCTCTTCTCCGATCTCGATCCCCGGCAACAGCACCGCGGCCCCGCCGATCCGGGCCCCTCGGCGGATCGTCGGCCCTTTCCGCAGCGCATGCCGACGTTCGGTGCGGCCCATGAAGTTGTCGTTCGTCGTGACGGCGCAGGGCGCGATGAAGACATCGTCTTCGAGCGTCGAGTAGGCCGTCACGTATGCGTGGGCCTGGATCTTCGTCCGCGCTCCGACGACCGTGTCGTTCTCGACGAGCGCGCCGCGGCCGATCACGACGTCGTCGCCGATCTCGCAGCGCTCGCGGACGCAGGCCTGGTCGCCCACGATCCCGTTCGCCCCGATCCGGGTGCCTGCGAAGACGACGGCGCCCGTGGAGACGATCGTCCCTGGCCCGAGCTCGAGCGCCGGTTGCTCTTCGCGCTTCGCGGTCGAGCGAGGCGAAAGCGCCGGCTGTTTGCCGAGCACGGCGTGGTCGCCGATCTTGCACCCCTCGCCGATCACCGTTCCGGGGTAGATCACGACCCCCTCGCCCTGCTCGAAGCTCATAGGGCCCCTGCCCTATGAGCGGGGAGGGGGTTGCCGGGGGAAGCGGGGGGTTCCCCCGCGGGAGCGAGTCGAAGGCGAGCGACGCTCAAGCGGGCGCTCCGACGAGCGAGTTCTGGAGCTGCTCGAGCGCCCGTACCACGAGGACGCCGTCCCGAGCCGCCTCGTTCGGGTCACCCTCGCCCTCGATGAGCGCGAGGAAGTGGCGGCACTCGAGCCGCAAAGGCTCGTCGCTCGGGATCTTCGGGATGAAGATGTCGCCGGTCCGAGTCTGCCACTCGCCGTAGGTCGCCGTCCGCTGCTCCGGGCCCTTGTCGTAGACCGTGATCTTCCGGTCGAGCTCCATGTCGTCGAAGACCGCCATCTTCTCCCGCCCCACCACCGTGATCCGCCGCATCTTGTGCGGGTCGAGCCAGGAGAGGTGCATGTGCGCGGTCTTGCCCGAGGGAAAGCGCAAGTAGCAGAAGACGACGTCCTCCACACCGGGATTCAGGAACGACTCGCCGCGGGCCCAGGCCTCGCTGGGTTCCTCGCCGACGAGATGCAGGATCACCGAGAGGTCGTGGACGCCGAGCGACCAGAGCGCGTTCTCGTCGGTACGGATCTTCCCAAGGTTCTGACGGTTTCCGTACACGTAGAGGATCTCGCCCAGATCGCCCGCCTCGACGAGCTCCTTCAGCTTCCTGACGGCCGGGTGGTAGAGGAGCAGGTGTCCAGGCATGAGCACGAGCCCGCGTTCTGCGGCGAGTGCCGTGAGCTCCTCGGCTTCGGCGCTGTTGAGCGCGGGCGGCTTCTCCACGAGGACGTGCTTGCCCGCCTGCAGCGCGCGCTTGGCGAGCTCGAAGTGGGTGACGGCCGGGGTGGCCACGACCACCGCTTCCAGCTCCGGATCGGCCAGCATCTCCTCGAAGTCCCCCGTGACACGCGCCTGAGGAAAGCGCTGCGCAAAACGAGCGCGCTGTTCCTCCGACATGTCGCAGAGCCACGTGAGCTCGGCGAGCGCGTCGAAGTTTCGGGCGAGGTTGGGGCCCCAGTAGCCCAGCCCGGCGAGGCCGATTTTGGTCATAACTTCCAGACTTTTCCGTTGGCGCTGCCGTTCCTGCCCGTTGCGTTGCGCAGGTCGACTACGAGGCGGGCGTCGTCGACGAGCTTGTCGTAATCGATCGACGAGTGGGCGGTCACGATCGCGACGCAGTCGTAGGCTCCCGGCTCGAGCGCGACGGAGGAGAGCTTTTCGTCCGGAAGCTCCGGCACGTGCGGGTCGTGGTAGGAGACCTCTGAGCCGGCGTTGCGCAGGAGCTCGATCAGCTTTAACGCCGGCGACTCGCGCACGTCCTGGATGTTCGGTTTGTACGAGACGCCGAGGATCAGCACCTTGGCGCCCTTCAGCGAGCGCTCGAGCCCGTGGTTCAAAGCCTGTGAGATCAGCGAGCGGCAGAAGTACGGCATGTTCTCGTTCACCTTTCCCGCCAGCTCGATGAACTCGGTGTAGAAGTCGTACTCGCGCGCCTTCCAGGTCAGGTAGAAGGGGTCGATCGGGATGCAGTGGCCGCCGAGCCCGGGCCCCGGCTCGAAGCGCATGAACCCGAAGGGCTTCGTCGAGGCGGCGTCGACGACTTCCCAGACGTCGATGCCCATCCGGTCGCAGAGCTGCGCCAGCTCGTTCACGAGTGCGATGTTGACGGAGCGAAAGATGTTCTCGAGCAGCTTCGTCAGCTCGGCGACTTCCGGCGAAGAGACCTCGTGCACGGTCTCGATCGCGGAGCCGTAGAGCTTGGCGGCCGCACTCGTGCAGGCCGGAGTCACGCCGCCCACGACTTTCGGCACGTTCCGCGTCGTCCAGTCCTCGCGACCCGGATCGACGCGCTCCGGCGAGAACGCCAGATGGAAATCCTCGCCCGCTTTGAGCCCGCTGGACTCGAGGATCGGCTGCAGCTGCTCTCGGGTCGTGCCCGGGTACGTGGTCGACTCGAGCACGACGAGCTGGCCGCGCTGGAGTCTTTTCGCAATCTCGCGTGCGGCGCCGAGCACGATCGAGAGGTCAGGCTCGCGCTGTTTGGAGAGCGGAGTGGCAAGGGCGATCAGGATCGCGCTCGCCGACTTCAGCTCGTCGTAGTCGCTCGTCGCGCTGAGCTTGTCGTCGTCGACGAGGCGCTTCAGGTCCGCCGAGTCGACGTCGTCGATGTAGCTCTCGCCATTGTTGATCTGCGAGACCCGCTCCGCGCTCGTCTCGACGAGCAGGACGGAGCGGCCGGCCTCCGCGAAGATCTGGCCCAAGGGCAGGCCGACATAGCCTGCGCCGATGATTGCGACATCGCTCATGAGGCCGGAAGCCTAACGAGGGCCTCCGCGATCCTCTCCGATGCATGGCCGTCGCCGTAGAGTTGCGGCCGATCTTTGGGCATGCGCGCCCGGGTGACCGCTTCGACCAGTCGATCCGGGTCGTCGTCGACGAGCTCGTTGGCGCCCACCTCGACGGTGTCGACCCACTCCGTGGAGGGCCTGAGCGTCACGCACGGGCCGCCGTACCAGTCCGCCTCCTTCTGGAGGCCGCCGGAGTCCGTCACGATCACCCGGGCCTGCGAGGCGAGCGCAGCGAAGTCGAGATAGCCGAGAGGCTCGACGGTTCGAACCGCCGGCTCGAGTCCCTCCGCCTCGAGTGCCTTGCGCGTTCGCGGGTGCACAGGAAAGACCACGGGCCCGGCGAGCCGGCTGAGCCCCTCGGCGATCCGTCCGAGTCGAGGCTGGGCCGTGTTCGCCTCGCGGTGGACGGTCGCGACGACGTAGCTGCCGGGGTCGAGCTCCAAGCGGTCGAGCACGTGCGACCGGGCCCTCGCGATCGGAGCAAGTTGTCGCGTCGCATCGGCCATGACGTCGCCCACGAGCTCGATGTGGCCCGGCACGGCCTCGTCGCGAAGAGTCGCCTCGGAGCGGGTGTCCGGCGCGAGCAGAAGCTGCGCCAGCCGGTCGACGCGGATGCGGTTTTGCTCCTCTGGCATCGAGATGTCGCCGCTGCGAAGGCCAGCTTCGACATGGGCAACCGGAAACCCGAGCTCGGACGCCGCCAAGGCTCCTGCGAGGGTCGAGTTCGTGTCCCCGTAGACGAGCACCCAGTCCGGCCGGTTCTCCCTGAGCACGCTCTCGATGGGTGGGCGCATCGACTCCGGGTCGGCGGTGCGGAGGTCGAGCGAGAAATTCGGCGGCTCGAGCTCGAGCTCGTCGAAGAAGACCTGAGAGAGCAGCCGGTCGTAGTGCTGCCCCGTATGCAGGACGATCTCCTCGATCCCAGCCTCACGAAGCGCCACCGAAAGCGGCGCGGACTTAATGAACTGAGGCCGGTTTCCGACGACCGAAAGGACTTTCATCGGAGACTCGGATTCCGAAAGAGCGGTCGCCGGAGCCGGGCTTTGCCCGGCGCAGGCTCGACCGACAAGAGTGTCGGCAGACAGAAGAAGGAGGGGGTCCATGGGGGAACCCTGGGTTCCCCCATGGTCGATTGCTGAGGCCGGTTTCCGACGACGGAGAGGACTTTCAAGGCGTCGCTACACTAGTCCGCGGGTAAGGGCCGTTAGCTCAGTTGGTAGAGCAGGGGACTCTTAATCCCAAGGTCGAAGGTTCGAATCCTTCACGGCCCATCGAGTCCCCCGGCCCGGTCTACTCGTTCGAGCTCCCTGTCGCAGAGGCCTGAAGCGGGGCGGCCTCAAGCCGCCCCGCGTGAATCGGTCTAGTAAGGCGGACCGGGGGGCGGGCCTTCGTCGTAGGCGCCGCGCCGGCGAGTCCAGTAGCCGGGGCCTGCCCACGACGACCAGAAGATCATCGAAAGCGCGAGCCCGACCATCCCGACGATCGCCAAGATCCAACCGACCGTGTGGACGTCCACCCCGGAGACGTGCGTGTGCACGGCCAGCGCGAGGATCAGGCCTACTGCGATCAGAAAGATGCTTACTCCAAGTCCCATCGAACCTCCTTCGTCGCGGCGGCTGTACCCGCTGCCACTCGACGTGAATCACGCATCAGCCCGCTTAGTTCAGGCCGTATCGTCGCCCGGAGAAGGTTCCCCGCTCCTCCGGCGAACCCGCCGCACGATTGAGTAGGCTCGCGCTCGGTGCGCAGGGGAGTTGTCGTTCGGCTCGTGGTGGTCGGTATCGCCGCGTCGGCGGTCGCTCTTTGCGTTGCCCTCTTCATCCCGTGGCTCCCCACGCCGGCGTCGCGCGAGGCCGACCGGATCGACTTCGTCTTCTGGTTCGTCTCCGGAATCTCCATCGCGATCTTCGGGCTCGTCGCGGCCGTGATCCTGATCGCCGTGGTCCGGTTCCGCGCGCGCCCCGACGACGACTCGGACGGACCGCCGATCCACGGGCATACGGGGCTCGAGATCGTCTGGACCGCGGTCCCCGCGGTGCTCGTGACTGCGATCTCCGTCGTGAGCGCCGTCGCGCTTGCCCAGAACGACAGCCTGCCGCGCAAGCACCTGACCGTGGACGTGCTTGCACAGCAGTTCTACTGGAGCTTCTCGTATCCGAAGTACCACAACCTGACCTCGAACGTCCTGCGCCTGCCGGTGAACGAAGCCGTGCAGCTCCGCATCACCGCGCGCAAGAACGACGTCATCCACTCCTTCTGGGTCCCGCAGTTCCGGCAGAAGCAGGACGCCGTACCGGGGCTCGTGCGGACCATCGTGATCACGCCGGACCGAACCGGAACGTGGGCTGTCATCTGCACCGAGCTCTGCGGGCTCGGGCACGCGCTCATGCGCGCGCGTGTTGTGGTGATGAAGAAGGCCGCGTTCGCCGCGTGGGTAGGAGCGACCCCGAAGCAGACCGGCGGGGGGAAGGCCGTCTTCGTCAACAACGGCTGCAGCAGCTGCCACACGTTCAAGCCCGCTGGAGCTTCCGCAACCATCGGCCCCGACCTCGATAAGCTGCCGGCTGAGGCCCGAAAAGCCGGCCAGCCGCTCGAGCAGTTCGTCCGAGAGTCGATCGTGCACCCGAACGCGTACATCGAGCCGCACTACCCGCCGAACCTGATGCCGCAGACCTTCGGGTCGCTGCCGAAGAGCCAGCTCGACGCGCTCGTCCGCTTCCTGATCGGCAAGGGCAAATGACCGAGCTCGCGGCCGGAGCTCCGCACGAAGCGCATACGGCGAAGCCTCCGCCGCGCGGGTGGCGCAGGCTGACCGCGCCAGGCTGGCTGCGCGTCCCGTGGACGACCGCCCTGGCCTTCGGCATCGGCGCAGGCCTGATGGTGCTGGTCCGTTGGGCAGAGGGCTGGCATCCGATCTGGAAGGGCTCGGTGCTGACGACGATCGAGCTGACGGCGGCGCCGATCGGCTTCCTGGTCGGAATCGGCGCGTTCGACTACTGGGGGCGGTACGCGATCGGCTCGCCGACCCAGCCGGAGGATCACTCAGGGCACGGCGCCCGCAGCTGGCGGGACTACTTCCGCGTCAACACCGACCACAAGGTGATCGGCGTCCAGTACGTCGTGACGACGATCTTCTTCTTCGTCGCGGCGGGCCTGCTGGCGATGTTCATGCGGGCCGAGCTCGCTCGCCCGGGGATGCAGTTCTTCGACAACCAGACCTACAACGGCCTCTTCTCCGTCCATGCGGCGCTGATGATCTTCCTGTTCGTGATTCCGGCGTTCGCGGGGCTCGCCAACTTCGTCATCCCGCTGATGATCGGCGCGCCGGACATGGCGTTCCCCCGGCTGAACGCGCTCTCGTACTGGCTGCTCCCGATTGCCGGGACCATGATGCTCTCGAGCTTCCTCGTTCCGGGCGGCGCATTCGCGAGCGGCTGGACCGGGTATGCGCCGCTCGCGAGCACGCACCAGCCGCTCGGTTCGGTCTTCTTCAACATGGGCGTCCAGTGGGCGGGCGCGTCGTCGATCATGACCGCGCTCAACTTCCTGGTCACGATCATCACCATGCGTGCGCCCGGCATGACCTTCTGGCGAATGCCGCTGCTCGTGTGGGCGAACTTCACGACCTCGCTCCTCGTCGTGATCGCGACGCCTTTCATCGCCGGCTCGCAGTTCTTCGTCATGTTCGACCGGGTCCTGCACACGCACTTCTTCGACCCGACCCAGCACGGCTACGTGCTCGGCTACCAGCACATCTTCTGGTTCTACTCGCACCCCGCGGTCTACATCATGATGCTGCCGGGCTTCGGCATCGCCTCGGAGGTGATCTCCGTGATGGCACGGAAGCCGATATTCGGCTACCGATTGATGGCGCTTTCCCTGATGGCGATCCTCGTGCTCGGCTTCTCGGTCTGGGCCCACCACATGTTCGTCTCGGGCATGGCCCCGTGGCTGCGCGTGCCGATGATGGTGACCTCGGTGGTCATCGCCGTCCCGACCGGGATCAAGGTGTTCTCGTGGTTGGCAACGATCTGGGAGGGGCGGATTCACTTCACGACGCCGATGTTATTTGCGCTCGGGTTCGTCTCCATGTTCGTGATCGGCGGCCTCTCGGGGATCTATCTCGCCGCGGTCCCGATCGATATCCACGTCTCCGACACGTACTTCGTCGTCGCCCACATCCACTACGTGCTCTTCGGCGGCTCGTTGTTCACGATCTTCGCCGGGATCTACTACTGGTTCCCGAAGATGACGGGCCGGATGTACAGCGAGCGGCTCGGGAAGCTGCACTTCTGGATGACCTTCATCGGCTTCAACCTGACGTTCTTCCCGATGCACTGGCTCGGGATCCAGGGGATGCCGCGGCGGGTGGCCGACTATGCGCCGCGCTTTGCCGGGCTCAACCTGTTCATCTCGATCGCCTCGTTCGCGCTCGGCGCCTCGACGGTGGTCTTCCTCTACAACATGCTCGTGAGCTGGGTGCGAGGCAAGCCGGCGCCGGCGAACCCGTGGCGGGCGCTCACGCTCGAGTGGCAGGTCTCCTCGCCGCCCCCGATCTTCAACTTCGACGAGATCCCGCAGGTCGTCGGCAACCCGTACGAGTATGGCGTCCCGGGCGCGCGGCACGCGATCTTCAACGGCGACCGGACGACTGAGCTGGAAGAGGCGCGGGCGCCCTGATGAGCCACACGCTGGTGATCGCGAACGAGACAGCGGCGAGCAGCAGCCTGCTCGACCTGCTCCGGCGGGAAATGGGCCACGACGACCTGGTCACGGTGATCGCACCCGTGAACGAGCCGAGCTCAGGCTACGTCGTCTACGAGGACACGCGTCGCGCCGCGGCCGGACGCCGGCTCGACCAGACGCTGAAGGCGCTGCAGGAGGCCGGCATTCCCGCCCACGGCTTCGTCGTCGAGTCCTCCCCCGTCGAGGCCGTCCGCGACGCGCTCGCTCAGCTGGAGCCTCGACCGGACCGGATCGTCGTCTCGACCCACCCGCAGGAGAAGTCAGGCTGGCTGCGGCGCGGGGTCGTGGAGAAGATCCGCGGGGTCGCGGGTGACCTGCCCGTCGAGCACGTGGTCGCCGACCTCTCTGGAGAAGGAGCGTCCGCGAACGTGCTCGTGATCGCGAACGAGACCGTGATGGGCAACCCGCTGCTCGACAAGATCCGCGAGCGCGCCGCCCACTCGCCGGCCAGTTTCCTGATCGTCGCGCCGCAGAGCGACCCGAGCCAGGGCGAGCACCCAGAGGCGGAGCGGCGACTGCGCCGAGCGCTCTCGATTCTGCGCGCCGCGGGTATCGACGCGCATGGTCAGATCGCCCACCCGGACCCGTTCGCCGCGGCCGAACAGGCAGTTCGCGACGAGCGGATCGACGAGATCATCGTCTCGACCTTCCCGAGCATGCGTTCGGGCTGGCTGCGCCGCGACCTCGTGGAGCGTCTGCGGCGCGAGACCGGCCTTCCGGTGGAACACGTCGTCGGCGAAGCCGAGATCGCGCCGGTGACGCCGTGAGCGCGCACACCGAAGCCCACCACGGCCCGCCCGAAGCGCACCAGAGCTCGCGCGTAGACGCGCGTGTGCTCGGGATGTTCCTGTTCATCGCCTCTGAGGTGATGCTCTTCGGCTCGTTCTTCACGGCCTACTTCTTCGTGCGGGTGAGCGGACACCAGCCGTGGCCGCCGCACCCGTTCCACCTGCCGGTCTTCGTCGCGGGCATCAACACAGCGATCCTCGTCACCTCCAGCTTCACCATGCACTGGGGACTCACCTCGATCAAGCGGGGCAACCGCGCCGGGCTCCAGGCGGGCCTCCTGCTCACGTTCCTGATGGGCCTCACCTTTCTGCTCACGCAGATCCGGGAGTACTCGCGCCTCGGGTTCGCGCCGAGCGACCAGGCCTTCGGGACGATCTTCTACTGTCTGACCGGCCTGCACGGCGCGCACGTCTTCGTCGGCCTGATGCTCCTCCTGTTCGCCACGATCCGCGCGTTTCGCGGCCACTACACCCCGGAGGCCCACCAGGGCGTGGAGATTCCGGGGATCTACTGGCACTTCGTCGACGTCATGTGGATCGTGGTCTATTCGACCGTCTACATCCTCTAGCCGAGCCGTGCGCAACCCATTTCGCAGCGAAGCCGAGGCCTACCGGTTCCTACTACTGACGATCGGGTACTTCGGGGCGATTCTGATCGCGACCCTTGCGGGCGGGAAGTGGGCGGGGCTCGCGATCTTCGCCGGCCTGACGCTGGCCGGGCTCTACTGGTTCTTCCGCCGCGGCGAGTCCGAGCGCCCGGTGCAGACCGCGCCTAGGCGGCGGGGCGGCGAGGACGAACGCCGGATCCTCGTGATCGCGAACGAGACCGTCGGGGGCGCGACGCTTCGCGAGACCATCCGCGAACGCACGGCGGGCTATCGCGCGAACGTGCTCGTCGTCAGCCCGGCGTTGAACTCGCCGCTCAAACACTGGGTCTCGGATGAGGACGCCGCGCGCGCAGGGGCGCAACAGCGGCTCGACGCGAGCCTCGCTCGCCTGCGCGAGTCGGGTGTCGAGGCCGAAGGCGAGGTCGGCGACGGAAACCCGCTGCAGGCGATGGAGGACGCGCTCAGAACCTTCGGCGCCGACGAGATCGTCATCTCCACCCATCCGGAGGGCCGTTCCAACTGGCTCGAGCGTGGAGTCGTCACCGGCGCGCGGGAACGCTTCGTCGTTCCGATCACCCATGTCGTCGTCGACCTCGAGGCTGAGTCCGAAGACGTGCGGCAGGCGCCTACTTAAGCGATTTGATGAGTTGGATGAGCGCTTTGGCGTTTGCCATCGAGACCGAGTGCGGCTTGATCGTCGCGCTCATGATTCCGCGGCTGTAACCCTGGACGATCTGCTTGTCCGGATCGACGATCGACTCGATCAGATAGGCCATGTTCGCGGTGACGCTCTTGCCGCCGGTGAGCTGCACTTTCGACCCGTAGAGACCCTTGAAGGTCGGACCAGTGCTCTTGGAGCCGTCGAGCGAGTGGCAGCTCTGGCAACCGAGCGAGACGTAGAGCTTTCCGCCCGGGCCGGATCCCGGCGGCGGGCCGGTGGTGAGCCCGGTGCACGTCGTAGCCGCGCACTTCGCGACGAAGGCAGCGACGTCCGCCGCGTCCCCGCCCTTGACGAGGTTCGCGGGCATCGGCGGGCTCGGGATCTCGATCTGATCGTGCACCATCTGGCGGATCGTGCTCTCGGCGATTCCCTGCTGCCGGTCGGCCGAGAAGGCGTCGTCGAGGTTCGGCGCGCCCGGGTACTTGCCCTTTGCGCCGGCCGCCGCAAGCGTGTGGCACGAGGCGCACTTCTTCGTGAAGAGCGTTGCGCCGCGGGAGACGTCGCCGCCGGAGGTGTACCCGCCGGTGCCGCAACCCGTCGCGGCCAGAGCGATCAGGAGCGAGGCGCCGGCTAGCCCTCGTGTAACGCGCAACCTACGCGGACGGATGGTTCGACGAGTCGAGCTTGGCCACGGCCTCGTCGCGCGTGGGGTAGATCGTGAACACGCGGTCGAGCCCGGTGATCTCGAAGATCTTGGTGATGTTGCGGTCGCTGCAGACGAGGGAAAGCTGGCCGTCGTTTCCGCGCAACCGCTTGACCCCGCCGACGAGCACGCCGAGGGTGGTCGAGTCGATGAAGGTCGTGTTGGAGAAGTCGACGATCACCTCCTTGCCGCCCTGGCCGATCACGTCGAGGAGCTGCTGCTTGAACTCGGGCGCCGTGTAGAGGTCGACCTCGCCCGCCAGCGAGATCACGTAGGCGTCACCGTCGAGCTTGTCCGTCTTGATGTCGAAGTTCATCCGCTCCCCCGTCGTCAGCGTCGCGCGTCGCGGTGAGTCTAACGACGCTTTGGCTTAGCAGGTGCAGCCGGCTGCAGCGCGGCAAGGCGCTGCTTGACCGCGCTTGCGTAGGTGCTGTCGGGAGCGAGCTTCAAGTAACGCTTGTAGGAGGCGATCGCGACCGGATAATCGCGGATGTTCTCGGCGAATTGACCTAGCTGGAGCCGGAGGTTGGGGTCGCTTGGCTTGACCTTCACGGCCCGCTTGTACGTGTCCTCGGTCTTCTGGACCACGGTCTGGAGCTTCGTGAACGCGTCCGTTACCGACTGGTTGAAGACCTGAGTCGCCTCGTCGTTGCCCTGCAGGAGCTGCGCGACCGGGTTGTTAGTCGAGAGCCCGGCGTAGGGCTGTGGCATGGCGGCGAGAGCCTCGTCGCGCCGTGCGTTCGCCTCGTCGTAGAGCGCCTGCAGGCGGCTCTGGTAGAGGCTGGCGAGGTCGCCGAGCGCGGTCGAGTCCTTCGGGCGCAGGCGCGTGTAGTGCTCGAGCGCTGTGATTGCTTCCGCGTCCTTGCGCTGGGTTCGAAGGGCGGTTGCGAGCCGTCGCCAGGCGCCTGCGTCGTTCGGGTGCTTCTGCACTCGGTCGCGCGCTTTGGAGACGGCGGAGTTGGTGGAGCTGCCGCCGCCGAAGATGGAAGAGATGTTGCCGTGCAGAAGATCGCCGATCCCGGTAGAGCCTGAGCCGACGCCGAAGAAGACGAAGCCGCCGGCGAAGACGAAGACGAGTAGGACGAAGACCCACTTGGCCTGTCGCCGCAGCTTCGGGAAGAACATCGCCTGCTCCGCGGCGCTCAACTGGGTCCGCTGCCGCCGCTTCTGGGGCGCCTGCGTTGGGCGGGCGGTGCGCTGTTTTGCGGCTCCTCGTGCCACGCGCGAAGCCTACCCCGACCCGCCGTCTGTGGAGAGACTCGGCCAGTCGAACTCCTCGCCCTTCAACCGGACCTTCGCCTTCGTGGCCTCGTCGCAGAGCGCACCCTCCAGGCCGGCGTCGAAAAACGAGCGCGGCTCGAGGCCGAACGAGGTGGCGGCCTGGTAGTCCTGCGCCAGGTCGGTGCCGAACATCGCCGGATCGTCGGTGGAGATCGAGCAGAGGGCACCCGCGGCCACCAGGCGCGGAAGCGGGTGCTCTTCGAGCGAGCGGACCGCCCGGGTCCGCAGGTTCGAGATCGGGCAGACGTCGAGGACGACGCGGCGGTCTGCGATCTCCCGTAGGAGGCCGGGATCCTCTTCCGCACGAATTCCATGGCGCAGGCGCTGGGCTCCGAGGGCCTCGAGCGCCCCGCGAACCGACGCTGCGCCGGCTGCTTCGCCGGCGTGTGGCACCGAGCCCAGCCCCTCCGCGAGAACCTCCTCGAACGCGGGCGCATAGGGCTCGGGCGGGTACTCGGCCTCGAGACCGCCGAGGCCGACGCCGACGACGCCGCGGTCGCGGTACTCGCTCGCGTGCCGGACGAGTGTCCTTGCCTCCTCGAGCGAGGCGCCGCGGAAGATGTCCGGGGTCAGTCGGACCTCGACGCCGTGGCGCTCACGTGCCTCCTCCGCCCCGTCGCAGTAGCCGCTGAAGATCTCGTCCCAGGCGACCCCGCGTCGAACGCGCTCGGCCGGCGAGAAGATTCCTTCGACGTAGACGGCCCCGTGCGCGGCCGCCTCGGCCGCGTAGTCGACGACCACCTGGCGGAAGTCCTGAGCACGCTGGAGCGCATTCGTGGTCAGGATCCAGACCTCGATGAAGTGCGCGAAGTCCTGGAACTCGTACAGCTCGGCGAGGCCCTCGACCGTGTCGGCCGGCAGCGGGTAGTCGTTCCGCCGCGCGATCTCGAGCAGGGTCGCTGGACGCACGGTTCCCTCGAGATGCACGTGGAGCTCGATTTTCGGGTAGGTCACGAAATCTCTGTGAGAGGAACCTCGTGCGCTGCCCATCGCTTTTCGAACACGCTGGCGAGGAGCACCGAGAGCAGGTAGAGCGAGATCAGCGGGATCATCTCGAACGCCGTCGTCACCGGATCGACCCCCGGGAGCGCGACGGCAAGTGCGGCCATCGAGACGACGCCAATTCGCCAGTTCCTCCGCAGGCGCGCGGCCGTGACGATCCTCAACCTCACCAGCGCGAGCACGAAGATGGGCACCTCGAAGACGATCCCCACTGCTAGCAGCGCGAGCATCACAAAGGAGTAGTAGTCGCGCGCTCGGATCTGGATGTTGTAGTGACTCGAGTCGAAGTTGGTCAGGAAGTGGACCGCGGCCGGCAGCACGACGAAGTAGCCGAAGGCGATCCCTGCCGCGAGCAGGCCGAACGAGAGCGCAACGAAGCCCGCGATCACGCGCTGAGTGTGCTCGACCATCGCCGGCGCGAGAAAGCTCCAGACCTGCCAGAAGACGATCGGCGTCGCGAGCAGGAAGCCGGCATAGAGGCTGACCCACATCGAGGTGACGAATGGCTCGGAGACGCTGAAGGTGACGGGCTTGCGCTTTCCCGGCGGCAGCGGCTGGTTCAACCAATGAAGCAGGTGCCCGCGGAACACGTAGGCGACGATCGTGCCGACGAGCAGAGCGCCGAGCGCGACGAAGATTCGCGTCCGCAACTCACCGAGGTGCTCGACGAGCGTCGCCTCCTCGCCGTGGCGAAGGCGCCGCGGGAGCCGCCTCATCGGCTAGGGCGTACGGTCGCGCTCGCTCGCCGTTCCGACCGGCTCGTGCTCAGGCGGCGGGGCGGCGGGCGGGAGGGCGGCGTCCGGCTCGTTGTCGTCCTTGCCGGTGATCGAGTCCTTGAACTCACGCATCCCCTTGCCGAGCGAGCGCCCCATCTCGGGCAGGCGCTTCGGGCCGAAGACGAGCAGGACCACGAGCAAGAGAAGCAGGAGCTCGGGGAAGCCAATCCAGCTGGGCATGAGCCAAGGGTAGCGTTTGCCGCGGCGAGACGACGGACACTGAAGGCCAGTGCAAAAGAAACCGCTGTCCGAACAAGTCGCAGTCGTCACAGGCGCCTCTTGGAAGAAGCAGCACACCGGCGAGGACAAACCGGTCGACGCGCCTGACAATCTCCTTCGATACCCTTCCGGGAGGCCCAGGTGCACATGGCCGGTTCGACGATCAGTCGAAGGGCTCGACGGCCTGGACGAGGTGGCGGCTGCTGCTTCCGAAGGGCTGAGCGCGACCGCTAGCATGGCTTCTGAATGGCATTACTAGAACTGAAAAATCTGCACGTCGCGCTCGAGGACGGCACCGAGATCGTCAAGGGCGTCGACCTCGCCGTGGACGTGAACGAGATCCACGCGATCATGGGCCCCAACGGGTCGGGCAAGTCGACGCTCGCCTACGCCCTGATGGGCCATCCCGCATACGAGATCACCGAGGGCGAGCTCCTCTTCGACGGCGTGAGCCTGAACGAGCTCGGGGCGGACGAGCGCGCACAGCGCGGCTTGTTTCTCGCCTTCCAGTACCCGCACGCGATCCCGGGCGTCACGGTCACGAGCTTCCTGCGCTCGGCGATCAACGCGATCCGGAAGGCGAAGGCGGGCGGCGAGGACGACCCGGTTCCGATTCCCGCGTTCCGTAAGGAGATACTCGCCGCGATGGACCGGCTCAAGGTTCCGCGCGAGCTTGCGCAGCGCTACTTGAACGAGGGCTTCTCGGGTGGTGAGAAGAAACGGATCGAGATCCTGCAGATGGCGATGCTGAAGCCGCGGATCGGCGTGCTCGACGAGACCGACTCAGGCCTCGACATCGACGCGCTCAAGGTCGTCGCGAACGGTGTGAAGGATCTCGTCGGCCCCGAGATGGGCGCGCTCGTGATCACCCACTATCAGCGGATCTTGAACTACGTGAAGCCCGATTTCGTGCACGTCTTCGTAGACGGGCGTATCGTGGAGGAAGGCGGGCCCGAGCTCGCTCACAAACTGGAGGCCGAGGGGTACGAGGCGTTTACGCCCCAGCCCGTCGGCGGAGGAGAGTCGTAAATGGCCGTTTCACCCGAAACCGAAGTCGTCAAGGGAATCCGAGAGGAATACGCCTACGGCTTCTCCAACCCGGACGAGGCCGAGGACTACTTTTTCAAGTCCGGCCGCGGGCTCAACCACGAGATCGTCGAGGCGATCTCGGCGCACAAGAACGAGCCGGAGTGGATGCGCAAGTTCCGGCATCGCTCGCTCGATTACTTCTTTGCGCGCCCGCTCCCGCAGTGGGGCGGCAACCTGAACGAGATCGACTTCGAGAACATCTTCTACTACATCAGCCCGACCGAGAAGCAGGCGGACAAGTGGGAGGATCTGCCCGCTGAAATTCTCGACACCTGGAACAAGCTCGGGATCCCGGAGGCGGAGAAGAAGTACCTCGCAGGCGTCGGCGCCCAGTACGAGTCGGAGGTCGTCTACCACAAGCTCCAGGAGGATCTCGAGAAGCAGGGCGTGCTCTTCCTCGACATGGACTCGGGTCTGCGCGAGCACGAGGAGCTCGTCAAGCAGTACTTCGGGACGATCATCCCGCAGAACGACAACAAGTTTGCGGCCCTGAACTCCGCCGTCTGGTCGGGCGGCTCGTTTATCTACGTGCCGCCGGGCGTCCACATCGAGATGCCGCTCCAGGCCTACTTCCGGATCAACGCCGAGAACATGGGCCAGTTCGAGCGCACGCTGATCATCGTCGACGAGGGTGCCTACGTGCAC
>Ga0137377_10001194_pt1 | contig 17777 bp, 19 predicted proteins | sample SagtaG_22_FD_104815 | JGI IMG/M metagenome (GOLD analysis project Ga0137377, IMG submission 104815) | Vadose zone soil microbial communities from Sagehorn Ranch, Mendocino, California, USA - Sage2_L_40_16 metaG | ecosystem: Environmental > Terrestrial > Soil > Vadose zone | place: USA... | reverse complement strand
GTAATTGTCGCTTCGTTCTTACCTTAGCTTCACTCATTCGGGAGTAGAGCAACACCATGGTGGCAAGCAACCCGTTGGACGACCGTCACCGCTCGCGCATACAGCGACTCCGATTCGCCGCCGTAATGGGAGTCCTCGTGATCGCGGCATCCGGCGTTGCTCTTTGGCTGCACCCTGCCGAGATACGAAAGCACGATATCCAGTCACCCGCTTCTGCATCGGCGACCTACATCGGTGTCGAGCGTTGCGCCGGCTGTCACGTCCAGGAGACGGAAGCGTGGCGCCATTCTCATCACGCCCAGGCGATGCAACAGGCGAATGCCTCAACAGTTCTCGGGAATTTTCGCAACGCGCGATTCGCGAAAGACGGATTAATCTCCAGCTTTTATCTGAAGGACGAGAAACATTACGTTCGCACGGATGGGCCCGACGGCAAACTTAATGATTATCCTGTCGCCTACACATTCGGCATCTTCCCGCTACAGCAGTATCTCGTGCCATTTCCGAACGGCCATCTTCAGAGTCTTGCTTTCGCCTGGGATTCACGAAGTCAGCAGCAAGGCGGTCAGCGGTGGTTTCATCTCTATCCAAACCAAAAAATGCCTCACACCGATCCGCTCCACTGGACGGGAAGAAACCAGACCTGGAACTACATGTGTGCCGAGTGTCACTCGACGAATTTGCGCAAGAATTACGATCTCGATAAAGACAGCTACGCCACGACGTGGTCGGAAATCAACATTTCGTGCGAATCCTGCCACGGACCTGGTTCAAACCACATAACCTGGGCACAATCCCGGGAGAAGAGCTCCGATGCCCCGCCAGACAGCACTAAAGGCCTGGTTGTTCAACTTAAATCCAGCCGGGGTGGCTGGCAGCTCGAGGAATCATCCAACGGTACGACGCACTGGAAAGGTGAAGCCCGCACCCGGACGGAACTCGAGACGTGCGCACCTTGTCACTCCCGACGCCATCCGATTAAGAGTGATCATCAGGCAGGCGAACCCTTTCTGGATGATTATGTGCCGAGTCTGCTCGATGAGGGCGTGTATTTCGCCGATGGACAAATTCAGGAAGAGGACTATGAGTATGGCTCATTCTTGCAGAGCAAGATGTATCATGAGGGTGTCACCTGCTCCGATTGCCACAACCCACACAGTCTCGCGCTTCCTTCCAAAGCTCTGAACTCCGTTTGTGGTAATTGCCATTTGCTGGCGAAGTTCGGCGTCAGGGAACATCACCGCCACAAGACGAACTCCACCGGAGCTCTTTGTGTCAACTGTCACATGCCGACCCGAACTTACATGGTGACCGATGCCCGGCGAGACCACAGCTTCCGCGTGCCGCGACCGGATCTTTCGATCGCCTATGGGACTCCCAACGCGTGTAACCAATGTCACAACTACAAGTCCGCCAAGTGGGCAGACGATGCCGTGTCGAGATGGTATGGGCCCAGCCGCCGGCGCGGACCCGATTTTGTCGAAGCTCTGGATGCCGGCCGCCGAGGGCTGTCAGAAGCGGAAAAACTGCTGACATCGCTGATCAAGGACTCTTCCAAGCCCGGGATTGCGCGAGCTACTGCCCTTTCGCTGATCCCGCAATACCTCAGCGCCGCCTCCCTTCCCGCTGTTCAAGCCAGCCTCGCGGACAACGACGCACTCGTACGCTCCGCTGCTGTTCGAGCCCTCGAACCGCTTCCGGAGCAAGCACGCGTACTGCTCGCAGCGCCCCTTCTCACTGATGCCATTCGGGCCGTCCGCATCGAGGCCGCACGACTCCTCGCCGGGAGCGGGCGGGAACTGCTCCAACAGAATCAAAAAGCCGCCCTTGACTCCGCGGTATTGGAGCGCATCGAATCGGAACTGGTCTCAGCGGAACGGCCGGAAAGTCATATGAACCTGGGACTGCTGTACACCCAGATGGGCCGCATGAAGGACACCGAAAATGAATTGCAGACCGCACTACGCCTTGATCCCAATTATGTACCGGCCATGGTCAACCTTGCGGATCTGTATCGTATTCAACAACGCGAAACCGAAGCCCAGCAAGTCCTGGAGAAAGCCATCTCCGTTGCACCGAAAGCGGCCGAACCCATCCATGCGCTGGGTCTATTGAAGGCCAGGCTCGGACGGCAACACGAGGCTCTTGATTTGTTTGCTAAGGCTGCTCAGTTGCAGCCCGGCTCGACTCGTTACGCGTACGTGTATGGTGTTGCACTTCATTCCTACGGTGAGGTGGAGAAAGCGATCGCAGTGTTGAAGCAGGCTCACGACGCACGGCCTGCGGACCGAGAAGTTTTATCGGCCCTAATCGCATTCCAGCGGGACAGGGGAGATATCCGGTCTGCGGTTGCTTATGCCGAACAACTGGTTCAGCTGAGTCCAGGCGATGCCCAGGCTATTGCACTTCGAAACAGCTTGAATGCGCCGCAGCCCGCCGCAGGCAAGCCCTGAATCTGATGCAGAGAACTAAAAGGAGACTTTTCGTATGAACTCCCCTGTTTTTGCCCGATTCCGTCATTTGGCAGCATTGCGATTTCTCCCGCGTGTAGGGCTAAGCGGCTGCTACGCGCAAGGGCTATTCACTCCACCGGCTGGCCAAACGAACCAAAGAAGAAGTGATTGATGATGCGGGAATCAATTGGTGCTGCAGTGCAGCGTTAACGGTCGCTGACTGCTCTTAAGTTGGCAGTATGCTTCTTCGATGTGTCCCAGCTGTTCCCCAGTCACTCGCGCCCGTGACTGGCAACGACCTCATCATGCATTGATCCGCCTCGCACTCCCGGCCACACCTGCTAGATTTTGCTAAACCAAACTTCCTATCGGGAAAAATACGGTCGTGCTTCCTGCTCAATCTGGCAGCCGGGATGCTTTGCTACCAACTCAGACGAGCGAGGCAGCCTGCGATATGACAGCTAATGAATCAGAGCTGAGGAAACATGCAGCATCGAAAGCTAGATTCTGTTTTCAAAGTCAATCCCGAAGAAAGAGGAGATCTATAAGATGACTCGTATATCCCCCGTTTGGTACCGACGAATTCTGTCTTTGCTGCTCCTGGTATTTATCAGCCTGGGGGTGTTCTTCCATGCGAAGCCGGAGGTCCTCCTTGGCGCACGCAGAACTGCCCAGGCAGGGGAAAAGAAACCCAACATCCTTTTCATCATGGGTGATGACATCGGCTGGATGCAGCCGAGCATCTATCACCGCGGGCTGATGGTTGGGGAGACACCCAATATTGACCGGATCGGGCGAGAGGGCGCGATCTTCATGGACTATGTTGCCATGCAGAGCTGCACGTCCGGGCGCAATGCCTTCTTCACCGGTATGTATCCACTGCGTACAGGTCTGATCCCGCCGGAGCTTCCGGGCAGCCCGGCGTACCTGAGACCAGGAACCCCGGCGCTAGCCAAATTCCTTCTGGATCTCGGCTACAACACCGGCGAGTTTGGCAAGAACCACCTCGGCGACCATACCGAGGCCCTCCCGACAGCGCACGGATTCCAGGAGTATTGGGGCTACCTCTATCACCTGGATGCGATGCAACAGGTCAGCTTCCCCGACATCAACAAGAACCCGACCACGCAGAGCGTGGCTCCGCCGTGCAAGAACACACTGATCCCGGGCGTCCCTGAGGTTCCTGGCGCCGTGGATCCCAAAACGACAACCTGTCTGACGCCCCCACGCCCTTTGCTCTGGTGCAAGTCTGTCGACGGCGAGGCGAAGAATCAGGCGTGCAAGGACGAAGGTCCACTGACTCTGGAGCGCTCAAAGACAGTGGACGAAGAGATCTCGGCCAAGGTTATCGACTTTCTCGATCGCAACGACCCCAAGAAGACGAACAAGCCGTTCTTCGTCTGGTACAACCCGGCTCGTATGCACGTCACGACCGTACTCTCGGACAAGTACATGGCCATGGTGGGTGAGCACGGCGGCAAGGATTGGGGCGTCAACGAAGCCGGCATGAAGCAGATGGACGACAACATCGGCTACGTCCTCAAGAAGCTCCAAGACATGGGGGAACTCGACAACACCATCGTCGTCTTCACGACGGACAATGGCGCCGAGGCGATTACCTTTCCTGACGGCGGCGTCACGCCATTCAAGGGTCAGAAAGGCGAGGCATGGGAAGGCGGCTACCGCGCCCCAATGGTTATCCGGTGGCCGGGACATATCCAGCCAGGCACGGTGAAGAACCAGTTATTCGCTGCGCTCGACTGGCTGCCCACATTCGTAGATATTGCCGGCGGGAAAAAAGGCGACGAGCTGAAGAAAGAGATCGAGGCCGGTAAATATCCCGGCATCGTTAGGACCACGCTCGACGGCTTTGACCAGCGCGCCTACCTCGAAGGCACGTCGAACAAGTCGGCGCGCGATGTCTTCTTCTATTACTCGGGGGCGACGCCGTCCGCGGTGCGTTACAAGAACTGGAAAATGTACTACAACATGGCGCAGCCCGGGCCGGCCGGCTGGCTCATGCCACTCACTGAATTCCACTTCACCCTGGTCCAAAACATCAAGCGCGATCCCTTCGAGCAGGCGGTCGGCATAGAATTGAAGACGGCCATGAACATTGGAGGCGCACTTGGTGGCCCGGTGACTGCCTTCCAATACGACTGGAACATGCTGCCCATCGGCCAGCAGCTGTGGGAGAAGGAGTTGATGTCGTACAAGACGTACCCGCCGTTGCAGGCGCCGGAGACCTATAACCTGGAGGGCATCCTCAAGGCAGTGCAGGCGGGATCCGGCCACCCGAGCGAGTAGGATCTTGCCGCGAGCATGATGTGACGGAGCGGGCGCCCATTGCGAGGGCGCCCGTATCGTCTTCTGCTTGATTCCACAATGTGGATTATTGCGGGCGATAGTGAATGAAAAACCTATCGCTGGGCCAGATGAAGTATTGCGGATGCGTCCTGCATACTTCCGCCTCGTTGCGAGCAAGATCCACGGGGCACGCATGCTGCAGATAGTCGTTGAAACTGTCTTGAGCTAGATGGTAATCGAGAAGGCTTTGCCTCTTTTCAATTTCGGAAACGTCCGCTTTACGAGCAGTCGCATTTCGGTACTCCAGGGCCACTTTCTTGATGTCCTTGAGGGCTGTCCCCTTGAACCCATAGGACACGATTGTGCGTTCTTTACCGAGTTGCACGACCCTGAATTCAACCGCGAGGCTTGGATTTTCTCTATACACCATGAATGAAAGAAACCCAGCAACTCCAAAGTCGTCGTAGCTTGGAAACATGGCGGCCCTGCCGCCCTCTGCCGGGTGGTTGTGAAAAAAGATCATCGGTTTTCCGGCCTTGATGACAGCCTTCAGTTTTTCTGAATCGTGCCAAACTCCGTCCTTCGTGGAATAAAGAGTCTCATCGTGTAAGTCACCGTTATAGACGAGGAGATGTTCCTTTCCGTCGGCATGTGTTCTGAAATATTCCGCAGCGAGTCTGTCGGCCTCGTCTATCTCGCTTGGAGCTGGAACGAGCGCCACATCCTTCACTTTTTGGAGAACCCTCTCGTACGTTAACGTGTCCCAATGCTGGTACGCGGCATAGGCTCGCAAATACTCTTTGTAACGTGACTCCCCGATCGCTTGAAGAACGCAATGTTCTTCGGCAGCTTCAATATTTGCGCCATTCCGGCGGTATCCGCTCAGATCGTCGTTCATGACATGGCAAACTTCATGAAGCGACGACGCCTCAAACAAAATTTCGGGCTGTTTCTCCAGAAAGTCTGCGGTCACGTTAATGATGAATGACTGATTCCGCATCTCGTCGTTGCGCACTACGTCCGTAAATACATCACCAACCGTCTCCGCGTTGTACCCCGCTCCCACCGGGTTATTAACGGGCCGAAGGCTGATCTTGTAGCTTGCGCCCAACCTTGTCATCGCTTCAGTGATCTTGCGTTGATACACCGCCACTTTCTGATCCAGCGAGCGCTCAGTGATACAGGCCTGCGAGATCTCAAATCCAGCGTAGCAGGGTGGTAATTGAGCGCGAGCGGAAGCCCACGATGCCAGCAGCAAAACAGTGGGACCTACGAATTGCCGCACAATTTGCATCAGGACGGATTCTTCGGCGGGCTATTGAGTGCTTTGTACGCGTGCATAAGGAGAAGGATTGTAACCTAAACTGTGACCGGAAGGTGCTCCACCAGCGGTGAGGGCCTCTTCAAGCGGGTTTACCAGCCATGTCGCTTCCAGCACAAGTCCGGTGCTGAGGAAACCAGCGTGCATGCCTACTGAGGATGCGCTTATCCTCGGTGTCTTTTGTGTTTCTGTATACACTACCGCGCTTCAAAATGGCACCTGCTGGACAGCTTCTGGAGTTCAAACCCGGCTTTCTCGTTCTTCGTTCCCCTGGGGCCGAAACTCCGAGCCACTTGGCGGTTTGAGATCCAAATCGCGCGGATGCAACGAAGCTCCCCACCCGTACTCTACACAGTGTTCTTTCGCGTTAAAAAGTAACGATTTTGATCATCCGCCATCTTCGTTTCCGGCCGAGGAACTCCTGTCATCACAGTTTTGCGCCGAGCGTATTCAAGGTCGCGATCGGTGCTATGATGACGAGACCGGAAAGGAGAAACAATACAAGCAGTGACCGCGATTGAAGCCATTAAGTTCAATCACGACGCGGGCGGTGTGATTCACGATGCGGTGAACATTCGCAAGAACGCAGCGGAGTTCATTGCGGTCCCGGAGTGGCGGCGTTTCATCAGCGTCAATCCGGAGGACTGCCGGCGGTGTACGCCGTTGAGCCGACGAAAGGGAGGCCCGTCCGCATACAGGTGTCGCTGAGTTCGACGAATCCGAGCGTGGCATTCATCGAGGTGCGAGTCCGGCGGCATGTTCACAAACGAGCGGTCAACTTCACGAACGGCAAGTCCGGTTTTGTAGTGTTCGAGTTGATCGATCCGCCCGCCGCGCGTGGCCGCGTTGGTATCTCCGACGTAGCCAAATTGCCCTGCAACCCAACGCGCAAGGTAGGATCTGCCCTTGCCGCCTGGCAATCGCCGGAGGAAGAGTTCCATTCTGAAATGCAATCCGGAGATTGGCCGAGGAAGCCTTCCACCTGACGTTCCCGCCTGGGAAAGGCCGCAGGAAGGCTTCCATCAGCGGTTGCATCCCGGGAAACGCCGGAAGAAGGCTTCCATAGTGACTTGCAGCACTGCTAAAGCGGCAGGAAGCCTTCTATCTCGAATTGCAGTACGAAAAAAACCACAGGAAGCCTTCAATTTTAAAATCCAGCCCGCGAAATGCCGCAGGAAGCCTTCCAGGTCAAATTCCGGACGGGAGATTGACGGAGGAAGGTTTCCTTCTCAACTTTCAGGCTGGGAAAGGCCGCAGGAAGTCTTCCACCTTCATTTTCCTGTTGGCCTGTGAACGCAGGGCCAGGATGGCTGCCATGACCTCAGATTTCTGGTTGTGGTAAGCCTCTCCCAACTGCGAGGTCCAGCTGAATGCGGATCCGATCGTTGATGATCCGATGCATACAGCAAGACCTAGCAACACCCACAGGACACTGGTCCAGAGAAAGAAATGCTGCATCACGATGAGTAATGACAGTCTGGGGCGGCCTTAGTGGGGAATATCGGGCTCTACAGAGGCCAAGTTCCTGCCCGCTTCATCTGAGATCGAAGCAGCTTGCTCCAATCTGGACTGTGGATTCTTCGGGAATACCTGCAACTGCATGCAACTTGCATGATGGAATCGTTCATGCAGACAGAAAGAATAGCAACCGATCATGAGAGCTTTAATCGTAATCCTATTAATGGCAGTATGCGTCCATGCCCAAAGCCTGGCTGATGTAGCGCGAAAGGAGCGGGAGCGCCGGGCGCATCTGAAGCCTGCCCTAGTGATTAAAGCAGAAGGCTCGCCTGCAACGGCAGGGGGGCCGGCTGCGGAAAGGAGAAAGCCCGAAGAAGAACCTGTAAAACCGCAGCCGCCCGCTGTTGATCCGATTAAAGAATGGAACGAGCAGATTCAAAAACTTCGTGCGAAAATTCAGTCTCTCCAGTTGGAGGAAACAGCGACGGAACTTCAAATCAACGAGCTGAACAACCAGATCTTTGCTCCCGTCATCGATCAGACGACGAAGGATCAGGCTCTGGCGCATCTCGGGGAAGCCCGGACAAGGCTGGCCGCTTTGGGGTCGGAGCTGAGTCAAACAACACAGACTCTGGAAACGATACAAATTCAGGGTCCTCTCCTAAAATAACGGTATTTAAGCCCGCGACTACATATCGCTGCGGCGACTACTGGATCGCCGGTCTTTTACCACAGTCTCCGTTCCACATATGCAGTAAACACTCCGGTGCCGTCGCGTAACGAACGTCCGTAAACGATGTTGAATGAATGCGTGGGAGTTTCGAAGCGAAGGCCGGCGCCGGTGTCGATCCAGAGCTTTCCTTGTTGGAAAATGTGATTGCGGTCCCACGTTTTGGCGCTGTCGAGGAACACTTCCCATTTCACGGTCAAATACGGAATGTTGAGTGTATTGAAGAGAGGCAGTGTGGCCAGGCGACGGTCCAAATCGAGATTGACAAGCACGAAGTCTGTGCCCATGGGACCATTTCCGTATTGTCCATGGGCCGCAGCCGAATGACCGCGGAGCGGATTGGGCGGATTAATGGTATCGAGACCAAGCACGAAATAATTGTCGATAGGCAAATTACCTCGGCTACTGCCTCCCTTTAGAGTCCAATCGAAGTATGTTCGCGTATCCTTCGACAGGGTGAAACGGTTATTGAGTTCCGCGACGCCTCCGTTGAAACCGATATTGCCCAGGATGGAATGACTGGCCGCGAAACTCTCCAGATAAAGACGGTTTTGATATCGGCGGTCAACGAGGCGGAGGCTCGTGTTCAGCGTGAATGTTCCGGTATTCAGGCTGTCGAATAATTGCGGGAATTGGCCCGACGCAGCCCGATTGCGATACAGCAAGCCGCCGCCGATTTCCACGCGGTAATGCGGTATATAGTTCAATTGCATCCCGATGCCGTTCGACTTGTAATCGAAACGTGCCTGCTGCAGAAATTGGGGCAGAATCGTCGGTGAGGTGTTCCAGCTCTCGGAGCGCCAGGTGTCTCCCAGTTGCAGATTCAGGATTCCCGGCAGAGGAAGCGGTATCTTCAGTGATCCGTTGACCCGGCGCCGATCCTTCTGCCAGCGATAGTAGCCGTTGAAATTGACGCCACTGTTGCCGATGTTCCAAAGATCGGGAAACACGGACTGGAACGGCAGGCCCTTCAGAATATCGACCGCAAAATTGCCAAAGGAGTTTTTCTTGGTGGTCGTGCGGACGACGGCATCGTAATGGTCCGGGACCGTGGTCGGTTCGACCTCGAGGCCGACATTCGCGAAGTCGCCGGTCGCAAAGAGCCTCGATTCCGTCGTTTTCCACTCCTCGTAGCGCAGTACGCCGGCTGGGTGAAATGCGACAGCCTCCCGCACAACCCAGGACCCGAAACTCAGATAGTAATTGTGAAGAATATCGTCGATCACGGGCCTTCCGGTCTTATTCCACGATCGGAGGGCAGATTGAACGTCGCCTGCCGACATGTCAATGGTGGCAAGCATGTCCGACGCGTAACTATTAGCCGGATCTGAACGCAGAGCTTGCCGCAACTGGGTCTTGGCGCCCTCAATATCGTTGTTTTCGAGATTCAGACCGGCAAGTTCATTGTGAAAACGCGGATCCTGAGGATATCGCTCACTGCCTTCCTTTAATACCTCGGCGGCCTTTTCATTCTCCTTCGTGCGACGATACGCAATACCCAAGTACAGGTAGGCGTCCGGCGTTGGACGTTCGGCAACCAACGCTGCAAGTATATTGACCGCGCGTACATATTCACCTCGATCGATCGCTTCGCGCGCTTCATCGACCTGTGCGATAGCGACGGACGCATAGAAGAAGAAAATCAGAATCAGGGCTGTCGCCTTCACTCGCATCAGATGCGTGGATTATAATTTCGTCGCGGTCAAAAAGATGAGCTTACTTCAAGATTGGTTGTGACGCCTCTCTCGTTTACCGGCATTCGGGTGCTCTAACTCGATCATACAAAGAGGGGGGTCCAGAGACCGTGTCCGTTGCATGTTACCTCAGCTGGAGAGTGTGCACATGAACCGCCCTTTGTTGAGACACGCAAGGAGGAAACAACACACAGATCGCCTAGCGCTCACCCCAGGAGAAATTGAGGCCGGCGCTGAGTTCAGTCCTGGTGGTGGCAGATGCAAAAAAATTAGGGAGCGTGCGCCCTCGGATGTCGGCGAAGAAGCCCACAGGACCCCATAGGCGCATCGCCTTGACGCCGCCGCCGTAGCTGAATGTGAAGAAAGTGTCTCCGCTCTCCAGAACGTCATTGGCAACAAAGGTTGTACCCAGCGGAGTGCTGACAGGGACGACATTTAGGACAAACGCATCCTCGTTCTTGACATTCGTCGTCAACCCGCCAGTGCCCCCGACAAGATACGGCCGAAACGTGGAACCCCACATCGATAGCTTTGCGAAGTTGTATGTGTATTCAACTTCCCACAAATTCGCCCGGACAGCACCTTGAGGGAATCCAAGCAACCCCGCGAGGTTTCCACCTGTATTCGAGTTGTTGGGTTGGAAGTGATTGCTCCAGCTGTAGTTTCCGCCGAGTTCGAAGTTATGGGTGATGTACCCTCCGCCTCGGACGCCGAGCAATTGATTGTTCATGAATCGACCGGGCCCGCTGGCGTTGGTACCCGACCAATAGAAACCTGCATACGGGTCAATTTCGGCCGACTGCCCAAACAGGGAAAGCGGTACAACGGCAAAACTAAACAGAACAAGACAGGCATATAGCGTGACTTTCATGTGTATCGACAAAACCTCCATAGAGTCTAGACCGCAAACTTTTACGAATCTTGAGGAAGAAGTGGTTTCATGATTCGAGATGCTTGATGTACCACACCTTCACACTGGACTTCAGGTCACTCCATGCAATTTAAGGAACACAACGAATGGCCAGCGGGAAGGACGTCGGCCCAGTGAATTCAGAATTGCGGATTCAGCGCACCTGCAACAGATCGCAGCACAGGACCTTGCGCTCCGTGATGGGGTGAGATTTAGCACCTGAATTGGTTGCGCGTGGAGGACAGACGAAAAGACTGCAAAGGCGGATGCAGGAGAGCGGTCATTCCCACTGAACGGGATGTACGTCCCACCAAGCGGTATTTGCCAGAGCACTTTGTCTTTGCCTTCTGCTTCCCGAGTCTTACCCGCTTGGCAAATTTCCGTATCCCGCCCCCCATCCTGTTCCGCGAGGTCAAACATCGACGGACGAAATCAGCCGTTGCCCGGAGGAGTGATCTGTACGGGAACATCGGCGGTTGCTAAACGTGCGGAATCTCGTCGTAACGGAACTGCAATTTGAATTTGCCCAACTGTTTCTGTCGAGATTGATGTTCGCGCGGCGAATGAAAATGTTCTTGCGATGGCCTCGACGGCAAACCTCGACCGTTCCATTGGCCGGTGATGACTCTAGTGGGCACGCGGATGTCCATACCGAGCACCACGCCAGTGACGCTGCCGAGGTTTTCTGAAACGATTCGGAATTTCTATACAGTTTTACCGAAGTTTACCGGGTTGAATCGCCTGTGCTTGCATTTCATCCTCAGGGGAGGGTGTAGAAGCTGAGGATGCAACGAATCTTTTTCTCGGCAGTTGTTTGCCTGCTCTTCACGACGCCCGTGCGGGCACAGGATTTTCTGAATCACATCACCGGTGATGTAGGCGCGGGCTTCACTTTCCCGGCCGGTAGAATCGCAGATCATACGCAAAATGGCTTTAACTTTGTGGCATCGGGGGGTCCGCGATTCAATCGTCACTTCAGCCTCACGCTCGATTTCAGCCTGCACTACATGGACGTCAAAAATTTTCTCGAAAGCCCAGAAGCCGGCGTCGACCTCTCATTCGGCTCCATGGTGCGAATGTGGAGTCTCACGCTGAACCCTTCTTACGAGTTCATCAAGCAAGAACGCTTCAGCTCATACGCGACCGGAGGCTACGGCCTTTACAATCGCAAGCTGCTATTGGCCGCGCCCGGAGTGATTCCGGCCGTCGCGTGCGACCAATTCTGGAACGTTTGTGTTGGCACATCGAGCGAAACAATCACCGGCGATTTCAGCATTTACAAGGGTGGCTATAACTTTGGCGGTGGAGTGACGTTCACCCCGCACATCAAATTCTTTGTCGAGACTCGTTACCACCACATGTTCACATCAAAGGGAGCTACGACAGTTGTCCCTTTGACCTTCGGAATTCGATGGTGACGTGCAGCGAAATATGCGATCGTAGCGGGCATCAACGAAGAACTTGTTGCGCTCACCGACAGGCGAGTCGCCGCAGCGATATGTAGTCGCGAGCTTAGAGCCCGCGACTACGATTTCGACCCTTGATATTGAGTGCGATTACTGAACGCTTGTGGTTGTCGCTTCGATGATCATTAGATTATTGGTCTTTTCATTCAGCCTTGCGACTCCGCAACTTGTGTTCTTCCCGCTGGCGTCGTATCTGCAACCGAAAACCTCTTCCGTGCGAGCCTTGCACTCATCTTGATCCAGGCTCGCCATCCACCAACCGGATCCCGCAGGTTTTTTCGCGCGATTGCCCTGCCCGTAGGCCGTCCTATGGACCGAGTCCACAGGACTTTCCTATGCGCCAGATTCTTGTTCGCGTCAAGTTGACACAATCGGGCTACTAAGTGAGTCTAAATCTAATGGAGGGATAGACTGGGGTCCCCATAATTTTTTGCGGTGTCTATGCCTTCAGCAACGTCAGCGGACCAGCAAAGCCCAGCCTTTCCCGCCTCGATCTTTCTTGTCGAGGAACATTATGGTCCTAACCAGACAAATTCTATCTATTTTCGTATCCTGCGCCTTGGCAGTCCCAGTTTTTGCGCAGGGTACATCGCAAACCATGGCGACCACGTCTTCCGCACCAAGTGCTTCCGAGTTTCAGCAGTTGGTTGCACCGATCGCCTTATATCCGGATGCGCTCGTGGGCCAAGTACTTGCGGCATCCACATACCCAACCCAAGTTGTTGAAGCCGACCGTTGGCTTCAACAAAATCCAGGCCTGAAAGGCGAAGCGCTCGGCAGTGCCGTGGACAAGCAGCCATGGGACCCGAGTATCAAGGGACTGACTCAGTTTCCTGATGTACTCAACAACATGAGCAAGAACATCACATGGACGTCGGCCCTCGGCGACGCCTATTTCAATGATCCCCAAAGTGTGATGAACGCTATCCAGGCATTAAGGAGGGACGCCGAGAAAGCCGGTAATCTCACGAGCAGTTCACAACAAACGGTCAACACGGAAGGCCAGACGATCATCATTGAACCCGCTGATCCTACGGTTGTTTACGTACCGTCCTACAGTCCGGCGGTGGTCTACGGAACAGCAATCGCACCCTATCCGGGATACTCCGGCTGGGATGTCGCTGCGGCCTCAGCCCTCTCCTTTGGTGTTGGAACGCTGGTCGGCGCCGCAGCTGGAGGATGGGGCTGGGGATGGGGTCACTGGGGAGCAAACTGGCACGGTGGAAACGTGTCCTTCAACCGAAACGCATATGTCTCGCGCAGCAATGCTTTTGTAAATCGAAACTCCTCCTTCAACCAATTCAACCGGGCTAATGTGAATCGGAACGCAATCAATCGGAATGCAGCCACTCGGAACGCCGTAAACCAGGGCATTCGGAACAAGCCTTCGGCGGGCACGTTCAATCGACCGTCCGGCGTTCAAAACTTCGACCGGGGCGCCGGTCAATTCAATCGCGAACGCCAAAGCGCGGCCACGAGTCGCGGATTCTCCGGAGGTGATCGTTCTTCCATCGGATCGCGCAGCGGCGGGTTTAGCGACTTTAGACAAGGCGGTTCGGCCCGATTCGACAGTGCGCGAGGACGCTCCAGCTTCGGTGGCGGCGGATCCCGCGGTGGTGGCGGTGGGTTCCGCGGCGGCGGTGGCGGATCCCGCGGTGGTGGTGGCAGAGGCGGCGGCCGTCGTTAGAACGCAGGGTCGTTAGACGCAGAATGGAGGGATTGACATGAGAACACTTACAAGCAGTGATTATGCTGGCTGGCGATCGATCCGTATTCTTTCGTTGGCCGTTCTGCTCACTCTACTCGTAGCGGTGCCAACGTTTGCGGCTGTAGCTCAGGCGACACCGCAGAAAACTTTCACGTCGCCGGCGCAAGCCGTCGAGGCTTTGTACACAGCCGCGAAGACAAACAACAGTGCCGAGTTGACTCAGATTTTCGGACCACAAGCTAAAGACCTGTTGTCTTCCGGCGATCCAGTCGCGGACAGGGCCGATCGCGAACGAGTTGTAAAGAAGTATGACGAAATGCATCGGCTTGTCACCGAACCGGATAAATCCGTGAGGCTCTACCTCGGAGCGGAAAACTGGCCTTTTCCAATTCCTCTCGTGAACAAAGGTGGCGCCTGGTCTTTCGATACAAAGGCCGGCAAGGAAGAAATTCTTTACCGGCGGATTGGCCGAAATGAGCATGCCACTATCGATACGCTTGGCGACCTGGTAAAGGCACAAAAGGAATATGCGAGCGTTCCGCGCGATGGCTCGTCAGTGAAACAGTACGCACAGAAACTGCTGAGCGACGATGGCAAGCACAACGGGCTATATTGGAAAACCGCCAAGGGAGAACCGCAGAGTCCGATCGGACCTTTAGTCGCTTCCGCGAGTGCCGCAGGGTACAAAAAAGCGAACGAAGGCCCGACTCCATTTCATGGTTACATTTATCGAATACTCGAAGGTCAAGGGAAAGATGCGCCCGGCGGTGCGATGAGCTACATGTCCAACGGAATGATGACTCGTGGATTCGCCATCGTGGCATATCCAGCGACGTATCGAAATTCCGGAGTCATGACGTTCATCGTCAATCAGGACGGCAACATTTACCAAAAGGATTTGGGAACACGAACGGAAGCAATCGCAGCGGCGATGAAGGAATACAACCCCGATAAGACCTGGAGCCCTGCGGAATAAAGGGTCAGCCAGGCCGGATTAACCATTGTGTGGGGAGTGAACTGCACTCGACAACGTCTCCGAGTGGGACACTCCCACACGTTTCTATCGATGAATACGCAAAACTCCCGAAAGCCTTTCCAAGAAACTGTTTGCCGAAAAGACTCACAGTCGCACAACGCACCGGCTTGGATTACTCACAATAAGTTCTTAGCGTTCAGTAATCCTACCAGGGCGCCGTCACTCCATTTGACGAGTAACGCTATCTCGGAAACTGACCTGACGGTTTATTTCTAAATCGAGAACGTTCAATAATTCCGGATTGTGAGCGAGAACCGCGCCCGAAATCTGGCGCAGTAGACCAAACCACGTAGCACTCTCATCTGGTTTCTGAGGCGGATATTCGGGAAACACTTGGAATGAACCGTGCACGAAAGGGCGTGAGGCATTTTATGGTCGACAAGAGGAAAATTGCTTCTGCGCTTTGTGCTGCTTTTTGTGCAATAGCAATTGGTGCGTATCCGCTTGGCGCGTTCCAGCAACCGTGCTGCCCAGGGATCAATGAAACCGCACAAGAGGTCTTGAATTTGGTTAATACTGAATCCGGCGCAAGCGAATCTTCGAAATCGGGAGAAGCCGTTTGGACGTATTCGCTGAACTTTGCGGATCCATGCATGTTGAATCTGACCGAACAGAAGCAAACCCTGAAGAAGGGAACTTCTGAGGGTGCCGTTACTCCCATCCGGGAAATTACTCACTACTTAATTCCCGCCGCAGATTTGGAATTCGGCGCCTTTTCGACGCACCATACGCTGGAACGCCAAGGTTTTATGCGCGTTATTATGTTTACGAGACGCGCAACGATCCGCCGGTGGAGCGGCGTTTCATCAACCCCACCAGAAGATGCTCTCGTGATATTCGAGGCGGCGATAAATTTCGGTAAACCGAACGTCGATATCTTTCAGATTCCGCGGATTTTTGAGGATGCTCTGATGCATCTGACTAGCCTCTGCCGAGCCGAAATGAAGCCGGTCCCGCATCCGTTTCGCAAGCGTTGACTCCTGACAAACGCGCTTCCGTCTTGTTTGGAGGAACAGACACGTGCATATCAGTTGGTGCGTATTGAGGATGCCCGCTTCCCAGACTGCCATCGCCGGCACCCAAATCAGCGCTTCGCCTCGACTCGCCTGCTGGAATGCACGTAGCGCCCTTCGGGAAAGCTTTTGGTAGGTTTCCGCGGCGTACCAGAGCAACGGGTGGGTATCGGTAACATAGAGGGCCACCGGCTCACACTTTTGTTCTGGCAAGCCGGATGGGCGAAAACTTGAAAAGCTTGGCGATCTCCCTGGAACCTTCTTCAAGGTCACCGAGCAGAGCCGCGGAACCCTCGAGCTTCCAGCCTCGCTTAAAACTCTCCATTTTCGCGAGTCGAGCCAGTCGTCGAGACCGCTTTGCATCGGGCCGTGAATAACCAGCCTCCCACCGCCAAACGGTATTCTTTGGAACTCCCACGAGCTTTCCAAATTGTTCCTGCGTCCGCTTTCCCCGCAGCCGCTTCACTCTCTCAGCCGTCCAGGGATTTTCAGCGGTGACTACCGGCCGAAATTCTTTACCCACGACTTTCATGGAAATAGTCTACATCGCAGTCTACAAGTGGAACAAGGAATCCACTTTGCCGGCTGGGCCGGAACAGGCGGAACTCGCCGCTCCTGAAAAAGACGGTCAGCCTGTCTTTGTCAGGCAGGCCTCACGCTGCTCACGCCTGGCCGGCTTGCCCTCGCTGACTTCTCATTTATCTTTGACGATCATGTCGCAACCGGCTGCCCAATCCGCCGCAATTCAGCCTTAACGTCGATGTGCAGGCAGACGCCACCGCGGTGCGTTGCTCCGGACGTATGATGGTCGAAGTCAGAAACAGACCCGCCGGCAGAGCGCCGGCGGTTTTCTCGACGTCAGAGAAAATCATTTCTGCCGCAAAGAGGCTCGTATACGAAACGGGGAAGATCTTCTTCGTCGTGGAAATGATCTTTTCCGAAACGAAGATGATCTTCACGGAGCCGGACTTCATCCTCGACGCGCCGGAAAAGATCATCTTCGTCTCGAAGGCAAAGTTCTCCGTCACGAAGAAGACCGCCTTCGTTTCGGAGAAGATCGTTTCCCTCGTGGAAAAAACCGTCTCGTTGACAAACTTTATCTTCGATGCGCTGTAAATGATCGGGTGGAATTCATCGAGGATTGCCGACGAGCCGGAAGTTATCGTCTTCGTGAAAGGGACGCCCACCTTAATAACAAAGTCAAAACTTCAGGCTGTAAACGAAAGTCGCTTTGGGCGCGCGGAGCCAGCGTTCGGCGATTACGCCCTTGATTTTGGCAAAATCATTACCGGCGTCGACGAACTCCGCCTTCAGGGTTTCAGCTCCGGCCCGGTCCCCGGTGGCTTTGATCTTGAGCACCGTGGTCTCCAACGTCCGGATGGCCGGCGGCAGGTTCTCGAGGCCGATTTCCAGGCAACCGGAATCTTTGCCATTCGCGGCCACTTCGTTGCTCTTCCAGACAATGGCTCCGGATTTCATAAACGAGCCGACTTGAATGGCGGCAAGCTGGCTATAGGTTCGTGGGGTACCCTCAGCCGTGTACATGCCGCGTGAAATATGGCCAAAAGCCCAGGCGATGTTGCGCAGGTTGATCTGATCGACTTCTTCCGGCGCAAAGAGGCCTTTCGTCGTCAGCCAATCGGTGAGAAACATCGACGATGTCTGGGCTTTGAGCTCTTCC
>Ga0137377_10001192_pt1 | contig 17784 bp, 15 predicted proteins | sample SagtaG_22_FD_104815 | JGI IMG/M metagenome (GOLD analysis project Ga0137377, IMG submission 104815) | Vadose zone soil microbial communities from Sagehorn Ranch, Mendocino, California, USA - Sage2_L_40_16 metaG | ecosystem: Environmental > Terrestrial > Soil > Vadose zone | place: USA... | reverse complement strand
TGACTCGCAGCCATGCGCCCTCTCGCATGGCCAGCACCGGTACGTCATTTTCCTCGCAGAACTCCGCTAGCCGCTGAGCTCGTGTCTCGCCTTGGTGAGTGCTTCCCGGGTCTGGGTCAAGGTAGTGCGGATTGATCTGGAACGGGATGAGGCCGAGTGCGTCGAACCCGTCCGGATCCAGGATCGGCATGTCGTTGGTCGTCCGGATAGTGGGACAGGCGACGTTGGTGCCTGCCGAGGAGCCCACATAGGGGAGTCCGGTGAGTACGCGGTCGCGCAGCGGGCCGAGCAGCCCGGCGCGCCGCAGCGTGCGCAGGAGCCGGAACGTGTTGCCGCCGCCGACGAATACCGCCTCGGCGGATCCGACAGCGGATGCCGGATCCGGCTGGCTGTGCAGCCCTTCGACGCCGATGCCGATGGGACGCATGGCCTCGGCCACGGTCGCGGTGTAGCCGTCATGATCCGCGAGCGCGTACGGAATGAACAGCAGGCGCTTCCGGCCGGACAGATGCGCGGCAAGGGCGTCGAGCGCGTGTGACAGGTACGGCTGGCCATACGTCGCGGAGTTGGAAAGCAGCAGCAGCCTCGTGGCGTCCGGTGCTGTGCGCGCTGAACTGGCGTCCGTCATCGTGCCTCCCGCTGGCCGGGAGTCTGCAGGTGGGCCATTGACCCGTACAGCGCGACCAGCCGGCCGAACTCGTCGTCGTCACAGAACCGGAGCGAACCGGCGCCATAGCCTTTGGCGGCCTCGACGCAGAACCTGACGGCCTGCTCGACGGCGGCGAGATCGGTGGCACCGGTGCTGGAGCCGGCCACCGGAACCTCCGTGGTGAGCGCCACGCCGACGACTGGCGCGGCTGTGGCCGTAGCGGGCTGCAGGATCGAGTTGAGGTGATACACGCCGTTTTTGTATGGGGTGATGTCTTGCATAGTGATCGTCAGGACCACCGGCAACCGGCCGGTGACCTGCTGCTGCAGGTCGAGCAGGCCCTCGCTGACCCGCAGTACCCAGCCCTGCCGCACGGTCGGGCTGATGGCGAAGCCGGACTGATTGCACACCCGGTTTCCCCGCGTGGTATCGACGGAGAGGATCGCTTCCATAGTCTCGTCGACTTCGTGGCTGTTCATCGTGGCCATGTCGACCGGCGAGCTCATGAACGGCACTGGATCATGAGGCTGGATCGGCGCGTCCGGGCAAACATGGGTGGCGATGATGACGTCGCCCGGCAGGCGGTCCTCAGCCTGGCGCATGCTGCCGAGTTTGGCCGCGACGGCCAGCGCGACCAGTGCGCCGTCTCCGTCGGAGACGAACCCGATCCGGGCGGGCCGTGCTCCCAGCCCGCCCAGGCGGCCGATCACGCCAAGAGTGGGGACTGACCTCCGCTGCTCCGGCCGTCGTGGCCGGGTATCACGGCGCGGACGAAGTCCGTGCCCCCCGCATCAGTGGTAACCGGCGTTACCGCGATGTCCTCGACGCCAGCTGCGCGGAGGGCTGCGGCCGCCGCCGCGCCGTCCGCGGTCGGGCGGTCAAGAACGTCGAATAGATCCAGCACGTGGCGCCACGACACCGCGGGCCCACCTCACCTTCTTGTGGTCGCAGGACCGGCGGAGGGAGCCGACGCGGGAACGTCGAGGAGCGGACCGATGGCACGCACCCTGACCCGGACGGCTGGATCGAGGAGGTAAGACAGTGGTACCTCATCAACGTCGGCGATCTGCACCTGGCGAGGGTCGGCGCCCGCCTGCACCGCACGGGCGAACGCATCATCGCAGGTCTGGCGGATCGCCGCCGTCTTCCTGTCCGGCCTGCTCGGGCAGACCCGTTCCGCATACCCGCTGACCGGCGCGATCGCCGCGCCGATCGCATTGGCGACGTCATAGTGGCCGGGCCGAACGAACCGGCTGACTCCGCCGACATCAGGCGGAACGAGGGCGCCCGCACCGCCCACCACGACCAGGGGCCACAGCGCCGACGTCAGCCTCATCCGGTCGACCCCTTCGGCGATCAAGGCGTCGGCTTTGGCCAGGGCGGCAGCAAGCGTGTCCCGCCACCCCACCGGAACGGTGCGACCATCGAGCGACATCCGGCCGAGCTCGACGGCGGCGTCGGTGAGGGTCGGGACGGAACCACCGAAGACGAGCGCCTCGGAGGTCAGCCGGCCGCCGACACTCGTGCCGAGCTGCAGCTCGGATCCACCTCGTTCGATCCGCGTCCCGCCGCCGACCCGCAGGCTCAAGATGTCCGGCATCCGGAAGTTGGTCTCCACACCACCGACCGTCACCGGCGACAACGAGTCGCTCGGGAAGCCCCGGACCAGCACACCGATGTCCGCCGTCGTGCCGCCGACGTCGATGACGACGGCTTCCTCCTCGCCACTCAGGAACGCCGCACCTCGCATGCTGTTGGCGGGTCCGCTCGCGATGGTCAGGATCGGGAAGCGCAGGGCGGCCCCGAGGGCGACCAGGGTGCCGTCGTTCTGCGCCAGATACGTATCGGCCTGCAGGCCATGCTGGATCAGCCCGTCCTGGAGTGCCTCGGTGATCGCCGTGACCACTCCGATCAGCGCGGCGTTCAGCACGGTCGCGCTCTCCCTTTCGATCAGCCCGAGGGTCCCGATCTCATGGCTGAGGCAGATGTTCGCGCCGCCGAGTTCGCGCCGTACGATCTCGGCGGCCTCGAGTTCATGGTCGGCGGAGACGGGCGAGAAGACGCCGGTGATGGCGATGGCGTCCGCTACATCGCCGATGGAGGAGGCGAAGCGCGCGACCGCATCCCGGTCGAGGCTGCCCAGCTCGGCACCGTCGTAGTCCGATCCCCCGACCACGACCGTCTCGCCGACCGAAATGGCGGTCCGCAGGTCAGCCGGCCAGGTGGCCAGCGGCGGCAACCCGGTCGTCAGCGGGTAACCCAGCCGGATTACCCCGACCTTCTGCAGGCCACGGCGTTCCAGGATCGCGTTCGTCGCCTGCGTCGTGCCGAGCATGACGCGGCGGATCTGGTCCGGTCCGGCACCGAACCTGGCCAGGGCCAGCCGGATGGCCTGTTCGATGGCCTGCCGCACGTCAGCTACGGTGGGACTTTCGCCTTCGCGATGAGGTTGCCTTGCCGGTCGATGATGACGGCGTCGGTATTCGTGCCGCCCACGTCGACGCCAAGGTGAAGTTCACCGGGCATGGGCGGCCATCCGGGAGATCGCTGTATAGCCGAACGGCAGTCCGAATGCCTGCGGCCCGGCGACGCTCAGGCCCTCCGGGGTGGTCCATACGGCGGGGCTGGGGTGGGCGAGGATGGTGACGCGCTGACCGAGGCGCATGCCCTCGGTGGGAAACGGCTCGCCGGTGTCGGAGCCCAGGACCGAAATGATGTCCGGCACCGTGGCCAGGCGTTCACCGTCCTCCAGCGCGAGCAGAACCTCGTTCTGCATCTCCAGCCGGATGAGCCGGTCCATGTCCCGGCCGAGACCGGCCACGGTGGCCGATCCGCGCACGAAGCCGGTACCCGTTTCCCGGGTCAGCTCGACGATTTTCCCGTCGAGCAGGACCGTGCCGCCCACGGCTTCCGCGATGGCCCCGATCCGCTCCATGGCCCGCAACCGTAGTGAGCCGCCGACCTCGAGCGCCCGGCTGACCGAGCCCTTGATGACGGCCGTGGCGGCGCGTTCCGCGGCCATCGGGTACAGCGCGGCGGCGCAGGCGCCGCCGAACAGGCTCATCGCCCGCCTCGCCAGGCGTTCGGCCCGGCGGTTGTCACTGGCCCACAGGACGGCGACGTCCCCGCAGCCGTCGGTCAGCACCATCGGACTGGCCGACACGCCGGCCAGGTGCATCGCCTGCTGTTGCATCTCGGGGAAGGCGCGGCCCATGCCGTCGGCATCGAGCAGCGGCACCCCGAGGCGGGCGGCCCACGTTACGGGCAACAGGCCGTTCGCGCCGGCGATCTCGAAGCACATCAGGGCGACCACGGGCGCCTCGGACAAGGCTTCCACCTGGTCGCGAAGGATGAACGCTTCGTCGCCGCTCCAGATACGCTCCGTGGCCACCATGGGCGCGCCGACCATGCCGACCGGCATGACGATGCCATCCGGCGGCAGATCGTCGACGGCCACGATGTCCACCGGACCAAGCGCGTCGACCGACCGGACGGCAATGGCCAGCGGAGTCTTGGTCGCGCCGCCGCCACCCGAGCTGGCAATCGCGCAGCCAAACGCGTAGACGGGCAGGTTCGCCACGGTCAACTGCATGTCTGTGACACTACGGCCATGCCTAGCCGAGCCGGCGAGCGCGGCACGCGAGCTCCAGGAGCAGCCAGTCGTCGGGGTTTTCCGGGTCCACCTCGAGCTGCGAGAAGATCCGGTTGATCCGGTAGGCAACCGCGTTCCGGTGCAGGTGAAGTACATCGGCGGCGCGCGAGAGGGAGCCGCGGACGTCGAGGAAGGCATGCAGGGTCCTGATCGCCTCCTCCGCCTTCCTGCCGCCCAGGCGGTCGAGCGGCTCGAGCACGCTGGCGACCGCTTCCCGCGCGTTCTGCGATGCGTACCATTCGATGAGCGTGCGCCGCAGCCCGAGACTGTCGAAGGCGTTCGCGGCGTTGGGCCGGTTGCGTGCTCGCGACGCGGCCACGGCGGCCCGTGCCTCCGCGGCCGAGTTGACCAGCCCCGTCGCGCCGGGGTGGGCGGTTCCCACTCCGCAGTACAGCACCGCCCGGGCCAGCTGTCCCGACGCGGCGTGGAGCGCCCGGTCGGCCGCCTTCATCGCCTCGGGCACGGCATGCGGTCCCGGATCCTTGCGGTGCATGCGAACGAGGATGACGGCATCGGCCGACCGCGCGGTATGCCATGTTCCGCCGCTCCCCCGAACGGCGTCGAGCAGCAGGCGGGCCAGGTTCTCCCGGCCTTCATAGGCGCTGACTTCGTCTTCGGCCAATTCTTCGGCATTGACATGTTCGATCCTGACGACGAGATGCCAGCCATCGATGGGAAGGCCCATGGCCCGGGCTCGCCCTAGCAACGCCGAACGCCCGCTCGAGACGCCGTCCAGTATCTCCGAGAGCAGCTCCGCCCGGGAACGGATCGGCAGCTCCTCGGCCCGCAGGGCCGCCGCCGCGGCCAGGGCGACCCGGTCGGCGAGCGCCCGGCCGACCAGGACGAGCTCGGGACGTGACTGAGCGGTGGCACCTCGTACGACGATCCAGGTGCCCGGCCCGGCCTCGACCGCTACGGGAAGCGCTACGGGAAAGGAAAGCCCGGAGTCGGGCTGGTCGGTCAGGACGATATCGGCAGCCGCCGCGGCGGCCACATCCGACACCAGGCCATCCACGTCTCCCGGGACCGTGCTCATCACCTGGAACGCCTGAACGGCGCGCCGCAGCCCGAGTTCCGCCGAGCCGCGGATCCTGGCCTCGAGCGCCACGACCAGGCTGGCCAGGTTGACCGGCTCGGTCTGCCGGAGCAAGGCGACCCCGACGCGGCGGGCCGTGTGCAGTGATGTCGAGGTGGCCCCGCCGACGGGAGCACGGGTGAGGATGATCGCGGCCACCTCGCGGCTCGAGGCCATGCGCAGTGCCATGTCGAAGTGATACCGCTCAGCGCCAGCGCAGGCATCTGCGCCGAGCACGACGACGGACCGGCTGGGCGCATCGATGTCGGCGGCACGACCAGCGACGTCGGCGTCCTGGTCCACGGCTTCCCCCGGGAGGCGGCGGTAGCCGTGGACATCGGCGGCGTGCGCACCAACTTCAGGATGCCCGACGTGCTCCCGGTCGGGCTTGGCGGCGGCAGCATTGTCGCCAGCGACGCCGGCCAGGTGACGGTCGGCCCCCGCAGCGTCGGCTACGCCATCCAGCAGCGTGCGCTCGTATTCGGCGGGGACACCGTCACCGCCACCGATCTCGCCGTCGCGGCCGGCCTGTGCGATGTTGGCGACTCCGGCCGGGTCGCAGGCCTCGACCGGGCCCTCGTCCGGCACGGGATACAGGTCATTCAGGAACGGCTCGCCGAGTTGGTCGATCGGGTCAAGACCAGCCCTGGACCACTGCCGGTCGTCATCGTGGGAGGCGGCAGCATCCTGCTCGGGGACCGCCTGGAGGGCGCGTCAGAGATCCTCAAGCCGGATCACTTCGCCGTCGCCAACGCCATCGGCGCCGCGATCGCCCAGGTCGGCGGTGAAGTTGACAAGGTTGTCTCGCTAGCCAGCCAGGCTCGGGAGGACGCACTCGAATCGGTCCGCCAGGAAGCCATCGACAAGGCGACCGCCGCCGGTGCGCTTGCCTCGAGCATCCAGATCGTCGACGTCGAAGAGGTGCCGCTGGCCTACCTGCCGAGCAACGCGGTCCGCATCAGGGTCAAGGCCGTCGGTGACCTGCCGCTGAGTGGTGACGATGGCACGACTGGTAGGTGAACAGGACCTCGAGGACCTCGCCCGGGGCGCGGCCGTCCTGGGGACCGGTGGCGGCGGTAACCCGTATATCGGCAAGCTGCTCGCTCGCCAGGCCATCCGCCAGTACGGCCCGGTGACGCTCGTGGACGCCGCCGAGGTACCAGATGATGCGGTGGTGGTCCAGTCCGCGATGATGGGCGCGCCGACGGTGATGGTCGAGAAGCTTCCCGGCGGCGACGAGGTCGTGAACGCCCTGCTGGCGCTGCAAGACCATCTCGGGCAGCAGGTGACCCACGTCGTCTGCGGCGAGGCCGGCGGCATTAACTCGACAATTCCCTTCGTCGTGGCCGCGCGGACAGGCCTGCCCCTGATCGACGCGGACGGCATGGGCCGGGCCTTTCCCGAGCTTCAGATGCTGGTTCCGAGCATGTTCGGCGTATCCGCGACCCCCATGGTGGTCGCGGACGAGAAGGGCAATACCGTCCTGCTCCGCACGACGGGAAACCGGTGGACCGAGCGGTTCGCGCGGTCAGCAACCATCGAGATGGGCTGCACCGCGCTTATCGCCTGCTACGCCATGAACGGCCAGCAGGTCCGGGACACCATGGTGCTCGGCACGCTCACCCTCTGCCAGGAACTGGGTCGCGTGATTGCCCAGGCCCGGGCCACCCATACCGACCCGGTGCAGGCGGTCGCCGGGCGGCTCAACGGCCATACGGTGTTCCAGGGCCGGGTGGCGGACGTCGAGCGGCGCACGGAGACCGGGTTCGCCCGGGGGCGCGCGGTCCTGGCGGGTCTCGACCCGTACGGCGGCTCCAAGCTGGAGCTCAACTTCCAGAACGAGCACCTGGTGGCGGTCCGCGACGGCCGGGTCGTCGCCTCGGTACCGGACCTGATCATGGTCCTGGACAGCGACTCAGCCGAGCCGGTCACCACCGAGGAGATCCGCTACGGCTTCCGGGTTTCGGTGCTGGCCGCTCCCTGCGACCCTCGGTGGCGGACCGAGGCGGGCCTCGCGCTCGTGGGGCCGCGCTATTTCGGCTACGACTTCGACTTCATCGGTGTGGAGGAACGGTTGAGCGCGGAAGGCGGTACGTCGTGACCTGGGCAATCACGCGCCAGGACTTGCTCGATCTAGCCTACGGTGCCGCCCTTCTCGGCTCGGGAGGAGGCGGCGACCCCTACATCGGCCGTCTGATGGCGGAGCGGGCACTGGATCGTGGCCGCACCGTGACCGTGTGGGATCTCGACGAGGTACCGGACGACGGTCTCGTTATCTCGACCGCCATGATGGGTGCCCCGACCGTCATGATCGAGAAGCTGCCCTCTGGCACGGAGGGGGTCGCGGCGCTGCGCGCGCTGGAAGAGCACCTCGGCCGCTCCGCCATTGCGACCATCCCCATGGAGTGCGGCGGGCTGAATTCCACGTTGCCGCTGGTCGTCGCGGCCGAGGCGGGTATCCCGGTGCTCGACGCCGACGGCATGGGCCGGGCCTTTCCCGAACTGCAGATGGAGACCTTCCACGTCTTCGGCGTCCCCGGAAGCCCGATGGCCATCGCCAACGAGCACGGGGACGTCGCCATGGTCATGGCCCGGGATAACTGGGCGATGGAGTGGCTGGCCCGCGGCATCTGCGTGCGTATGGGCGGTGCGGCCATGATCGCCGAGTACTCGATGCCCGGGGCGGTAGCCAAGCGGGTCTCCATCCCGGGCACGCTCAAGCTGGGCATTTCCCTGGGCGCCGCCGTCCGGCAGGCCCGGCGGCGCCATAACGACCCGCTGGAGGGCATCGCTGAGGCGCTGGCGACGGCCTCCTACCGCGGACCGCGGCTGCTGTTCGAGGGCAAGGTGGAAGACGTGTTCCGGCAGACGACCGAGGGGTTCGTGAAGGGCCACGCCCGGATCCGTGCCTACGGTTCGCCGGACGTAATGCGGATCGCGTTCCAGAACGAGCATCTCATCGCGGAGATCGACAGGGAACCGCTCGCCGTGGTGCCCGACCTCATCTGCATCCTCGCCACCGAAACCGCCGAGCCGATCACCACGGAGAGCCTGCGCTACGGTCAGCGGGTCCAGGTGGTCTCGATCTCGCCGCCGGAGATCATGCGCACGCCCGAAGCCCTCGAGGTGTTCGGGCCGGCCGCGTTCGGGCTGAACGTCCGCTACACCCCATCCTGCCTGGAGTGATGCCGGTGTCATTCGACAGCATCGTCCGCGGCGGCACGCTCGCCACCGCGATGAGGACCTTCGACGCCGACATCGGTATCCGTAACGGGCGGATCGCCGCGATCGAGCCGTCGCTGCCCGGGGACGCCGGGAGCGTGATCGACGCCCGCGGCTTGGTGGTCGCGCCGGGCGCAGTCGACGTGCACACGCACTTCGACACCCAGATCGGGGACGAGGCGACCGCCGACGACTACGAGTCCGGATCGCGGGCCGCGGCCGCGGGCGGCATCACGACGTACGTCAATTTCGCCTTCCAGGAACGCGGCGCGGGACTGGCCGCCGCGATCGAACGGGAGACGGCGAAAGCCGCGGGCCGTTCGGTCATCGACTACGGGTTTCACATCGCCGTGATCGATCCCGCGGTACCTGGCGTGCTGGAGGAACTGCCTGGCCTGGCTGACAGCGGGTTCACCAGCGTCAAGATCTTCACAGCCAACGCCGGCATGGCCCTCGGTGACCGTGATGTCCTGCGGGTTCTGCAGGCAGCGGCGGACGCTGGCGTCATGGTCAACGTCCACGCCGAAGACCAAGCGCTGGTGGACCACCTCACCGAGCGGCTGCTGCGCCAAGGCCAGCGCGGGGTGGAAAACCTCGTCCATGCCCGGCCCGCGCTAGCCGAGGCGGCCGCGACGGGCCGGGTCGCTGCCTGCGCGGCCGCTCTCGGCACCCCCGTCTACATCGTCCACCTCTCCTGCCGGGCCGCCCTCGACGCGGTACGCGCCGCCCGCCGGGCCGGCGCCCGGGTCTACGTCGAGACCCGGCCGGCGTACCTGTACCTGAACGCAGAGCGGTACCGCCTGCCGGACCGGCACGGCAACAAGTACGTCTGCTGGCCGCCGCTGCGTGAGGCCGACGACCAGGCGGCGCTGTGGCAGGGCCTGGAGAGCGGAGAGATCCAGACATACGCCACCGACCACACGACCTGGATGGCCAGGCAGAAAATGGACGCGTCGCTGTCCTTCGCGGAGATACCCGGCGGCGTGTCGAACGTCCAGACCAGCATCGGGATGCTCTACGCGGAGGGCGTGCAGGCCGGCCGGATACCGATCACCACATTCGTCGCGGTCACCGCCACGAACCCGGCCAAGCTGTTCGGCCTCTGGCCGCGCAAGGGCTGCCTGGCCGTGGGATCGGACGCCGACCTCGTAGCCCTTGACCCGGGACGGCCGTTCCGGGTGACGGCAGCGGCCATGGAGTCGCGGTCGGACTTCGACCCGTACGAAGGGTATGAGACACGGGGCTGGCCGGTGATCACCATCTCCCGCGGCGAAGTCATCATGCGGGACGGGCAGGTAAAGGGCCAACCCGGGCGGGGACAGCTGCTGAGCCGCGAACGCCATAGGGACCTGGAGGAACGATGAGTCAGCCGCCGGAGCAACCAGCCAGGCTAGCGGCGGTCGGCGAACCCAGCGCCGCCGTCCCGGCCGAACGCGTCTACGAACTCCTGGCGCACCTCGTCGCCAGTGCCGAGATCTGCGTGGTCGAACCTCACTACTACGGCAGCTTCCGGCTGCTCGACGCCGCGGCCAAGCTCGCCGCGACGATGCTCGGCTGCGGGCTCGACGACCCCTGGCTAGCGCGCTTCCAAGCCGAACTCGACCGGAGCAAGGTGCTCATGATGAGCGACCGCCCCGCCTTTTACTCCTACCTCCCGCAGGCCTCCCGGCAGGTGGCACAGCGCCTCCTCGAGAGCGCGGGAAACCACGTCCAGGACGCGGCGCCATGACCACCACGGACACCCGGCCGGGCGTCGAGCCGGCCAGCCTCCTAGCGCTCATGAGCACCCGGCGAGTGGTACGCGACTTCAGCCCGGAGCCCGTCGGGGACTCCCAGCTGTGGATGATCTTGGAGGCGGGCCGCTGGGCCACCTGCGCCAGCAACAACCGCGTTCACCGCCTCCTCGTCGTCCGTGACCCTGCCCGGATCAAGCTCGTCGCCGACATGTCGCCGGGCATCTTCTCGCACCCGGCCGCCATGGTGGTCATCTGTACCGACCTGCATGCCGTGGCAGCGGCTCAACTGCAGCTGGAAGCGGACCGGACGATATTCATCGACGTGGGCACGCTGATGATGAACATGATGGTCGAAGCGCATGCTCTCGGCTTGGGCACGTGCCCCGCGACATCGTTCAGCCGGGCCGGCGTCGGAGTAGTCCTCGGCCTGCCATCGCACGCCCGGCCCGAAGCCATCCTGCAGATCGGCCACGCCTCCGCGAGCGGGCCACGCGTACTCTCCCAGCGGTCCCAGCCTTCGCGCTTGCTGGCTGAGCTCGTCTACTGGGAGCGGTACGGCCAGGCACCGCCCCTTTCGCCGTCCTGAATGATGGCAAAATCAGCTAGGTGCAGATCGGGATGCTGGGATCATTCGAGGTTCGCACGGACGACGGCGTCCTGGCCGACGTGCCGGGCGCCCGGTTGCGCGCGCTGTTGATCGCTCTCGCGCTCGAACCGGGTCACGCCGTCCCGAAGGCGACGCTCGTCGACTGGATTTGGGGTGAGCGCCCGCCCTCCGACGCGGCGAATGCCTTGCAACGCCTGGCTTCCCGGCTGCGGAAGGCGCTGCCGGAAGCGCTGGTCGAGGGGCAGACGGACGGCTACCGGCTGACGGTGGAACCCGACGCTGTCGACGCCGTGCGGTTCGAACGCCTCGTCGGCCAGGCCCGCAATGACGAGGATCCACGGCGGGCACGGCTGCTGGGCGAGGCCCTCGCGTTGTGGCGCGGTGCGGCCATGCAGGACGTCGGTTTGCCGGATAGTGCGGCGTTTGACGCGGCGGTCACCCGGCTCGAGGGGCTGCGCCTGACGGCCATGGAGGATCGGTTCGATGCGGAGATCAGCCTCGGCCACGGTGCTGAGCTGGTCACGGAACTGACCGACGTGGTGGCCGCGCATCCGGTGCGAGAACGGCTTGTCGCTGCGCTGATGCGTGCCCTCGTTGCGGCCGGTCGCAACACCGACGCGCTGCTCGTGTACCAGCGCACGAGAGAAGCCCTGGCCGAAGCGCTGGGCGTCGATCCCTCACCGGAGCTGTCCGCATTGCACGTCGCGCTGCTGCGGGGCGAGCTGGGGCGGCGGGAGGAAGACCGGAAGACCAACTTGCGGGCCGAGCTGACCAGCTTCGTCGGCAAGGACGCTGATGTCGCCGCGGTCCGCGAACTTATCGCCGAACACCGGCTCACCACCCTGATCGGGCCGGGCGGCTCGGGGAAGACCAGGCTGGCCACGGAGACCGCGCGCACGCTGCTCGGCGACCTGCCGGACGGGGCCTGGCTGGTGGAGCTCGCAGCCATCGGCGCAGTGAAGGGGGAAGGGGAGGTGGGTGGGGACGTGGCGCAGTCGGCGGTCGCCGGGCTCGGCCTCCGGGATGCTCTGCTCGGCGGGGCACCGGACGCGGACCTGACGGACCGGCTCATCGCCGCGATCCGCGAGCGGGAGGCGCTGCTGATTCTGGACAACTGTGAGCACGTGATCGAGTCGGCGGCGGCGTTCGCCCACTGGGTGCTCGGGGAGTGCCAGCGGCTGCGGATCCTGGCCACGAGCCGGGAACCGCTCGGCATCACCGGTGAGGCGCTGTGGCTGGTCGAGCCGCTGGCCGTGCCGGAGGCGGACGCCAGCCCCGGCGAGATCGAGTCCTCTCCGGCCGTCCAGCTGCTGCGGGACCGGGCGGGCGCGGTGCGCAAGGATCTCGCGGTCCCGAATCAGCTCGATGGCCGCGTGTTGTCGGCGATGGTGCGCGTCTGCCGGGCGCTGGACGGGATGCCGCTGGCGATCGAACTGGCCGCGGCCAGGTTGCGCACCATGTCCATCGATCAGCTCGCCAACCGGCTCGACGACCGGTTCCGCCTGCTGACCGGGGGTAGCCGTACCGCGTTGCCGCGGCACAAGACGCTGCGCGCGGTGGTCGACTGGAGCTGGGAGCTGCTCACCGACGCCGAACGGATGGTCCTGCGCAGGTTCTCGGTGTTCTCCGGCGGGGCGAGCCTGGAAGCGGCCGAACGGGTCTGCGCGGCCAGTGCAGTCGAGCAGAGGGCGCCCGAGCAGGAGCAGGCGCAGGAGCAGGTGCTCGAGCTGCTCACCGCGCTGACCGAGAAGTCGCTGCTGCTCGCCGAGGGCGATAGCGCCCCGCGCTACCGGATGATCGGCACGATCAAGGAGTACGCCGGGGACCGGCTGACGGAGGCCGGGGAATCGGACCTGGCGCGCCGCGCGCATCTCGCCTGCTTCACCGAGCTCGCCGAGACCGCGGAGCCGCACCTGCGCCGCGCCGAGCAGCTGGAATGGCTGGCCACGCTCGAGGCCGAGCACGACAACATCGGCTCGGCGATGCGCGGCGCGCTCGCGGCGGGCGAGGCGCAGGCGGCGATGCGGCTCGCGGCGGGCGCCGGCTGGTACTGGTGGCTCGGCGGGCACAAGGCCGAAGGCATCGAGCTGATCACCGCGGCCACTGACACGCCCGGCGAGGTGACCGATGAGATCCGGGCCATGGTGTACGCGCTGGTCGTGCATTTCGTGAGCTCCGGCATGGGGGGCGACGAACACCAGGCGGCGGGGTGGATCCACAAGGCATACCAGTTCAGCCAGCGCAGTCAGTGCCGCTACCCGCTGCTGGGGCTCGTCGCCCCGCTGGAACGCATGGTGCGGGAGCCGACCGAGGTCCTGCCCGCGTGGGAACCATTGCTGGACGACGAGGACCCCTGGATACGCGCACTGGCCCGGCTGCAGCTCGGCAAGATGCGGATCATGCTCGGCCAAGGCGGGCGGGACGCGGATGCGTATCTCGAGCAGGCGCTCGCCGAGTTCCGGGCGCTCGGCGAACGGTTCGGGATCTGGTTCGCGCTGACCGAGCTGGCGGACCGGATCGCCACGCGCGGCGAGTTCGCCGGCGCGTGCGAGCACCTCGAAGAGGCGATCGCGGTCTTCACCGAAGTCGGTGCCACCGAGGAGGTCATCCGGATGCGGTCGCGACAGGCCCAGCTGTACTGGCGGCTCGGCGATCAGGACTCCAGCGCGGCGGCCATGGCCGAGGCGCAACGCTACGCGGAACGGGTCACCTGGCCGGACGCGCTGGCTGAGCTGGCCCTGTCGAAGGCGGAACTCGCTCGCTGGCGCGGCGACGCCGAGGAGGCGTACCAGCAACTCGGCGTCGCGACCACCCTGCTGGGCGACGACGCGGAGCGGGCGAACATCCGCGCGGCAACACACGACCTGCTCGGCTACCTCGCCGACGATCTCAGCGAGGCCCGTATGCACCACGCGGCGGCCTGCCAGGCGGCGACCGAGGCAGGGCACGCACCCCTGATCGCGCGGGTACTCGTCGGGGTCGCGGACCTGGCCCTACGTCGTGACCAGTACGAGCAGGCCGCGCGGCTGCTCGCGGCCAGCGTCGGCGTGCGCGGACTGCCGGATCGTTCCCACCCGGACGAGGCCCGGATCGAGCAGGCCGTGCGGCGCCGCCTCGGCGACGCACGGTTCGCCGAGGCGGCGCGGGAGGGCACGCAGACGAGCTGGTCTGAGCTGGTGACGGTCACGCTCGCCTCCTGAACGCGGCGTCATCGCGTTGCCGGTCAGCTCGCTGCGCGTCGGATGATGATGTCGCCGTACCGCGTGCGGGCGTCGACCGTGACCTTGTTGCCGGACGTCCCGGGGTTCTCCTGCGACGGAACGGAGTTGCGTACCGATCCCCGCTCGCTGGTGGCGTCCACCTGGGCAGCGGTGCCCTCGCTGATGCCGATCTCGATGTTTCCTGAGCCGTTCATCAGCTTCGCCTGGCCGCGTATCAGCCGGCCGATCCGGATGGCGCCGTCGGCTGTCGTGGCGGTGACGCTGCCGTCGGCGCGGTCGATGTCCAGGCCGCCACGGCCACTGCTGAGTTCGAGGTCGGCCGAGGCGTGCCCGATCCGGATCTGTCCGGCCCTGTTTTCGATGGTGGCGCGCCCGGCGATGTGCCCGACCGCGACCTCTCCGGCCGAGATGTTCGCCTGCAGCGTGTTGATGTCATCGAGCTGGGCCCGACCCGATGCCAGGTGCAGCTCGCACTCGCCCAGCCGGCCGTCAGCGTGAACACTCGAGTGCGCCAGGTACGCGACCAGGCTGGAGCCGGCAGGCAGGTCGATCGTGATGGCGACCGAGCCGTTCTTGTCGCCCGAGACGGTCGTCTTGACCGTCAGCTGACCGCCGGCGAAGTTGACCTTGGTCTTGCTGGCCACCTTCACGTCCGACTGGCTCGCCTTGTTGACGGGTTCGACCAGCACCACGGTGTCGGTCCGGTCGCTCGCGGTGACCCGCACCTGAGCACCGGCGACGGTCACGGTGGCGGCGATGGGCCCTGGCGTGGCGAATGCAGGCATGGCAACTCTCCTGAAGTCTCGTACTTGATCCGTTGGCGGGTGGCTCAGCCGCGAGGTCACGCGCGCCTCCTGAACGTGGCGAGCGCCCACAGGTACCCGACGAGGGCGATCCCGGCGCACCAGGCGAGCGCGGCGATCGCGTGGCCGGCTGACGGGTGACCGGTCAGCAGCCCGCGCAGGGTTTCGATGATCGGCGTGAAGGGCTGATACTCAGCGAACTGCCGTACACCAGGTCCCATCTTGGCCGCCGGCACGATCGCGCTGCTCAGGAACGGCAGCAGGATCAGCGGCACGGTGGCCAGACCCGCCGATTCCGGGGTTTTCGCAGCCAGTCCCAGGGCGACCGTGAGCCAGCTGGCCGCGAAACTGGTCACCACGATGACACCGATCGCGCCGAGCCAGTCGGGGAAACTCGCAGACGGGCGAAATCCCAGCGCGAAGGCCATCCCGATGCCGGCCGCGATGGCTATCAGGTTGGTGAGGATAGTGGTGACGACATGACCGGTCAGTACGGCACCGCGAGAGACATCCATCACCTTGAACCGGTTGATGATGCCCTTCGTCATGTCGGAGTTCACGGCCGTCGCGGTGGCCGACAGCCCGTAGCAGATGGCCAGCACGATCAGGCCCGGCGTCGCGTAATCGATGTAATGGACGCCGACGTTGAAAGCGCCGCCGAGCACGCCGACGAACATCAGCATGATCACGACCGGGAACAAGATCGCGTTGAACACCGCGGTCGGATTGCGGAGGGTGTGCTTGAAGTTGCGACGCAGCATGATCGTCGAATCGGTACTCATCGTGCGTTCTCCTCTGTGCTTGCGCGGCCGGTCAGGGCCAGGAAGACGTCGTCGAGGTCCGGGGTGTGCACGGAGAACTCTTCGACTTCGATCGATTGCTCGTCGAGTGTTGCCAGCAGAGCCCGCAACGCTTTCGCCCTACCGTCGCTGGGAACCCGCAAGGTCAGGTCCTCGTCGCCTCGGGTGGAGCCGGTCAGGACCCGCGCTGCCTCGTCGAGCTCGGCGGCGTCGGTGAACCGGAGCCGGACATGGCTGCCGGGGATCTGGTGCTTGAGCTCGGCGGGAGTGCCCTGCGCGACCAGGTGGCCCTGGTCGAGTACCGCGATCCGGTCGGCGAGCTGATCGGCTTCCTCGAGGTACTGGGTGGTGAGGAAGATGGTGACGCCATCGGTCACCAGCTCGCGGATGATTTCGCGCATCGTGCGACGGCTGCGCGGATCCAGTCCCGTCGTCGGCTCGTCCAGGAAAATGATCTGCGGGTTGCCGACGAGCGTCATCGCCAGGTCCAGCTTCCGGCGCATGCCCCCGGAATAGGTCGACACCAGCTTCTGCGCCGCCTCCGCCAGGTCGAACCGTTCCAGCAGCTCCGTGATAACCCGCCTGCCCTCGCCGGGGCGCAGATGGCTGAGATCCGCCATCAGCTGCAGGTTCTCCTGGCCCGTCAGCAGCTCGTCCACCGCGGCGAACTGACCGGTGACCCCGATGACCGCGCGCACCGCCTTGGTCTCGGTCGCGATGTCATGCCCGGCTACGCGGACCGTCCCGCCGTCGGCCTTCATCAACGTGGTCAGCACGTTCACCGTCGTCGTCTTGCCCGCCCCGTTGGGGCCGAGCAGGGAAAAAACGGTGCCCGCACGGACATCGAAATCGATGCCATCGAGCACGGTCTTGTCCCCGAATGCCTTCCGCAGCCCTGAGACTGCGATCGCTGAACTATTCATGCCACTACCATCGGCGCCCGGCCTGACACCGGCCTGTCACGCCCCTGACACGGCCACTGACACGGCGTTCTACCTCGTTGCGCCGGGCCGGGCCGGGTGCACGCGCCAGGCCCGTTAGGAATATTTATGACCCGAACGGGCCTGGTGCTACGTCCCCGGCCCGGCCCGCGCCTCGCCGGCGCAGGGAGCCTCAGGTCAGAGCACCGCCAGCGGGTTGACCGGCGATGCGGTGGACCTGGCCCTGGCGAGCTTCGTCAGCTTCTTCAACCCGACGCTGATCCTGCTCGGCGGGGGCGTCACCGGGCCGGGATCGCGTGACTACGGTCCGCGCAGCGTCCGAGCCGCCCCGAATCCGCATAGTGTGGGGGACGAGCTCAGGAGAGGATGCCCGTGTCGCGAGCCAGCCCGGCCAGCCAGACAGGCGTCGAGCCCGCCCCGATGCGGCGCGCTCCGGCGATCGGGGGAGTGATCGCGGTGGCTGGCGCTGCAGGCTCAGGCTCGGCCCAAGACGAGCCCGACGCTCCGCAGGAGGCGGCCGGTGAGCGGGAGCCAGCCACCGGCCAGGGCGAGCCGTTGGTCTTCGGCGATGACGACGGGGACCTTCCCGCCGCCCGGGTGGTATCCGCCGGCGCTAGTGCCGACCCGGTCAAGGACTACCTCAGGCAGATCGGCAAGGTGGCGCTGCTCAACGCCAGGCAGGAGGTCGAGCTGGCCAAGCGGATCGAGGCCGGGCTGTTCGCCGAGGAGAAGCTCGCCGGAGGCAGCGGGGTGCTGCGCGCCGACCAGAGCATCGACCTTGAGCAGGTCGCCGAAGACGGTCGGAGGGCCAAGAACCACCTGGTGGAGGCCAATCTGCGGCTGGTGGTGTCGCTGGCCAGGCGGTACACCGGGCGCGGCATGCTGTTCCTGGACCTGATCCAGGAGGGCAACCTGGGCCTGATCCGCGGCGTGGAGAAGTTCGATTACACCAAGGGCTACAAGTTCTCCACGTATGCCACCTGGTGGATCCGGCAGGCGATCACCCGCGCCATGGCCGACCAGGCGCGCACCATCCGCCTTCCGGTGCACATGGTCGAGGTGATCAGCCGGCTGGCTC
>Ga0137377_10001189_pt1 | contig 17801 bp, 9 predicted proteins | sample SagtaG_22_FD_104815 | JGI IMG/M metagenome (GOLD analysis project Ga0137377, IMG submission 104815) | Vadose zone soil microbial communities from Sagehorn Ranch, Mendocino, California, USA - Sage2_L_40_16 metaG | ecosystem: Environmental > Terrestrial > Soil > Vadose zone | place: USA... | reverse complement strand
CAGGCAGCCGGTGGAGGCGCTGGTGGTCGATGACACCGGGTTTCCCAAGGACGGGGACGCGTCGCCGTGCGTGGCCCGGCAGTGTTCCGGCACGCTGGGCAAGGTCGCGAACTGCCAGGTCGCCGTCAGCGTGCACCTGGTGAACGAGCACGCCTCGTGCGCGGCGGACTGGCGGCTGTTCTGCCCGGAAAGCTGGGATGACGCCGCGCTGGCCGACCCGGTTGGGGCGGCCCGGGCCCGGCGCCGCCGCGACCGGGCCGGCATCCCCGGTCAGGTGCGGCACGCGGAGAGGTGGCGGCTGGCGCTGGAGATGATCGGGGAGATGACCGGGCGGGGCGGATGGGGCGTGCTGGAGGAGATCACCGCCGCCGGCGGCGCCCGGCCGGTCGTGGTGACCGATGCGGGCTACGGGGACAACACCCGCTTCCGGCTGGAACTTCAGGCCCGGGGCTGGCGGTACGCGGTCGCGGTCAAGGGCACCACCAGCGCCTGCGCCGGCGACGCCCGCCCGGTGACCCGCACCCTGGGCGGCGGGCCCGGCAGGCCGCCCCGGCCCGCCGGCCACCCTGCGCCAGCTCGCCATCGCCAGCGCGGACCAGGCCCGGCCGGTGACCTGGCGGCACGGCACCAAGGCCACCAACGGCAACCCTGACGCCGCCATGACCAGCTGGTTTGTGGCGATCCGGGTCCGCCCCGCCAACCGGGACATCCCCCGCAGCCCCGACGGCAGCCTCCCGGAGTGCTGGCTGCTGGCCGAATGGCCGCCCGAAGCCGATGAGCCCACCGATTACTGGCTGTCTAACCTCCCGCCGGACACCCCGATCGCCGAGCTGGTCCGGCTGGCCAAGATCCGCTGGCGGGCCGGGCACGACTACCGCGAACTGAAGACCGGCCTGGGCCTGGGCCACTTCGAGGGCCGCTCGTTTGCCGGCTGGCACCGCCACGTCACCCTCGCCGTCCTCGCCCAGGCATTCTGCACCATGCTCCGGAGCGACCCAAAAGCCCATACGCCGGGATGACCCTCTACCAGGTCCTGCGCGAACTGCAGATCGTGCTGGCCGTCATCCTCGGCGCCTGCCCCCTGTGCCACCAGCCCGTCACCCCCGGCCGGCTCGCCGCCGCGCTCACCGGGACCTAACAAAGTACTACTAGGTGATGTCCCTCAATCTCCGGCCTCACCGTGTGTATCTGGATGAACCGTGTCACTAGGCTACTTCCCGGGTTTCCGCTAGGCGCAACACTCTGACCTGGGAATCCATCGCTGGCCTATCCGGGAACACCCAATTATCTGCGGAACCCAGGCTGACGCGTGCAGCAGAATCTCACCGGGGACGCCCCTGTCCTTGCCGTTGCCGAAGGTGATCTTCACCGCCCTGCGGACAGCCTCCACGGCCCGTCCTGCCGACAGATGCTCCCTTTCGTCGCGGCGCAACGCGAAGTCGAGCACCCAATCAAGCAGGTGCCGCGCCACTCCAGCGGGTTCGGGTCAGAGTAGTTCCGTGAGGTGCTGGAGTACTTGGCGTTGTTGCGGCACGAGATAGAAGTGCCCGCCTGGGAACACTTTCAGTTCGAACGTGCCCGAGGTGATGGTGGTCCAGTCGGCCGCTTCACTCGTGGTCACCGTCGTGTCCCCGTCGCCGACCATGGCGGTGACCGGGCAGCGCAACAGTTGCCCGGCCCGGGTGGGCCGGTAGGTCTCAATCAGCTGGCAGTCGGCGGCCATGGTGGAGAGCATCAGCTCGCGGGTTTCCGGATCGCGCAGGAGGTCTGCCGGGGTTCCACAGTACCGTTGCAGTCCGGCGAGCAACGCCGCTTCGCCGCGCAGGTGCATGGTGCCGTGGTGACTATGCTGAGGTGCTTCCCGGGCGGAGACCACGAGCCGGGCCGGTTCCGGAAATCCCGCTGTGCGCAGCCGCAGGACTGTCTCGTAGGCCACCGCCGCGCCCATGCTGTGGCCGAACGCGGCGTACGGGCGCCGCGCCAGGTCGGATAGCGCGTCGGCGGCAGCATCGGCCAGATCGGCCATGCTGGTGTGCGCGTATTCGGCGTACCGGTCGGTGCGGCCCGGATATTGCATGGCCACGACTTCGATCCGGTCCGGCAGCGCGGCTGCCCACTCGCGATAGGCGGTCGCACTGCCGCCGGCGTGCGGGAAGCACACCAGCCGGACATCGGCATCCGCGCGCGGCACGAAGCGCCGGAGCCAGCGGTCGGCCGACACTACCGATCCCCCCCGCGGTCGAGCACCGAGCGAAGGTAACGGGCAAGGAGCCGTGGGGTGGCGTGGTCGAGGACGGCCCGTAGCGGCAGGTCCTGCCCGATAGCCATGGACAGCCTGTTGCGCAGGTCGACGAGCGTGAGCGAGTCCAGGCCGAGCGCGATGAACTCTGTGTCCGCGGTGACCGCCTCGGCGCTCTCGTGGCCGAGAGCAGTGGCGGTAAGGTTGCGGACCACGCCGAGCAAGTCGCCGCGATCAAGAGTCGGCACCGGCACCTGACCGGGCGCGGGCGAGAAGATCGTTTCGGGCCGGAGCCGGGCAGCGACGACTACAGGTTCGCTGCTGCACAGGCTGGCGTCGAACAGCGCCAGTCCTTCCCTGATGGACATCGGGGTCAGGCCGGACTCGCGCAGCCGGCGCCGGTCATTGCCGGTCAAGCGCTCTGACATCCCGGTCTGGTCCCACCAGCCCCACACGATTGCCTTGGCGGCCAGGCCCGCTCCGGCGCGGTGCCGGGCGAGCGCGTCCAGGAATGCGTTGGCGGCCGCGTAATTTCCCTGACCCGCTGTCCCGATCGTGCCGGCCAGCGAGGAGTACATGCAGAACAGCGTCAGGCCGAGGTGGCGCGTCTGCCGGTGCAACTGCCAGGCGGCGTCGATCTTCGGGCGCAGTACTGCGGTGAGTTGTTCTGGCGTGAGGTTGGTGATGGTGGCATCGCGCACGACACCCGCGGTGTGCACGATCGCGCTGAGCGGGCGCTCGGCGGGAATGCTGGCCAGCAGCGCCGCGACCTGGTCGGGATCGCTGAGGTCGCTGGCGGTGACGGTGGCCCCGAGTTCGTCCTGAAGCTGCCTGGCGCCCGGTGCTTCCAGCCCGCGCCGGCTGGTCAGAATGAGATGCCGGACGCCGTGACGGGCCACCAGATGCCGGGCGAGATGGGCGCCAAGGCCCCCGGTACCGCCGGTGACCAGCACCGTCGTGTCTGGATCGAACCGCGCTCCGGTCGGCGCGTCGCGCACCGGACGCAGCCGCGGGACGTGCGGGACTCCGTTGCGCACGGCGATGTCCGGTTCCTGGGCGGTGATCAGGGCGTCCAGCGTCGCATCGGTAGCGTCGGTGTCCAGCAGGGTGATGCGGTGCGGATGTTCGGTGGCCGCAGTGCGCCAGAGGGCGCGGACAGCGGCCGCGGCAAGGCTGGGGTTATCGCTGGTGGCGTCCTGGGTGAGCAGAGTGAGGTGGCTCCGGCCGAGGTCGGGGTGGGTCAGCAGGGCGGACAGCGTCCGTAGGGCGTCCCGGAGTGCGCTGTGCACGACCCGCGGGATGTCAGGCGTGTCGTTGCCGGGCATCGGCGGGCACAGGACGACCCTGTCTGGTGGGGCGGACTCGCCCAGCGAGTCGAGGAACGCGGCCAGTGTCGGGTGGCGGCGAGACGACCGGACGGCCGGACTCGGCGCTCCGATGAGCGCGACACCCTCCGGCTGGCGGCTGGCTCCGGCCGGCACTCGCCTCGTCGGTGTCCATTCCAGCCGAAACGCCATGGCGAGCGCCGGTCGCAGCAGCAGGGAGTCGATGGACAGGGCCAGCTCTCCCTGCTCGTCGAACACGGTGACGGCGAAGCTGCCGGTCGCCAGCGGGGAGAGCCGCGCCCGCAGGCTGCCGGTCGCCGGCCGGTGGCGGACTGCGCCGGTGAAGCTGAACGGGAGCGCTGGCACGTCGTCCGCGCCGGTCAGCAGAGCCTGCAGCACGGCGTCCAGCACGGCTGGATGGAAGTCGGCGGACGGGGCCAGCCCCGCCGGTGGCACAGCGTGGGCGAGCAGGTCCGGGCCGTCACGCCACACCCCGGCCAGGCCACGGAACGCCGGGCCGTGACGGAGTCCCCGTCGTTCGCAGCGTTGCTGGTGATCGCTGATGTCGACCGCGTCGCCCGACGACCAGCCGCGCGGAGTCGGCCCGGTGCTCGGCACTGCGCTGAGCGTCCCGGTCGCGTGGCATGTCCACTCGACTCCGCCCGCCGGCCGTGACTCGATCGTCAGCGGGCGGTGATCCGCGTTGCCGGACGCGACGGTCGCCCGGAGCTCGGTCTCGCCCCCGTCCGACAGGTCGAGCGGGACGTGCAGGACCAGTTCGGCAACCCGCGGGAGGCCGACGCTCGCTCCCGCGCGTAGCGCCAGCTGCAGGACGGCCGTGCCGGGCAGAACGGTCGCTCCGTGGATGGTGTGGTCGGCCAGCCAGGGCTGGCGGCGGACCGACAGCACCTCGGTCAGGCTGAACGCTGATTCAGTGGTGCCAAGCCAGTAGCGCTTCCGCTGAAAGGGGTAGGTCGGCAGCGCGACGGCGCGGCCGGGAAGTATCCCGGCCCACCGAGCGGACCTGCCTGCCACGTACAGCCGGGCTGCCATCTCGATCAGCGTGCCCGGTTCGGGCCGGTCCCTGCGCAGCGTCGAGAGCAGCACTGTGTCATCGGGGACGGTCGGCTTGGCCAGTGCGGTCAAGGTGGCGTCCGGCCCGAGCTCGACCATCTGATTCGCAGCCCGTTCTCCGGTCAGGGTGTGCAGAGCCCTGGCCAAGGCCACTGGCTCGCGGGCTTGCCGGACCCAGTAATCCGCTGAGTCCAGCCCGCCGGTCAGTCCGGTCAGGGTGGACACGACCGGAATCCGCGCGGGCCGATACGTCAGGCGCTCGGCCACCGTCCGGAGCTGTTCCAGCATCGGCTCCATCAGCGGGGAATGGAACGCGTGGCTGACCCGCAGTCGCGAGGCCCGATGACCCTGTTCCCGTAGCTGCACCGTGATGTCGAGCACTGCTTCCTCGCAGCCGGACAGCACCACCGCGCGCGGACCGTTCACCGCCGCGAGCGACACCAGCTCGGTTCTCCCGTTTAGGAAGGGCAGCACGTCCGACTCGGATGCCTGCACGGCCATCATCGCGCCGTTGGCTGGCAGCGCCTGCATCAGCCGGCCACGGGCCGCGATCAGCGCTGCGGCGTCAGGCAGCGAAAGGATGCCGGCGACATGCGCAGCGGCCACCTCGCCGATCGAGTGACCGAGCACGACGTCCGGGGCGAGCCTCCAGCTTTCCAGCAGCCGGTACAGGGCCACCTGCACCGCGAACAGCGCAGGCTGGGCCAGCTCGGTGCGGTCCAGCGCGCCCGGATCGGGCGCGGTGAAGATCGCCGGGCACAGCGGCCGGCCCATCAGCGGGTCCAGTTCCGCGCACACCTCATCCAGCGCGTGGGCGAATGCGGGGAACGCCGCGTATGCCTGGGCGCCCATCCCGACTCGCTGGCCACCCTGGCCGGAGAACAGGAACGCCAGCCTGCCGGCGCAGGCCGCCCCGGTGACCAGGCCGGGGTGCTCCCGCGCGTCGGCCAGCGCATCCACCTGCTCGAGCAGTTCTGCCCGGTCGGCGCCGAGCAGCGCGGCTCGGTATTCCCAGGACGCCCGGGTGACCGCGAGGGAATGGGCCACGTCCGCCGCGGTCAACTCGGCCCGGTCCCGTACGTGCCTGCCCAGCCGCCTGGCCTGTGCGCGCAGGGCCTGCGTGCTGCGCCCGGACAGCAACCAGACCGGCCGGGCACCCTGGGCCGGCTCTGCGATGTCCTGTTCTGGTGGCTGCTCGATGATCAGGTGTGCGTTGGTGCCGCTGATACCGAAGGAGGACACCGCCGCCCGGCGCGGCCGCGCGGGGCCGGCTGGCCAGGGCCGGGCGGAGGTGAGCAGTTGCACCGCACCACCCGACCAGTCCACGTGCGGTGTGGCGACATCCGCGTGCAGGGTCGGCGGCAGCACCCCATGGCTCATCGCCAGCACCATCTTGATCACGCCGCCCACCCCGCTGGCCGCCTGCGAGTGCCCGATGTTGGATTTCAGCGACCCCAGCCACAACGGCCGCCGGGCCGCCCGGCCGCTGCCGTAGCTGGCGATGATCGCGCTGGCCTCGATGGGGTCGCCCAGCGCGGTCCCGGTGCCGTGCGCCTCGATCGCATCGATGTCCGTGGCGTCAATCCGCGCGTTGGCCAGGGCCCGTTCGATCACCCGCTGCTGGGCCCGTCCGCTGGGCGCGGACAGCCCGTTGCTGGCGCCGTCCTGGTTGATCGCGCTGCCGTGTATCATCGCCCAGACACGGTGACCATTGCGACGTGCATCCGCCAGCCGCTCCAGGACCAGGACGCCCGCACCCTCGGCCAGGCCGATGCCATCAGCGGCGGCCGCAAACGCCTTGCACCGGCCGTCGGCGGCCAGCCCGCCGAGGCGGCCGAACTCGGCGACCGTGCCCAGGGTGGCCATCACCGTCACGCCGCCGGCCAGCGCCAGCCCGCAGTCCCGGGCGCGCAGCGACTGGCAGGCCAGGTGGACGGCGACCAGCGATGAGGAACACGCGGTGTCCACGGTAATTGCCGGACCGGACAGCCCCAGCAGGTACGCGACCCGGCCGGAGACCACGCTGCCGATCGTCCCGGTCAGGCGGTGACCGGCCACCTCGTCCGGCGACTCCTGCAGGGCAGGCCCGTACTGCTGCTGGCTGGTACCGGTGAACACAGCCGTGTCGGAGCCGCGCAGGGTCTGCGGGTCGATCCCGGCGTGCTCCAGCGCTTCCCAGGTAACCTCCAGTGCGATCCGCTGCTGCGGGTCCATGGCCAGTGCTTCCCGGGGCGAGATCCCGAAGAACGCTGCGTCGAACTGCGTTGCCTGAGAGATGAATCCGCCTTGCCGGACAGCGAGTCCGCCGACGTCCCAGCCGCGATCGCCGGGGAACGGGCTGACCGCATCCCGTCCCTCCGCGACCAGGTCCCACAAGGCGTCCGGCGAGTCGGCCCCCCCGGGATAGCGGCAGCCGAAACCGACGATCGCGATGGGGGCACGCCGGTCGTCCTCCAGGCACCGCAGCCGCTCGCGAGTCGTGCGTAGTTCAGCGACGACCCGGCGCAGGTAGTCGACGGCCTTCTGCTCCTCGTTCACTGGTCGCCGTGGCCGAACTCGGTGTCGATCAACCGGAACAGCTCATCGGTGCTGGCCGTCTCCGGATCGGGTGTGGCCGAGGCGGCCGGCCGCAACCGGGCGAGCATGGCTTCGAAGCGGGCCGCGACCTGCTGACCGAGTGCGCCGTCCAGGGACGGTTCGGCGTCCAGCGCCGCGCTCACACGGTCCACTTCGGCCAGCAGCGCAGAATTGTCCGGCTGGACGCTGGCGAACAGTTCACCGCGCACGAATTCGGCGAGAGCACTGGGAGTCGGGTAGTCGAATACAACGGTGACGGGCAGCCGCAAGCCGGTGGCGGCGTTCAGCCGGTTGCGCAACTCCACGGATGTGAGGGAGTCGAAGCCCAGGTCACGCAGTGCCACCCCGGCCGACACGGCAGTCACGCTCGGCAGCCGGAGCACGGCGACGGCTTGTTCGCACACCCAGGTCAGCAGCGCGCTGTTGCGTTCGGTGGCCGGCAGCGCGGCCAGGCGGGCCTGCAGATTCCCCTCAGCCAGCCGCGCTCTGGTGCCCGGCCGCTGCGCTCTCACGCTGGTACGGTTGGCCGCTACCAGCGCGGGCTCTGGGCATGCCAGTGCGGCATCGAACAGCGCCAGGCCATCCGCTGTGGACAGCGGGGCAACGCCGGCCGTGGCCAGCCGGTCGATGTCCCGCTTGCCGAGATGGCGGCTCATCTCACTGGGCTGCGTCCACAAGCCCCAGGCGATGGCCGTGGCGGGCTGCCCCGCGCTCGCGCGATGCCGGGCGAGCGCGTCGAGGAACGCGTTAGCCGCGGCGTAGTTGGCCTGGCCGGGGGTGCCCAGCGAGCCGGCGACGGAGCTGAACAGGATCAGCCTTACCTGGTCGAGGTGCCGGGTCAGCTGGTGCAGGTGCCAGGCCGCGTCGAGCTTCGGTGCCAGCACGGCGGCCAGGTCCTCGGCGGTGAGGCTGGTGATGGTGGCGTCTCTCAGCACGCCCGCCGCATGCACGATCGCGGTGAGCGGATGCTCGGCGGGCATGCTGGCTAGTAGCGCGGCGGCCTGGTCCGGGTCGGTGAGGTCGCATGCGACGACGGTGGCGCCGAGTTCGGCCTGGAGGTGGCTGGCGGCCGGTGCGTCCGGTCCGCGCCGGCTGGCCAGCACGAGGTGCTTGACGCCGTGGTGGGTGACCAGGTGCCGGGCCACGGCGGCACCGAGCGTGCCGGTGCCGCCGGTGATGAGGACTGTCCCCTCCGGGTCGATGCGCGTCGGGAATGTGATCACCAGCTTGCCGGTGTGCCGGGCGTCCCGGAACGTGCGGAAGGCGTCGCTGGCCTTGCTGACATCCCAGGCCCGCACCGGCAGCGGGCGTAATACGCCCGCGCCGAACAGTGCCCGCAACTCGGCGAGCAGGTCAGCGATCAGGTCGGGGTCCACGCTGAGGATGTCGAAGGGCTGGTAGGACACCGTGGGGTGGACCGAGCCGACCTCGTGCTCCGGCCGGATGTCCAGCTTGCCCATCTCCATGAACCGGCCGCCCTCGCGCACGAGCCGCAGGGAGGCGTCCACAAACTCCCGCGTCAGGGAATTCAGCACCACGTCGATTCCCCGCCCTGCCGTGGCCGAAGCGAACTGCTGCTCGAATTCCAGCGTGCGCGAGGAGGCGATATGCGCGGCGTCCACGCCGAGTTCGGTCAGCGTGCCCCACTTGTCCGGATGGGCGGTGGCGAACACCTCCGCACCCCAGTGCCTGGCCAGCTGCAGCGCGGCCATACCCACCCCGCCGGCGGCGGCGTGCACCAGCAGCGACTCGCCCTGTTGCAGCTTAGCCAGGATCCCCAGACCGTACAGAGCCGTCAAGAACGCGACCGGCACGCCCGCGGCCTGCGCGTACGTCCAGGCGGCGGGGATCGTGGTGACCAGCCGATGGTCGGTGACCACGACCGGTGCGACCGCGGACGCGGTCAGCCCGACGATACCCATGACCCGGTCACCCGCGGCCATCCCGGTCACCGCACTGCCGACATCGGTTACCACTCCGGCGAACTCATGGCCGAGGCCCGCCTCGCCGGGGAACAGGCCCATGCTGGTGAGCACGTCGACGAAGTTCAGCCCCGCGGCGCGGACGGCGACCCGAACCTGGCCGGCCAGCAGCGGCTGCTCGTACTCGGGCGCCGCCACCAGTGCCAGGTGGCCTGGTGTCGCCGTCCCGATCGTGCTCAGCTTCCAGGCCGCTGTCCCAGCGGGGGAAGTAAGGCCCTGGTCGCAGGTGAGCGACTGCAGCGCTGGGATGTGCGCTACGCCCTGGTAAAGAGCTACATCGGGGACATCCGTACCGATCGCCGCGGGCAGCGCCGCGTGCGAGGCAGGGGTGGCGTCGGTGTCCAGAACGGTGATGCGGTGTGGGTGCTCGGCACTTGCCGACTGCCACAGCGCCCTGACCGTGGCGGCCATGAGGTCGGGGGTTTCGGTGGTGGCATGCTCGGTGAGCAGGACGAGCCGGATCGTGGCGAGGTCCGGGTCCGCCAGCAGCGTTTTCAGTGTCTGCAGGTGATCCGCGAGCGTGGTGTGGACCAGCGCTGGCAGCGTGGGCTCGTCTCGGGATTGGGGTGCGAGGCGCACGATAACTGTCCCCGGGCACGGGCGCGTGCCGAGCGCATCGAGAAGCCCGGCTAGCGTCGGATGGACCGGTATGCCGGGCAGCCCGGGGTGCGGCTGGCCCACCAGCGCGCACGAGCTGCCCGTGGACGGCAGCGTGACGGGAGTCCGCACCACCCGCGCGAGGCTTGCCGGTGCGACCGGCCGCTCGGGCACTGGACGGAACTGGAGCGCGGCCACCGAGATCACCGGCTGGCCGGCCATATCGGCCGCGGTCAGGGAGAACTCGTCATGGCCGGATGTCCTGATGCGCATCCTGAGCGTGGAGGCGCCGGTCCTGTGGAGCCGGACCGCAGTCCAGGAGAATGGCATCCTGGCCGCAGGGTGGCCCGTTGCGGACTCCAGCAGGATCGCGTGCAGGCCGGCATCCAGCAGCGCCGGGTGCACGCCGTACCGGGCGGCTCGCTGGTCTTCGGCAACAGTGGCCTCGGCGAAGAGCTCCCCGCCGCGCCGCCACAGTTCGCGCAGCCCCTGAAACGCCGGACCGTACTCATACCCTGCGTCGCGCAGCCGCGGGTAGGCCTCGGTTACGTCCACCGCGACGGCGCCCGCCGGCGGCCACGCTGCTGCGTCGGGCCACGGATCGACTGGCGCCGGTTCGCCGGTGAGCGCGCCGTGCGCGTACCGGATCCACGGTCCGTCCACGGCGGATTGTGCGAGCATGACGAAGTCGTAGGCGCCCGGCTTGCCGTCCGACGGTTCGCTCGCGACCTGGATGTGCACAACGCTGCCGTCTTCCGGAAGCGGCAGCGGCCTGTCCAGCACCAGTTCCGCCACCTGCGTGCAGCCAACGCGCTCGGCTGCCGCCCAGGCCAGTTCCACGACCGCCGTGCCCGGCAGCAGAGTATTGCCCAGCAGGGCATGATCGGCCAGCCAGGGGTGGGCGCCGGTGGACAATTCAGCGGTGAGCAGGTGGCCGCCCGTGTGCGGCAACGGCAGGTCCGCGGTGACCAGCGGGTGGCCGTGGGCGGCTTCGGTGCTGCCGTGAACCGGGTGGCACCAGTATCGCTTGGGCTGGAACGGGTACGTGGGCAGCGCGGTGAGCCGGGCGGAGTCGGCCTGCTCGGCTGACCAGTCCACTGGGCATCCCTGCCGGTATGCCTCGGCTACAGACACGCGGAGCCGGTCACGGGCGGCCTCGCCCCGGCGCAGCGTGCCCAGCACCACCCCGGCCACCCCGGCGTCGGCGATCGTCTCCTCTAGCGCGCTCTGCAGCAGCGGATGCGGGTTCACCTCGAGGAACAGGCGATGCCCGGCAGCAAGCAGGGCACGGGTTGCTGGCTCGAACAGCACGGGCTCACGCGCGTTTCGCCACCAGTACGTCACGTCCAGGGTCTCAGTGGCCAGGCGGCCGCCGGTCACCGCGGAGTAGAAAGGCACGGTCGACGGGCCGGGCGACACGCCGGCGAGCCCGCTCATCAAGTGCTCGCGCAGTGACTCGACTTGGATGGAGTGCCCGGCGTTGGCCACGCCGGGCAGTCTGCGGTACCGCACTCCCGTGCTGGACAGCATGTCCACGAGTTCGTCCAGCGCCGCTGGCTCGCCGCCCACTGTGGTGGATGCCGGCCCGTTGATGGCGGCGATCTCCAGCCGGGTCCGCCACGGCCGGATCGCCTGCAACAGCCGGTCCGGCGGCAGGGCGATGGCCGCCATCGCACCCTGCCCGGCCAGGTCCTGCAGCGCGCGGCTGCGCACCGCGATGATCATGGCCGCGTCCGCGAGGGACACCGCGCCGGCCACGTACGCGGCGGCGATCTCCCCCTGAGAGTGGCCGACCACCGCAGCTGGCTCGACGCCGCGCGACCGCCAGACCGCGGCCAGCGACACCATCATGGCGAAGAGCGCCGGCTGGGCCACTTCCACCCGGTCAAGGGGCGCAGCGCCGGGTTCACCGCGCAGCACGTCCAACAGCGACCAGTCCAGATACCTCTCGAAGACCGCCGCGCAGTCCTGCACCGACGCGGTGAACACCGGGTCCTCATCCAGCAGGCCGTCGGCCATGCCCGCCCATTGCGAGCCCTGCCCGGGAAAGACAAACACCGGCCGGGAGTCGGGCCGGTCCGGGATCGCCAGGGGAGGGAACGCGCTGATGTCGCGCAGGCCGGCGAGCAGGTCGGCCCGCGACGTCCCGGTCACCACGGCCCGGTGCGCGAAGGCGGAGCGCGCGGCGAGGGTGCGCGACACGTCGGCTCCCGAGGTCTCCGGATGGGCGAGCAGATGGTCGTGCAACCGCTGCGCGTGGTCGGCCAGCGCTCGTGCGGTCTTCGCCGACAGCGGCCAGAGCAATGGCCCGGTGACCTCGGTGGCGGGCAGAGACTCCGCTGGTGCCGCCTCCAGGATCAGGTGCGCGTTGGTGCCGCCAGCGCCGAATGCGGACACCCCCGCCCGGCGCGGCCGGCCCAGCCGTGGCCACGGGCGTGCCGAGGACAGCACCCGCACCGTGCCGCTGGACCAGTCGACCTGCCGCGTCGGCTGATCGACGTGCAGGCTGCGCGGCAGCGTGCCGTGCCGCAGCGCCATCACCATCTTGATCACTCCAGCGACACCGGCGGCGGCCTGCGTATGACCGAGGTTGGATTTCACCGAGCCAAGCCACAACGGCGCGTCCGGGTCACGGCCGGCGCCGTAGGTGGCAAGGAGCGCGTTCGCCTCGATGGGGTCGCCCAGCCTCGTGCCCGGGCCATGTGCCTCGACCACGTCGACGTCGGCTGTGGATAGCCGTGCGCTGGCCAGCGCCTGCCTGATGAGCCGCTGCTGGGCCGGACCGTGCGGCGCGGTCAGGCCGTTGCTCGCGCCGTCCTCGTTCACGGCGCTGCCGCGGATGACGGCCAGCACCTGGTGTCCGTTATGGCGGGCGCCGGACAGCCGTTCCAGCACGACCATGCCGACGCCTTCCGACCACCCGGTGCCGTCGGCCTCGGCGGAGAATGCCTTCGAGCGGCCGTCCGAGGACAGCGCGCCCTGGCGACTGAATTCGACGAAGAGCATCGGCGTGGACATCACGGTCACACCGCCGGCCAGGGCAAGCGAGCATTCGCCGAGGCGCAGCGACTGGCAGGCGAGATGCAACGCGACGAGCGAGGATGAGCACGCCGTGTCCACCGGGAGCGCCGGTCCGAGCAGGCCAAGCGTGTAGGCGATCCGTCCGGCCAGAACGCTCGGGGTGTTGCCGGTGTAGATGTATCCCTCCAGGTCGTCATCGGCCTGCTGGACGTAGGAGTCGTACTGCTGCGGGATGACTCCGGCGAACACGCCGGTCGGGCTTCCCGCCAGGGAGAACGGGTCGATGCCGGCCCGTTCGATCGCCTCCCAGGTGGTCTCCAGCAGCAGCCGCTGCTGAGGATCCATGGCCAGCGCCTCACGCGGAGAGATGCCGAAGAAGGCAGCGTCGAACTCGGCCGCATCGGGGAGGAAACCGCCGCGCCGGAGATAGGAGGTACCGCGCTCGCCTGCCGGGCCGAACAGCCGCCCCAGGTCCCAGCCCCGGTCGGCCGGGAACTCGCCGAGCACGTCCCGTTCGGCCGCGACGACTTCCCACAGGTCTTCCGGCGAGCAGACTCCGGCCGGGAACCGGCAGCCCATGCCGATCACCGCGATCGGCTCGCACGGCGCGTCCTCGGTGCGGGCCTGTTCCCGCGTGCTCAGAGCAGTCATCGAGATTCCTCCTGTCGAGGGATTCGGCTACCGGGACCTGGCTTCACAGCGGGATGTTCTCGTGCTTGCGCGGCGGCATGTCCGCCTTCTTCGTGGCCAGCAGGCACAACGCGCGGCGCAGACGCGACCGGGTGTCAGCCGGCTCGATCACGCCGTCGATGTATCCGCACGCGGCAGCCGGATACGGATCCTGCCCGTTGACCCGAGCGGTGGGCCAGGCCACGCAGAGGTCCGCGCCGAGGTGACGGGAACCCATGGCGACATAGCCGATTCCCCCGGCATGCCCGACGATCACGGTGAGCTTAGGTACGGTTGCCTCGGCGTAGGCGTGTAGTAATGCGGCACCCCCGCCCTCGGCCCACAGCTCGCCGGCCCCGTCATCGTGAACGTCGACGAAGGTCACCACCGGGATATCGAACGCGTCACAGGTGCGCACGAATCGAGCGGCCTTCTGGCATGCCGCGATATCGAGCCGGCCACGGGACCTCATCGGCTGGTTGGCCACCACGCCGACGCTGCGGCCGTCGATGCGGGCGAGGCCGACCACGATGTTCGGTGCGAACCAGCGGTGTACCTCCAGCAGGGCGCCACCGTCGAGCACGTGGCCCAGCACCGTCCGTATGTCGTAGGGCTCTTCAGGCCCGGGAATGGCGGCGTTCAGCGCAACATCGGGCGGCGGCTCCGGATCATCGGAACGCCTGCTGCTGGTGGCCGGCTGCAGATAGGACAACAGCTCGCGCACGTAGTCGACCGCGGCCTCCTCAGTGACGGCCATGTGGTGCGCCGCGCCGGAGCGTATGTTGTGCGTCCGGGCCCCGCCCAGCTCCTCAAGTGCCACGTGCTCGCCGAGCGCGTCCCGCAGCACGGCAGGGCCGGTGACGAACATCTGCGACGAACCGCTGACCATGACCACGAAGTCGGTCAGCGCCGGGGAGTACACCGCACCGCCCGCGCACGGACCCATGATCAGCGAGATCTGGGGCACCATCCCCGACATTCGTACGTTACGGATGAAAATCTCGCCGTACAGGCTCTGGGCCACAACACCTTCCTGGATGCGGCCACCAGCGCTGTCGTTGATCCCGATGATCGGTATCCCGGACGTCATGGCCAGATCCATGATCTTGAGAATTTTCCCGCCGGCGGCCTCGCCGAGGCTGCCGCCGTAGACGGTGAAGTCGTGCGCGAAGACGCACACAGGGCGGCCATGCACTGTGCCGTGGCCGGTGATCACAGCATCTCCGACGGGACGTTTCCCGGCCAGGTCCGTTACCGTCGGCCGGTGCCGGACCAGGCCACCAACCTCGACAAACGAATGTGGATCAAGCAGCATGTCGATGCGCTCGCGCGCGGAATGCTTGCCTTGGTCATGCTGCCGCGCTGCGGCGCAGGCCTCCCAGAGCTCTTTCGCCAGTAGTCGGTCACCCAGTTCGGCACCTGTCGCACACGTCCACTCAATGCCGCGGAGCGGCTGGTTGGTCGACATATGGAACAGATTATTCCCAGGTGATGCAGTTTGTGCCTGTCCGCGACCTTTCGGCGAGGTCGTCCTCAGTCAGCGTGTTCGGGCCGTGCATGTTGTCGATAGCGCCCCCGGCAACCAGGACCAGCGTTGCGACCACGCAGACCGGGATCAGCAACCGCAACACAACCCGCGTCAGCCTGGGTTCCGCAGATAATTGGGTGTTCCCGGATAGGCCAGCGATGGATTCCCAGGTCAGAGTGTTGCGCCTAGCGGAAACCCGGGAAGTAGCCTAGTGACACGGTTCATTCAGATACACACGGTGAGGCCGGAGATTGAGGGACATCACCTAGCGGAAATGATCCGGTTTGCCCTAGGGGACGACGAGGCGATGGCTTCTGGCCCGTGCCCTACGTGAAGACCTCGTCGCGGACCACCCGCAGCGGCGTGGTCCGCTACCTGCAGCTAGCCCACAACGAGTGGGACGCCAGCTGGCTGCGGTCGCGCACCAGGGTGCTGTACAACTTCGGCCGCGAAGACGAGCTGGACCGCGACGCCATCCAGCGGCTGGTGACCGCGCTGTCACGCCTGCTAGAACCCGGGGACGCCCGGGCCGGGTGGGAGTTCATCTCCTCGGTGCCGCTGGGCGGCGCGTACGTGCTGGACGGGCGGTGGCGCCGCCTGGGCACCGACGCGGTGATCCGCACCTGCGTCGCGGGCCGCCGGCGGGACGGAACCGCCCTGGAACGGACGCTGTTCGCGCTGGTGGCCAACCGGGCGCTGGCGCCGGCCAGCAAGCTGGCCGTCACCCGCTGGGTGGCGGGCGGCGTGCACATCGACGGCCTGGACCAGGTCAGCGACGACGCCTGCTACCGGGCGATGGACGAGCTGCCCGCCGTGGAAGGCGACTTCGGCAAGAAGGTGGATGACAACCTGGCCAGCCTGCTGAACCTCGAAGTGGACCTGCTGTTCTTCGGCACCACCTCGACCTACTTCGAGACTGAGCAGGCCGGTGAGGTGCCCCCCCGCGACGAGAACGGCCGCCGCGGCGGGGCCGGCGGCGAGGCGGCTGATGAGGCCGCCTTCCGCAGCCACGGCAAGAGCAAGGACTCCCGGCCCGGCCTGCCGCAGGTCATCGTGGGGATGGCGGTCACCCGCGACGGGATCCCGGTGCGCTGCTGGTGCTGGCCCGGGGACACCGGCGACTCCGCGCTGATCCGCCAGGCCCGCGGCGGCATGCGCGAGTGGACGCTGGCCCGCATCATCTGGGCCGGCGACCGCGGCTTGTCCTCAGCGCAGAACCGGCGCCACCTGATGCGCGCCGGCAGCGCGTACATCCTGGGCGAGAAACTGCGCCCGGCCGCACCAGACATCGCGGCCGCGCTGGCCCGCCCGGGCCGCTACCGTCAGGTGCCCCTTGGCAGCGCATCGCCTAGTTCTGCAGCACGAGCCGGCGCCGAGGAACATCCGCACATGCCGAGATGAGTGCGTCTTCAGCGAGCGACGCCTATTTAGCAACAATGGGCGTGCCGATCGCCGAGACAGGAGGGGAAATCGTCGGGCATCTCCTCCGAGTACGTGGCCGAACGGATCCGCCAGGACCGCGCCGAGGCCGCTGAGCACGAGCGGCTCCGGGCCGAGCTAGAAGCGGCTGGCACCCCGGTCACCAGCGAGATGCCCGAAGGATCTGCCCGGATCAGCGGCCTGACCCACGACGGCGCCGACCTTACCGCCGAGACCCACGGCACCTGCCCGGGCCGGGGCGTGTACTTCCCAGCCTGGAATCGGCTGCACGCCGTGCATTACTGCACCGATCCCGACGAGCATGGGGGCGTGCTCCTCCGGCCGCAGACCGCAGATGACGCTGGCACGGTCGCCCCTGATGCGCTGCCCGACCCGCCCGCAGACGAGCCGCCTGACCCCGACCGCAGGCTGGTCATCGAGGGCAACAAGGCGTGGAAGGCCGCGAGCGAGGTCCGCAAGCGGTGGCTGGCCACCGTGCTGTTCGCCCGCCGCACCGCCCCGCGCGAGACCGCCCCGTTCATCGCCTGGCAACTGCTGACCATGCCCGACCCGCTGCGCTCGGGCCTGGCGGCCGCGCCCAGCCGGGTACTGTTCAGTGAGATCACCGGCCGCAGCGCCGTGAGCTGGCGGGAGAGTTGCGGCACCACCGCGGCGGCCCGGCTCCCGCTGCTGATGCTCGGTCCCATCGTCACCGCGTACGAGCAGGCGATGACCGAGGGCGAGGGCCGCAACACCTGGCGCACCGACCGTTACAGCCCCTGCCCCCGCCGAGAAGCCGGACAGTACCTGGCCTTCCTCGCCAGCGCCGGCTACCAGTTGGCCGTCATCGAGCAGGCGCTGGCCGATGACATCCCCTACACCGGCGACACCCCCGCCGACCCGGACCTCACCGGCCCCGCCGACGCAGCCAGCGACGGCGACGGCCCGGCCCCCGAGGGACAGGACCGCGCAGACGGCCAGGACGGTACCCCGCCCGAGGCCACCTGACCCCAAAATTCCCCTTAACGCCTGCGGAAGGGGCCGCCAGCCATGACGGCTGGCGGCCCCTTTTCGCATTCCCGGACCCCATCCGGCGCCGACCGCCACTGCGGTGCGCCGCCACCACCTCCACGACTTCGCGAAGGAGACCGTCATGACTACCCCTGCGATCCTGACCACCCGCAACGCAACCCTGGCCGACATGGTCGCGATCTTGCGACACCAGCGGGCCCGGCGGCTGGACGTCGTCGCCCCCGCCACCGCGATCCACGCCCACGACGGCAACCTGATCATCAGCGGCACCGTGCAGCACATGACCACCGACGGGGTGACCTCAGCGGCCGGAACATACCGGCCCACGCACGTCGCTG